>Ga0182030_10019760_pt1 | contig 12778 bp, 9 predicted proteins | sample 812S3MmetaG_FD_121299 | JGI IMG/M metagenome (GOLD analysis project Ga0182030, IMG submission 121299) | Permafrost microbial communities from Stordalen Mire, Sweden - 812S3M metaG (Illumina Assembly) | ecosystem: Environmental > Terrestrial > Soil > Wetlands > Permafrost | place: Sweden... | reverse complement strand
TCCCCACCGGCGGTGAAAGCCCGCGAGCGCCTGCAGTTTGCAGGGTCAGCAGATCTGGTGAAATTCCAGGGCCGACGGTAACAGTCCGGATGAAAGAAGATGTGCCATGCTGCGCGTTACCGTATGCATATTTTATGCGTTGCGCGCGAGTAACTGGTGCATAGCTTTGCCCTGAAACGTTTTTCGTCGGCCTATTACGAGGAGCGTTTCAAAATGTCATCATCAATGTTCCCTTCTTCTGCCGTGATGCCTGAGCCTGCGGCAATTCCCTTCGAAGACAGATTTCATCAAGCCCTGGACGATATGCGCCGGGGACATCCTGTCATCCTGGTCGATGATTTTGATCGCGAGAACGAAGGCGATCTAATCATTGCCGCCGAAAAGATTTCCACGGCGTCCATGGCCCTTCTTATCCGCGAATGCAGCGGGATCGTCTGCCTGTGTCTGACCGGGGAGACACTCGACCGGCTGCAACTGCCACCGATGGTCTCAAACAACCAGAGCCGCTTTCAAACTGCTTTCACCGTCTCCATCGAAGCCCGCCGCGGAGTCACTACCGGCGTCTCCGCGCAGGACCGGGTTACTACCATCCGGGCCGCGATCGCCGATGACGCGCAGCCCTCCGACCTGGCTCGCCCTGGCCATGTTTTCCCGCTCAGAGCAGCTTCCGGGGGCGTTTTGGCTCGAACCGGGCACACCGAAGGCTCGGTGGAGTTGGCACGCATGGCTGGATTGAAACCCGCTGCGGTTCTCTGCGAAATTACCAATCCCGACGGCACGATGGCAAAAGGCGACGATATCAGCCGATTTGCTCAAAAACATGGCATGGTTGTGCTGAGCATTGCCGAACTGGTCGAGCACCGCATTCGTTCTGTGGAAGCAGCGGCAGCGGCCAAAGCGCATGGGGGAGCATAGGAATGGATGCGAACCTCTGCACCGGTATAACCAGGCAAGTCGCTGCAACGGAATTGCCCACACAATGGGGACGCTTTCGAGCGTTAGGGTTTGAGCGCGCCACGGCGAACAACGTGGAGAGTGCAGTCGTTCTCATCATGGGAGACATCTCCGCCGGAGCTCCTCTGGTGAGGATTCACTCACAGTGTCTTACTGGCGATGTCTTCGGATCTCTGCGCTGCGACTGCGGCGAGCAACTGGATCGCGCAATGAAAGCTATTGCCGAGGAAGGCGCAGGCATCGTGATTTACGAAAAACAGGAGGGGCGCGGAATCGGCCTGATGGCAAAACTCCAGGCTTACGCTTTGCAGGACGGCGGCCTGGACACGGTCGAGGCTAATCAACAGCTCGGCCTTGCGGTAGACTGCCGCGACTTCGCTTTGCCGGTCGAGATACTCAAGCAACTGGGCGTCGAGCGGCTCCGTCTCCTCACCAACAACCCGCAAAAGGTGGCCGCAGTGACCGGTGCGGGAATTCAAGTTGTGGAGCGACTGGCCTGTGAAGTTTCACCGGGTCCCCATGCGCTCGCGTACCTGACGACCAAGAAGTTGCGGATGGGACACACGCTTACGCTGGTTTAGTCCCACAACGATGGCCATTCGGGATGATCGCGATAGAGACGAATTGGGAGACCGCCCAACCAACTTGCGGGCGCGTTCTTTCGATCTCACCGGGTTAAGCGATTTCGCTTGGGATTTGAACATATCCTCAAGTACTGTGATGGAAGGCGTATGTCTCTCTGGTTTGTCTCAGATTGGGGTAGTCTCACCTAGCGCTTTGGCAATCTCCTCAGCAATGAGCGGCTGCCATACCGCGACCTCAGATGGCTGGAGAAACGGGCCAAAGGTGGATGGATGCCCCTTTTACTGTCTTGCCATTCCGACCTTCGGATCTGCTTCGCGCGGCGCCGCTTTAGCGCCTTATTGCTGTCCTTGGTCTTTTTGGGAGCGGCTTTTGGGCAGGCCGGCAGCGGCGGAACAAAGCAGGACAGCCCCGTCCAATTTGTGAGCAGCTTCAGCTCCGGAACCGATGTGAGCGGGGACCGGACTCCCTGCCAGCGCCTTCGGGACAGAGTCAATCCCTCGGCCTCGTCGGGGGATATAACCAGAGAACATCCGGCCGTATGCGACGAGATTCTCGACATAGTTGCCGGGAAAGCTAATTCCACGGCCAGGGACGCAATCTCGCCAATCCGGGCCGAAAGAGTTGTGGTCGATTCAAACCTGCGGGTTCTGATTACCGAAGCTACAACAAAAAGCGTCCATATTCTGGACTTCGCAAACAGAAAATATTTGCGAATCGACGGTGCAAAGGGCGATCGGATGCGCTTTCCTTACGCCATCGCCGTGGACGCCGGTAACAACATTTATGTCACCGACCTCTTGCGCGGGAGAATCGCCGTTTTCGACCCCGATGGCAAGTTCAAAAGGTACATTGGAGACTTCAAGGGCGAAGGTTTATTTGAGCGCCCGCGAGCCATTGCCATTGACCGCGCGGCCGGGCGCATTTATCTTGCCGATGCCACGCGCAACTTCGTTATTATTCTCAATCTCGACGGCAAAATTCTTGCGCAGATCGGCAAACGCGGCGGCGGCGATGGCCCCGCCGAATTCATGGAACCCACTGAAATTGCGCTCTACGGGAGCGAAGTATATGTTCTCGACAAGCGAAATTACCGGATTGAGGTTTTGGATCTCGAAGGACATTTCCAGCGGCAGTTCAGGTTAGGGGGCAGCGGAATAACCGATGCTCACGGGATGGCATTCGACGCTCAGGGCCGTCTTTTTGTCCCAGCCCTCCACTGGGTTGAGGTTTTTAATCGCGAGGGAGAGTTGCTCTTCCGCTTCGGCCAGCTAGGCGATCAGCCAGGCGAGTTCCAGATGCCCTGGGGTATCTCCACGGATTCAAAAGACCGTGTCTATGTAATGGACAACGGAAACCGCCGCATCCAGGTCTTTCAAGTCGCAGACCAGGCTAGTCCCAATGCAGCAGTTTTACGATAGACAACCATGCTGCTACCGGGTGCGCCGCTAGACCGGAAACCCGGACAACTCGCGTTCAGGCTGCTTCAGCGCCCCGGTCATCTCCGCTTCCGCCTGCTTTTGCCCATCGACATACCTCCGCCCTCTCCCGGATCCCCGGAATCCGAAATCATACTCGGTTGTGTGCAGATTTAGGGACGCAGCTCACACTCTAGGAGCACCCTGCTGAAAACCTGGTACCGAACCTTCGAGGTAGGATGAGACTCTTGGACCCAATTTCTCTTTGGAGAGAAGAATGTAATGTATTGAACAAAATGGTCGGCTTTAGAGGACGATTTTAGAACTTTCTTAGTTTCCGGGGCTGGCGATACTTCGACTGCCTTTGTTTAGGTGATTACTTGTGACATGGCGATTTATCGTTCGGTAAGAGATAAAGGCAAACACAATCGCAAAGTGAAAAGCCCCACTCAAACCAAAAGAGAGCTTGAATGGGGCACCCGCCCACTTTTGCAGCTGTCGCCTTCAACGAATCACATGCTAGCCAAGGTATGCCTTGCAAAACACATTTAGAAAGCGAATCTATTTGCGTTCAACGATCAGAATTTCGCACGCTGTCGTACCGATGTTTTCGGCAGAGTGTGACGGGATAACCGGCAGCAAACCGGCGCTGCCCGCTTTCATTTGAATTTCCGTAGTTTTCCCATCCGGCGTGTACATGCGGGTGGAGCAATCTGTGAGCGCGTAGGCGGTCAATGGCAAGTGTGAATGCCACGCGTCACGTTGGCCAGGTGCCCACTTGCCCTTGATGACTCTAAACTGATCGTTCTCGCCGATAAGTTTATAGACGGCAGGGTCAGCAACGTAGGACGGAGGTGCCTTCGCTGTCATCTCAGACTTCGGCGGCGCAATCGGGGTCATTTGGTGCAGCACTGCGACCCACTTGCCGTCGCGCTTGAGGAGTATGTAGGTGTTGCGTGCTTGACCGCTGAGATGCCGACCAAAAACTTCCGCTGTAACTTTCGAGGTGGAGGTTATTACGGCTGTGTTCCCATAAACGTGGATCTTGGCGTCCGACTCCTCAATCGATTCAAACTTCATCTTTCCGCTTTTCAGATGCTCTAGAAGGTCTGCCTTGCTGGTGATCACGCCGTTCCCTTCGACGACGGTGATGTCGTCGGCCATATTCTTGTCCAGCGTTGCAATATCAGCCTTCAGCAAAGCCTGATCATTGGCCCTGTGTAGTTCGAGGACTTCCTGTTCTGCCTTGCTCTCTTGTCCCAGCATCAGGGCCGGGACAACAGCCAAAGCCGCGATGAGAACCGCTGCAATCGTGAAAGATCGCTTCATAGATTCCTCCATATTTAAGCTCTTTTGACGTTTCAACAGGTAAGGGCCAACGCTGTCGGGGTTGGCGGCAGTTAAAGCAAATTGCAGCGCTGCCGGTTGCGGCTGTCAATGACAGCCGCAAAAAATACTAAACTTTCAAGTCCAAAATGGGACACCGTGGAGTGTAAGTCAGTCGCCAAACCTAGCAAAGCGGCACGGTTCTCACCAAGTTCTCCGCTGGTTTAAGCAGATAATTGGGGTTAACGGGCCGAGGCACTCAGTATCCGCGAAAAGCTCCAAAGTGACAAATGGGTTCACTTGTAAATTACTGATAATACATAGCAATTCTTGATGGTCGGCTTTAGATGACGACTTTAGAACTTTCTTGATTTGTGGACTATCGGAAGCGATCTGCCTCGCACTCTGAGCGAGGCAGATCGCTTCCGTACAGCCAAACGCACTGTTTCGACACGTCTGGACAACTCACCGAGAGCTTACATAATGCCTATCGATGGCCTGATCCAGTGCATTTGCAAAGGATGCCCATGAACAGGACAAATCCTGCTCGCTGCAACCTGGCAGGAAGACTGGTATGCGCTGCGGTGGATCTCCGAGTGTGAGGATAGAAGCTGATCGCATCTGTTCAAGGGTTTGAGCGGAGTAGTAGGTTCGCACAGAGTAGGTTCCTGTAGCGCGTGTCTTCCAGAGTTCAAATATGAGCACTCCGCCTGGAGGGGTATCATCGCGACGGCCATCTACTATCCAAGTCAGATTTAATAGACCGGCGATATTGGTCAAGTTCGTGTCATGCCCGATCACGAAGAGAGCGCGGTCGGAAGGCATGTCTGGAGCGCCGAGAACTGGCTTGCCGGTGACGGACTGTTCAATGGCGCGGCGGACGTGGTCTAGCAGATTGGAAACCTCCGTCCGGGCAATGACCGTTGTGCGCCGCGTAAAGTCCGAGGCCGCCGTGTGCAGGTCCATCAACGTGCGGAGTTTCTCACCGTCTACGCAGCCCCAACCAACGCTGGAGGCTTCCATGCCTTGCGTGTACTCCAGCAGAAGATTTTCCGTGAGCGTGGACGCTGTGTTTAAGGGACCACGTAACTGTGCCTCTTGATCGTTCTTTCCCGGAGCCAGCTTTGCCGGAATTTCAAGCAGTGAGATACGCTTCGTGTCGCGGGAAACCGGGCTTCCACAGTTGGCGAGAATTTTATCGAGCGCTGTGATCTGCGCGCGATAGGCTTCGGTCAGATTGTTCGCGTCGCCGCCGATTCGTCCGGAAATCGCGGCGGTTGCCAAAGTGGATTTCGGTTGCCCCACGCCTGCTGGGATTGCATGAAAGAGCGGGTCTGCGGCGCCCTCCGGCAGGGCCTGCACAGCGATTTTGCATCCTGGAAATAGCCCCGCAGCCAGCGCCTTGCCGCTCTCGCGAGTACGTTGGTCGGAGTCCGCGTAAATGGTTACATGGGCCGCATCCTCGCATCCGGTTGAGTTCATCAGACCTTGGCTGGAAAGTTTCAGCCGGTCGTATGCACCAAACAATTCCATCAAGCGGTAACCATGCGCGGTGAGATAACCGGGAGGCACATCCCAAACTGGCCATGCGGCGTTCGAGTAGGCGCTGTACTGTTCCGGGTTTCCCGTCGGCGAGCGAACCCCATGACGGCTGACGTACACAACAAACTTCAGCTCAGCCTCCGGCCCGGTGGAAGACTGCGAGTTACTTTGCGCAGCAAGAGATGTGGTGATCAGAAGGAACAGGGAAATCAGGTGGAAACCCCAACGTGTCATGCAATTCCTCAGAAGCCGGTCGGCTCGCGGACTTCGACGGCATTCGATACGAAGAACCGGAGTACATGCCATGGATGGTAAGGCATGCACTCCGGGTTGAAGAAAGATGGCCCCGGCGTGATCGCTTGAGCGCTACTCCCCGAAGGTATAGCGCAGGCCGCCACCATAGGTAGGACGGTAATACTCGCGCTGGTTCACGAATTGCGTGCTTCCCTGATAGTAGCCGAAGACTTCGTTGGTAAGGTTGAGTCCATAAGCCATTGCAGTGAAGCCGCGGCCAATCTTGTAGCTGCCCTGCGCATCCACTTGCATGTGCGCGTATGTGTAGATGTCGCCGGAGGGACCTTTGGGGCCGAGGTGGCTAACGTCGATGCCGGGAGACCAGTTGTAGGTGTAGATGCTGGCACCCGTGTACTGAAGACCCGCGCGAACTGAGAGGCGCTTGGTGTCATAGGTTGGGCCGAGATTCCAGCTCTGGGGGGTCTGGCGCTGCAAAGCAGGTTGATCGGTACGCACACCAGCTATGCCCTTCAACTGTGAACCCGTATAAGTGTAGTTGCCCGAGAATCCCATGCCTTTCAGCACTCCGGGCAGACGGCTCCAATGCTGCTGATAGGCAGCTTCAAAGCCATAGACGTAGGCGTTTTCACCGTTGACGTACATCGTGATCGCATCGCCGGAGCCGGAGTATGTCTGGACGACCGGTTGCATAGAGACAGGAACCAGCGCAGCGGGAACGTTGGTGAGCAGGATTTGCGGAGCACTCAACTGTTTGAAGAAGCCGCCGATCTGCAACATGCCGAGCGGATGGAGGTACCGCTCGTAGAGCAGGTCGTAGTTATTGGCGTGCTCTGGCTTGAGTGAGGGGTTGCCGATGGTGAGCGCCGTGGGGCTGGCCGTCTCGTCTTCGGTAACATAGGGCACGAGCTGGTAGGGGTCGGGACGCGCGATGCCGCGGCTATAAACCGCGCGCAGCACCGAGTCATGGGAAAGCGAGTAACGCAATTGCACACTGGGCAGGGCGTCCAGGTAGGAGGGATTGTTGATGACCGGTGTGCCCACGCCGCATCCGGTGCCGTTCGTATAACCAACGCAGGAGCCGACTCCAGAGATGGCCCCACCTGATGGCGACAGACCAACTGCGTAGCCGAAGGTATCCATCTGCGTGCTCTCGAAGCGAACGCCCGCCTGCACGTGCAGCTTTCCAAAGTCGACGGTGTTCATTGCATATCCGGCGGTGATTCGCTCGACGGTGTGGAAGATGTTGGGAAAGGTATCAGCGGCGGTCTTCGCTCCATCCACATTTCCGGCGAGGTTCTCCTGAACGTAGCTCTGTACTTTATTGAAGTCCGAAACAGGGCCAAACTTTCCGCCGAAATAGTTGCCGAAGAAGTAGTTCCCATTATTCTGGAATCCGCTCTGCAGGGCGCTCATCAGAAGTGCGGGGCTGCTGGGAAACTTGTCATAGACGGTCTCTGTGGCATCCTGAACTTTGTGGCCGTTACGGATTTTGAAGCCTGCTTCAAAGGTGCTGAAGTGCCCGTCCACGTAGTAATTCCGCGCATACGAAGCAGCCGCCGAGAGATTGAGGTCGGAGCTTAAACCCTTCGAAGTGGTGATATCCTTCAGCGTCCACAGAGAAGCGTTCAGCAATGGGGAACCAGCTTGATCGCATATACCGAAGGTGGGAGTGTTGATATTCGTTTGCGCCAATGGATTGTAGTTGCACTGCAATTTTGGCCCGAGCCACGAGAAGTCGGCTTTAGGATTTCCTGCGGAATCGACTTCATAGGAGCGTGCTGCCGCTACCTCCCACGTCAACCATGAGTTCTGGCTTATATGTCTTCCGCCGAGCGACAGCATCCCGACGGAGGCATTCGGGCGCTTGCTGGAGGTGTAGAACTTCGGGCTCGGGGAGTTGCCGCTAAGGCTGGGAAGCCCGCCGGTGCCCGTGAGCACGGTGGACTGCGGCGAGTAGTACCACTTGTCACCCCAGTCCTTGAGGTCAGAGTAAAGACCGTGGGAGTAAAAGCTATTGCTGTCGTTCAACTTGTAGTCCGCACTGCCGGAAAAGCCATAACGGGTGCGGTAGTAGCGATATTGACGGATCGTGTTGTTGTCATAGAAAGGCTGAGCCATGGTGGAGTAGGCGTCGAGCGCCGGCTGAATGTTGTCGATGCCGCGACCGTTGTAGTCGTATGTGCCGCCGAAGAGGATGCCGAATTTCTTCTGTTCGCCGAAGCGCTTCCCAAAGACACCACCAAACTGATCGGCGGCGCGGCCATTGAGAATCGGCGTGTAGCCACCGTTGGCATAGACACTGAACAGCGGTTTATCAGTAGCCATCTTGGTGCGCAGATTGACCGAGCCAGCAATGCCGTCGCCATCCTGGCGGGCAGAAAGCGTCTTGTTGATCTCGACGGCATCCACCAGGTCGGAGTTGATGACGTCAAGACGTACCTGGCGCACGGTCGGTTCGGGAGATGGAACAGTGATGTTGTCAATGGTGATGTTGGTCAGGCGTGGTTCGAGGCCTCGAATGTCAACGTAAACGCCTTCACCCTCGATGCGCTCGAGCACAACACCCGGAAGGCGTCCGAGGGCGTCGGCAACGTTGGCGTTGGGCAGGCTGGTGATGATCTCGGCGGGGAGGACGTCGACAATATTGTCCGCCGTGCGCGTCTGATTGATCGCTTCTGCCTCACCGAATGCGCGGTCGGCAGTGACCACAACCTCCTCACCCTTGGAAGCCACATCGAGTTTGAGGTTGAAGCTGAGCGTTTTTCCCGCCAGCACATCGACCTCTTCATTCTGAGTCTTGAAGCCGATGTAGGAAACCGTCAGTGTATAGTGCCCCGGCATAATGTCACGCAGCACAAATCCGCCCTGGTTGTCGGCGCTGGTGGCGATGCCCGAAGGAAGCAGCTCAATTCGCGCCCCCTTGAGCACCGCTCCGGAATTGTCGGCGATGGAGCCTGAAATGATTCCTCTGCCGGCCTGGGCGAATGCTGGTACGGCAAGCAGCAACAGGCCTAACAACAGCCAACTGATCGCGTTGGCATTCCAACCTCGTCTATTTAGAAACATGCAGCCTCTCTCCCTGAAACAAATCCTGCGCGCAGGCAGTGTAGATGGATGAACAACGGCAGTATGGCAAGTCAACCTGATGACAATCTAAGGAAGAGGGGTAGTTCGGGCTGTATTCATCAAGAATTAACCTTGCGTGTCTAGAATTGCTTTCATGCGAGTGTTGATTGTCGAGGATAAACGAAGTCTGGCCGAGCACTTAGGCCGAGCACTGGAAGGCGAAGGCTATTCTGTTGGCTTTGCCTTTGACGGCGAAGAAGGACTGCGCCTCGGTGCGAGCGATGAATTCGACGTGATACTTCTGGATATTATGCTCCCTCGGATGGATGGCGTCACCGTGATTCGGAAGTTACGCGAGGAGCGCGTGCGTGCACAAGCAATCATCGTTTCCTCGCGTGATTCCATGTGCGACGTTGTTCATGGGCTGGACGCGGGAGCCGATGATTATCTGACCAAGCCTTTTGCGCTTGACATCTTGCTGGCCAAGGTAAGAGCCGCTATGCGGCGAGTTCCGGAGCCAACGTCACGAGGATTGCAATTCGAAGATTTGATTCTCCGCTCCAATCAATATGAGTTGCAACGCGGAGTTCGCGTGCAGACGCTGACACGTACTGAGTGTGCGTTGCTCGAATCCCTCATGCGGCGTCCTCGCACCGTTGTGCCTCACGGCGTACTCATTGAAGAAGGCTGGGGCTCTGATTGTGACGTCAGTTTTGATAGCCTCTATATGTTCATCCGTGCACTCCGCTCCAAGATTACGCACCCGGGAGAGCCGGAGCTGTTGTACACCGTTCGTGGCGTCGGCTATTCGCTTCGTGGCGAGCCCTGTTGATGCGGCGCTCGTCAATTTCGCTACGATTGACGCTCTGGTTCGGAGGCATTTTTTTCTTGGGATGGCTCCTCTTCGGAGCTGCGATGTGGTTTAACCTCCAAAGCACGTTGACCGGAGAACGTTACCAAACACTCTCCCGCCGCATGGACCGTTTGCAAGATCTGTTGCGCAAAACCCAGGAGGAAAGCGAGGAGGATCGTCGTCAGGACTTTCAGGATTTCGCCCACGCAACCGGAAATGGACTGAATGAAGTGTTTCGGGCGGATGGCAGCCGGGCTTATCCTTCGCCCTCGGCCGTCGCACGAAATTTTCCATGGCCCAATGTAAAGAGCGGCGCTCGGGAACACTTCTCGCACGTAAACTCAGGAGGGCATGCGTATTGGGTATTGGTGCGCCCTTTCGCTCTTGGCGGTCAGACGCTGCATTTGGTAGCTGCAGCGCCCGAAGCCGGAAATCTACTAGTACTCAACCGCTTCTTAGTCGGATTGCTCGCCTCGGCTCCAATCCTCCTGCTGGTCTCCTCGGCCGGGGGCTACTGGGTCGGCCGAAAAGCTCTGAAGCCAGTAGACAGAATCACGTTCACGGTGCAATCCATTAGCATCAGGAACCTCTCCGATCGATTACCCGTTGTACACACCGGCGATGAGTTGCAACGCCTCGCTGAAACCTGCAACGCCATGCTTGCGCGCTTGGAATCCTCAGTCAAACGAATCAAGCAGTTTACTGCCGATGCTTCCCATGAACTTCGTGCTCCGCTATCCTTCACCAGGACGGTGGCTGAGGTCGCCATGCGCAACCCGCAAATCGACCCCGAGAGTCGGCGGGCTTTTGAGGAGATCGTGGATGAGGGAGCCAAGGCGGCAGTACTGTTAGCCGATATGCTCACCCTCGCTCGAGCTGATTCAGATTACTCTGACGCGCTTTGGGAGCCGGTTGACTTGGTTGCGGTAATCGAAAGCGTCTGTGAAAGAGCACGCCCGCTGGCTGAAAAGCAAAGACTTGCTCTTTCAGTTTCCCTTGGCACAGAGCAGGCGGTAGAGGTTCTTGGAGACTTTCCGACGCTTCGCAGGCTGCTCTGGATTCTCCTGGACAACGCACTGAAATATACTCCAGCACCGGGGAGTATCGATGTGAGCCTAAGCATTAGCCCAGAACAGGCAACTGTGCTGGTGCGCGATAGCGGGATAGGTATTGCGCAAACTGACTTGCCTTTCATTTTTGATCGTTTTTATCGTGCCGATCCATCGCGCGGTCAGGTAGAAGGCAGCGGGCTTGGATTGTCAATTGCCAAGTGGATTGCCGAGATGCACCACGCTAACCTTTCGGTAACCAGCGAGGCAAATAAGGGAACGACTTTCCAACTTGTGTTTCGGATTTGTGAAGCATAGATGTTGCTCTGCCCAATATTTTGCAAATGTTTGATTGTTAGTGTAGCGCGTCGGTGACAGCAGAGCGACCTCTGAATGCCTCGGCGACGGGGCGTTCGTATTTTGCACACAAGATACCGACGGCTTGCCAGCTTTGTGCGATTCGAGTGCTTGGGCGGAAGGTGTAGTTAGGCAGGATCGACGGTTCGCGATCTGATTTGCCGTCTACAAATGTGGCTCGTCATCCATCTGGGTGTTCCCCGCTATTTCGCATTCCAGCCAGTGAAGCACCTTATCCGTGTTCTCGCGAAGATAACGAATCACGCGGTCCTTGGACCGGGAACCTCGAAGTATTTCGGCAACCTCTTCGGCTGATGTCGCTGTTGTAAGTCTGTGGAAATGGTTGTTAAACTTTCTTCGCAGATAGTCGCGATAGGCATTCGAATTGTACGCAACCGGGAAACACTCTCTGGATACGCTAAGAAAATGTATCCAGGCCGAGTTCGGCAAAACGATAAACCGCAGCTATCTGCATACGATTCTTCTGAACCCGGTATATATCGGAACATTCGTATGGGGCGGCATTCAATATCGCGGAAGTTACGAACAATTCGTATCGGCTCAATTATTCGAAACCGTCCAGGCAGTGATTCACGGGCACAACAAGGGAAAGTACAGCAAACACGACATTGCCTTCCGGGGCATGATGACCTGTGCGCATGACAATCTCACAGTGACGGCAGAGTTCATAAAGGGGAAATACGTTTACTACCGCTGCAGCGGCTACCACGGCAAGTGCGCGCTACCGCGTTTCCGGGAAGAGCAGATATCTGAAAAGTTGGGAGATGTTCTGAAAGGCATCTGTATACCGGATGACGTCGCAGCCCGAATCTCAAGCGCTCTCCAGCATGACCAGGAGAACATCAAGAAGAACTCAAATGCAGAACGAGAGAGACTGTCGAAACGTATCGAAGCGCTTCGCGTGCGTATGAGCCAAGCGTATGCGGACAAGCTTGACGGGAAGATTTCAGAGGACTTTTGGCAACGGCAGATGAGCCAATGGCAAGCCGAAGAGCAGCAAGTTAAGCAATTGTTGGAGGTCACGGAGCAATCGAAAGAGGATCGCGTCCTAAGTGCCCGAAAAACTTTAGAACTCGCTAATGTTGCTTATTCTCTATATCTTACGCGGAAACCAGCCGAACAAGCCGAACTGCTCAAAAAGGTACCTTTGAACTGCTCGATAGACGCTGTAAGTATAACGCCCACATACCGAAAGCCTTTCGACATGATCTTTGAAAGGGCGAAAACTAAAAAATGGTCGGGATGGGCAGATTTGAACTGCCGACCCCTCGCACCCCAAGCGAGTGCTCTACCAGGCTGAGCCACATCCCGACGGTTTACGGCGCAGGCGCGCCGATGGGGTGAATTGATTTTAG
>Ga0182030_10019759_pt1 | contig 12779 bp, 6 predicted proteins | sample 812S3MmetaG_FD_121299 | JGI IMG/M metagenome (GOLD analysis project Ga0182030, IMG submission 121299) | Permafrost microbial communities from Stordalen Mire, Sweden - 812S3M metaG (Illumina Assembly) | ecosystem: Environmental > Terrestrial > Soil > Wetlands > Permafrost | place: Sweden... | reverse complement strand
TCTATCTTCTTCGGCCTTCAGTGATAGTCTCCTTCCAAATTAACTTTGCCCACGAAGAGTCAGGGCACGACTTCAGTCGCGCCGATAGACGACCCAAATAGAACTTGGGTTTTAGTCCCTGCGTGCTCTTGTTTCTTCAAATATGCCATTCCAAACGGATACTCGTTTGGCCTCGTTGCCAGACCCGCTTTCACCGGATTGTTTTCGATGTACTCGCGATGCTGTTGAAAGCTCTAGCCATCGAGGACTTGCACATCCGAGTAGCCGCGCTGCCATATCTCGCCGCGAAAACCAAGTTCCTTGTTGGCGCGAAAAGAAATGCTGCCTTTGATCAATTGCATCGCCTTCTCAGGAGTTATCTCGCCCGAAAGAGTCAACAGAATGTGGAGATGATTTGGCATGTCACGAAGTCGTGAACGGTAATTTCTCCGGCGCGCATATAGGATCGAAGAACTTCGATAAATAATCCCGTCATACGATCCGTTTGGAAGAGCGATCTTCCGCCTGCGGTTCGCGTAGTTACAAAGAACCTTCGCGAGTAAAAAGAGGCGCCTGATGGATCCGAAGGCCGGGAAGGTATCGACATGGCAGGGGTTAAAGCCTTCCACTTTTTATTATCGCGTGCAGCACGGCTGAAGCCGTGCCCTGACGCTTCTAGCTTACTTGAATAATCTTTTACAGTGTGTCGTGCAGGACGCCCCAAGTCTGGATTTTCAGATCTGGGCTGATCCAATCGCGTTGGCAGATTGAGATGTGAGTCCGCCGTGCCGCTCTTCTTGAGCACGGCCCGCCAGTGGGATAATGAATACCAGCCATGACCAACTCGAATCCGGAAAGCCAAGTCGCTCAAGATCAAGCTGCTCCAAGCCAAGACGCTCGCACCCCCAACTTTCTCCGCGACATCATCGCCGAGGATGTGCGCACCAAGAAGTATGGCGACGCCCAGGTCCAGACTCGCTTTCCCCCCGAGCCCAACGGCTACCTGCACATCGGCCACGCCAAGGCAATTTGCATCGATTTTGGTCTTGCGGATGAATTTGGCGGAAAAACGAACCTGCGCTTCGACGACACCAACCCTGAAAAAGAGGAGCAGGAGTACGTCGATTCCATCACGGCTGACGTTCGCTGGCTGGGCTTCGATTGGGAGCGCCTCTGCTACGCCTCCGACTACTTCCCCCAGCTCTACGAGTGGGCCTTGCAGCTCATCAAGGCCGGTAAAGCCTACGTCGACGACCTCTCAGCCGACGAGATCCGCCGGCATCGCGGCACCTTGACCGAACCCGGCAGAGATAGCCCCTATCGCAGCCGCTCAGTGGAAGAGAATCTCGACCTCTTCATCCGTATGAAGCAAGGCGAGTTCCCCGACGGTACGCGTGTGCTGAGGGCCAAGATCGACATGGCGTCGCCCAACCTCAACATGCGCGATCCGGTCATGTACCGCATCCTCCACGCCACGCACCACCGCACCGGCGACGAGTGGTGCATCTACCCCATGTACGACTACGCGCATGGCCAGTCGGACTCGCTGGAGTGCGTGACCCACTCCATGTGCACCCTGGAGTTCGCTGACCACCAGCCCCTTTACCGCTGGTATATCGAGCAGCTCGGCATCTTCCCCTCGCAGCAGACCGAGTTCGACCGCCTCAACATCACCTACACCATGCTCAGCAAGCGCAAGCTCCTCCAGCTCGTGCAGGAAAACCGTGTCAACGGCTGGGACGATCCCCGTATGCCCACGCTCTCCGGCCTCCGCCGCCGCGGATTCACGCCGGAGGCCATCCGCACCTTCGTCGCCGCCGCCGGAGTCTCGCGCACCAATGGCAGCACCGACGTCGAGATGCTCGAGCACTTCCAACGCGACGACCTCAACCATCGCGCTCGCCGCGCCATGGCCGTCCTGCGCCCCCTCAAGCTGGTCATCGACAACTACCCTGAAGGCCAGTCGGAGCTAGTCGAGGTAGCCAATAACCCCGAAGACCCCTCCGCCGGGACCCGTGGGGTCCCTTTCTCACGAACGGTGTTTATCGAACAAGAGGACTTTCGCGAGGTTCCACCGCCCAAGTACTACCGTCTCTCGCCGGGCAAGGAGGTGCGCCTGCGCAACGCTTATTTCATAACAGCACAAAGCGTAGTCAAGGCTGCCGACGGCACTCTCGTCGAGGTGCACTGTACATACGATCCGGCCAGCCGCGGAGGAAACTCGCCCGACGGCCGCAAGGTCAAGTCCACCATGCACTGGGTCTCGGCCGCCCACGCCATCTCCGCCGAAATCCGCCTCTATGACAAGCTCTTCGCCAAGCCCGATCCCTACGACCTTGCTGAGGGCCAGGACGTGCTCGACAATCTCAACCCCAACTCGCTCGAGATTGTCACCGGCGCCAAACTTGAGCCCTCGCTTGCCAATGCCAAGTTAGAAGACCGTTTCCAGTTCGAGCGCGTCGGCTACTTCTGCCTCGATCCCGACTCGACCCCGGGCAGTCTCGTCTTCAATCGCACTCTCCCGCTCAAAGACTCCTGGGCCAGGATCGAGAAGAAGGCGGGAGCTTAGCACCTGCGGTGGGACCATTGCATGGAGCAGACGCTCGCTGATCGCTCGCATGAGCTGTTGTGCTATCCCAGGCCCCAAAAGCAGGACCTGGGGCACCCGGGTGAATGGCGTGGCATGTATCAGACCATCCCAAAATGAATGGGTGTCCGGGTCCCACTGTTGGGACCTGGAAAACGACGGCCATTCTACTCCGCCGGAAGGCGGGTGGCGGCTGGTCCACCAGAGTTGCTCCCATCTTCAGCGCAGAGCTAGCAGTGCGGATGGGGGTTCTTGAACTCAACCTCGATCGGCGCCCAGTCTGACAGGCGCTTCGCGTCTACCTCGCCCTCTAGGGCCTGGGGAGAGATCGACGACCAGACTAGCGCCACGGATATCTTGACCTTTCCCTTGATGCAGTAACTCCCCAGGAACCTCGAAAGATCCTTATCCGCCAGATCCATGTAGTCCGCGGGAAGGGTGCCCTCGGCGCCTGAGATATCCACCGGAGCCATAATCATTTGGTTCGCCAGCGGCACGTTTTTCGTATCGGCCGAAGCGTCGAATCGCACCACGAGGACGACTCGTTTCTCCAGCGCGTCAGGATTCGCCGCATACTTGATGGCCGGAATGGTGACGCCCGCCGGGTTCGGTTTAGCAGTCTTGGTGTCAAACGCGAGACGGTAAGGAGCCCCCTTCCATTTCGGCGTGACGGGAACGTTGGAAGCCTTGTCCCCCTGGTTTCCGCAACCCGTCAAAATCGCCAATCCCAAAATCGCCAATATGATGCTATTTCTCAAGTCATCCTCCTCGTCCCTATCGGACGACGAGCCAGAATACCACTTCTATCTCTTACTGGAACAATGATCGCCGGTTGCCCTGCGTGCTTTATGCCTCGGATTTAGCTTCCGGAATCATGAAGTGCGGAATACCTGCACGAAGTGGCTCCGGCTATGGGTGGCTTGTTCAAACTCGAATCGACCGCAGTGCTGGTTGACACAGGCTTCAGCATTTGCGAGACTCAGAGTTGCTGCCGGTTCAGCGGAGAGCGCTGGATCTGTGTACCGTGCCGAAGTGGCGGAATTGGCAGACGCGCGTGGTTCAGGTCCACGTACTCGCAAGGGTGTGGGGGTTCGAGTCCCTTCTTCGGCACCAGCCGTTTAGAATCAATGATTTAGAGTTTCATCCTAAGAAAAGCCTGCCTTGTTCCCAGGCTGCGGGGCGTAAATCCCTCCGCAGGATCACCTGCTCACTTTGAGCACCCACGCCGGCTGCTGGCGCAGATTCTCAGGCAGATCGGGCAGATCAACCGCCTCCCCGCCAGCCACAGGTTTGTACTTCAGCTCTCCCTGCGATCCCAGCAGCGTAACCCGCGTCACCCCGCTCAGATCCTTGAGCAGGAACTTCCCGCTCGTCCATCGTGGCAGAATGGCATAGACATCGGTCCCTTTGCTGGTAAAGAATGCCTCGATCCCCGCCTTTCCCGGATCAGGCCTGGCTGCAAGCTTCGACACATCGTAGGCCGTTGAGAACTCCGTGTTGTACGCAATCTTTGGCTGTTCCCCTACGCTCCACTGCTTGGCAACCTGCCACGGCCTGGTGCCGTAAATCGCTTCGCCGTTGACGTTGAGCCACGCGCCCATCTGCGTGAGCCGCTCCTGCATGATGACCGGGATCGTGCCATCCGCATTCGGCCCGATATCGAGCAGCAAATTGCCGCCGCGGCTCACAATGTCCACCAGCATGATTACCAGCTCGCGGGCGGTATGGTAGTCCTCCAGCTTTTCTGCCCGGTTATAGCCGTAACTGAAGCCCATGCCGCGGCTCTCTTCCCATGGATGGTCCATGCCGCTCATCCCCGGCGTATACTCCGTGGTCCAGTAGCCGCCGTGCTTGTGGCGCGTGTCGCTGCCCCAGCGGTCGTTGACTACCACGTCGTCTTTCACAGGCGACTCGTTGAAGAGCCACGCCAGCAGCTCCGGAGTGCGCCATTCGGCCGAAGTCTGCTCCCATTCGCCGTCGCTGAAGATGATGGAAGGTTTGTAGCGCGTCACCGCATCCTTGAATTGCGGAAACATGTGTTCGCTCACATAGCGCGGCTTGTCCTTCAGCCACAGCGGGTTGTACCACTCGTAGAGCGAGTAATAGAACCCCATGCGCAGCCCCTTGCACCGCACAGCATCGCTCAGGTCGCCCAACAGGTCGCGCTTCGGCCCCGTCTCGACCGCATTCCATGGCTTGCCCCAGGTTGCAGAGGCTTCCTTGCTAGGCCACAGCGCAAACCCCTCGTGATGCTTCGAGGTCAGTACTACATACTTTGCTCCCGAATGCACAAATAAATCAGCCCACTGGTCCGGATCGAAGAGCTCTGCCCTGAACTGCGGCGCAAAGTTCTCGTAGGCGTAGTCGGCGCCGTACCGCTTCTGGTGGTATGCCCAGGTTCCCGTTTCCACTCCATTGGCCTTGGGATTGTCGCGGCCTTCGCTCATCTGGTGCCAGTACCACTCCGCGTAGGCCAGCTTGCCTGGAATCACCGGCGCGTATGCAGGCACCGAGTAAACGCCCCAATGGATGAAAATTCCGAATTTTGCGTCCGAGAACCACGCTGGGGTAACCCGCTTGTCGATCGACTCCCAGTTCGGCTGATAGCTCTGCGCAATGAGACAGACAGGCGCGCAAGCGAGGAGCAGGATAGAGACAATCAAAGGTAGGATCGGAGAGCAACGGCCCCTACCGGCTACATTGTCCTCGACTTCGAAATGCTCGGCATCGTCGGCGTCCCCATCGATCGCGTCGAAGATGTTACCCTGTGCCGCGGTGTCCGTCGCCTTTCGGTAGGCGGCCCCGAATAACGACCCGAAGGGATGAACGCCGCCACCCGAAAATGACGTGTAAAACGTTCGGGCCGCTGCCTTCTTAGTGTCCTTGAAATTCACCATTGTTTCGGTCCTTCTCTCACGATTGGCCGGGGTTTCTGCGACTATCAAAAAGGAATGCGGCGCGGGCAGCGATGACTTCGATCTTGAAGGCCACTTGTGGAAGTTGTCAATAATTCTAATTGTGTTGCCAGGGTTTCTTGTTGACGTCTAAGGACTGCCATGGTATAAAGCTTCAGACTGAAGCTTCCCTCTCCTGCGCTCTCCCTAAGTTTTGCGCCGATAGCATCCGGCGCTGGAACTCGAATGCAGGAACCTGCTTCGCACTCATCCTAGCTTCATGCCCAAGTCATGAATTCTCACTGGATACTCCTGGAGGATCGAATGTTTTCCCCGCAATTTCTGTCAAGCGCAATCTCTCTCCGCTCTGACGCGATGCCTCTTTTTGAATTATCGATTTCGAAGCATTCCGCGGGCAAGGCCGTGCGAACTATGGAAATTGCTTTCGGATTTCTTCTCTTCGCAGCCCTGGGAGCAACGCCTCTGGCCGCGTCTGCCAAGACAACTAAACCAGCCACTGGTGCCGCAACGCCGGCTACAGGGGCTACCTCGACGAAAGCCGCGCCAGCCCCCACATCCAAAGCCGCAGCGGCCCCTGCCGCTGGCGCGGGAACAGCTAATTCGACGCCGCCAACCGATGCTGGAGACGACTCCGCGACGCCAGACGACTCCGGCGCCAAGCCGGCACCCGCGGCTGCGCCGGCGTCCTGCGCCGCATCCTTCGGAGTCTTTGCTCCGATCGAGCTTTCAACGCCACCTCCTTTTACGCAACAAACCGGCGTTGCGGCTTCAGCCGGCTTGCCGGAGATCGTTGCCCTGAAGCCCGGCCTGAACGCCACCGATGTGGCCGCCGCGCTTAAAGGTAAGATAGCCGGCGTAACCTCCCTGGATGCGATCGGCCCCGGTCACCTGCTTGTTTCGATCGATCCTTCCAAGGTCTCAGCGCCAACAACAGATCCCTCCGCCAGCTCAAAGGCCGGGAAAAGCACCAAGAAGCCGGTAAAATCGGTTTCCGTGGCAGACATTGAAAAGGAGCTCAAAACCCTTCTTGATGGACTTCCAGCGGATCGGGTCACAACCGAGGTGATCAACCTTCCGGAAGGCACGACCGGCGCGTGCGCCATTATCGGCACGATCGGCCACCAGTTGAGCAACGTGGCCAGCCTGGCAGCTTTCGGCGATAGCCGCATTCTGGCAGGATTCACTGGCACCTCAGTGGAGGTTGAAACGGCGCGTTCGAATCTCAAGAAGCTGGTCGACGAACTTGCGGTCTCCTCGGCTTCCGAGGTGCATAGCGTCGCCATGCGGCTCTATTATGATCGCGACGCGGATTCCGTAGCTAAGGCGGTTGGAGATGCGTTTTCGCAGTTGAAGGTCTCCGCTATTTCGATGAATCCTGCGAATACCTACAAGGATTCGATCGTTTTGGCTGACCCCAGCGAGTCAGCGTCTGCTACAACCTTGGACCAGGCCCGGCGCATGATTGCGGAGTTGGACGAGCCGAGGGCGCAGTTGATTGTGAACGCCTGGAGCCTGCAACTCTCCAGCGACAAACAGGAGAACACAAGCGATTTGGTTCCACAGGCGCGGCGGCTGGCCAGCGGCTACAACGACGCTCTTGAGGCCGCAGTCATGCGGGGCTGGGGTTATGTCAACCAGGCTAATACGGCTTTGCAGTTTGATCCTTTGTTTTCGGAGTACCTGTGCAATTCCTTTACTTATGGGAGCGGAGATAGTGAGGCGTTGCGGATGAAGACAGCCGGAATTGGCAGATGCGCTGTCATTGGAACTCAGCACACAGAGCTCAAATCTCCCCATTATGCCCTAGGCTATGGCGGCCTATTTAACGGCAGCGCTCCCGATCTCATCCAGATGATGATTCTTGTGATGGCGACAGCGAACCCCCATGACACGATTGAAACGACCTTGAACCTGATGGAGGGTGGGGGCGAGGCGCTCTTCACGAGTCACAGTCTCCAGCACCCGTTGGCGGCGAGAGGCGAAAACGACTCATGCCAGGATGCAGACAGGTCGTTCTACGAAAGCCAATGGAAGTCGATTAAGCCCGTTTATGTCAAGCGTGACGGGGAGGAGCATTTCTATCGCAATCTCCAGAATGAGACCGCGCCCCCATACGTAGGGTTCGCATGCACCCGGGCGAAGCTCGAAGAGATGACCGCCCAGTCCAACGCGGGGATGAAGTTCAGCACAAGCGCGGTTGGGCAGTTCCGCGCAGCGGTAGCCAACTATCTCTTCCACAACAAGATGATGGCCGAGTATCCCAACGACTTTGAGGCGTTCCTTTTCCCGCAGTCCGCGGCTTCTCTCGATGCTGTGCTGACGCCGATCGTCGACGCCTTCAACCAGGATCTCGAGGCACTCCAGCAACACCTGCAAACTGAGCTGACGAAAGATGTTCCGCAAGACAAGCACCTGCATTACACCTCCAACGGGCTCGTCTCGGTGAAGGTCGTCTCGGGCAACCAGGCGATGGTGCAGACGCAGTCGCTGAATTACTTTCCGCAGAATCCAACCATGAAGCTGGAGGACTTTGCCAAGGCTCTTGCCGCGGGCGAGACCAGCACTGCAACTACGCCTATGCTGGCCGGAACGCTCTCGTCGGTGGTTTCGGCGATCGGCGCTTACTCGACGGCGAAGCCTGCGCAGGTTACGGCAAAGGTTGGCAGCGGATTGGCCCTGACCGTGACGCCGTACACCCTGTCGAGCGCGCGGGGCGCCGAGCTGGCAGTGAACGTGAAGTATAACGAAAACGCAGCATCCACGATCTCCAGCGATACCACGCAGTCCCAGGCCAGCGACGACCTTAACTCCCGCGTCTCGGACCACGAAGTAACCACTCTGGTCCGCATGGACTCCCTCAAGTTCTTCGAGATTTCTACCATGCAATCGGTTATTGCGCGGCAAAGGGAGCGCTACAAACTGATCGATCCGGTGGTCGAACTGCCGATTCTCGACACCCTTGCCTTCGGTCCGCGCCGCAAGCCGGAGGTTATCTACAACCAGAGCATCATCTTCATGGAGGCGTCGATCATGCCCACGGCGGCAGATCTGGGCCAGGGCATCGCCTTTGTGCCTGACATTATCGAGAAAGGCGCCTGCGAGGACACAGAGAAGCAGTACACCCGTGCTCATGGTTCCAAGGCATTCTGTAAAACAGATGGCGTAAACGAGCTCTATCGCATCATGGATTACCACAAGGCCATGGTCGCCTACTTCGCCGGACAGTACATCGGCTCCGACGGAACGGTTCAACCGCCGGCCGATTTGCAGGTTCCGGCCTTGCAGTAAGGAATGCCGGAAGGCCAGCGTGACGGGATTGACATAGAGACGGAGTTGATATGAACCAGACAGATAACAATGCGCAGTACTGCGAGCGGCTGGTGGATGTTGCCTTTCCGGACGAGGTCGAAATCGGGGGCGAGAAATTCATTCGGGATACGCTGAGCCAAAGGTTGCCGAACGATCCGGAGTTGCAGGGCAAGGCTTTGGAGAAGATCGGCTTCATCTTCCTGTTGTCGAAAAAAGGCATCGACCTCGTCGGCATGCTTGTGGAGGAGTTATTTCCCGACGAAGCGACGAAGACGAAACTGCGCGAAGAGATCAAGACCGATCCCAAGCTTCAGCAGGGTCTGGCGGCGCGGTCCGCTTATGTCCCCAGCAAGTGGCTGCTGGAGCAGGAGATGAAGGCAAAAGGGGAGTGGGACGAGGTATCCAAGAGAGATATTTATGAGTTTGTGGCGGAAAAAGGATTGACCGGGGTCTGTTTTTCCGGGGGCGGGATACGGAGCGCGACCTTCAACCTTGGGGTAATCCAAGGGCTGGCGCAATTGGGCCTTCTGAAGCATATCGATTATCTCTCATCGGTTTCAGGCGGAGGATATATCCACGGGTTTCTGGCCGGATGGATCTTGCGCAACGGAAGCATCGATTCAGTCGTCAAGGAGTTGATTCCACAGGCAGAGCCGGGGTGCCTGCCGAGGGCGCCGGAGCCGATCCAGTGGCTGAAGAAGTATGCAAGTTATCTGACGCCAAGACGCGGTCCCTTTTCCGCCGATACATGGACGGCATTCGCGATCTGGTTGCGGAACACGATTCTGAACCAGGTCCCGATTCTGGCCGCGTTTGCCTGCGGGTTCTTCTTTCTTCATCTGCTGGTGCCCCAACCGATCGAGGGCTGGCTGCCCATAGCTCCACGTGGTCTCGAAGCAGAATGTTGGTGGTTAGGCACAGTCCTGCTGGCGTGGCCGATCTTTTCCGTTTTGAGACTTTGGCTGAATCTGCATCTTCAAGAAGAACGAGCCAGGATCGAGACAAGCTCGCCCATGTACCTGATGACCAACAGGTCAGTAGTGGTATGGCTGATTCTGCCCTGGCTGGGATGCTCAGTATGGGTTACCTACTGGCTGCAGATGCATTTAAATGTCCTTGATTCGTGGCGTCACGGTTGGGGTTCGTGGCCCGACTGGTGGCCGATTGCCCTGCTGTGCGCGCTCATCTTGTGGATGGTGGAGGTGGTGATCTTTGCCGGCGGAGCCATGCGGGCCTATGAGGGCATGAATCCGAATGCCGGCCGGCGGCGGAAGGCATGGGCAGGTTTCGGCTTTTTCTTAGGGGGCGTAGCCGCGACCGCGGTTGCGGCGGCGATAGGCTGGGCTACCGTGAAAGAGACTTGGTGGGCTTCTGAATCCCTGCGCGATTGGGTGCAAGCCGCGGGCTTGCTGAAGGCCTTGGCGCCGGTGGTGGCGGTTGATCCCTGGCGGATTCGCCTTGTGATTTTGCCGGCTCTCCTGCTGAGCGTTCCTTACGTAGCGATTGAACTGACGCTGGGTTTTCTGGGCCGGGACTACCAGAGCATCCGGCACGAATGGCTGGCGCGTTTCAGAGCCTGGTCGATGTTGTATGCGATTTTCTGGGTCAGCATAGTGGGCCTGGTCCTGGGGGGGCCATACGTGGGGTACTACATCGCAGGGAACAGGGCCTGGCTTTGGTCATCGTTGTCCGCGTTTGTGGTGGCGCATGGAGCGACCATCCTGGCTGGATGGAGCGGCAAGGCCGACGGGAAGCCGACAGCGAATGGGATTCTCGGTTTCAAGCCGATGGACCTGGTGGGGGTGGTTGCGGCTCCGGTGGCGATTGTGAGTATGCTGCTCCTGATTTCATTCGGAACCTCGGTAGGTGTAGACAAGCTGACGTGTTGGATGGCGCAGTGCCCCTTAACGCTTGGCTCGAAGTGGCAGCCGTTTGTCGGCGCGGATTTCATGTGCCTCATAGCGGCGGGTTCGATTGCCGCATTGATGGGCTGGCGGATAGACATCAATGAGTTTTCGATGCACAGGTTCTACCGGAATCGGTTGTCGCGCTGCTATCTGGGAGCGACTGTGCCGGGCAAGCGCCAGCCCGACCCGTTTACGGGCTTTGACGATCGCGGCAAGGCGCCAAGGCCGGGCGAGGAATCGCGAAGAGTCTCACCGCGTCTACTGGATCTGCTGCCCATGAAGTATCGCATTGTCAGGGAAAAAGACGCCAAGAAGCCGGAAGGCAATTATGACGGGCCGTTTCCGGTCTTCTGCGCAACACTCAATCTGACTACCGGATACGACCTTGCGACGCAGGAGCGAAAGGGGACGAGCTTTGCCTTTACCCCGCTGTTCTCGGGCTATAGCGTCGTGTGGACGGATGGAGAACGGGATGGAAAAGTGAGTTACAACGGCTACGTCCCAACAGATGAATACGCCTACCAGGATGGAGGCGTTCACCTGGGCTCGGCGGTTGCAATCTCGGGAGCGGCGCTCAATCCCAACCAGGGATATAACAGCAATCCGGCTCTGGCGTTTCTGATGACCTTCTTCAATGTGCGGCTGGGCTGGTGGATATCGAATACGCGTAGAACGGACGCCTGGCGCGCGTCGCGCGGCCGTTCAACGCCCGGGTTTGCACTCATCAGTCTCTTCCAGGAGTTGTTCGGGACAGTGGGCGATGGCGCAAAGTATGTGAATCTGAGCGACGGCGGCCACTTTGAGAATATGGGGCTGTATGAACTGGTACGCCGGCGGTGCAAGTACATCATCGTTTCCGATGCGGAAGAAGATTCGCAGATGAAATTCGAGGGAATAGGCGGGGCGATCACCAAGTGCAGGGCGGACTTTGGGGCGGAGATCGACCTGGACTTACGGCCGTTGCAAATCCAGGAGGATACAGGCTTCAGCAACGCGCATTGCGTAGTGGGAACGATACGTTATCCCGCACCGCCGGGTTTTGTGACCGCGGCGAAGGCGTCTACGGCGTGTGAGTGCCTGGGAGATTCGCGTAGCGACGATTACATGGGGGTAATTGTGTATATGAAGTCGTCGCTGGTAGGCGATGAGCCGGCGGATTTGCTGACGCACAAGTTGAAATGCGCCGAGTTCCCGCAGGATCCGACTGCCAACCAGTGGTTCGCCGAGACGATCTTCGAGGCCTACCGGAGGCTGGGCCACCACATTGCGATGACAACGATCCAGCCCGCGCTTTCGCCCAAGGAGACTAGGATCGCCCCCAGCGCTCGGAATGAAATACCCGAGTTGTTCAGAATGATGGAAGCAATCTGGTATCCGCGCACGCCGGAGATGGAGAAGAGTTTTGGGGATCATTTGAGTCAGTACGAGGGGATACTGAAGGATCTGCGAGAGCGCCCGGAGTTGTCTAAGCTGGAAGAATGCCTGAACGATCCCCGAGAAACAGGGGATCTTCCGAAAAAGCCTGTTCCGGGAGGCAATCCGGGGGCGCCGGTCCGGCCGTGCGTGGAATGGGCTCCGCCGCAGACTCCCCCGGATAGCAAGCTCTATGCGGTAAAGTTTGCCGTCTCGGTGGTGGACTTCATGTATGCGGTATATACAGACTTGCGATTGGCCTTCCCCGAAAACCGGGTTTCGCCGCATGCGCAATGGTGGATATGCCTCTTCAGAAGATGGTGCCGCGTGGATTTGGTTCAAGAGGCGTGGTTGAAGCACGACAAGGTGTATTCAGAGGATTTCTGCTTGTTTGCCAGGCGGGAGCTGGAGCTGCCGTAAAACGGCGCTCCGGCGGCGTCCAAAACCCGCACGGAGTTCATTTTGCTCGAGCATGAGAGCCTCTTGCAAAATTGCCTTCAAGATATGATTTGCGTCAGGGCAGGACTTCAGTCGTGCCGCAAATGGCTAATCTAAATTCCGGCTTTAGCCGCTGTGAAATTGATTTTGTCAACTCCACGCTGAAGCGCGGGCTAGTAATCACTGCGCCTACGGCGCGGGCGACGGGCTGCGTTCTTAAAGGGTCTACGC
>Ga0182030_10019758_pt1 | contig 12780 bp, 13 predicted proteins | sample 812S3MmetaG_FD_121299 | JGI IMG/M metagenome (GOLD analysis project Ga0182030, IMG submission 121299) | Permafrost microbial communities from Stordalen Mire, Sweden - 812S3M metaG (Illumina Assembly) | ecosystem: Environmental > Terrestrial > Soil > Wetlands > Permafrost | place: Sweden... | reverse complement strand
TCCTTCTCCGAGCGCATCGCAACGAGCGCCCTGTCGGGAAGAACCTCACGCCTCCCACGAAAATTCCCGGAAGTACCCGGTATCAGACGAATTCACGCCGCTGCATTCGATCTGCACCCATCCGCGATCTCGGCGCGGCCGAACCCGTAGCTGGCTCGAAGCACCCATACGACCTCGCAGAGAACGACGTCGGAGACGAACAGATGGTCGCCGTCACGGATGGTGCGACTCACGAGTCTCGCGGCGCGCGCCGACTGGACCTCGTCGTCCGCGACGAGGAATCGGACGAGGACGTTCGTGTCGAGGGCGAGCATCAGCGCCCCGCGCTACGTCGGACCGCCTCGTTCATCGCCTCCACCGTGACTCCCTTGCGTCGGGGCTTGAGCACACCGCGCAGCGTCATGAGGTCCACGGTCTCCGCTTCCACGACGACCGTTCCGTCCCCACGCGCATGGAACGCGAGGCGATCGCCGGGGCGCACTCCCAGGGCCTCACGGATCTCCTTGGGCACGGTGATCTGGCCTTTGCTGGTGATGGTCGCCGTCGACATTCTTACCTCTCCACTGTTTCCTTACCAGGTGTAAGGCAACGCGCTGGCGCGGGCAAGGTGCGCCCCCCATCTCGCCGACGACGCCCCCGTCGCGTACCCTTTCTCATGGCGCCGTCGCCCGCCCGCCTCCTCCTCCGCTGGGCGCTCGCGTGGGCGGTCCTCGCCTCCGTCCTCGTCGTCGCCCTCCGGTGGGTCGTCGTGAACGACGTCGTGACCTGCAGCAAACGATCTGTCACCCATCGGGCAGTTCTTTCACCTTGCTTCTGACCGGGCCTGTCCACGGACACCCCGATTCCGTCCGGGGACACCCTGAGACCGCGCAAACCCGCGATTCTTCGGCCTCGCCCCCTTGGCCCCCCTCCTGCACTCCTCCACGTCATGGGCCATACTCCCGGCATGCCTTCTTCCGCCGCGAACGCCCCGTACACGTGGGACGACTTCGTCGCGCTCGAAGAGGACGACCTGCGTGAGCTCATCGACGGAGAGCTCCTGGAGGTCGAAGTGCCTACGGACATGCACGAGCACGTCATCATTCGGATCGGAGCGGCGCTCACGGTGTGGAGCGACGCCGGGCACGGTGGCCGGGTGCTCGGCTCGGGTTACAAGGTGCGGATCTCCGATCGCCGCGGCGTCATGCCCGACGTGCAGTTCTACCGGGATGGCAACCGCAGCTCACGTGAGCAGCAACGTGGGCTCGTCCGGGGACATCCCGATCTCGTCGTCGAGGTCGTTTCACCGTCCAGTCAACGCTACGACCGCGTGAAGAAGCTGCGTTGGTATGCGGAGCTCGGGGTGCCCGAGTACTGGCTGGTCGATCCGCTGGCTCGAACGCTCGAATGCCTGCTGCTGCGTGAAGGCGTCTACGCCATCACCGCGTCACACGCCGACGACGAGACGTTCCGGTCGGAGGGGTTCGACGGACTCGAGATCCCGCTGGCGAGGCTCTGGGCCTGAGCGACCTCCGCCCCGCGTTCTAGTCACTGGCACTTCGCGTCGTCGACCACGCGCCTGCCGCCTCCGACGAAGCCCGGCGGCAGCTTGCACTCGTCGGCCTTCACCCGCGCGAACTTGGAGCAGCACTCGACCATCCGCGCCCCGTAGCCGTAGGACTCGCAGCACACGCGCGCGTCCGGGTCCGGCGCCTGCGACGCGGCCGGTGGCGTGCTCGCCACGACCGAAACGGAGGCGACCGGGCTGACCGGTCCCAGGCCCGGCTCCTTCGGCGCTTGCGTCCCTCCCGTGCAGCCGCCGACCAGAACCGCGACGAGGGCGAGACGCGTCATCATGTTCCTCAATCCGCGATGAGCGGCCGCAGGTAGTCGTACGTATCCGCCGCCAGGTCCTGCTGCGTGAAGCCCCAGTCCTGGTCGCGCGGAATCAGGTACATCGAGTCCGCCTTCACGCTGCCGAAGCTCAGCGTCCGCACGGCCTGGAGCAGGCGGCGGAACGTCGTCTTCCGCCACAGCTGCTCGTCGGGGATCTGGCAGGTGCGACGGAGCTCGAGATCGCTCGGCGAGTCCCGGGCGAGCAGGTACACCATCGTGAACGTGAGAAAGCGCGCGCTCGAGTCGCGATAACCGGGGGCGCCCGACGGCTCTTGCCGCGGGATCTGGCGCTCGAGGACCGGGCGGGTCCAGTCGTCGAACATCCACTTGGCGCGCGCCTCGTCGTCGAAGTACTCCCAGCAACCGCGCTCGATGGCGTCGACGTGCTGGAGGAGAACGTCGGCCGCGGCCGAGTGACGTCGCCACGCCTCGTCGCGCGTCACGTGCTCCGGCGCGCTCTGCACGATGGGACGGAGCGCGTCGAGGAGCCGCGGCGCGAGATCGATCCGCGCGCAGACTTCGTTGGTGAATACGGAGTGGCGCACGCGCTCAGCCTCCCCACCCGCGGTTCCAGGTCCCGCTGCGGCTCCAGGCGACGCCGAGGAGCGTCCCTCCGACGAGGCTCAGCACCACCGGCACGCTCCCGAACTCGGGCGGCGTCGGGCGTCCGCCGCCGGAGATGCCGCTGGAGAACAGCGTGCGCCGCGCCGACGGCACGTAGTCGACGGAGAGCTGCGTCCCGAGCTGGAGCGCGTCGAAGGTCGGCACGTCGATGAGGGCGATGGAGATGCCCGCCGTGTGATCGGTCACGAAGTCGTCGTTCAGATCGTCGAGCTCGCGCGTGTTGGCCGCGGGACCGACGTAGAGGAGGCGCTTGATCCCCAGCGCGCGGAGCGCCTGCACCCCCGGCATGCGCGCGACCCAGCGGTTGTCGAACTGCGTGGCGCTGTCGGTGTACGTGGCGAGCCGCTGCCGATCGAGGACGAACATCGGCGCCGGAGGGTGCGGGCCGGCCTGCGACGCCATCGACGCGCTGGCGAACATGGGCTGGTAGTACGCCGCCGCCGCCAGTGTGAGATGGGCGGCGACGACGCCGTGCGGGTGCGGCCAGTTGTCGAAGAGGAACACCGGATCGAACCGCGCGCTCGCGCCCGCCGCGAAGGCCACGGAGTCTTGCCCGTCGAGATCGACCACGAGCGCCACACCGGGGACGGCGGCCAGCGCGTCGACGTTGGCCTGCACCCACTTGAAGATGTCGTGCATCCCCTGGGTGAAGATCGGCTGGAGCGCGTCTTTCAGCGACGGGATGGCCGTCGGATCCCCCTCGGACACGGCCGTCGGCAGGGCCGTCGGCGACTCGAACAGCGTCTGCACGTAGAAGGGGCGGTGCGCGGCGAGCCGCGGCGCGAGGTCGGTCACCATCTGCGCGAGCCGGCTGCGGTCGAACGGCTCGGTCGACTGCCCGTTGAAGACGAGGCTCTCGGTCGCCGCGCCGAAGCTCCACCCGTACTTGCGCTGGAGCTCGAGCGCGCCGAGCCGGCTCTTCTTCGTCGGCTCGCACGCGTCGAGGGCGAGCCCCCCGACGCCGAGCCCCACGCCGACGGCGAGCAGCGTCAGGATGGTGTGCCGGCGCCCGACCGGGTCGATGACGCTGTCTTGCCACCATCGCGCGCCAACCAGGCCCGGCTCGTCGACGCGTGCGTCCTGGCGTAGCGGCCGCTCGCTCACGCGCCGCCTCGCGCGGCTTCGCGCAGGCGGGCGAGGAAGTCATCGCGAAACACGCCGTCCACGCGAATGGAGTATCGGAAGAACGGATCGGCGTCGACGCCGTGATCGTCCTGGTCGTTGAACCAGTAGGCGCGGCTCGTCACCGGCGTCTTCGCGGCGGACTCCTCGTTCCACAGAAAGAGGCGCTTGTCGCCCCGAGGACAGAACGTCACGAAGTGGTCCGGCGGGCGCTCTTCGGCCGGATCGCCGTCGTGGTGCACGGTGCCGTGGTCGTTGGCCTCGAGGCCCATGATGGTGCATCGCCCGATCTCGGTCAGGGGCAGGCGCTCGATCCACGCGACCGTCCTCGAGAAGAAGGCGCGCGCCTGGCGAGTGAACGATTTGCCCTCGCCGTGGCTCTTGTCGCCCCACCAGCGATTGGGCACGAGCTCGACGTAGACCTTCCACGGAAAGTAGACGCCGAACTGGTACTTCATCCAGAGCATCTGCCGACGCGACAGCGGGTGCTCGCGCTCCTCGCCGATCTCGAGCTCGTGACGGCGGCGCGGATCGAGCAGGCCCTCGGGACCGGACGGATCGCCCAGGCTGCACAGCGTCGCGAACTCGGCGTCGGTCATCGCGCGGACCACCTCGCCGTAGTCGACGTGGCAGTCGGCCTGGCAGGACGCAGGGACGATGCCCATCGAGCGGTGGCTGCCTCCGGTGTAGTCGACCGGGAGCTGCGCGAGGCCGAGGCACACCTCGTCGTGGATCTCCGCGAGCGGCGTGAGGTCGAGGTGCGGCGCGAGGTCGACGAAGGGTCGACCGAAGACGCCGCGGACCCGCATGAGCGCATGGTACCGTAGCCGCGCGATGGAGGGGCCGCTCTACGTCACGGCGTTCGCGGTCGGGACGACGCTGGCGCTGCTGCTGCTCGCCATGCTGGTGCGCCGGGGGCTCGCGCACGATCTCAAGTCGGGCAACGACGCGCAGCGCCTCGCGGCGGTGGGTGAGGTGCTGGCGGTGTTCCTCATCGCGGGCGCGACGGTGCGCGACGCGGTGCTCGAAGAGGGCGTCGTGCACGACGTCGTCGCGTGCGCGGCATACGGCGCCATCGGCTACATCGCGAGCATGCTGGCGGGGCGCCTCGGGGTGAGCCTGCTCCTGGGGTCGCACTCGGAGGCAGAGGTGGCCCGCGGCAACAAGGCGTCGGGGCTGGCGACGGCGGGGCAGCTCGTGGCGTCGGCGCTGGTGACGTCGCGCGCCATCTCGGGGAGCGATCTGCACGGCCTCGGGCTCGCGCTGACGTTCTTTGCGCTGTCGCAGGCGACGCTGCTCGTCTTCGTGTCGCTCTTCCGCGCGCTGACGACGTACGACGACGCCGAGCAGATCCACGGCGAGAACCTGGCCGCCGCGGTGAGCTACGCCGGGGTAGCGGTGGCCATCGCCATCGTGGTGGCGCGGGCGCTCGAGGGCGAGGGCGAGTTCGAAGGGTGGCTCGTCTCGATGAAGGGCTACGGCGGCGTGCTCCTCTCGCTGCTCGCGCTCTGGCCCATACGGCAGCTCTTCGTGCAGACCATCCTGCTGCGCGGGCCGCTTCACGCGCGCGGCGGCGCCCTCGACGTGGCCATCGCGGAGCGGCGAAGCGCGGGCATGGCGGCGCTGGAAGCGGCAACGTACGTGGCGACGGCGCTGGCCATCTCGCAGCTCGCATGACGGCTTCTGCGGACGAGACGTCGACCGCCTACGCCGCCTTCGCCGAGCGCGTGATCGCCGGCGGCATCCTGCGCGATCCCTGGGTCGACGGGCGCCCCCGCTTTCGCGCCGAGCCGGTGATCATCGACGCCGCGCAGCACCGCGAGCTGTGTCGCGCCGCCGAGGACGTGGCGGCCGCGTGCCACGCGATGGTGTCGCTGCTCCTCGACGAGCCGCGGCTCCTGGAGGACGTGCTGGGCCTCACGCCGTTCCAGCGCACGATGTGGACGGCGTCCGCGCCCGCGTGGCACGGGCTCGCGAGGGCCGACGTGTTCTTCACGGAGGACGGCGTGGCCGTGGCCGAGCTGAACTGCGACACGCCGACGGGCGAAGCCGAGGCGGTGGTCCTCGGGGAGCTCGGGGCGGCGCAGGCCGGCAGCGAAGGCACGGTGGACCCGAGCGGCGCGCTGGAGGGCCGATTCCTGGCGATGCTCGAGTACGTGGCGCGACGCGAGCGGACGGCGGACGCAGGACCGGCGCGCACGGTGGGCCTCGTGTACCCGACCGAGCTGACGGACGATCTGCCTCTCGTCCGGCTTTATCGCCGCTGGCTCGAGGGCGGCGGCTACGGCGTGGTCCTGGGCTCGCCGTACAACCTCACGTTCGAGGGCGGCCGCACCCGCCTCTTCGACGTGCCTATCGACGTGCTGGTCAGGCACTACAAGACCGACTGGTGGGGCGAGCGGCAGAGCGCCTGGCTCGAGGACGCCATCGAGGACGAGGCGCCGCTCGATGGCCCGCTTCGCGCGGTGCTCTCGGGGATGGCGGCGGGCACGCTCGCGGTGGTCAACCCGCTGGGCTCCGTCGTGCCGCAGAACAAGCGAAGCTTCGCGCTGATGTGGGAGCAGATTCACCGCTTCCCGCCGGAGGCGCAGGCGGCGATCGAGCGGTACGTGCCGGTGACGCGTCGCCTCGAGGTGATGCACACCGAGCAGCTCGCGGCCCAGCGCGCCGACTGGGTCATCAAGAGCGACTACGGCGCGGAGGGCGAAGAGGTCGTCATCGGACGCGAGGTCGATGACGCGACCTGGCGGCGTTTGCTGGCGCGCACGCGCCCGGGGCGGTGGGTGGCGCAGCAGTACTTCGCGGCAGAGACGGACGCGGGCGGAGCCTCGGTGAACTACGGGGTGTTCCTCGTCGCGGGGCGGGCCTCGGGTCTCTACGCGCGTGTGCAGGTCGGGGCGACCGACGGGAGAGCGAAGAGCGCGCCGGCGCTCGTGCGCGCGTGAGCGTCAGCCCCGTCAGCCCGCCATCGCCTTCATCTGCCGCGCCAGGACCATCGGAAGCACGTACGGGACGCCGATGCTCATGGTGTCGAGCTCCGGATCGATCTGCCCGACGAGCCAGAAGGCGATGACGCTGGCGCGCTCGACGTAGAACCACCCCTCCGGGTAGGCGATCGACCGCATCAGCTCGCGGAGCTCGTCCCGCTCCATCTCGGGGCTGGCCAGCTTCTCCAGCTCCTTCCGGTCGGCGCGGATCAGCGCTCCGACGCTGTGGTCCTTCACCTTGAGGAGCTTCTTGAAGTACGTCATCACCGTCTGCTCGAGGAGCTCCTCGTTCGCGCCCTCGGCGACGAACCCCATCCCGCGAAAGCCCTTCAGCGCCATCGCGCCGTTGGCGGTCATGATGCCCTGCAGCACCTCGAGCGCGCCGTCGACGAGCTCGTCCGACACCTCGCTGATCGCGCCGAAGTCGAGCACCACGATGAGCGGCTCGCCCTTGGGCCCCTTCTGGACGAGGAAGTTCCCTGGGTGCGGATCGGCGTGAAAGAACCGGTCGACGAAGAGTTGCTTGTAGAACGACTGGACGAGTCGCGTCGCGAGCTTCGTGCGATCGATGCCCAGCTTGTCGACCTCGTCGAGGCGCGTGATCTTCACGCCCTCCATGAAGGACATGGTCAGGATGTCGGCGGTCGTCCACTCGTGCACCACCGAGGGAAAGAGGATGTCCGGCTCGTCGGCGAAGTTCTTCGCCATGCGCTCCATGCACGCCGCTTCGTGCACGTAGTCGGTCTCGCGTCGCAGAAGGTCGACGAGGGACCGGTGCACCGTCTCCAGGTTGCGCTGCGGGAGCCACCTCCGCAGAAACACGATGGCCACCTCGAGCGCGCGCATGTCGACCTTGATGACGTCGCGGATGCGCGGGTAGAGGACCTTCACGGCCACCTTCTGCCCTTCCTTCGTCACAGCCGCGTGCACCTGCCCGAGGGACGCCGCCGCGATGGGCACGCGCTCGATCGACGCGAAGCACTCGTCGGGCCGCTTGCCGTACGCGGCGACGAACGTGCGCTCCACGTGGTGAAACGGCTGCGGCGGGACGTTGTCCTGGAGGCTCTCGAGCTCGCGCGTGAAGGCCCGCGGCAGAAAGCCCCCGAGGATGCTGAGCACCTGTCCGAGCTTGATGAAGACGCCCCGCAGCCGGAGCATCCCGCGGAGGAGGCGCCGGGCGTTGCGTTCGTCGAGGCTCTGGCGCCGCGCCTTGAGCCAGGGCGGCAAGGGCTTGCCGCGCCGCCGGAAGACGCGGACGAGGCCAAACTGCACCATGTAGCTGGCGTAGATGGTCCCGAACATCCAGAGCACGCGGAGGAAGCGGATCGTCATGGGCTACCGCGCTCGCTCACGCCGACGAGCATAGCCGCGTGGCTCTACAGCGTCCCATCGTCCGGCAACCCCTCGGTGTCGAACGCCCAGTAACGGCCATGATGGGACAGGAGGCGCACCGCCTGCGCGTCCTGCTTGAAGAGGAGGGCGCGGACCAGCGGCTCGCCGCTCTCGTCACGCGGCAGATCCTTGGGCGCCTTCACGATGACGAGCGGAAACGCACGCGCGTACTTGCAGCGCGCGTCGTAGGCCTCGCCTTCGAACTCCCAGCCGTGGGCGGGCCAGGCGGGCTGCGCGCCCGGCTTGAAGCGCACGGGCACGCTCAGGTACCGGGCAAAGGCGAACGCCCACGCGCCGTGCTTGCGGGCCGCGTAGTACGCCGCGAGGTGCGTGAGGGTCCCGTTGCGGAAGGCGTACGTTCCCGGCTCCCAGATGACCGCTGTCGCCGAGCGACCCGGCGGCAGATCGTCGATGACACGCGACGCGTCGTTCGTCTCCCAGGCGTAAATGCCACAGTGGAGCAGCACGTCGGCGCCGGCCGCCAGCGCGAGGCCGAGGATCCACCTCTGCGCGCGCGCCGCCTTTGCGGCCGGGAAGCGTGGCGTCGCGAGGACCGCGCCGAAGACTGCCCACTGGGCAAGACGCGGAAAGATGAGGTGCGTCCCCACGAGCACCATCGGCGTGGCAAAGTACGCGAGCGTCAGGAGCACGAACGGGAGCAGGATGGGCGGCGGATCCTCGCGCGACACGTCCCCCGCGCGCCGTCGTCTCCACGCGAGCCACTCGGACCAGACCATCACGGCGATGGCCGCCCAGAGGATCACCTGATCGGTCGCGTCCCAGAAGAGATCCGTCGCGAACGCCGCGAACCAGGTGAGCTTCTCCCAGAGCGGGGGCGCGGTGCCCTCGAGGGTCGGATCCCGGTACATGTGCGGATCCCACACGTACTGGCGGCGATAGACCTCGACGCAGTAGATGCAGCCGATGGCGAGCGGCAACGCGGCGACCGCCGCTCGCAGCAGCACGCGAACGATGCGCGACGGGAGCGGCACCGAGGCAGGCGTCATCCGCCACGCGAGCTCGAGGGACAGGCCCGCCGCCGCGACACAAAGGATGAGCATCGCCAGCACGTGCGCGAAGGCGCAGGCGAGGCCGAGGACGCCGACGGCGACGACGGCGAGCACTGTGGGCTTCAGGGCCGCTCGCGCGACGAAGACGAGCGCCCAGGCGGCGAGGGTCGTCGCCAGGACGTAGTTGACGAAGCCCCACCCGAGAGAGAACGAGAAGAGGATCGGCGTGAAGAGGGCCGCGTGGACGGGCGGACGACGGAGGACCCGCACGAGCGCGAGGACCGCGCCGGCCATGCCCGCCAGCGACAGGGCGATGACCAGACGCCCCGCGAGCTCGATCGGGAGCACGCGAGCGATCCACGCCACCATGACGTGAAAGAGGCCGTTGTAGGTGAAGTAGTTGAGCTGATACTGCGCGTTCTCGGGGGCCGACGGGTCGGCCAGACGCCGCGCGATGTCGGAGAGCGCGAGGTGTTGCGGGTAGTCGACGCAAGGAAGGAGGCGCGTGACGAAGAGCCCCGCGATGACGAGGCCGACCGCGGCCCAGTAGAGGAGGGTGGCCCGCGTGGAGTCGAGGACGAGGTGATCCCGCGCGCGCCGCGGCAGGGGCCATCCGGCTATCGATGCGGTCGTCACGCTCGCGCAGGCGTTTACCGCACGTAGCCCCCCTGGCCAAGCGCCGTGCTACCCCGTGTGAATCACACGCCACAGCCTCCCGAAAGTCGGCTAGGGATCCGCGCATGAGTGGGACTCGATGGGCAACGGCAGCCGCCGCAGCAATGGTCGTCGCCACGTCGATCGCGTGCAACGACCAGCGCAAGCAGGAGTGCGACCGTTTCCTCGTGGCGATGGAGCCGCTGGAGAAGGGGACGCCGAGCGTCGACCTCGTCGACTCCGTGGCCAGGCAGGTCGAGGCGCTTCACCTCCAGGACGCGACGCTCGCCATCTACGCCAAGAACTACCAGGCGACGCTCGTCGTGCTGTCGAGCACCCTCAAGCTGAAGGCTGGCCCTTCGGCGCCGGACGGGACGGACGGCGTCGTCCAGCAGAACCTGAAGGTGGCGCGCACCGACGCCGAGGACGCGCAGCGGTACTGCGCGCCGTAGTGCTATAGCGGGCGCCGCATGCGCGCCAGCCGGCTCCCCGTCGCAACACTGGCGGTCGCGGTCCTGGCGCTCGCCGCGTGGCGGGTGGCGTGCGTGCTCGCAGGGCCCGACGTCGACACCGACGCGTACGCGCACCACATGATCGCGCGCGCCATCCTCGCCGACCCCGGCGATCTGGCGGTGCACTGGGTGTGGCTGCCGCTGTTTCACTACGCGCAGGTGCCGCTGGTGGCTCTCGGCGGGACGATGCAAGACGTTCGCTGGCTGAACGTCGGGCTCTCGGCGGCGCTGCCGATCGTGCTCTACGCGTACGTCCTTCGCACCGCTCGAGCCGGGCAGTCGGCGATGGCCCCCGCGTCGACGGCGCTCCTCGCCGCAGTCATCGCGGCGGCGTGTCCGATCGCCATGCAGATGGGCACGACGGCGCAGCCCGAACCGCTCTTCGCGCTCCTCGTGCTCGGCGTCGCGATCACCTTCCAGGAGCGACGCTACGGCCTCGCCGCGGCGACGCTCTCGGCCGCCGTGCTGCTCCGGTACGAAGCGTGGGCTTCGCTCGCGACCGTCGCGTTCATCGTCGCCGTCGAGCCGTGGTGGCGGCGGAGGCGCGGGCTGCCCCCGGAGAGCGGCGCGGGGCGCGCGTGGATCGTGGTCGCGGCGCCGGTGATCCTCATCCTCGCCTGGGCGGCCCTGCGGCGCCCCGTGGACGGGCAGTGGTTCGGCTTCCTGCGACAGACACGCGAGTTCGCCAACGACGCGACGCACACGAAGCTCGGCGCGGCAAAGGACGCGCTCTACTACCCCATCTGGGTGCCGATGCGCGTGATGGGAGCCGTGCTCCCGCTGGTCCCCTTCGGCATCGTGCGCACCGTGCGGCAGCAGGGGGCGCGCTTCGTCCTCGTCGTGGCGGCGTGCCTGGGGTTCGTGTCGCTCACGTGGATCATGCGCTCGTCGCTGGGCCTCGACCGGCACTTCGTCTGCATCGTGCCCCTCTACGCGACGTTCGCGGCGCAAGGCGCGACGGTGATCGCCGACTGGATCGCCCGGCGGGCCCGGCGCGCGATCGTGGGTCGGGCAGTCGCGGGGGCGCTGGCGGTCGCGCTTCTGGGGGGCCTCTACGTCGAGCTCGACGTGTGGATGGGCTTCTGGCGCGGGTCGATCGAGCGAAGCTGGCCCGAGCGGCTCGCGCTGGCGGGCTTCGTGCGTGACCTCCCGGGCGTCCAGACCATCTACTGCGACGATGCCACCCTCGAGCTTCTCACCGGGCTCGATCGACGCCGCTTCGACCGCCACTGGGTGGATGATCCGCACACATGGGACCTCATCGAGGACGCGGCGCGCGACCGGGGCCCCGTCTACGTCGCCACGTGGCGCCGGAAGATGCGCGGCCACGAGGCGGTCGGCGATATCGTCTTCGCCGCGGGGGCGGATCCCGTCGATCCGACCGGCACAGGCGTCGCCGTGATGCGGGTCCAGCGCTAGCGGGAGGGCTTCTACCGGACTTCGAGGCCCTCGAACCTCATCCAGAAAAACGTCATTTTCCACAGGCTTGCCCTTCCGATACGCTCTCACTCCCGCGTGGAGCCTTCGTAGCCGCACGGGGTCCTGGAGGAGTCCGTCATGCAACAGCCGCCGCCTCGTCGGGGGGGGTCCGGGCAGCATCCGGGCGCCTTCACGTTCGAGGCGAAGCTCGAAGACGAAGAGCGACTACTCGACGCGATGCTCGCGGCGATGGCGCGCGCGCCCCTTCCGGACGGGGCGTGGGAGCGGCTGCATGCCGCGGCCCAGCGCGACGACCGTCTGAGCGAGCTGGCCTTCGGGTTCGAGAGCGGCTCTCAGGGCAAGCGGCTGAAGCTGGTGCCGCCGGCGGTGGGGGCCGACTTCCTCTTCCAGGCGGCGCGCTTCTTCGGCGACGTGTTCGGCGACGAGCTCGGCGCGGTGACCTACCTGGAGCGCGCGCTCGTCCTGGTCCCCGGCCACGCCCCCGCGTTCGCGAAGATCGAGCAGCTGCTCCAGAAGGCGGGGCACATGCGCAAGCTGGCCGACGTCTACGCGGCGGCGGCGCAGCACCGGCCACGCGCCGAGCAGGCACCTCTCCTCAAGCGCGGGGCGGCGCTGCTCGCCGAGGCGGGCGGCGCGGACGAGAAGGTGATCGATCTGCTCCAGCACCTCCTGCGCCTCGAGCCGGGCGACGAGGAGTCGCGTGCGCACCTCGAGGCGCTCTACGTGAAGGCCAATCGCCTGCGCGACGTCGTGCGCCTCAACGAGCAAGCCCTCGCCGCCGAGCCCCCGCCCGAGGAGTGGGTGAAAAAGAAGCTGCTCACGCGCATCGTGGAACTCTACGAGGCGCGCCTGCACGAGCCCGAGCGTGCCATGCCGCACATCGAGCAGCTCCTGGCGATCGACCCCGCCAACGAGGAGGCGCGGCGAGTGGCGCAGAAGCTCCTCGTCATCAAGGGCCTCGCCGGCCGGGCGGCATCGGTGCTCGCGCTGGCGGCGGTGTCGTTCGGCACGCCGCCGGAGATCGCGCGATACCTGACGATCGAGCTGGAGAGCACGCGCGGACCGAAACGCGCAAGCCTCCTCACCAAGCTGGGCAAGCTCAAGAGCGAGCGGATGGGCGACGACAAGGGGGCCATGGAGGCCTTCGAGCAGGCCCTCGCCATC
>Ga0182030_10019756_pt1 | contig 12781 bp, 10 predicted proteins | sample 812S3MmetaG_FD_121299 | JGI IMG/M metagenome (GOLD analysis project Ga0182030, IMG submission 121299) | Permafrost microbial communities from Stordalen Mire, Sweden - 812S3M metaG (Illumina Assembly) | ecosystem: Environmental > Terrestrial > Soil > Wetlands > Permafrost | place: Sweden... | reverse complement strand
CGTTAGCATCAAGCTCGCCCAGTTGGCATTAGAGAATCTCTCTAGCGACAGGAGGGTCTAAGATGTCCAGTCTAGAAGTTCGCTTGCTTCCAGACATCTCGATTGATGATGATGCTGTTGCATGCAAGTGGGAAGCACTTGTGACCTCAAATCCAGCAAGCGGTATCATGCAAAGTTTGCCATGGGCTGAAGTCAAACGGCGGCAGGGGCTTTCTTCATTTCACCTGGGCGTTTATCAGGATAATGAAATGATTGGTGGCGCCTTATTCTACACTGCAAGCAAGCGTAATGGCGCTGCGATACTGGTAGCACCGGAGGGTCCGGTGCTGCCATGGAACGATGATATTCTCGCGAGGAAATCGTTGGGATTAATCATCGACGAGGTCGAACGGCAATCAAGGTCACTTGGGATTATTACGCTCAGGATCGAGCCGCGGCTGCCGCCCCCGTCTCCGTCAATTCTGCATGAGTTTGGAAGAGCCCCAGTGGATCTGGTGCCCAGCGAAACACTTGTCATTGATATTTCGCAGCCTCCAGAGGCTATACTTGCCTCAATGAAGCCAAAGGGGAGATACAATATTGGCTTGGCTCAGCGGGCCGATGTAGAGGTCGTAAGTGATTGCTCTGAAACGGCAGTTAATCGATTTCATTCAATAATGCTGGAAGCTAGCGCGCGCGATGGTTTCGAGGTAGAACCGCTGCAATTTTTCGAGCATCTGGCATCTGTCTTAGTTCCATCGGGACATGCAAAATTTCTTTTTGCGGAACACAATGGAGAAACGCTTGGCACGTTATTGCTAATGACCTACGGTAGGCGAGCTACCTATTTATATGGTGGTATCACAAATCGGAAGCGTAACGTTATGAGTGGTTATGCACTACAGTGGGCGGCCATGAACGCAGCCAGGAATGCAGGTTGTAGCGAATATGACCTGTACGGATTCGATGCATCCGGAGCACCGCAACATCGATATTCAAGATTTTCGCAGTTCAAAAGTCGTTTCGGTGGAACTGTAGAGCGATATATTGGTGCCCAAGATTACTTTTTCCTTGATAATTTGTCGGATGCTTTTGTGAAAATCGTTGGTGAGACGAGGATGACTGAGCAGGAGTTAGCTTCCTGTGCTCGAATTGGGAGCTTCTAAGATATGCAAGTTTTGACCGAATCGGTAGAAGAAAAAAGCGAAGTGATTTACGAGGCGAGCGGCACTCATCTTCTGTTGACGCTGAAGAATTGTGCTCCGGATGTCTTGAACAATGAATTGAAGCTTCGAGAGCTAACCAGAGAGGCGGCTGAGTCGACCGGTGCACAAGTGCTCGAGATTTGTTCGCATCGATTTACGCCACAAGGTGTGACGACCGTTGCTGTACTCGCTGAGAGTCATGCCAGCTTACATACTTACCCAGAGTCGAACACTGTTTTTTGGGATTGTTTTACTTGCGGTACGACATGTAATCCTGAATTGAGCATCGAGGTTTTGAAGAAGGTTCTCAATCCGGAGCACATATCGAAACAAGTTATAGCTCGGAGTTAAGAGGAATCAGGAAGCTTCTGCAGGCTTCTACACGAATCGAACTTGAGACACTTGCCGGAGCCTTTGATCTGGTGATCTGTGGAGCGCACCAAAACAATGGAACTGCTTTTGACTTACTGAAATTCGTTAAAAGTGATCAAAACCGGCGAACCATCCCCTTTTTGATCTTCTCCTTTAATCCAACAGATTTAGCTAAATCTGTTGATGAAAGTGTGCGTACTACTGCCAGGCTTCTAGGGGCGGACAAATACAGTCATTTTGCGGTTAGTCCTTGTTCGTACCAAGACTTGGTCGAATTGACGATCTTTACCACTGACAGCATTACAGGTACCTCGATAAGCACGCCGACGACGGTGGCGAGTGCAGCGCCTGAATTGAAGCCGAACAGGCTGATTGCAGTTGCTACTGCCAGCTCGAAAAAGTTACTGGCGCCGATCAAAGCAGATGGACAAGCTACACAGTGAGCAACGCCAAGCCGCTTGTTTAGCAGGTATGCGAGTGCTGAATTAAAATATACCTGAATCAGAATAGGCACGGCAAGAATGGCAATGACCATGGGTTGCTTGATGATAGCGTCACCCTGGAAGCCGAATAAAAGAACCAATGTCGCAAGAAGTGCAAGCAATGATACCGGGTGCAATTTGGCTAGGACGCTTTCAAGCGCTTCAGGACCGACTTTAAGCAAGGCACCTCGCCACAGTTGCGATAACAAGACCGGCAGGACGATGTATAGACCGACTGAAATTAAGAGAGTTTCCCAGGGCACGGTGATTGATGAAAGCCCCAGAAGAAGCCCGACAATAGGCGCAAAGGCAAAGACCATAATCAGGTCATTTACTGCGACCTGGCTGAGCGTAAAGTATGGATCACCTTTTGTTAGTTGGCTCCAAACGAACACCATAGCCGTACAGGGAGCCGCCGCCAGGATAATGAGACCGGCTATGTAGCTATCGATTTGCGTGGCGGGTAGATACGGCGCAAAGACATGCTTGATGAAAATGAAGCCCAGCAATGCCATGGAGAATGGCTTGACCGCCCAGTTTACAAAGAGCGTCACGCCCATTCCCCGCCAGTGCTGTTTTACCTGGTCGATGGCTTTGAAGTCGATCTTTAGCAGCATCGGGATAATCATGACCCAGATCAGCAGCCCGACAGGGAGGTTAACTCGGGCGACCTCCATCGCGCCAATCGCTTTAAAAACTCCAGGCATTAGCTGACCGAGAAGGACACCAGCACCAATGCACAGGAATACCCATACCGTAAGCCACCGCTCAAAGAAGCCTATGCTTGGCTCGTTTTCGGTTACTTGTGCGGTCGTTACCTGGGAGGTCATTTTGACACCTGCATCGGATCAGCACAGCAGTTTGTTGCGTTCAAGCCCTGTAGAAGCTTGAGCACGCGCGTTTTTATCTCGTCTCTGATTTCGCAAACTTCATCATCAGACTTGCCTTTAGGGTCTGGCAAAGGCCAGTCATCGCGCTTCAGTCCGGGCACATAGGGGCACGCTTCGCCACATCCCATGGTTACAAGTAAGTCAGCCCCGTCCGCCAATTCATCAGTCAGAAGCTGGGGTTTAACGTTTGCTAGATCGATCCCGACTTCCTCCATGGCGTGCAAAACACAATCATGCACCTTATCGGCCGGTTGCGTTCCGGCTGACACCGCCTGAGCTTTAGCAGGATCGGCAAACTGATTAAAGAAGGCGGCCGCCATCTGTGAGCGTCCGGCATTGTGTACGCAGGCAAATATTACTTTCATTTGCTGCATTCCTTTTTGCCTATGCTTACCGGTACGGCTTCTGGCATAGGAGCACAGCAAGCCGAGTTAGTTTGCGTTGTGAAATCTGTATCTTCACCGTAAGTTGTAGCGGCGTCGGTGGTGTAAAAGCTTTCCCAGGCGATGCCTTGCGGGTCATGCACCCAAGCCTTATCAGCTTTGGCATAGCAGCAAGTGGTCTGCTCCTGCTCAAGAATGGGCTGTTGAGCCTGTTTCAGACGTAGCGATATTTCTTTTAGAGCTTCGCCATTGTCAACCTGGATGCCCAAATGGTCTAGCCCTGGCTCTCTTCCACGAGTCGAGATAGCAAAGTTTATGCGCGGATCATCAAGCATCCACTTGGCGTAGTCCTCTTTCTTGACGGATGGTGGAACATCAAAAAAGGTTGAGTAAAACTGTATCGACTGCTCTAGGTCTGCCACTGCAACATGAACATGGAACCGTTTCATTAACACTTTCCTCCATTGTCAGCACAGCAGTTTTCCAGCAAGAATCCTATTAGCTGCTGCATGTGAGCGTAGTTTGCGGAATATATAATTGAGCGACTTTCGCGCCTGGATGCGATCAAACCGGCGTTACTCAGCTCTTTTAGATGGAATGACATAGTTGCTGGCGGCATGGCGAAGTGATCGCTTAGCTCACCAGCAGCCATTCCGGCTTGTCCTTTTCGGACCAAAAGCTTAAATATATCAAGGCGTGATTCTTGCGCTAACGCCGACAGGGCGCTAACGGCGTCTTTTGTTTTCATATTTCCAATATTATCGAAATAGTTGATCAAAGTCAAGCCCGGTTTAAGAAACTGGCAGAGGGTCCAAGCAAAATCAGGCAGAGTCTATCGACCGTGGAAAATAAACCCAGTGATCGCGCCGCCAAGCATGAGCCACAGCGAGTTTGGTTTGAAACGTACTAAAATTAGCCCGCTTACGACACCGATTAGAACCGCTGGCGCGTCAATGAAAGCATCCCGCGCCAACTGAAACAGCACTCCAGCCATAAGAGCGATGGCCGCCGCATTTACTGCGTCAAGGAATTTACCAGCCAGAGCAGATGTGCGCATCTTTTTAATTAGAGGTGCAGTTAGAGCGACCAATACGAAAGCTGGCAAAAAAATACCAACTGTTGCAAGCACTGCACCCGTGGGACCGCCAAGAGTAAATCCAATGAACGTTGCCGTAGTAAAAAGGGGGCCAGGCGTTATTTGTCCGACTGCAACAGCGTCTAAAAGTTGATTGGACGTAACCCAGTGATAGTTTTCTACCAGATCAGATCGCAAAAACGCAAGCAGTACGTATCCGCCTCCGTAAAGGACTGAGCCAATCTTCAGGAAATAAAGGAACAGTGCCGCCGGACTGTAAGCAAGATTTTTCGGCGTGTATGATGATAGAAAATACGTGAAGGCGATTAAAGCAGCGCTTGCTGAGCCGACGACAGTGAGCATCACTGTTTCTCTTGGTCCTTCGGTTTTTGCAAAATGGACAACAGTAGCAATCAAACCACAACCCAAAAGCAGCGCTATTTGGTTGACGCCAAGTAAGTCAAGAGCAAAAACAACAATCGCTGTAACCTTTAATTGGCTTGTCTTTAACGATGTTTTCGAAAGTGCCCAGAAAGCCTGAAAAACAATGGCTATAATGACCGGCTTCAATCCGTATAGGACCGCCGAAATTGTTGTAAGCTTGCCGAATCGAAGATATAACGCCGCTATGGCCGACACCATCAAGAAGGCTGGCAAAATAAAGCACACGCCTGCGATTGCCAGACCAGGCAAGCCGGCTTTCTTGTATCCGATTTGAATAGCCATCTCGGTCGAATTGGGACCAGGTAGTAGGTTCGCCGCCCCCAGCAGATCTAAAAATTCTTCCCGTGAAAGCCAGCTTCTGCGCCGAACTAGCTCCGTTTCCATCAGCGCAATATGGGCCGCAGGACCACCAAATGCGGTGCCACCAAGATGTAGAAAAACAATAGCAATGGTTAGAAGAGACGGGCGGCAAGCGAAATCGGATTGGGTTGGTGCGCTAGTCATCCCGTCCCTGCGCTCTGCCAAACAACTTTTGATATCACAATACGCACGTCAAGAAACCTTTGGCGTAAACTGCGAAAGGTCGTAAATGCCTAATCTACGCTCTATTTCTCCAACACGGTCGACTTGACCTTCAAAGCCTTCTTTACCAAATAATTGATGTTCACGGCTTTCGAATAGCTCCCCTAGCTCTTTGTATTCCTTTTTTGAAACCAGTGACTGGAATGCAGGAAAAAGAATAGTGTCCTCTCTGGCTTCGTGAGGCCTGTACATGCGGGTGAATGCATGTAGGTAAGTAATGAGGTGGACATGGTCTTTCTTTTGCAAAGCTATCTCGATTTCGGCTGTTACTTGCCGCCCGGCTACGTGCTGCTGGCGCAGCACTGCAACAAGACCCGTTAGTTTTTTTGCCTTTTCAAAACGGGGAAATAGATGCTCCTCTTCAAGTTTTTCGTGATAAGCCTCGACAAAGTTTCTGATTATCTCGCGAGCATCAGCCAGTGCCTTCAAATCAACGTCTTGCCGGTTTTGTAATCGCTCTGAGCAGTGATCGTAAATAAGAAGCACGCGGTTTAGGAGCCCGTGTTCTCGCATGAGATCTTCTACCGGGCTTACATCTTCCTCTTTCGCCACGGCGGCCCCACCCTGCCAATGCAGTTTGGTTCAGACCTGTAGCGGCCACCAGCAGGCCAGCCTGGCTGAAAAATCTTCTGCGGTCCATGTCTTCAATCATTTGTGTTCCCAGGGGAGAAAGTGCTACCGATTCAATATCGCAATGTAACATTTGTTGCGTAGATTTGCAACTGATGATACTCTTTAGCGTTAGTGGCGTGAGGGTGGTTGGTTGACCTGGTTGGTCTTTACTTATTCGTTGCCGACATCCGAGCGATCGAGTCCGCGAGTGTCGATATGGAGAAAGCTGACACGCGCCGGCGCGATAAGCCCGCGTGGAGGCGTCAATATCCTCCCTTCGCGAACTGAATGTCTTGAGTCATTTCAGTGGCTCGGCAAGGAAGTCCAGCAGCATGGGGGCGAGTCTTTGCTCATGCGTGTTGAATCGTTTGAAGGAATGACAAATGCGGAGGTGATTAGTCTTTTCCAGGAGAAGAGCGACAAAGAATACGACGAGATCGAAGCACCGATATCTTCGCTTGAGGAAGCCGCAAATAAGAAACTGGCTCCTGAAGAAAGATTGAAGCACTATGCAGAATTGCAAAAACTTAGAAAAACCCAGCAGCACATTTTAAAAACCGATTTTTTCAACGCAACGGCTGGTGCTCGCATTGTCTCCAGATTCGCGAAGCTTGACAGGTTGCTATCCAGTGAAAATGTCGGGGAAGCGGACATTCCAAAGGTCTCAAAGAACGATTTTCAAAACAAAGTCTGGGTAACACGGCCGCGTCCTCACGTTGATCGCCTGAGCTCCGCTTGGCTAATCAGGAAATTCATTGACGCACAGGCCGACATTCGTTACGCAAAAGCACCACTCGATAGAGAAATTGGCTTTGACATGAAGGCGGGAGGAACATTCGGACATGTGGGAAAGTTTTGCACTTTCGAGACTTTGTTGGCCGCTTTCGACCTGCAAGATGCCGCTCTCTGGAAGCTTGGGGAAATCGTGCACGAGATCGATCTGCGCGACGGTCTATACACGCATCAAGAAATTACTGGACTGGACATGATTTTAAAGGGCTGGCTGCTGACAGGGTTGACTGACCAGGACTTGGAACTACACGGAATAGCCTTATTTGAAGGGCTTTTTCAGGCGTTGCACAGGGAGAATTCGGCGGACGATTCGAGAAAGCCAAAATGAACAGATCGAAAACAGCGCGACAAATGTTTTGCTTGCATTGTGCGGCCAGCTATATCGCTGTGTGGCTGGCTTCTCCGGCTGTGGCCCAGGCTGAGAATCTTCCAGTTAATGATGCTCAACCGATTAGGATTCGCGCCGATATGGATGGGCCGCAGCCATTGACTCTCGTTGGTGCAATTGAACTCGCCAAGCGAAACTATCCTGCAATTAAAACAGCTTCCCTCAAAGCTGATGCTGCGCGAGAGGGAATCACCCAGGCGAAAACAGCTTACCTGCCTCATGTGGATATGTTACTGGATGAAAACTATGGCACCGCCAATAATATCACCGGCTTTCTGGCTCCCCAAAACATCGTTCCTAACATCAGTGGCGTTGTCAAAGACACAAACAGCTTCCAGGGAGGTTTCGGTTTCACGTCTGGCGCTCTGGTCTCATGGGAACCTTTTGACATGGGTTTACGGAAGGCACAAGTAAACGTGGCACGCTCGGCCACAAACCAGTCTCAAGCCCAAACTGCCGTCACTCAACTTGATGTTCAAAGTCATGCTGCTGACGCATTTCTATCTGTGTTGGCTGCGCGACAAGTAGTTAAAGCCTCTCAATCTAAAGTAGACCGGTTCAAGGTATTTCTCGATACCGTGCATGTTTTTGCGTTGAAGGAATTAAGGGCAAAGACCGATGAATATCTCGCTGAAGCCGAGCTGGTACGCTCAAAAGACGAATTAATTGCTGCTGAACAGAATTACAAAATTGCGGTCGCAGCCTTGATCAGATGGACTGGCCTAGCATCCGAGACTATTGAAGCGACTCCGGGCGGACTTCTAAAAGAAGCTCCGATTAGTTACTTTACGGTGGCCGATCTACGTCTGCATCCACAAGCACTTGCGCAGCAGGCCGCTATCGATCTTGTTCATTCAAGGAAGACGGCACTAGAGCGCAGTTATGCTCCGAGGTTTTTCCTCCGTGCGCCAATTTACGCACGTGGCAGTAGTTTCAACCCGGACTTGTCACTGAATTATGGACATGGTTACTACCCGACGACGTTCAATTACGCAATCAGTGCGCTGATGACTTTTCCCGCAATGGATATATTTCAGCTAAAAGCTCAACGTCGGGCTGAGTATAAAAATGAGCTGGCAGAGAGATCCCGCTATGACGAACTGCTCCTTAATTTGAAGGAGCAAGATGCTCGCGCCCGAGCAATGATCGAAGGTGCTGTGCGTATTGCTGCGAACGCTCCAATAAAGGTTAAAGCATCACAGGAAGCAGCAAACAGTGCTAGAACTCGTTATCGTTTTCAACTGGCTTCCGTCAATGATGTCGCGCTCAACGAGCAGCTTCTGACCCAGTCAGAAGTTGAGTATGCAACCGCACAACTACAGGTCTGGAGAGCACTACTTGCTGCGGCTGTTGCTCGCGGTGACTTGAAACCTTTCATCGACAGTGTGTCAAAAGCCTCGATGGAGTCTAAATAAAGTGACTATTACCGATCGAGCGATGGAACGGCCAATTACGGTGATAGTCGCCGTATTGACCATTGCGCTGTGTTCAATGCTTGCCCTTTCGCGTATGAAAATTGACATATTTCCTGATTTAAATTTGCCAGTCATTTATGTTGCCCAACCATACGGCGGCATGTCTCCTGCCCAGATGGAAGGCTATCTGGTCAACTATTACGAGTACCACTTCCTTTACATAACCGGCATAGAGCACGTCGAATCGAAGTGCATTCAGGGAACAGGACTGGTCAAACTTGTATTCCATCCGGGCACGGATATGAGTCAAGCTCTCGCTCAGGCCATATCTTACGTTGAGCGCGCTCGTGCGTTTATGCCACCAGGTACAGTGTCACCTTTCGTTGTTCGATTTGACGCCGGTACTGTTCCTGTTGGTTATTTGGTCTTCTCAAGCGAATCTCGCAATCTCTCGGAAATTCAAGACCTCGCACTGTTTAAGGTAAGGCCGGCATTCGCTACTTTGCCAGGCGTATCCTCGCCGCCTCCCTTTGGCGGTAATCAACGCGCAATTGTGGTGCAGGTGAATCCTGACAAATTGCGTTCCTATCACATGTCGCCGGACGAAGTAGTGCAGGCGATTAGCAATGGCAATGTCATTATTCCAGCCGGTAACGTTAGAACCGGTGACCTCAACAGAATTACGCCGATAAACTCAGTGGTGACTGATATCCGTGAATTGCTGGACATCCCAATCCGCCAGACGACAGGACCAACAGTCTATCTGCGTGACGTGGGCACGGTTAAAGACAGCACTGATATTCTCTCTTGTTACGCTCTTATTGACGGTAAAAGAAGCGTTTTCATTCCAGTAACGAAGCGCGCGGACGCCTCAACTCTGGATGTTGTTAATCGAGTGAAGGCAGAGCTTCCCCGGTTTAGATCTCTGGTTCCTGAAGATATAAATATCAAGTTTGAGTTTGATCAGTCCGTTTATGTAAAAGATTCCATTCTTGGACTTGTCCTTGAAGGTGCCCTTGGTGCCTTGCTAACTGGCTTCATGGTCCTCATTTTTCTGCGTGATTGGCGAAGTGCGGTAATTGTCGTTACGACTATTCCGTTTGCCCTACTGTCAGCGACTGTGGCTCTGTGGCTAACGGGGCAGACAATCAACATAATGACTCTGGGTGGATTGGCATTGGCAGTAGGCATCCTTGTGGATGAAGCCACAGTCTCGATAGAAAATATTCACACGCACTTAGATCGCAATGAGCCTGTTTCGGTGGCAGTTTTTGAAGCTAGCCAGGAAACCTTTATTCCTCGGCTGTTAGCGATGATTTCTGTCATTGCCGTATTTGCTCCATCTTTCCTTATGGTAGGTAGCACGCGGGCATTGTTCGTGCCGCTCTCGCTGGCCGTCGGCTTTTCGATGATTGCTTCCTTTCTGCTTTCCAGCACTCTGGTGCCAGTTCTATCTACTTGGTTCCTTCGCTCGCATGCTCCGAAACAGTCAAGTACTTCAGTGTTTGAGAATCTTCGAGATCGCTATGCGGCAAGCCTCTCAAAATTGCTCAAGCTAAACTGGCTGCTGGTTTTTGGTTACGGCGCCGTCGCCGCGCTCGTTATCGCCATAATCTATCCTTTTCTGGGTATGGAGCTTTTCCCAACAGTAGACACCGGGCAATTTCAAATACGCATGCGCGCTCCAACGGGGACGCGCGTGGAACGAACAGAAGTGATGACGCTTAAGCTGCTCGATGTCATTCAGCAAGTTGCAGGTTCTAACAATGTCGGAATCACTCTTGCTTTTGTTGGCACAGTCCCTTCCAGTTACCCGATCAACAATATCTATTTGTGGACCAGCGGCCCGCAGGAAGCCGTGCTCAGGGTGGCTCTCAGGCAGCACTCCGGTCTTCGAATCTCTGACTTGAAGGAGAAATTGCGTAACGCCATCGCCAGTGCGATGCCCAATATTTCCGTCAGTTTTGAAGCTGGTGACATCGTCAGTCAAATCATGAATTTCGGCGCACCGACGCCGATTGAAATTGCCATCAGTGGTCCGAACTTTGAAGCCGACAAGCAGTTCGCCGCTAAAGTAATGAACGAATTGAAAAACAATCCAAGCCTTCGCGATATCCAGTACAGCCAGCCTCAGGACTATCCGACCATTGACGTTATTGTCGACAGACAACGCAGCGGGCAGCTTGGCGTTACTGTCAATCAAGTCGGACGATCGCTTCTAGCTGCCACATCTTCAAGCCGATTTTTGGTGCCCAATTACTGGGCGGATTCAAAGACAGGGGTTGGCTACCAAGTTCAAGTAGAGATACCGCAATCAACCATGAATTCAGAAGAAGAAGTGAAACGAATTCCGGCAATGATGAATGCCAGTTTGCATCCGCTTCTTGCTGATCTTGCTCAGGTCAGATATGGCGTCATGCCTGGCGAAATCGACCGCTACAATATGCAGCGCATGATAACAATTACTGCCAACGTTTCTGGTCAGGACTTAGGCAAGACCGCCAAGCAGGCACAAGCAGCTATTGAGCGAGCAGGTCAACCGCCACGAGGTGTTTCAGTGTCAATGCGTGGACAAATTCCGCCGATGCAGGATGCGTTCACGGCGCTATTCATGGGACTGGGGGTCGCGGTGCTGGCAGTGTTTCTATTGCTTTCGGCCAACTTCCAGTCGGTACGACTTGCCTTTGTCGTGCTTACGACCATACCGGGCGTGATAGCCGGAGTCCTTGTGGCCTTGCTGATAACAGGCACAACACTCAATATCCAATCCTTCATCGGCGCCATTATGGCCATCGGTGTAGGTGTGGCTAACACAATTCTTCTGGTTACATTTGCAGAGAACGGTCGTTTAGGTGGCAAATCGGCAGTCGAGGCGGCCATTGATGGAGCGACAACTAGACTCCGCCCTATTCTCATGACTAGTGCGGCAATGATTGCCGGCATGGTGCCGATGGCTCTGGCACTTGCTGAAGGTGGCGATCAAACAGCTCCACTGGGACGTGCCGTGATTGGAGGATTGATCGCCTCAACTATTGTCGTTCTGACTATTATTCCCTCGGTTTTCGCTATCGTTCAAAACAACGCCAGCCGCAAATCTTCCTCTATTCATCCGCGCGAGCTTACTAAACAGACCCAAGGAGCCGAGTAATTGCTAATGATCTTTGAGCGAGAAATCCGGCTATCAGTAACAGTCTTGTGCACAGTCGCTCTTTTAAGCGGTTGCGCAGCACATGAGTCAGAAAAAAGTGGGAGTACGTCTGCGACTCTGCCACCGGTGCGCACTGTCGTCGTAGCTAAAGTGGTATCGCAAAACCTCAATCGCGAAACCAAGCTGCCTGCAGACCTCCTTGCTTACCGAGATGTCGAAATTTATCCCAAGATTCCCGGCTTCGTTGAATGGATTGGTGTAGATCGTGGTTCGGCAGTGAAAAAGGGACAATTGCTCATAACGATGACTGCACCTGAGTTGCCTGCCCAATCGAAACAAGGAGTCGACGCTGCAACGGCTGCTAAGGATGAAAGCGCGCAAGCAGCTGACGAGCTGGAGGTAGTAAAGCAACAGCTAGCTGCGGCTCAAGCCAAGGCCAAAGCTAGCGCAGATACTTATCAGCGATTTAAAGGTGCATCAGAATATCCAGGTATCATGGCCGGCAATGATCTTGAAGTTGCTCAAAAGACCGCCGAGGCAGATGCTGCAACCGCGCAGTCATTGGAAAGAAAGTGCAAGTCGCTTCGATCGCAGGAAAAAGCTGCAGCAAACAGACATCAAGCTGCGCTTCAGTCGGCACTATCAACCAAGGCGTTGGAATCATACCTTCGTCTGACAGCCCCTTTCGATGGAGTAATTACGGAGCGAAATGTGCACGAAGGAAGTTTCGTCAATCCACCGTCGGGCACTACTTCCCAGCCTTTGTTGAGGCTGAAACAATTGAGTGTGCTTCGATTGGTGGTGCCGGTGCCCGAGTCCGATGTTGCAAGGATCACGCCCGGCGCTGATTTGCGATTTTCCGTATCGGCCTATCCTGGCGAATTTTTCACGGGAAACGTGCGCCGCGTGGCTGATTCAGTCGATCTCAGCACTCGGACGATGGCGGTGGAGCTAGATGTGAGAAATCAGGACCGGCGTCTCGCTCCTGGTATGTTTGCAGAAGTTTTGTGGACT
>Ga0182030_10019755_pt1 | contig 12781 bp, 10 predicted proteins | sample 812S3MmetaG_FD_121299 | JGI IMG/M metagenome (GOLD analysis project Ga0182030, IMG submission 121299) | Permafrost microbial communities from Stordalen Mire, Sweden - 812S3M metaG (Illumina Assembly) | ecosystem: Environmental > Terrestrial > Soil > Wetlands > Permafrost | place: Sweden... | reverse complement strand
TGCAGGATTTCTTCGGTGTGCAGGAAACGCCGCGCATTAGTGGAACGCCCGTCGTTGTTCACTTGCTCGCGCCAAATCGGCGCCCCGTGCAGGTCACCAGCGACCTCGCGGGATTTTGGGAACACTTGTATCCGCAAGTCCGTCGAGAATTATCCCGGCGCTATCCGAAACACAAATGGCCGGAAAAGCCGCTCTGAGTTTGTGCGGGCAGCATCTTGGGCCTATCCACCGTGGCGATGTTCTTCCCGCGCCAGTTTGCATAAAATGGACTCATGACAATCCGTCGCGTTCTATACTCCGTGACTTGCCTTGTAATCGCTCTCGCGGGTTTCGCGGCAATGGCCGCGGATCGTTACGACGGCCCCCGTCCTCCAAAACAGGACTTGCTCTATCTCGTGCATGCCGATAATTTGATTCCCACCGAGGCGGTCGAAGCCAAGCAGGAAGGCAAGAACCAGACCTACATCATCGCGGGAGCGGGATCCTCGGCGCGTACGCCGCTCGCGGAACCGATTTTCCTGATCAATTCCGATATCGTAGAGCCCGAACACCTGGAACTCTACAAGCTGGATGTGAAGAACGGCCACCGCGAAGTCACCGTCGGCAAGCGCCAGCGCACCGGATCGAAGGCATTGCACCTTACCGTGACCAAGCTCGATGGCCGTCTGTATCGCGTTGAAGTTGACGAACCCCTTGACGACGGGCAGTACTCGATCTCGCCCACGGAGTCGAACCGCGTATTCTGTTTTGAAGTGTATTGAGCTGTGTACGTCGAATCCTGCAAACGTCGCATCTTGGTAAGATAGGGAGTTCATTGAGAACTCATTAGTATAGGCAGCGTTGAATTCTTGCTCCGTCGCGTCTTCAAAAGCTTTCAATATCGCGCTTTCCGCCTCATGTGGACCGGCGCGTGCGTGTCCACCATCGGGACATGGATGCAAACCACGGCGCAGGCGTGGCTGGTCTACGATCTCACGCGCAGCTCCTTCTACCTTGGCCTGGACGCTTTTCTCGCTCAGTTCCCCATCATTCTCTTGTCGCTGGTAGGCGGCGTGATTGCCGACCGCATGAACCGGCGCAACCTGCTGCTGATCTCTCAATATATACAGATGACGACGGCGTTTATCCTAACGGCGCTGGTCTATACCAAACACGTGCACGTGTGGCACATCTTGTGTTTGTCTTTCGTGGTCGGCATGGCCCAGGCGTTTGGAGGACCCGCGTATCAGGCGCTGCTGCCTTCGCTCGTGGGCAAAGAGGACATCCAAAACGCCATCGCGATGAACTCCATTCAGTTCAATTTGGCGCGCGTGATCGGACCCACCATCGGCGGCATCGCGCTGGTCAAAGCCGGCGCCGAGTGGTGCTTCGGGATTAACGGCATATCGTTTATTGCCGTGATCATCTCGCTCTACATGATTGACGTCGGCTACATCCCGGCCAAGAGCAGGGAGCCGATCCTCGACAGCATGCGCGAAGGCATCAAGTTCATCCGCAAGAAACCGGGCATGGATTCTCTGATTGTGCTCGCGTTCGGCATGACGCTGCTGGCGATTCCGCTGTTGACGTTCCTGCCGGTCTTCGCGCGCGAAGTACTGCACGGAGGCCCCACGGCGTTCACGCAGTTGCTGGCGTTTTCCGGAGCGGGTTCGGTGTGCGGGGGATTAGTGGTCGCCTGGGCGGGCAAGATCCAGGGACAAGGACGAACGGCGTTGATGGTGCTGGTCGGGCTGGGCGTCGTCATTCTGGCGTTCTCGCTATCGACGTATCTGCCTCTCTCGCTGGCGCTGATCTTCCTCTCCGGCGGATCGATGATGGTCGCGATGTCCATGGTGAGTTCGCTGGTGCAAAACGTCGCCTCCGACGAAATGCGCGGGCGCGTCATGAGCGTTTACAACGTCGCGTTTCGGGGAGGCATGCCGGTGGGCAGCCTGCTGCTGGGCCGCATGATTCCGATCTTCACGGCTCCCGTGACCATGGCCGTCACCGGATGCCTGCTCGCCGTCATGGGACTTTATTTCCTGCTGGTGCACCGCCGCGTGGCCGAACTGTAGCCGCCCGGCGTTATAATGGGTGCGTTCAATATGTCGATTGAGTCCCCTTTTCGGCGCTGGTTGAATGCAATTCGGCCGATTCCGTCAACCACAAAGTATACGAAAGCCGAACTCGCGCAAAAGCGGAAGCAGAAGAAGCTGTTGCTCGGCACTTTCGCTGTGATCCTGATCGCCGTCGGCGGCTGGTACGTGTACACCTATATCAGCAGCGCTCCCCAGCGGGCTCGCGCGGTGCTGGATCAAGGCATGGCCCAGATGAGTCCGGGCAAATACGCGGATGCGATTCCTTTCTTTAATCGCGCCATCTCCATTTATCCGGAATTCGCGGACGCTTACCTGTACCGCGGAATTAGTGAGCACCTGCTCCAGCAGGTGGAAAGCGCGTTGATCGATCTGGACAAGGCCGCGGAGTTGAATCCAAGTCTGGTGCGCGCCTACGATGAGCGCGGACGCATTTACGAGGAAAAAGGCGATACGGCGAAGGCGATCGAGCAGTTTTCGAAGTCCATCCAAACGAAACCCAGCACGGATGCTTACTATGCGCGGGCCTTGGCCTACGAAAAGCTGGGGGAGCATCAGAAGGCGCTCCCCGATTTCGATAACGCCATTGTCGAAATGCGCGACTCTCCGTACGCCTATCGCGCTCGCGCTTTGGCGAAAGAAGCGCTGGGCGACACGCAAGGCGCCCAGGAAGACCGCGCGACCGCCCGCGGCATCGACCACCGCCGTTGAACATAGTGTATTGAGAATGTATTTCGTTCGCGTTTTTGTCGAACCGAAGGATATGGACGAGTTCACGGCGACCCTGTGGGACGCCGGAACGCTCGGGATTATTGAGGGCGCTGGATTTCTGGACGCCTACTTCGATCGGCCGGAAACCGCCGCTCGTTTTGGCGATCCGCAAAAAGCTCCCGACACCGATTGGGTGCGCGCGACGGAGGACGCCTGGCCTCCGCTGCTGGTGGGCCAGAAGTTCTTTGTCGTCGCGCCGTGGCGCACCGAGCCCACGCCCGCAGGACGTTTCCGCTTGGAGATCAACCCGGGCATGCAATGCGGAACCGGCCAGCATCCGTGCACGCAGCTGTGCTTGGAGGCGATGGAGAAGATCATTCGGCCGGGCGATTCCGTGCTGGACGTCGGTACGGGCTCCGGAATTTTATCGATTGCCGCGAAGATCCTGGGCGCGGACCGCGTCGTCGCTTGCGATATCGATCCAGCCGCGGCACCCGGGCGAAGCGTGGGCGCTGACGAGGCGGTTCCTTTTTTCGTGGGCAGCGCCGATGCCGTGCGGGATGCGGCCTTTGACGTCGTCGTCGCCAACATCAGTGAAGCCGTCATGGAAGATCTGCATCCCGAATTTGTGCGCGTGGCGCGGAGACGAATCCTTTCCGGATTTCAGGACGCGAACGGCGAGTGGACCTGCGTGGTGGAGTGACCACGGCAGCCCAATGTTTACGAGGGCGTTAACCTTCCCGGTTCCGCGCGTGGCTGGGCGGGAACGAAGTTGATAGAGCCAGCAAGCGGCCAGAGGACGATGGGAATGCTCCGTTAGGGAAGAGTGGCCAGGAAACTCTTGGCGACCACCGCAACGGGTCGATTATCGATATCCACTTGCGCATTCATCGCGCGCATTTTTTCGTTCGTGAACTTGCCGGATAGCTCGGCAAGCGCTCCCGCTAAGCGGGGCTCCGCGGTCAACAGGCTTTGCCGGACGATGAGGCAGAGCTGCTGGGTCGTGAATAATTTGCGGTCGTCGGCCAGAACCTTCCAGTCTTTGGAACGAAGTTGTCCATCGGTCGTGCGAACCAAGATCAAGCTGGACTGGCCGTCGCCCAGACTTTTGAACAAGGCAGCTGGGTCCAACGCGCGAACCGGAGCCGACATCGGCAGGTGATACTGCGTCAGGGCGGGCACGGTGTCCGATTTTTGTTGGAACTCGTAGCTATAGGCGAGCTTCCACCCGCTTTCGGCCCGCGCCGCATCGCTTAAGTTGGATACCGTTGCGGCCGCGGGATCGGCGGACCGAATCACTCCCACAAAAGAATTATCCACGCCCAGGGGGCCCACCAGTTGCACCTGCGCGATTCTCGCCATTTCGCCTTTGGCGCGCTCAAAGACCTGATCGGCATCCGTCGCCGGTTGCTCTTTCAGGATTTCTGTAACGATGGTTCCGCTGTACTCGGGATAAATCCCGATCTCGCCGTTCTGCATTCCCTGATAGGCGAGCAGGGTTCCGCCGACGCCGGGCCTGCGGGTGACGTGTAAACCCAGGCGGCTTTCCAGGTGCTGGGCTACAATTTCCGCAACCAGCGCCTGTTCCGTCGTGTTCTGAGAGCCGATGACTATTGCGGGAGTAGAGTGGCCGCAGGAGGCAAGAAGCAGTGTCAATAATACAAAGACAAAACTCAGCGATCCACGAAGCGACATTACTTTGTAGCATAGCGCGAACGTGTACCATTCGCGATGCTTTGTTATTCTGAGAGTCGGTCACAGGGGAATATCATCTTTCATGTCATTTGAAGTTCGTCCATTACGAGAATTTCTGGTAAGACCCGCGCTCCCATCCGCTCTGGATCGTCTTCCGGAATTGGGACTCAACCTGATGTGGAGCTGGAACCACGGCGTGCGCGCGGTCTTTCGCCGCTTGGATCCGGTGGCCTGGAAGCACAGCAATCACAATCCTCTGGTGATGCTCGGTGGAGTCTCGCAAGCCGCGCTGGAACGTGCCGCGGCCGACCCGCGATTTCTGGCGCTGTACCGCCGCGCCTGCGACATCCTGGATGCGTACGTCGCAGCGAAGCCAACCTCGAACATGCTAGTGGCGTATTTCTCGATGGAATACGGATTACTGGATTGCATGCCTATTTATTCGGGCGGCCTGGGCGTGCTCTCGGGCGATCATCTGAAGGCTTCGAGCGATGCGATCGTGCCGCTGGTCGGCGTGGGGCTGGCGTATCAGAACGGATATTTTCAGCAATCGCTCGATCCGGATGGCTGGCAGCAGGAGCGCACCCCGGTGAACGATTTCTATTCGCTCCCGATGACGCCGGTGGCGAGAGCCGACGGCAGTGAAATGCTGGTGAGCGTTCCGGTGGGCAATGCGGACGTGTGGGTCAAAGTTTGGCGCATCGACGTGGGACGCGTGAAGCTCTACTTGCTGGATACGAACGTTGCGCAGAACCCCGCGCCGGAGCATCGAGCGATCACCAATCAACTGTACGGCGGCGATATTTATACGCGCATCCGGCAGGAGATCGTGCTGGGGATCGGCGGATTGCGGGTCCTGAAAGAATTGCAGCTAAGCCCGACCGTGTTTCACATGAACGAAGGGCACTCGGCGTTTCTGGCGATGGAGCGCATCCGCGTGCTGATGGGCGAACAGCATCTGTCGTTCGAAGAAGCGCTGTACGCTTCGCGTGGCAGCAACGTTTTTACCACTCACACCTCGGTGCCGGCGGGGCTCGATACGTTCGACGCGGCGGTGATCCGCGATTATTTCGGAGATTATTGCGAGCGCGCGGGAATCTCCGTGGATCGATTCCTCGCTCTGGGCCGCCGGGCCGGGGCGGAGCCGCAGGAACCCTTTTCGATGGCGATCAGCGCCATGCAGAGCTCGGCGTTCCGCAATGCGGTGAGCCGTTTGCATCGCGAAGTATCGCAGGAAATGTGGGAAGGACTGTGGCCGAATCTGCCGGTGTGGGAGGTTCCCATCACGTCCATCACGAACGGCGTTCATCTGACGAGTTGGATCAACGGCGATCTGGCGAATCTCTACGATCAGTACCTGCAGCCGGATTGGAGAGAGGGGCACGCGGAGCCGGAGGTTTGGAATCAGACGGCCGACATCCCGGTTTCGGAATTGTGGGACGCGCATCGCCGCAGGAAGCGCCGCCTGGTGGCCTTTGTACGCGAACGCATGGCCGCGGCCGCCGCGGCTCGCAATGCTCCCGCGGCCGAAATCGAACGCGCCAAGGAGGTGCTGGATCCCGACGCGTTCACGATTGGGTTCGCGCGGCGCTTTGCAACCTACAAGCGCGCGACGCTGCTGTTCAAGGATCTAGAGCGGCTCAAGAAGATTCTCGCCCACGAAAAAATGCCGGTGCAGATCGTCATCGCCGGCAAAGCGCATCCCAAGGATCTTCCCGGCAAGACGCTGATCCGCGAAATCGTGCACTTTTCGCGCGATCCAGAACTGGCGGGACGCGTGGTGTTCGTGGAAGATTACGGCATGGAAGTGGCGGGCGAACTGGTGCAGGGCGTGGACCTGTGGTTGAACACGCCGCGCCGGGGAGAGGAAGCTTGCGGCACCAGCGGCATGAAGGCCGGCGTGAATGGCGTGTTGAATCTCAGCATCCTCGATGGATGGTTCGATGAAGCGGCGGAGCAATCCGGGGGATGGGCGATTGGCGATCGCCAGCCGTACTCGCCCGATCGCGATGACGCGCATGCCTCGGCGATCTATTCGCTGCTGGAGCACGAGATCGCACCGCTGTATTACGAGGGGCGCGAGCATGGAGTGCCGATGGGCTGGATGCGTCGCGTCCGGCAGTGCCTGCGTTACGTGAGTGCGTATTTCAATTGCCAGAGGATGATCGGCGAATACAACTCCGAGTTCTATGAGCCGGCACAACGGAAGTGGGAGCAGGTGGCGCGCGACAATTTCGCCACGGCTCGCGCGTATGTCAGATGGGCGGACCAGGTGGCGCAGAAGTGGCCGGGCGTGGCGTTTAGCAAGGCGGAGGCGTCCGTGTCCGCTATCGGGTCAAGTGGGACTACTGTAAGTGGGACTGGGTTAAGCGGGACTGGGTTAAGTGGAACAGTGTTGAGCGGGGCGGCGATTCCATTGCGGGCCGGTTTGGATCTCGCCGGCCTCACGCCGGCGGATGTGCGCGTGGAAGCGGTCGTCGGCAGGCTCGGTCCGCGGGGTGAATTGGTGGACACGCAGGTGCTGACGCTCGATCCGCTGGAACAACAGGGAAACCACTATTTGTTTGGAAGGGAATTCGTACCCCTGGCGACCGGAAGGCTGGGATACGCGGTGCGCGTGACGCCAAATCATAGCGAAGACCCTTTAAACAGGCCTTGCAACACGCCGTTCAAGTGGATCAATCGTTAGCGTCGGCGGTACGTACGGGCGGAAACTCAGCGTCTTCATTGATGGCTGGGGGCTAAAGAAATCGGCGGAGGGAGCCGATGGTAAGCCCGTAATCGATCTCGCGAAAGATTTTACTGGATTCCGCGACCCATTCCGTGTTAGATAGTGAGTAGACGTTGCGCGGGTATTCCGTGAGCCACTACCTAAAGGGGCTTAAGGCGGGCGCGCAGATCTCCCAAAATAGAGCTACGGATCTCCTTTCAGGGGGACCGGGTAGCCGGGAGGACTTTCGGTGGCGTCGTTTGACAATAAGGACACCCTGTCCTGTCCGTTCCGTAGGAAATCGAGCCATTCCGGGGTCTGTAAAAAGGCGCCAGAGAAAACTCAATTTATCCCCCAAATAGGTCGCACTGTTTCCGCAAAGGAGTCCAGCCAGTTAATTTATGGACGGCGAACGCAAGTACCAACAACGCGGTTACCAGGAATCCAACCGCCAACCTCACGGAGATCGAGGACACGACGGGGGGCGGCACGACGATCGTCCGCGTCCGCAGGGTCCACGGCCTCCCCTAGACGTGACGGGTCCGCGCCTGCCCCGGCTGGTGCAATCGGTGACGGCTTCGCGCTGCTACAACTGCTCGACGCCGCTGCTGCCGGATGCCGATTTTACGAGCAAATGTCCCAAGTGCGGCGTGGCGTTGCACTGCTGCAAGCAATGCTCCTATTTCGAGCCGTCGACGCGCTTTCAATGCTTGAAGCCCGTGCCGCTAAGAATAGCGCCGAAAGATCAGGCCAACGAATGTACATTGTTCAAGCCGCGCGTGACGGTGGCGAGGGATGCGGCAGGTGCAGCGGCTCCTCCGCCCAGTTCGCAGCCCCCGGCGGGAAGTGGTCTGCACGCGCCGGCTCCTCGCGATGCCAGCGACGCGCGGGCGGCGTTCGACAACTTATTTAAGAAGCTGTAGTCGCGTGATGAATCCCCGACCTGACGGGACGGGGGTCATGACTGTCGGCCGAGCGATTTCGTGGCCAGCGCCATGGCGCCCCATAGAACGCTGTCTTCGCCGAGCGCCGCCGGGACCACGTCGATGCGGGCGCGCGACCAAGCGGTGATATGACGCTTCATTGCCGCGCGCAAGGGCACGAACAAACGATCCCCTGCTTTGGCGATGCCGCCGCCGATCACGATGCGTGCGGGATTGAGCAGCATGATCGCGGATTTCAATCCCAGAGCGACATCTTCGACGTAATGCGCCACGAACGCGGGATCATGCATGAGCTCGGCTGGTGGCTTGCCGTAGTCGCGTTTCAGCCATAGGCCGCAGCACATGCGCTCGAAGCATCCGCGGGCACCGCACAGGCATGCGGGGCCATCGGGACGGATCGTGATGTGGCCGATCTCGCCGGCGTAGGAGTCGGCTCCGCGCAGCACGTGCCCATCCGGCAGAATGATGCCGCCGCCGATGCCGGTGGAAAGGGTCAGGTAGAACAGAGGCCGGAACTCGCGGCCAGCTCCGTAGATGGATTCGCCGAGCGCTCCCACGTTGGCGTCGTTATCCATAACGATTTTCGTCAAGGGCAGGATCTCTTGCATACGCCCCACAAGATCGAAATCCTTCCAGCCTTCGACATGCGTGGAAAGAGCGACGCGCTGGTTCGCAAAATCGACGGGTCCGCCGAACCCGATGCCGCAAGCGTCGATCCTTTTGTCCCGCTTCCATTCTTGAACGATGCCGGAGATTTGGTGCAACATCGCGTCCGGGCCTCCCGCACGATCGGTCGGGCGAACTTCGCGCCGGACGAGCTTGTGCGCAGAGGCGTCGTCGTCGCCCGTGAACACGGCACCAGTAAATAAACCCATGGCCAGCTTGGTGCCGCCAATATCGATGGCGAGCGTATTCATGGCGCGAGTTTACTTGGCGAACAGGGTCTCGATCAAGTGCGGGTGGTTCGAGAAATTCGGAACGATGAAATCCGCGCCGACGCCGATCAGGCGTTGCCGTTTCCAATCGTCGACCTCGGCGCATTCCGGTTCCTTGCTGGCGACGCCAACCGTGGTGCCGCCCACCAATTTCGTCTCTTCGATCTCGACGTAGCCATCGCCGAAGCCGACGATTTCTTCTCCGCGCACGTCGGTGCTCGAGAGAATGCGCTGGATGAGAATTTTCTTCGAGAAGCTCTTGTAGTCTTCCTGCGCGCCGTAAACGCCCCCGTCGAACAGCGAATAGACGCCCAGCAGACGGGCTTCTTCGGCCATATAGATCTCGTCGGTGCCGCTGGCGAGATACATTTTGAGTCCGCGATCCCGCAGAGCGTGCAGTAATTCCCGCGCGCCGGGAACCATGTACTTTTCGGGGGCGACGCGTCCGGTCTTCAAATCTTCGATGCGTCCCACGATGCGCACCCACAGAAGATCCAGATACATTTTCTTGTATTGAATCGCCTCCAGCGGCGTGCCGCCGCGCTGGGAGACTTCGGCGGCGAAGTCCATCATCTGATAGATGGTCTCCTTGCCGGTGGTGCGCCAGATGAGCTCGCGGATCAGGGTGTCGAGTTCGGCCTCGGATTCCCCGGTCTTCAGATCGACCAGGATTTCCACCATCATCGGCGCCATGACGTCGATCCAGCCGGAACGGATGGTGGAAATGGTTCCATCAAAATCGAACAGAGCGACGCGTGCCTGGGCGGCGGAGGCATCGTCACGGACGCGCTCCACGGACACTACAGAGTTCTTCAAAGCCAATATTCCCATTTCCCGGAGGCGATCACGTAAGCGCTGAGGCTCAGGTTCGCCACCGCATGCGAAAGAATCAGGTCGCCCAGACTACGGGTGCGGACCATCCAATAGTTAAACAAAATTCCAGCGACGAGGCCGACATCCCAGTAGGACCCGTGCTCGGCGGCGAACAGGACGGCCACAATCCAGAAGGCGTTTCTTGCGTAAGTGCCGAGCGGAACTCTCGTGAAGTCCGGGTCGATCACCCAGCGCATCAGCCAGCCTCGCCAGAACAGTTCTTCGAGGACAGGAACAAGGGCGAAGGAGCGCAGCGTACGCAAGACTAATATGAGCGGATCGGTGATGGCGCCGGGCGCGAGCGAACTGGCCGTCTTGCCGGTGAGCGCGTTCTGGAAAATGATCGAATGCCGGTAGCCGGGCATCAAGGTGTCCGGCAGAATCCACAGCAAAAAGATCGCGACGCCCAGCGCCAGGGAACCGGTCCACCGTGAAATGCGGAAATCGAGAACGCGCCGGGAGGCGAACCAGATCACCAGCGAGAGCACGATCAAGCGCAATGGTTCGTCCACGCGCGGGGGCAGCGGCAGAACCGAATGCAGCGCCAGAAATCCGAGATACACCGCGAAGGGCGCGGTGTAGGCGACGGTAGGAGACGGAGTCAATCGCGAATCCGCCTACTTATTTGCGGCGAGAAGTTCGCGGATCTTTCCGGCGTCATCCTTGGAAGGGTTATCTTTGATGGCGGCTTCGAGCTCGCGTTTCGCCGTGATGCGATCGCCCTTTTGCAGCAGCGCCATTCCGTAGTGATAGTGGAACGCCGGGTTCTCCGGTTCCGCCACGACCAGCTCCTTGAAGATGCGAACCGCATCGTCGCTCAAATTTTTCCGAATGTAGATCCATCCGAGCGTGTCCTTGATGTTGGTGGAGGCGGGGGCCTTTTGCAGCGCGCGCTGCGCCATGCTGACGGCACCATCCAAATCGACGCCTTCTTCGGCCTTGATAAAAGCGAGGTTGTTGAGGGCGATCGGATTATCCGGCTGGAGTTTCAGAATCTGTTCGTAAATCGGCTTGGATTGGTCGCGGCGGCCAGTGCCGTCCAGCATGAGGCCCAATTCCAGAAGAGGCCCGACATCCGTCGGAGCGGACTGGCTGGCACGGCGGAATGTTTCGACGGCGCTATTCACGTCACCCTTGCGCCGCTGCACTTCACCCAGGCGGGCCAGCAACGTACCCGACTTCGGGTCAGCTTGCAAAAGCGCCGAATAGAGTTTGATCGCTTCGTCATACTTCATGTCGCGGGCGTAGAGATTTCCCAGCGCCATCTTCAAGTCGCGCCGTTCCGGCTCTTTCGCCGAGGCGTCTTGCAGCAGCTTGATCGCTTCGTCCAGCTTGTGGTCGCTGGCCAAAGATTCCAAGTATCCGAGGAGTCCCCGCACATCCTTGGGGTTGTCCTTATAGAGAGCGTTGAAGATTTGCTGGGATTGTTTATAGTCCTTGGACGCCCAGGCGATGAATCCCGTTTGGTAACGTGCGTCCAGATTATCGGGGGATATTTTCCGGATTGCTTCGAGCTCCTTTTGCGCCTTGTCCTGCTCTCCGAGGCCGATGAGCGCGCTGGAGCGCGTGAGGTGCGCCGTAAGATCGTTGGGGCTCAAGGCGATGATCTCATCCGCCGCTTTGAGCGCTCCGCCGGTGTCGCCCTTGCCGAGATAAACCTTGGCCAGCAGTTCCCGGGCGACAATGAAATCGGGCCGCAGCTTGATCGCGGCTTCCAGCTGCAGGCGAGCTGGTTCGACTTCGCCCTGCGCCAACATGGCGCGGGCCAGGTTGTACCGCAACAGGTGATTGTCCGGGGTCTTCGTGACCAAAGACTGGAGATCCACTCCAGCCTGTTTCACTTGCTGTGCATTGCCGGTCTGCAGCAGCAGCGCTGCGTGCATGGCGATCGCTTCATCGTCCTTGGGATTCGTCGCCAAGATGGTCTCCAGCTTGCGTCCAGCGTCCTGGTTCTGGCCGTTGGTGGCCAACAATTCCACCAGCCGCTTCTGATACGTCACTTTATCCTTGGGAAGATCCTTTTCTCCCGCCTCATACTCGACACGGGCACGCTCAATATCATGGGCCCGGAATAGGAAAAAATCGCCGGCGAGGAGGTGCCCTTCGGGAAAACGCTTCTCGTCGTTCAGCGTCTTCATGGTCTGATCCATGTCGTCGAAATGCTTCACTGAATAATCGTGCGCGAGCAGCTGCAATAGGTAGGTCGCCTGGTCCGGGTTGTTCTGGACCTTCTCCTTCAGCAGCTGTTCGCCCTCGGATGCGCGATTGGACCGCATATATTGGCCGTATAAGGCGTCGTACATGGGACCGTAGTTCTTCTCGTGGGCGATCACGTCACGGGCCAGTTTTTCGGCATCCGAGGTTTGGTCGTTCAAGACCAGAGCCTGAAACAGGGGCATGGCCAATTCACGGATACCCTTCTGCTTATAGGCGCGCGACAACTCGTCGACGCTCTTGGGGTAGTCCTTTTCGATCAAAGCGATTTGCCCGGTGAGGCGATGGCCCTCATAGGAGTCGGGGTCTTGCTGTTGGAGCTTATTGACGAGTTCGCGGGACTCCATCAACAGATCTTTGGAATGCGCTCGATCCTGTGTGGCGGCGATCAAATAGATCTCCGCGAGCTTGGTGGTGGCGTCTGCGTTCGTCGGCTGCATTTCAATAGCGCGGCGCAAAGCGCGGACGGCGTCGCCATAAGCCTGCAGGTGAATCTCGGTTAACCCCAGCTTGTAGTAGGCCTCGCCGAACTTCAAATCCTTTTGCAAGGCGCGGCGGTACATGATCGACGCTTCCTTGTACTTGGCTTTCTCGAAGAACTTATTTCCGTTGTCGACATAGCGC
>Ga0182030_10019754_pt1 | contig 12782 bp, 12 predicted proteins | sample 812S3MmetaG_FD_121299 | JGI IMG/M metagenome (GOLD analysis project Ga0182030, IMG submission 121299) | Permafrost microbial communities from Stordalen Mire, Sweden - 812S3M metaG (Illumina Assembly) | ecosystem: Environmental > Terrestrial > Soil > Wetlands > Permafrost | place: Sweden... | reverse complement strand
TCCGACCAGCACCAGGCCGCTGACGAGCTCGGGCTGCTCGGCCGCCGCGAAGGTGGCCGCCCCCGCGCCCATCGAGTTGCCGACGACTACCGCCGGCCCGCCGAGCTCTCCGATGAGAGCAAGCACGTCACCGGCGGTCTCGACATCACCGTAGGAGTCGAACGTCGCGTCGCTGTCGCCGTGGCCTCGCAGGTCAGTCGAGGCGACCCTGTAGCCCTCCCCGACCAGCGCCGGTGCGAGCAAGCGGTAGGCGGCGCGCAGGTCGCCCATCCCCGGGACCAGCACGACGAGAGGCCCATCCCCAGCGACGTCGTATGCAATCCGCCCCCCTGGGCGGGTCAGGTAGATGGTCGTCTGGGCCGGCGAGTCTGTGGTTTGGGACTTCGTGTTTGTTGGCATGCAAGGAAATATACATAGCCGAATAGCTAATGTCAATAGCCGGACTGGGAACTCAATCGAACGGACCTGTCCAGGCGCCCCACGGCACCGGCCGCCAACCTGGCAACGGTGCGTAGGGCGTCGGTCGATCAGGCGTGCGCTGCGACTTCACGAACTTCGATGTCCTCGAGTGTGACGCCGGCCGGGACGCCCGCCCTGGCCTGTTGGCTCAGCCCGTTGGCGGCCTGCTCGGTGTCGAACATGAACATCGAGAGGGCGCTGTCGTCCTTCGTTGTCCAGTAGCCGGCCACGAACCCTGGAGCTTGGGACACTCGGGGAACGAGTTGCTCGTGCAGAGCTTTCTCGGCGGCAGCTGGGTCGTTGATCGTGAGCTTGACGATGACGGCGTGCATTGTGTTCCACTTTCCTTTGGTTAGTGATGGCCGTCCTGAAACGACGGCCGCTGGATCGGGCTGGCTGGGCTGTCAGGCGACGGTGACGGCACCCGCGAGGCGGGAGCCGGACTCGGGATCGTGGGAGGGGAGGTAGACCGTCGGGTATTTCGCGCAGTGATCGAGGATCCTCTTCAGGGTGGCGATGTGGACCTTGGCGCTCGGTGCCACGGCGTCGGCTCGCAGCGAGTGCAACTGCTCGAGCGTGTCCGTCGTGTCCCCGGCGAGCATCACGTGCCGGTCGGAGTCGTCAATGCAGATGACCGAAACGTGGCCCGGGGTGTGTCCGGGCGTTTCGACCGCAACGATTCTCCCGTCATCGCTGAGGCGACGACTGCGCTCGAATGCACCGAAGGGACCGTCGTTGAGTGCGAATCCCTCGGGTGCAAACCCGGGGGGCAGCGGCTGGTGCAGGACCCGGCGCATAAGGCGGGAGAAGGGCGCGGCTACGTATCGCAGCTCAACTTCGTTGTTGAGGACGCGCTGGCGCACATGGACCAGGCCGTCAATGTGATCGCCGTGGGCGTGCGTGAGCACGACCTCTGAGACATCCTCGAGGTCCAGGCCTGCTGCGGCCATGGCGGCGGGGAGTTCCTGCTCGCGTGTCACGTTCATACGTGCGAACACCACGTCCTGCGCGGCGGCCGTCTCGCCTGTATCGACGAGCCTCAGGACCCCGTCGTGCTCGATTGCCCAGCAGTAGATGGGCAATGGCTCTGACCACTCGCTCGGCATGAACAGGCCCAGCTGCCGCCGCGGGCCCCGGCCCGGGTGTAGGAAGCTCTGCTTGACCTGAACGGTTCCTGTCTGGATCGCATGAATCTTCATTTCCTTTTGTCCTTTGTTTGCGTTGGTCGTTTCCCTGGGGTCTTTGTGGCGCCCGGTGTCGCGGGGGCGAAGCCGCGCAGGATCAGCTCGACGACGTTTGTGGCCAGGCGCGCATCGATCGGGCCGCCCGTGATCATCAGGCGGTAGAAGAGAGGGCCGCCAAGGACATCGAGCGCGAGTTCCACGTCGAGGTCCCGCCGCAGGTCACCCCGATCGATGCCTCGCTTGAAGACCTCGCGCAGTGCCGCTCGCCGTCCGGTCAGAAAGCGGTCTCGAGCGATTTCCGCGAACTCTGTGTTGCGGCTCATCTCATCGACGACTGTTGGCAACAGCCCGGCGGCCAGTGTGTTGCTGTAGAGCTCGACCGCCTCGTTCATCAGCGCGAGTAGATCGCTGCGGGTCGCGCCGGTGTCGGGCACGGCGATCTCGCTGACGAGCCCGCCAACGGCATCGGTTACGAGCTCGTCCTTCGAGCGATAGCGCCTGTAGATCGTGGCCTTGCCGACGCCGGCCCGAGTAGCAACATCGCACATCCGTAGCGCCTGCACGCCCTGCTCGGCCATCAGCTCAAGCGTCGCCGCACGGATCGCCTGGTCAGCCCTGGCCTCACGCGGCCGGCCAACGGCTCGACTACCGGGCCGCGGGTCAGACATTGCGCTCATGGGCCTGCGTCCCCGGGGTCAGCTGCGTGCGCGGTGACGTTGCCGCGGTCGGGGGCGTTGCAGTTGGCAAGTCGAGTCTCCTTACTTAGTGTTATTTCAGAACCAGGACGTTCCGTAATCGGACTGTAGCATAGTTTCGGAACTATGGCGTCTCGGTATTACACAAGATGCAGGCGCCCCGCTCCCTCCTGGCGTCGCTGCGGCACAGCCCCTGCGGCCCCGCCGGTCAAGGACCGGATTGCCGCTTGGCCGCGGACGGCGAGATGCAGCGTGACCCATCTGATTCAGGTCACTCCTCGTTTGGACGAGACGCCGTTGTCGAGGCCCAAGACACAATCACGCCTGCTGCCTTCGGGCGGAAGCGAGCCGGACGCGGACCGCTCGAGGGCACTCAGAGGGCACATCCACTCGCCCACGGTCGCCCTGCCGAGCCCGCTGACGCTCACTGGGCAGACTCTCCTAATCCAGTCTGAGCCTAGGGATTGGCCCCTGCCTGTTGGGTCAGGCCGATCTGGCTTTGGCCGCGATCACCATGGTAAGGAAGGGGTCATCGGTTCGAGTCCGATGCTGGGCTTGAGAAGTGGCTGCAAATTGGCGGTTCTGGGGGTGTCAGATCGCCCGAATCGACCCCATGCATAAGCGAGGAAGTGCGGCGTCTTCGGGGCTTGGTTCAGCGCCATCGCGACAGGGAGAGTTGAGAGCGCTCTGAGGGCACACGGAGGGCACTCGCGGCGGGGCCGTTCGAGGTGCCCACTAGTGCCCTGCGCCCGACCCCATGCCGGCGCCTGCTCGTCTCGGTCGTCGCTCACACATCGCGTCTCAGCAGCAGGACCCCTCCGAGCGTCAGCGTGGCGATCCGGCCTGCGCTGCCAGCCCGGGCTTGAGCTAGCGCTCGGTGGATTCAGGCAAGCGTCGCCGCGGTATCCCCGTGACCTCCCACGCTCGTCCCAATGCACTCGCATACAACCCCACGACGACCAGCACCAGAGCACGCCGCAACGCGGAGCTCTGCGTGTCGGTGAGAAGCGCAATCGCAAGGCCGAGCTGGATCGAATAGGCGGCGACCGAAATCCCCGCGAAGACGATGTTCAGCCTGCGGGTCGGAAAGCCGCGAGCGAAGTTCCCGGCCCGCCTCGCACGCGCTATCAACGGGCTGGTGACCAGCAGACCGACCAGCGCCATAACGAGGCTGGATGTCCCGAAGACCGCGGCGCCACCCGTCAGAGCGACGATCGAGACGAAGAACGCATCGACCAAGGCCAGGAATGCGCTGCCGGCCAGAACAGTCCGCCGCTCCCGAGTCTTCGCGTCTTCATCGTCGGCGTTGACGACCGACACGGCCACGACCAGCAGGCCGAGGATGGCAGCCGATGCGCCCGCGCTGGCAGCGAAGAACGTTTCGTAGTGACCCACCAACAGCGCCACCTTACGAGCATCACCGGCCTGCATGCCTGCGCGACCAGCGCCGGCGGTGATTCGAGCGGCTCTTCCGGTTCCGCTTCACTCAAAGGCGTATGCTCGCCGCATGCTTCTCTACACATGCCCCGCGCGCACACACGGGGCGGACGCGCCCTTGCTCCCGCACCCGTGCGGGGTCGCCGCACAGGCACTTGACCGCTCGGGACATGCGTTCACTGTGAAGACCGTCGGCGGCTTCAAAATGGTCCCGCTCAGCCGCCGCGGCAAGCGCGATGAGATCATCGCGCTAACGGGCCAGCAGGACGTCCCGGTGCTCGTCCTCGACGACAGCACCACCGTGGTGGGAACGCGCGCGATCGTCGAGTGGGCCGAGGCCCACAGCGCCGCACAGTAAGCGGCGGCACAGGTCCGCCTAGCCGCCCGGCGCACACCGCCCCCACGGCGCCACGCCCGCCCATGAGCGGGGCGCCCGTGTCACAACTGATGCGGTCATCTTGTCTTAAGGGTGTAGGCGCGATCACGAAGCGCACGACCGGACTGGAGCCGCCCGACATGACCGCTGAAAAGCAGGAGCTGGAGCAGATGCGCCCGGCGGCCTTCGCGATCGCCTACCGCATGCTCGGTAGCGTCTCCGAAGCCGAGGACGTCGTCCAGGAGGCGCTCATGCGTGTCCATCGGGCGATCGAGGACGGCGAGCAGCTCGCCTCCCCGAACGCCTACCTCGCCACCGTGACCACCCGGCTGGCCATCAACGAGCTGCGCTCCGCTCGCGCGCGGCGCGTGCAGTACGTCGGCGAGTGGCTGCCGGAGCCGATCCTCACCGGTGGCGTCGAGGATCCCGTCCAGCACGCCGAGATGGCCGACTCGCTCTCGCTGGCGATGCTGGTGCTGCTCGAGAGCCTGTCTCCCGAGCAGCGCGCCGCGCTGCTCCTGCACGACGTGTTCGACTACGGCTACGCGGAGATCGCACAGATCATCGGCAAGAGTGAGGACAACGTGCGCCAGCTCGCCAGCCGTGCCCGCCGGCGCGTCGGGGAGCGCCGCCCCCGCTTCCAGACCTCGCGGGAGCAGCGCGAGGAGCTCACACACAGGTTTCTGGCCGCCGCGCGGGAGGGGGATCTGGCCGGGCTCGAGGCGCTGCTGGCGCATGACGTGGTCCTGACCGGTGACGGGGGCGGGAAGGTCCCGGCGCTTGCGCGGTCGCTGCACGGACGCAACCGCGTTGCCCGCGTGCTGCTCACCTGGATGCGGGTGGCCTCGCGGGTTCCCGACTTCGCGCTGCGAGCGGCCGAGGTGAACGGCGGCGCCGGCGTCATGGCCCTCGACGGCCAGCAGCAGCTGATCAGCGTGTGGTCGCTGGAGATCGGCGGCGGAGAGATCCGCAGCGTCAGCTCGATCGTCAACCCCGACAAGCTCGCACACCTCGGAGCGCTCGCGGATATCGCCTCGGTACTGGCCGCGCAGCCCTCGCGCCGTGCCACGCGCCCCGATCCAAAGCCCCACCCCCCCGACCAAGGAGGAACACAATGACCAAGGCAAGAATCCAGAACCCCGCGCTCACGGTGCCCGGCGCGCTCGACGCGCTCCAGCAGCTAGGCGCCTCGGCGAAGCACGCCGCGGTCCCGGAGACCACCCTGGCGATGGTCACGCTGCGTGCCAGTCAGATCAACGGCTGCAGCGTGTGCGTGGACATCCACACGCGCGAGCTCGAACACGCCGGCGAGAGCAGCGAGCGCATCCACCTCGTCGCCGCTTGGCGCGAGGCGCCCTACTTCACCGACGCCGAGCGTGCGGCGCTCGCGCTGACCGAGGCCGCGACAAGGCTTGCTGACAGGCCCGACCCGGTGCCGGACGAGGTGTGGGAGGAGGCGGCCCGCCACTACACCGAGCCCCAGCTGGCGGCCCTGGTGCTGGCTATCGCGACGATCAACGCGTTCAACCGCATCAACGCCGCCACCCGCCAGATCACCGGCGACTACGTCGCCGCCATCGTCGAGGCGGCCGCCGCGGCACCCGCCTGAGAGCCGACTCGCGCGGCGCGGCGAGCGGCCGCCCGCTCGCTCGCCGTGCCGCGGCCGCGCCGGCGCAGGAGTCGCGCACCGTTCAGGCTTCGCCGGCGCAAGCCAGAGCGCGCGAGAGCAGCAGCTCCCGCTCGCGGTCGTTGCGGCACAGCGCGGCTGCGCGGATGAACTCGTCACGCGCCTCCTCCAGCCGCCCCAGGCGCACCAGCAGATCTCCGCGAACGCTGGGCAGCGGGTGGTAGGCCTGCAGGGCGGGGTCTTCGGCGAGCTCCTCCAGCAGCTCGAGACCGGCCTCGGCACCGAAGGCCATGGTGACCGCAACCGCGCGGTTGAGCTCGACCACCGGCGAGCCCGTCAGCGCGAGCAGACCGTCATAGAGAGCGACGATGCGGGACCAGTCGGTCTCCTGCACGCTGCTCGCTCGCGCGTGGCAGGCGGCGATCGCGGCCTGCAGGGCGTAGGGGCCGAGCCCATTGCTCAGCGCTTCCGCCCGCGCCAGCCCGGAGATGCCCCTCTGCACGAGCAGGTGGTCCCAGTGGACACGGTCCTGATCGGCGAGCAGCACCGGCCGTCCCTGAGGCCCCACCCGCGCGCGCAGGCGGGAGGCCTGCAACTCCATCAGGGCGAGCAGGCCGTGCACCTCGGGCTCCTCCGGCGCGAGCGCCGCCAGGATGCGCCCGAGGCGCAGGGCGTGGCCGCATAGCTCGGGGCGGACCCAATCCTCTCCGGCAGTCGCCGCATAGCCCTCGTTGAAGACGAGATAGATCACCTCGAGCACCGACGAGAGGCGGCCTGCAAGCTCCTCGCGTCCGGGCAACTCGAACGGCACCCTCGCCTCGGCGAGCGTACGCTTGGCGCGGACGATGCGCTGCGCGACGGTCGCATCGGAGAGCAGAAGCCCCCGGGCGATCTCCTGCGTGGAAAGCACCCCCAGCAGGCGCAGCGTGAGCGCGACGCGAGCGTCCTTGGAGAGGATCGGGTGACAGGTCATGAAGATCAGTCGCAACACGTCGTCCTGAACGTCCTCGACCTGCGCCTGCAGCTCGGTCCGGTTGAGCTGCTGGAGGATCTGGAGGTCTCGTGCGATCAACTCCTGCTTGCGGGCGAGCGTCACGCGGCGGCGCACCGTGTCGATGCCCTTGCGCTTGGCCGTCGCCATCAGCCACGCGCCGGGATTCTCGGGGATACCCGACTCCGGCCACTGCTCGAGGGCCGCCACGAGAGCGTCCTGCGCCAGATCCTCGGCCAGCGAGACGTCTCGCATGATGCGAGTCAGCCCGGCGATCAGCCGGGCCGACTCGATCCGCCAAACCGCGTCGATCGCACCATGCGCGCCCGACACGGCCATTGCCCTAGTTCGTGCCCGCGGCCTGCTCGCGCAGGCGCTCGTTGGCCTCCCGCAGTTCCGGCGTCAGCTGCTCGCCGAAATCGGCCGCCTCGAAGATCTGGCGCAGCTCGACTTCCACGCCACCGCCGAACGGTGCCCGCTTGAGCCACTCGACGGCCTCCTCGCGCGAGGCGCAGTCCCAGATCCAGAAGCCCGCAACCAGCTCCTTGGCCTCGGTGAAGGGACCGTCGATGACGGTCCGCTGATCGCCGCTGAAGCGGACTCTCGCGCCCTTGGACGTCGGGTGCAGACCCTCGCCCGCAAGCATCACCCCGGCACTGACGAGCTGCTCGTTGTACTTGGTCATCTCTCCCAGCAGGTCCGTGCTCGGCATCACGCCCGCCTCGGACTCTGCGCTGCCCGGGACCAGAACCATGAAACGCATAGCTTTCTCCTTGTGTCGCTTAGGGGGTTTCCAACCGCACGTCGAACGAGGGTCCGCGAATTCGACACGAGCCGGGACATCTTCTCTGAAAGACGCCCGCGACCCGTGCGGGCCTGCAGAGGATCTCGGGGCTTTAGACGAGGACCGCTCTCGAGCCGGTAGCGCCGGGGGTACCCTGAGCGCGCCCGTCGCCGGCGCGTTGCAGGTCGTCCATCGTGGTGTGCGTGTGCCCCTCGGCGTCAATCAGCAGTTTGAGATCGTGGGGGCGGGTCGCGTACTGCATCGCGTCGGCCATCGAGACCGCCCCTGAGCGCACGGCGCCATAGAGGGCCTGGTCGAAGGTCTGCATCCCGTAGTAGCCGCCCTCGGCGATCACGTCCGTCAGGTCGCCCGCTCGCGTCGGGTCGAGGATCATGTCGTGGACGCGCCCGGTCATCGTCAGGATCTCGGTTATCGCGATCCGGCCGCTGCCGTCGGCGCGCGGCACCAGGCGCTGGGAGATGATGCCCTTCACCGTCGCGGCGAGCATCGCCCGGGCCTGCTGTTGCTGGTCGGGTGCGAAGAAGTCCAGGATCCGGCTGATCGTCTCCGGTGCGTCGAGGGCATGGACCGTGGAGAGCACCAGGTGCCCGGTCTCGGCCGCGGAGAGCGCCGTTCGCATGCTGGTCTCGTCGCGCATCTCGCCGATCAGGATGACGTCGGGGTCCTGGCGCATCACGCGTCTCAGGGCGGTCTGGAAGGAGTCTGTGTCGCTGCCCACCTCGCGCTGGTCGATCGCGGAGCGCCTGTCGCGGTGCAGATACTCGATCGGATCCTCGATCGTGATGATGTGCTTGAAGGCGGTGTCGTTGATGTGCGCGATCATCGCCGCGAGCGTCGTGGACTTGCCGGAGCCGGTCGACCCCGTCACGAGGATCACGCCGCGCTCCTGCTCGGCCAGCCTGCTGATCACCTCTGGAAGGCCAAGCTCGGCCAGCGAGCGGATGGCGTAGGTGACAACGCGAAATACCATCGAGACAGATCCGCGCTGCAGGTAGCCGTTGACGCGAAAGCGAGCAAGGCCGGGGACCGAGTAGGCGAAGTCGATCTCCCGCGCCTCCTCGAACTCCTTCACACGTGCGTCGGGGAGCACGGCGTGGAGAGCCTCCATCGTGTCCTCGGGCGTGAGCTCGCGCGCGTCCGGATCGATCCAGCGCAGCTGGCCGTCGATGCGTATCAGCGGCCTGTTGCCCGCCTTCAGACAGAGGTCCGAGCCGCCCGCATCGACGAGGCTGGTGAGCGTGTGCGCAAGATCGAAGGGCTCGAGGGGTCCCGCGGCTGCGGCGTCAGGCATGCAGGTGCATCGCCACACCGCCAGGCGCGCCTGACCGTATCTCCTACCCGCCGGCCTAAGTAGAACGCCAGAGCATGCAGCGCCATGCCGGACCTCACAGAGCCCGAACGGGCGGCCGCTACTGTGAGCTGACTGTGACTTCCCGCGGCTTTTCCCGGATCCGAGCAATCCCAAACCCCTGGGCTGGTGGCCGCTGATGCGCCAGGGCCCGCTCGCCGGCCGCTACGCGGCTGTCGTCGCAATGGTGATGCTGGCGCTGATCCCCTTCCTCGCGCTCTCCGCCGCGCTCAGCCCGCTGACGCCGATCATCGCCAAGCAGCTGCACATGAGCCTGCAGACGATGAGCCTGAGCTCGGGCATGGCCAACGCGGCCTACGCCGTCGGCACGGTGCTGGCGGTCCAGTTCGCCCAGCACCTGCCGCAGAGACGGATGATGATCGCCTACGCGCTCCTGCTCGTGATCGGCTCCGTGCTCGCGGCGGGCGCACAGGATGCGGGCATGTACATCGCCGGCCACGTGCTGCAGGGCCTGTGCACGAGCCTGCTGCTCATCTCGGCCGTGCCTCCGCTCGCGATCGGCTTCCCGACCAGCAAGCTGCGCACCACGGCAATGGTCATGAACATCTGCATCTTCGGGGCGGTCGCCCTTGGCCCCACCATCGGCGGACTGCAGGCACAGTCTCACGCGTGGCGGCCGTTGTTCTGGGTCATCGTCGCGGTCGCGGCCGGCGCGCTTGTCCTGGCCGTACTGACCTTCGAGGATGCGCCCCCCGCCGATCTCGACGCACCGCGCGACCCCGCCGCGATCGTGCTGGCGGCCACCGGCTGCGTGGCCGCCTTCTTCGGCGCCTCCGAGCTGCTGACCCACGCGTTCCTGGACGTCGAGACGATCGTCCCGCTGCTCGGCGGCCTGGCGACGATCATCGTCCTGATCGCCTACCAGTTCCGCGCCAAGCGCCCGCTGCTGACCATCCGATCGATGCTCGTCAGCACAATGCCGGTCGCGGGCATCGTCGTGGCGCTGTTCGCGGCGGCCGCATCGGTGTCGGCCACCGGGCTCACCGCGGCCGCGCTGGCCGGGCGCTACGGCCCGCTACACGTCGGCCTGCTCTACCTGCCTGAGGTCGCCGGCGCCGTGATCACCGCCATGCTGCTCGGCCTGGTCATCACCAGGCGCGCGATCCACTACCTCCCTCTGGCCGGCATGGTGTTCCTCGCTGCGGGCATCGCGGTGTTCCGCATCGACGTGCCCTCCAGCCAGGCGGCCACGCTCATCGGTTCCGGGCTCACGGGCATCGGCCTGGGCGCCACGGTAGCCCCGGCGCTGTTCGTCGCCGGTTTCTCGCTGCCCTCCGCCAGCCTGCAGCGCGTGTTCGCCATCGTCGAGCTCATGCGCGCGGTGGCCGCCTTCATGATCGCGCCGATCTTCTTCCACTTCGCCGCGACCGTCGGGGCCAGCCGCGATGCCGGCACCGCCACGGCCCTATGGATCGGCCTCGGCCTCGCGATCGGTGGCGCGGTACTCGGCGTCGTGATCTACGCGCTCGGTGGCGCACGCCCGCAGACACCGGACATCGACCGCTTCCTCGCCGGCGAAGCGCCTGCGTGGTACTCACCGCCGCTGCTGGCGAGGGTCCGCCGGCGCTCGGCCGCCGCAGCCGCCGCCACCGAGGCCGCCGGCTGACATGGCCGCAGATCACCTTGAGGCCGCAACCCCCGGCGCGGCCATCGGCCCGGTGCTGTTCGCCTACGACGGCTCCCAGCTGGCGGAGCTCGCCATCGAGCAGGCGGGCCACCAGCTGGCACCTGGGCGCGAGGCGCTCATCCTATGCGTGTGGCAGCCCGCCAATGTCGGATTCGTGCCGGTCGGCGACCGGCACTTCGACGCCGCTGCCGCCGGCGAGGTACGCAAGGCCGCCGAGGAGACCGCCGCCCACGGCGCGTCCCTGGCTGAGCGCGCGGGGTTCCGCGCGCGCAGCATGGCGATCGAGGCGGCGCCCACCTGGAAGGGGCTCGTCAGCGTCGCCGAGCAGCACGGGGCGGGCCTGATCGTGCTCGGCTCGCACCGTCGCAGCGGGTTGGCAGGGCACCTGCTCGGCAGCGTTGCCGCCGCAGTGGCCTCGCACGCACAGGTCTCCGTGCTGATCGTCCACCAGCCGGCCTGATATTCGGGCGGAGGTCAGGCCCGCTGTGGGCCCGGACCGGACGGGCCCCCGTCCGGGGCCCCGCGATGCCGTATCCGCTGCGGCTCACGGCAGGAACCGCCGCCGCCCTCCGGGTGTGCGATAGGTGCAGTCGAGCACCGCGGGCACGCGCCTGAGCCAGCCGTAGTCAAAGCCCGGCTGGAGCGTCACGACGATCGCCAGCGCGTAGTCTTCGGGCCCGAATCCCGACGCATCCCGCCGCGGGTCGGGGTCGATGCCGCGCATCATCTCGCCGTCGATGCGCAGTTCGTCGACGAGCGGGTCGTGATAGTCCACCTGGATCCCCTCGGCGCGCAGCTTGGTGATGATCTCCACTGCCGGCGCGTGAGATGTGCTTGTGATGCCGGGCTTGTAGGAGGCCCCCACCACGAGCACTCGCGCCTCTCGCAGCCGCACGCCGGACAGCGACAGCAGTTCGTGTGCGCGCCAAACCACCTGCCGGGGCCGCGCCGCGATCTTGCGCAGCGCCTCCTCGGTGATGGTCGCAGGCCTGCTCCCGCCACGCAGCGGCAGCGTCAGATGGTGCGGATCCACGCCGATGCAGCCGCCGCCGACGCCCGCCGAGGGATAGTGGGCCATGAAGCGCAGTGGCCTCGTCGCCGCCGCATCGGTGACCTCGAGCGAGTCCAGGCCGTGCACCCGGCATGCATCTGCCATCTCAAAGGCAAGCGCGATGTTCACCGTCCGGAAGGTGTTCTCGTAGAGCTTGGCCATCTCGGCCGCCTGCGGGGAGGAGACACGGTGGAGCTCACCGCATATCGGTCGCAGCAGCGCTGATGCGTGCTCGTAGCAGCTCTCGGTCACGGCGCCGAGCACGCGCGGCATGTCCTGTGCCTCGCGCTCATCCGCGCCCGGGTCGAGGCGCTCGGGGCTGAACGCGACGAACACATCCTCCCCGGCGCACAGGCCACGCTCCTGCAGCGGCTCCACGAGCAGCTCGTGCGTGCTGCCCACGTAGGTCGTGGAGGTGAGCACGATCGTCTGACCCGCACGCGCATGCGCGACGACCTCCGAGCAGGCGCGCCTGAGCGGCTCGTTGTCCGGCCGGCGCTCACGGTCCGTGCTCGTGGGCACACAGATCAGAACCGCCTCGGCCGCCTCGAGGGTCTCCGTGCGCTCGGTCAGCGCGAATCCACCCGCGCCCAGGTGGCGACGCATCTGCTCCTGCTGGTGGTGAGACAGACCGGCCCTGCCGGCGTGAATGTCCGCGATGTGGCTCGAGGAATGCTCAATGCCGATCACTCTCGCGTCGGCGCCTCGCAACGCGATTGCGGCCGCCAAACCGGCGGCACGCAACCCCACCACGGCCACGACCATCTCGCCAAGGCTCTCCACGACCGCGATCTGCGACCCCGCGGATGCCTCGAGCGGCGCCTCAGGCGTCGCGGGCTGCATAACCGTCGCGCTCACCGCACCTGCACCCAGGACTTCCCTCACCTCCGCCTGGCGCTCCGCATGGACCTCTGTCGAGTCCGGGACCGTGGGCCATCTCGCGGTGATGTCAGCCTCGCCGAGGTCGCTCGCACCGACGTCCAGCCCGCCAACATCGCTCTCGCCAGCCGCAGGCTCGGCGGTCGTGTCAGGCTCGGCTCCCAAATTGGCCTCGCCGCCCGCGTCAAGCCCCGCAGCCGCGTCGGCCGCGGCGGCAACCTCGGCGCCCGCATCGGCGTCGGCGCCCACGCCAGGCTCGGCGCTCACGCCAGGCTCGGGGCC
>Ga0182030_10019753_pt1 | contig 12782 bp, 1 predicted proteins | sample 812S3MmetaG_FD_121299 | JGI IMG/M metagenome (GOLD analysis project Ga0182030, IMG submission 121299) | Permafrost microbial communities from Stordalen Mire, Sweden - 812S3M metaG (Illumina Assembly) | ecosystem: Environmental > Terrestrial > Soil > Wetlands > Permafrost | place: Sweden... | reverse complement strand
GGCAGGCCTTGCGCCTTTCGTTCCGCGACCAGCCCGTCGAGCAGCGCATTGGCAGTCGCGTAGTTGGCCTGGCCGGGTGGGCCGAGCACGCTCGAGACCGAGGAATAGAGGATAAAGAAGTCGAGGTCGTCTTTCTTGGTCAACCGATCTAAGTGGTAGGCGCCGAACGCCTTGGGCGCCAACGTCGTCCGGAAACGGCTCACACTCTGTTGCGGTAACAGCGCGTCGTCGAGCACGCCCGCCAAATGCGCTACTCCCGCAAGCGGTGGCAACTCCGCACGAATCCGCCCCAGCAACTCATCGACCTGGGACTCGTCGCCGATGTCGGCCGCGAAGGTGTGGATCCGGCACCGGTAGCGCTCGGTGATATCAGCGATTGCCCGTTGTGCATCCGCATCGGGCGCGCGCCGGCTGGTCAACACGATGTCACCCGCCCCGAGTTGGGCCAGATAGGCCGCCGTGTGCAGGCCGAGCGCACCGAGGCCGCCGGTAACCAGATAACTCCGATCACCTTGCGGCTGAAGCGGTTTCGGTATCTGTAGCACAATCTTTCCGATATGCCGCGCTTGCTGCATGCGACGGAATGCGCTCTTCGCCTCCGTTAGCGGGTAGATCTCGGCGGGCAGCGGTGTCCACTCGCCACCGGCCAACCCCTCCGACACCTCGGTCAGCAACCGTTTTATGTGCTCCGGGTCTTGCAGGGTGGTTGCATCAAGCGCGACGATCTCGTAAGCGATATCGGGACGGGCCGCCGCCATCTGCGCATGCGTCCAGATCTCTCGCTTGGCGATCTCGGCGAACCGGCCGTTTTGGGCGGTTGCACGCACGGTCGCCTCGACGAAGCCTTCATTGGTCAGGCTGTTGAGCACCACGTCTACTCCGGCACCCTCGGTGTCGGCGAGGATCTGGTCGGCGAAGTCCGTACTACGCGAGTCGTAGACATATTTCACACCCAGCTTGCGCAGTGCTGCGCGTTTGTAGGTGCTGGCGGTGGCGAAGACGATCGCGCCGTGTTGCTGCGCCATCTGTATCGCGGCCAGTCCGACGCCACCGCTGGCGGCGTGAATGAGCACGCGCTCACCGGGCTTCAGCTGCGCCCAGTCGAATGCGAGCCGGGCCGTGAGTGCCGCAGCGGGAATGGTGGCCGCCGCTACCGCGCCCAGCCCGTCGGGCAGCGGTGCCAGCAACTGGACTGGCACATTGAACCGGCTGGCGAACGCGCCCTGCATGAAGCCGAAGACGCGTTGGCCGACCTCGAGTCCGGTGACCCCGGTACCCAACTGGGTGACGATGCCGGCGAAGTCACCGCCGATCGGGCCCGGATCGCCCGGATAGAGACCCAGTACATTGAGCACATCCCGGAAGTTCAAACCAGCGGCCTCTACCCGGACCTGCACATAGCCGTCGTCCGGCGGCGGCACTTCCGTCTCGGTCAGACGCAGGTTGTCGATCGCGCCGCGTTCAGAGGGCTCCAAGACGTAGTCGTTCGCACGCGGTACCGCAAGATGACCGCTACGCGCCCACGGCAGCAACCGCGACGCCAGGAATTTTCCTTGCCGCAATGCAAGCTCAGGTTCCTCGAGGGTGGTGCGTGGCGCGCCGAGCAGGGCCGCCAGCGAGTGCGCGGCCCCCTCAGATCCGTCGTAATCGACCAGCCTGCAGCGCAGGGCCGGTTCCTCGTTGATGATGTTGCGCCCGAGTCCCCAGAGCGCAGCCTGCACCGGGTCGACCGGTTCGCCGGCCTCGGTCGCCACGGCGCGTTCGGTGATGATCCACAGCCCGTTGGGGAGTTTGAGCGCCTTGTCGGCCTGCAGGGTGTGCACAGTGCTGAGCAGGTGCGCGATGTCGGCCTCCAGCCGCTCAGCAGCTGCGGCGCTCGACTCGTCCGCGCGCGGTCCGGTGCTGCGCCAGACGATGCCGGAAAACGGCATACCGCGCTCCTGAGCCTGCGCCAACAGTTGCCCCAAGGGCTCCGGATCGGTAGTCCGGTCAACAGAGATGCAGCCCGGCAGCTGGGCCGCCAGTTCGTCGAATCCGGCAATCAGCCAGGTACCAATCGTGTCTCCGGCAGCCCCGGCATCATCGCTCGATGCCGGCGGCGCCAGCTCGTGCCAGCCGAGGGTGTACAGCAGGCGGGTGGCATCGCCGCCGAGCCCGCGCAACAACGCCTCTCGGGGCGCGCGTTTGACCGTGAACTCGCGAATCCCGCCCAGCCGGCGGCCGTCCCGATCGATGAAATCGAGATCGAAGACTTGGGTTTCGCTGTCGAGGCCGCTGGTATGCCACCTCGCGTGGCAGTAAAACCGGCGAGGCATCTTCTCCCGCAGCTCCACCCGTCCGTACCGCAACGGCAGAAACAGGTCGGCTACGCCCTGTTCGGCCGCGAGAAGAGCAGGGAAGGCCGGGAAGGCGACTCCGGTGCACAGGTCGAGCAGCACCGGATGCATGGGCTCCGTTCCGAGATGCTCGGCGAGTTCTTCGCCGACGGTGATATCGCCGATCGCCTCACCCTCGCCGAGCCACAGCGACTTGAGGGAACCGGACCAGTTAGGGCCCCATGCCAGCTCCATGTCGGCGAAGGTCTCGAACAGCTGCTGCGGACGCATGCGGTTGCATCGCTCGATCGCCGCGTCGATGGAATCCGCCGGATCGGCCGCGGGCTCGTCATCAACACCGGTGAGGACGGTGCCATCGGCGTTCAACGACCACTCGGCATCACGAACGCCGTATGGGCGGCTGTGCACCCGGAAGGACGAGCCGCCACCTTCGTCCAGCGGATGCAACGTCAGCTGTACCTCCCGGGAGGCCTTGTCGTCCAGGATGATCGGCTCATAGAAGAAGACATCTTTGACCCGCCCCGGCGGGCCAATAGCAGCGAGGGCCATCGCCGCATACGTCGCCCCGGGAACGACGACGGTGCCATAGATGACGTGATCCGACAGCCACGGCTGCGATTTGACGGAAAGTCGGCTGGTGTAGACCGAGTCGCCGGAGGAGAGATCCTTTGCACTACCCAAGATTCCGGCTACCCCGGATATTGAGGTGCCCTGACCATCGATGCCGGCAATACCGGAAGTCTTGGGCCAGAAGCGGCGGCGCTGGAACGGATAGGTGGGCAGTTCGAGTCTGCGGCGAGGCTGGTGGTGCAGCGCGGCGAACGTGGGCCGATGGCCGCTGACGTAGGCCGCGGCCAGCGCTTCGGCGATCTGACGCCGGTCACCGACCCCCTTGCGCAGGGAAACGATCGCGCGAGGCGCCGCCAAATGCTCCGGCCAGACCTGTACCGCAGCCCCGGTCAGAACCGGCTGCGGACCGATCTCCATCAACACCGAGCAGCCCAGCGCAGCCACGGTGCGCGCGCTTTCAGCGAACTGCACCGGCTGGCGGGAATGCCGCCGCCAATATTGTGCGTCTAGTGGGGTTTCCGCAGTGAGCACGCTGCCGGTGCGGTTACAAACCAGCGGCAACGTCGGCACGGCGAACTGCAACCGCGCTGCGTACGACTCGAATTCATCGAGCACCGGCTCCAGCAACTCCGAATGGAAGGCGTGGCTGGTTTCCAGCCAGCTGCATCTGATCCCGTCATTGCCACACCTGGCGACGACCTGTTCTAGATCCGCGCCGGGACCCGACAGCACGGTGTTGGGGCCGTTGTAGGCGGCGATCGACACTCGGGGGAACTCGCCGGCAATCTCCTCGACGTACTTGGCGTCGGCGAACACCGCCACCATTCGCCCACCGTCGGGGAGACTGCCAAACAGCCGGCCGCGCTCGGCCATTAGCCGAGCTCCGTCCTCGAGGCTGAAAACCCCGGCTACACAAGCCGCCGCGTACTGGCCCACGCTGTGACCCAGCACCACGTCGGGCTGCACCCCCCACGACTGCCACAGCCGCGCCAGGCCCATCTCGACGGCGAACAGCGCGGGCTGAGCGAACGAGGTGTGCCGCAACGTTTCCCCAGCCTCACCGCCGGTGGCGAACAGCACTTCCAGCAACGGCCGCGGCAGTATCTCGCTGACCGCGTCCGCGCAGCGTGTCACAGTGTCCGCGAAAACCGTTTCAGCGCCGAATAACTCGCGTGCCATCCCGGGATGCTGGCTACCCTGCCCGGCAAACAACCATGCCGTCGTCGGGCGGTCATTGCACTCGCCACGTAACACGCCAGGCCGCAGCCGGTTCTCGGCCAACTCGGCCAAGCCCTGACGGGCACCTTGGACCGAATCCACCACCAGCGCGGCCCGGTGTTCGAAATGCGAACGCCCTGTCCCGGCCGTACGGCACACATCGGCGACGTCGACGTCTGGGTGAATGTCCAACCATGCCGCGTATCGCTTTGCCAACGCCACCAACGCCTGCGGTGAACGCGCGGACAGCGGCATCACATTGACCGGTCGGTCTTGAGTGGCCGACTCTGCGGCCCCCACGAGGTCGTCGGCCGAGTGCTCGTCGGGGGTTGCCGCGCGCGCCGGCGCCTCTTCGATCAGCACGTGTGCGTTAGTACCGGTGAATCCGAAGGAACTCACGCCGGCACGCCGCGGCCTGCCGTCGGCCCGCCACGGGATCGCCTTGTCCACGACCCGCACCGGAAGCGAGTCCCACGGGATGTGCGGCGAGGGTGTCTCAAAGTGCAGGCTCTGTGGCAGCACACCGTGCTGCAGCGACAACACGACCTTGATCAGACCGGCGGCCCCTGATGCCGACTCGAGGTGTCCGATGTTGGTCTTCACCGATCCGATCAGCAACGGCCGGTCCGCGTCCCGCCCGGCACCATAGACGGCCCCGGCTGCCTGCACCTCGATGGGATCACCCAGCGGGGTGCCCGTCCCGTGCGCCTCGAGGTAGTCAACATCCCCGCCGACGAGGCCGGCGCGAGTCAGCGCCATCGCGATAAGCCGTTGCTGCGCACCACCGTTAGGAACTGTCAGACCACTGGAAGCACCGTCTTGATTGACCGCGCTGCTCGGGATGACCGCGCACACCCGATCGCCGTCGCGCTCAGCATCACTCAGCCTCTTGAGTACCAGCATGCCGCAACCTTCGCTGCGCACATAGCCGTCGGCACCGGCGTCGAAGGTCTTGCATCGCCCGTCGGGGGAAAGCATCCTGGCGCGCGAGGCGGCGATGATGGATACCGGACTCAGCAAGACGTTTACACCACCGGCCAACGCCAAATCGCAGTCACCGGAGTGCAATGCCTGGCAGGCCTGATGGACGGCCACCAAGGACGAACTGCACGCGGTGTCGACCGCCACCGCCGGCCCTTCCAGTCCAAGCGCGAAGGCAACCCGACCGGAAATGGCATTGAGCGCGTTGCCAGTGATGAAGTGGGGCTCGATGTTGTCGACCGAGTCGGCCGACAGCAGATGCGAGTACTCGTTGACGCCCACACCTACGAATATGCCGCTGCGGCTGCCGCGCAACGCCGCCGGGGAATACCCCGCACGTTCCAAGCCCTCCCAAGCAGTTTCCAGCACGAGTCGCTGCTGCGGATCGATCCAAATGGCCTCGCGCGGAGAGATACCGAAGAATTCCGGATCGAATCCGTCGATTCCCTCTAGGTAGCCGCCGTAGCGGCTGTAGATCTTGCCCGGAGCCGCTGGATCCGGGTCGTAGAACTCGTCGATGTCGAATCGGTCCTCCGGGATTTCCCGGATCGCATCGACACCGCCGGACAACACTTCCCAGAACGCCTCGGGATCTGGCGCGCCGGGGAAGCGACACGCCACCGCGACGATCGCGATCGGCTCATCGGTACGGGTCGGCACGGCCGAGGCCAGTTCAGGTCCGGACTTGGTGACTGCCTGCTCGCTGAGCCCGAGCACGTCGCCAAGCAGATAATCCGCCACGTCGGCGAGACGTGGGTAATCCATCGCCAGGGTCGCCGGTACCTCCCTGCCGACTGCTTGCTCGATGCGGTGTCGCAATTCCACGGCCATCAGCGAATCCATGCCGAGATCGAAGAACCCGGCGTCCGCGCGGATCTCCGCGGCATCGACGCGCGTCACCTCGGCCACCGCCCCGCGCAGGAAATCCGTCAAAATCTTCTTGCGCTGCTGCGCCGGAGCGTTGGTGAGCCGCTCGACCAGTTGCGTCGTACCGGAGAGCGCTGCGGACGGCGCCACCCCCGTCAGCTGGGTAGGCACCTCACGCTCCAACTCCGCCAGGAACGCCCGCCTCCCGGCTTGCTGGTAGAGCGGCAGGAAGCGGGCCCAGTCGATGCGGGCCACGATTCCTTGTGCGGGGCCGTGGGCCGCCATGAGATCGCCCATGCCCGCAAGTGCGTCGGCAGGTGACAATGTCCGGACCCCGCGCTGCTCCAGTCGTGCACGAGTTTCGGCGTCGGCCATGCCCGCCGACCCCGCCATCCATGGACCGAAATTAACGCTGATCCCCGAGATGCCCTGCTCGCGCAGCCGCCAGGCCAGCCCATCGAGGAAGGCGTTGGCCGCGCCATAGGCCGCCTGACCGAATCCACCCCATACCGAGGCGATCGAGGAGGTGCTGAGAAAGAAGTCCAGTTCCAGGCCAGCTGCGGCTTCGCTCAAATGCCATGCACCCCAGACTTTCCCGGCGAAGACTCGATCGACTTCGGCATCGTCGAGGGTGCGCAGCGGGGTGGTGCCGATCTCGCCCGCAGCGTGGACGATACCGGCCAGCGACGGCAGTTCGGCGTGCACCATGGCTAGCAGACGAGCGACGTCGTGCGCATCGGCGACATCGGCCGCGAGGATACGGAATTCGCAGTCGTGCTGTTCGCATAGCGCGTCGATGTGCCGTTGCGCGGAATCGCTGGGCGGGCGTCGGCCGGTCAGCACCAGATGCCGGGCGCCGTGCGCGGCCAGGTAGCCGGCGATTTCCAGGCCGATCGAACCCAGCCCTCCGGTGACCAGATACGTTGCGTCAGCACGCAGTGCCAGCGGCGTTGCGCTCAGCGACGCGGCCCGTCGTACCAGCCGGGGAACGTAGACCGCTTGATCACGCAGCGCGACTTGGTCTTCCCTCATCGCCGTGTCACGCGGTGCCGCCGCCACCTCGATGAACCGCGACCATGCCCCGTCGTCCCCGTCCTCCAAGGCGCTGGCTCCCGCCAGATCCGCCAATCCGCCCCAGACTTGCGGATACTCCAGCGAAGCGGCCCGACCGAATCCCCATAGGCAACTCTGATCCGGTGACACGGTGTCCGCGTCGGCGACTCGTTGTGCCCCTCGGGTTACCAGCCAGATGGGGATGCGCAGTTCGGCGGCGACGGCGGCGCGGAAGATGCGCCGTGTTCCGCCCAGGACTCGGTGCTGCATCCGTAACAGCGCCTGCGTCGGAGGTGCGGCGTCGGAGTCGAGGGCGGCGACATGCACGATATTCAGCGCGGGTTCGTCTGCCGCCGCGGCGCGCAGCGCGATCTCGAACTCTTCTTCGTCCGCATCGGACACCGGCAAACCGAGAATGCGGTGCTGGTGCCCAGCTGCGGTCAGCGCGTCGGCCAACGGCTGCACTGCACCGGCCGCATCGCCGACGAGGATCCAGGCAGCTCCCGCACCCGTTTGCCCAGCTGAGACACTGGCGGTGGATTTCTCCCAGCGCACCTCATAGCGCGCATCCGAGATCGACTGGGTCTGGCGGTGCTGGTTGTGTTGTGCGGCAAACCTTGTCAGCACATCAACGGTCTGCCGGTCGCCACTCGCACCGTCTATGAGTGTGGCGAGTTCTTCGACCCGGCCGTCCTCGAGCAGCCGGACGGCTTCGCTCGTCCCGGCGCGGGCTTGCTGGCTGGGCCGGACCCGCGGCTCACTGAACCAGTACTGGCGATGCTGGAACGGATAGGTCGGCAGGTCGATCTTTCGCGCCGGTTGCTGCTGAACAGCGCCGAAGGCGGGCAGGTGACCCAGGACGTAAGCGTCAGCAAGGGCCTCGCTGATCTGCCGGTGGTCGGCGATGTTTCGACGCAATGACGCGATCGCCCGCGGCGCGGTGGCCGGGTCAGGCCATGCCCGCATGGCTACGGCGGTGAGCACCGGTTGCGGGCCCACCTCCAGCAACACTTTGCATTCGAGATCGGCCAGCGTGCGCACACTCTTAGCGAATTCGACCGGCTGACGCGCATGGCGACGCCAATAAGTGCCATCGAGTTTCACGCTCCTGCCGAGCGTGGCGCCGGTGCGGTTGCACACCAAAACCCGTTGTGGTGAAACGAAATTGAAACGGTCCGCAAAGGACTCGAATTCCTCGAGGATCGGATCCAGCAGCGCCGAATGAAACGCGTGGCTGGTGTCTAGCCAGTCACACCGGACATTCTCGGCCGTCAACGCGGCCACCGCCCGCTCAAGATCCTGTGCGGATCCCGAGAGCACGGTATTAGCACCGTTGTACGCAGCTACCGACAGAGTTGGGAAATCGTCGGTGAGGCTCTCGACGCGTGCGGCGTCGGTGAACGCCGCGACCATCCGACCGCCCGCGGGCAGACTACCGAACAGGCGGCCGCGCTCGGCCATCAGCAGCATTCCGTCTTCAAGGCTGAACACGCCCGCCACACAGGCCGCCGAATACTGGCCGACGCTGTGGCCCAGCACGACATCGGGCTCTAGACCCCAGGACTGCCACAGGCGGGCCAGGCTCATCTCCACCGCGAACAAGGCGGGCTGGGCGTAGGAGGTTTGCCGCAACGCCTCTTCGTCATCCGGGCCGTCTGAACCTTCCAGGCCGAAAATAACGTCCAGCAATGGCTTCTCGAGAACGCCAGCGACCGTCGCGGCACACCGGGTCAGTGTCTCGGCGAACACCGGCTCGGTGTCGAACAGTTCACGAGCCATGCCAGCGTATTGGCTGCCTTGACCGGTGAACAGCCACGCCGTCTTCGGCGTGTCATCGGATACTCCGCGCACCAGACCGAGCGCCGGGCGGTCGTCCGCGAGCGCACCGAGCAACTCACCCGCAGACTCTTTCGAATTGACCACCAACGCGGCCCGGTGCTCGAAGTGCGCTCGCCCCACCCCGGCGGTAAAGCACACGTCCGCCAAGGTGGCCTCTGGATGCGCGCCCAGCCAGCTGCGGTAATGATCAGCGATCTGCATCAGTGCAGCGGGCGTGCGCGCCGAAAGCGGAAGGACGCTGAACCGTCGGTTCCCGGGTTGGTCGGCTTGGTCCGGTGGCACTGCACCCTGACCTATTTCAGCAGGCGCTACTTGAGCAGGCGCTTCTTCGAGGATCACGTGCGCGTTCGTCCCGGAAAACCCGAACGAACTGACTCCCGCAATACGGGGCCGACCGTTGCGTTCCCAAGGAGTCGCCTCCTGCACGACTTCCAGCGCCAACCGCTCCCAGGGAATGTGCGGCGACGGATCGCGAAAGTGCAGGTGCTGCGGCAATAACTCGTGCTCGAGCGACAGGATGACCTTGATCACGCCCGCGATGCCTGCGGCCGCTTCCAGATGCCCGATATTTGTCTTCACCGAGCCGATCAACAGCGGCCGGCTCGCCTCACGCCCCGCACCGAACACCGCACCCGCGGCCTGGGCCTCGATCGGATCGCCCAGCGATGTGCCGGTCCCATGCGCCTCCAGGTATCCGACGTCGCCGGCGGAGAGACCGGCGCACTCCAGCGCCTTAGCAATAACCCGTTGCTGAGCACCGCCGTTCGGCACCGTTAAACCACCCGAAGCGCCATCTTGGTTGATCGCACTGCCCCGGATCACGGCCCGAATCCGGTCACCGTCGCGGATGGCGTCCTGCAGCCGCTTGACGACTATGACACCGCAACCCTCCCCACGTACGTAGCCGTCCGCGGCCGCATCGAAGGTCTTGCACCGACCGTCGGGCGCCAGCATGTGCGCATGGGAAAAGGTGATCATGGCCGCCGGGCCGAGCAGGACGTTCACGCCGCCGGCCAACGCGAGGTCGCACTCCCCCAAGCGCAGCGCCTGGCACGCCTGATGGATTGCCACCAACGACGAGCTGCACGCTGTGTCGACGGCGACCGCCGGGCCCTGCAGCCCAAACCGGTAGCTGATCCGACCCGCTGCGGCGGAAGCCGAGGTCCCGATTGCCAAATAGGCTTCGATCTCGGCGTAAGACAGCTCGCTCGATGCCATTGCCAGGTAGTCGTGCGTCGCCAAACCGATGAATACGCCGGTGTTGGTGTTCGCCAGGGCCGTTGGCGCGGTGCCGGAATGTTCCACCGCCCGCCACGCCGTTTCCAGCAGTATCCGATGCTGTGGGTCCAACATGCTGACCTCGCGCGCCGACATACCGAAAAACGGCGCGTCGAACCCCGTTACGTCATCGACGAACCCTCCCCGACGGGTCGCAATCTTCCCGGGTGCGTCGGGATCCGGGTCGTAGAACGCGTCGACGTCCCACCGGTCCTCGGGCACCTCCGATACCGCATCCCGGCCTTCGCGCAGCACCTGCCAGAATTGCTCCGCGTCCGCGGCACCCGGAAAACGCGCGGCGTAGCCGACGATCGCAAACCCCGATGCCGGCTCCATCAGACCTTCGACGGATGCCATGCCGTTTTCCTCCCTTGCGTCGGCCGGTGAAGGATGCCATCGGGCCCGCGCTGCGCCGGGACCGTGGCTGCTCCCAACCACGCCCTAGATCGCACGCACACACCGGCACCGAACCTGCCGGATCTCCCCCCGGAGTACTGCCTCCAGCGACCGTCGTGGCGAATGTACACATGCCCGGACCGGTTGCGCAGCCAGATCACCTCCAACAGCAAGTATGCCAAATTTGGGTGCTCCGCCGTGCTGTATTGCGCGAGTACCGCCACGTGTGGCGGCCTGCCGAGTGTCCGCTCCGGGCCGTTCCACCACCTCCGCCCACCGCCCCGATCAGCCGTTGCAGGCGTATCCGCGCATGTCGGCGCCGGTCGTGGCCGAGAGGGTTATCTTGGTGGCGCTACCAGCGGGCCGAAACTGCGGCCGTCCAACCGAGGAGAAAATATTGCGAATCGGGCATATCACGATCGGCTCACTCGCTGATTGGACGCCGGCCCCGGGCGTGGTTATCTCCTGGCTCCCGACGCCCGCGGCCGCGGAAAAGGCCCGAAAAGCGCCGGCGAGTTCGGTACCGGCCAGCTACATGCAGGGCCAACACCTTCGTAATTATCACGAACGGACAGCCGCGGGGCTGAGCTTTTCCCGGCAAATCATCGCCAGCTGTGACGTGCCGGGTCAGTGTGATGTTTCGGCCATGGATCACGCCGTCAACGCCTACCTGCGCCGGCATGACACGTTCCGCAGTTGGTTCGAACACACCGGTGAAGGAGAGTTCGTCAGGCATTCGATCAGCGATCCTGCCGATGTCGAATTCACGCCAGTCGACCATGGGAACATGACGGTCGACGAGATCCACGCTCATGTCGTGGGGATACCGAATCCGCTGGAGTGGGGCTGCTTCACCTTCGGGATCATTCAGAGCGAGAGCCAGTTCACGTTCTTTGCCGCCATGGATCATGTCCACGGCGACGCGACGTTGATCGGTACAACGATGCTCGAGGCCAACGGAATGTATGCGGCGTTGAGCGGAGGCGGTGAACCCCTTGCGCTTCCCGATGCCGGCAGCTTCGACGACTTCTGTATCCGCGAACGCGAGTACACGTCAACGCTGACCGTAGATTCGCCTGAGGTACGCGCGTGGATTGACTTCGCCGAGAACAACAATGGTAGTTTTCCTGAATTCCCACTCCCGCTGGGTAACCCGTCGGAGTCGAGTAGCAGTCGGATGGTCTCCGAACTCCTGATGGACGAACAGCAGACGGAGCGATTCGAGTCGGCATGCACCGCGGCCGGCGCGCGCTTCGTCGGCGGCTTGTTCGCCTGCCTCGCCCTGATAGAGCACGAATTTACCGGCGCTCTCACCTATTACGGGCTCACTCCCAGGGATTCGCGCACAGCCGCGGATAATTTTATGACGCAGGGTTGGTTCACCGGCTTGATCCCGATCACCGTGCCAATAGCTGCAGCCTCGTTCGGCGACGCCGCGTGGGCCGCGCAATCTTGTTTCGATTCGGGTCTGTACATGGCGAAGGTGCCGTATTATCGCGTCTTGGAATTGGCGCCTTGGTTGAGCTGGCCCCAGCCGAACTTTCCGGTGTCGAACTTCTTTCATGGCGGCGCTGCTCCGCTGAATACGGTTCTTGCAGCGGCCGACCTGGGTTATGCGAACAATATCGGAATCTGCTCCGACGGCCGGTACTCATATCAACTGACTATCTATGTATTTCGATACGGCGAGGGCACGGCAATGGCGATCATGTTTCCCGATAATCCGGTCGCCCAGAAATCAGTTGGCCGCTATGTGGAAGCGATGAGGTCCGTGTGCGTGCGGGTCGCCGACAGCGGGCACTGGGGGCGCGTTGCGTAGCGTGGAGCCGGAGGTAGGGGCGACATGCGACGGCTAGCCGATTTTGTGGTCCGGTGGCCCTTGGTAGTCATAGCGCTCTGGGCCGCGATAGCGGTCGCCCTGACACTGGCATCCCCATCTCTCAACGAGATGGCCGAGAAGCATCCGATCGCCATCTTGCCCGGCGACGCACCGTCGAACGTCACCGCTCGAAAGATGACGGAGGCGTTTCACGAATCGAGCTCGGAAAACCTGCTGTTGGTGGTCCTGGCCGACGATAAGGGGCTCGGCGCCCCCGATGAAGCCGCTTACGGCAAACTGGTGGACGCGCTGCGCCAGGACACCCGAGATGTCGTGATGTTGCAGGATTTCGTCAGCGCGCCGCCCCTGCGATCGGTCGTGACCAGCACGGACCACAAAGCTTGGGTGCTACCGGTTGGCGTTGC
>Ga0182030_10019752_pt1 | contig 12783 bp, 4 predicted proteins | sample 812S3MmetaG_FD_121299 | JGI IMG/M metagenome (GOLD analysis project Ga0182030, IMG submission 121299) | Permafrost microbial communities from Stordalen Mire, Sweden - 812S3M metaG (Illumina Assembly) | ecosystem: Environmental > Terrestrial > Soil > Wetlands > Permafrost | place: Sweden... | reverse complement strand
TCGCGGGCAACGGGTCGTTGGATCAGTGCAATCCCACGTGCGATGCGGAGATGGGGCCGGCGGTGTTGCGCGGCGACAATGGCTATGTCATTCAGTTTGGAGCCACTCCAAACAACGCGAGCTACGACTATACGGAGGGTCTGTGGGTGTCGGCTCCGAGTTTCCCCATCCCATTCGTGTGCAATGGGATAAGTTACGAAAACGCCGGGGTCAATGATGGTCCCGCCTCCATATTGCCCGATGGCCATGTGCTGGTAGCCGCCAATCCTGTCAATAAAGAGCAGGACGCGGTATTTTGCTCCGTATTTTTTGAGTTCGACGGCACGAATCTGAACCCGGTACCCGGGTACGGAGATGCCGATACCAAGCCTACGTTTGGCCTGCGCATGCTTGCCCTGCCCTCCGGCGATGTCATGGTCGAGGACGGCTCGGCTAACGTCTGGTTCTACAACAACGGCAAAGCGGCCGATCCGGGCGCGGTGCCCAAAATTACTAGCGCGCTCTCGGGCATAGTTCCCGGGCAGACTTACGCCATTTCCGGAACGCTGTTTAATGGCGTTTCGCAAGGAGCGTTTTACGGTGACGATGGCGAGTGGGCGACGAACTATCCCCTGGTACGCATCATCCAGGGCCCCGCCGTGACGTATGCCAGAACTCACAACCACAGCAGCATGGGTGTCGCCATGCCAGACACCGTGGTGACCACCTATTTTGATGTGCCATCCAACCTCATCCTGGGCCCCGGCACGATCTTGGAAGTTGTGGCCAACGGCGTCCCTTCGGCTCCGCTTACGCTGAATGTGGTATCGACCGGAAGTACGCTGTTGTACGCCGGTGGCTCACTCGGCGCCTACGGAAACGACATCAACCTGGAGGCTTACCTGAACAGCACGGGTACATCGCAGCCCCCGATCACGGGCGCTACGGTGGCATTCCAGCTGGGTAGCCAGAGTTGCTCTGGAACGACTGACAGTACGGGCTTCGCCAGCTGCAGTATCGTAGACAATCAGGCGCCAGGCGCCTACACCGCGACCGCGAGCTACGCCGGAAATTCAACTTACGGCGCGAGTTCGACCTCCAGTTCTTTCAACATCATCCCGGCCATCCAAACCATCACTTTCACTACGAACGCTCCTGCGAGCGCATCTACTGCCAGCAGCTTCACGGTGGCGGCCACCGCGAGTTCGGGCTTGCCAGTGATGTACACCAGTTCGGGGCAATGCAGCAACGTGGGTGCGAACTATTCGACGACCAACTACACCGGCACCTGCACCGTGATCGCCAATCAGGCAGGCGACGCCGACTACGTTGCCGCACCTACGGTCACGGAGAGCGTTACCGTGACTCCTGCTGCCATGAGCTTCACCTACGCCCAGTTCACGGTTCCCGCCAGCGGACTGAGTGATCCGAACGGCGTGGCGGTGGATGCAGAGGGCGATGTCTTCATCGCGGACGTGAGCAATAACCGGGTGTTGAAAATTACGCCCAGCGGCGCACAGAGCACGGTCGGCAGCGGATTAAGCGGTCCCGACGGCGTGGCGGTGGATGGAGCGGGTGATGTCTTCATCGCGGATTTCGGAAACAAACGGGTAGTCGAGGTGACCCCTGGCGGCGTTCAAACCACCTTGGTGGCCGGTGTGCCAGGTCCGACAGGCGTGGCGGTAGACGCAGCGGGTGACGTCTTTATAGCGCTGGAGGGAAGCCTGGAAGTGTTGGAAACGCCGGCAGGTTGCACCAGCTCCTGCAACGCAACCCTGGTGTGGTCAGGACAGGAAGGTACCACTATTTTGCTTCCATTAGGTGTGACGGTGGATAAAGCCGGCAATGTTTTCATCCCTGTTACTGGAACCTCTGTCGGGGTGGTGAAGCAAGCGCCGCCCTACGCCTCAGGCGTGTATTCCTTTATCGGCAGCGGACTGAATGGCCCAACCGGAGTAGGAGTGGATGCAGCGGGAGATCTATTCATCGCCGATACCGGCAACAACCGGATCGTCGAACTATCCAACAACGACACCGTCCAGACCACGGTGGCCAGCGCAGTCACTAATCCGAACGGAGTGGCCGTGGATGCGGCGGGGGATGTCTTGGTCACCGAAGGCAGCCCGAACCTTACCGTAGAGGTACAGCGCGATGCGGTGAATTTCGGTTATGTCAACGTTTGCCCGGCAGGACAAACCAGTCCGGCGCCATGCAAAGAGAATCTCACGCTGAACTACATCGCAAATGGAGCCTTGGCCGTTGTCAATACGAACGTGCACACGCAAGGTGCACCCAACCTCGACTTCACGCTCGCCAGTAACACCTGCACGGGCATACTCGCTTCAGGAACCACGTGCAACGCCACAGTCACATTTTCCCCGCTCGCGCCGGGAGCGCGTTCGGGCGCACTCCAATTCAGCAATGTGAGCACAGTGCTGGCCACCACTTTCATTCATGGAGATGGGAAAGCGCCGGCAATCGCATTCGGGCCGGGTGCGCAGCTCACACTGCCAACCGGCGGATTGAGCGCTCCCTCGTCGGTAACGGTGGACGCTTTGGGTGATGTCTTCATCGCCGATCGCTCCAATAACCAGGTCTACGAGATTCCGGCGGGCTGCACCAGCAGCAGTTGCCAGACCACACTTCCCGTCCTCGGACTTTCCGATCCGTCGGACGTGGCTGTGGATGGAGCGGGAGATATCTACATCGCGGATACGGTCAACAATCGGGTGGTCGAACTTATACCTGGGGTCAGTGGGTATAACGACGCCACCGTAGGCAGCGGACTCACTCTTCCGTCGGCCGTGGCCGTGGACGGAGCGGGAAATGTCTTCATCGCCACGAACGGCGGTGAGGTCGTAGAAGTCCTAGCCAATGGCGGCGCACAAGTCACGCTGGTCAGCGGGTTGGCCCTCCCGAGCAGCGTGGCAGTGGATGGCGCTGGCAATGTCTATATTGCCGATAGCGGCAACAACCGAGTGCTGGTGGTTCCTGCGGGCTGCATCACCAGTGCTTGCCAAGTCATAGTTCCGGCTGTTGGACTGAACGGCCCGGAAAGTGTTGCGGTCGATGCGGCGGGCGATGTCTACATCACCGACCAAAACAATAACCGCGTAATCGAAGTGCCAGCCGGTGGAGGTCCTCAGACCACAGTCATGAGTGGGCTGAACTTACCGGAAGGTATAGCGGTAGATGGAGCTGGCGATGTCTTCATCGCCGATGAGAACAACCATCGCGTCGTGGAGGTGCAAAGTTCGAAGCCCCCAACCCTCAGCTTTGGGGTCACGAACCTGGGCAGCACCAGCGCCCCGCAATCCGTCACCGTTCAAAATATCGGCAATCAACAGCTGAACGCAGTTAGTCCGGGACTCGTGGTCAAGGGCCCGAACTTTCTGCAGGTTGCCGGCTCGGGTACACCGGCAGATTGCACCAGCAGCTTCGCCTTGTATGCGGGAGCAACTTGCAATCTGAGCATCAGCTTCGAACCGACGACTGGCGGGGCTCTTGCCAGTACAGCCACCTTCACCGATAACGCCTTGAACACGAGTCCTTCAGTCAGCCAGGGCATCGCGCTGCAAGGCACTGCAGTCGCGACCGTGAGTGCGACGGTGGGCACCAGTCCGGCAGGATTGGCGTTCACAGTGGACGGCACCAGCTACACCAGCCCGCAGAACTTCAGCTGGGTGACGGGGTCGGTTCACACCATCGCTACCACGGCCACACAAACTCCGAGTACTGGCGTGCAGGATACTTTCACCAGCTGGTCGGATGGCGGAGCTTTGAGCCATGTGGTCACGGCTTCGGCCAGTACAACCAGCTACACAGCGGCTTTCAGCACCGCATACCTACTGACTACGGCTGCCAGTCCGACCAGCGGTGGCACGGTCACGCCGGTATCCGGTACGTACTACGCAGCGAGCACGGTCGTAACCCTAACCGCCAAAGCGAACTCGGGTTATGCCTTTTCCTCATGGACCGGCAACGTGGCAAACGCCCTCAGCGCCACGACCACTGTAACCATGAGCGCACCGCAGGCAGTTTCGGCGAGCTTTGTGCAAGCCGGAAAGACTGTAACGGTTGTGTCTTCAAGTTCGAATCCGTCAACCTTCGGACAATCCGTCACGCTCACGGCTACCATTTCGCACGGCGCGGCCGTACCAACCGGTACCGTGACGTTCAAGACTGGGAGCACCGTCCTCGCCGTCGCCACCGTCGGCAGCGCCGGCACAGCGACCTATACTTCCTCCTCGTTCACCGTGGCGAAGCACGCGATCATCGCGGTGTACAGCGGCGATTCCAACTACAGTGGCAGCACCTCGGCGGCGTTTTCACAAGTCGTGCAAAAGGCGGCTACGGCAACCTCGTTAGCATCCTCTGTCAATCCATCCGTTTTCGGTCAGTCGGTTACGCTCACGGCTACAGTGAGTGCCGTAGCCCCGGGATCGGGAACTCCGACGGGTACGGTGCATTTCTACGACGGAGCGACGTTGCTGGGATCGCACGCACTGGCGAGTGGAGTTGCTGCCTTCTCGACGACGAAACTCACCACTGGAACCCACAGCATCACTGCCGTGTATGTGGCCAGCGCCGACTACCTCACCAGCACCTCAAGCGTGCTCTCTGAAGTGGTGGACAAGGCGAGCACGAAAACCACAATCGCGTCCTCAAAGAATCCGTCCACTTCCGGGAGCACGGTGACGTTCACAGCCACCTTAGCAGCCGTAGCTCCAGGGGCGGGCACGCCAACGGGAACGGTCACGTTTATGGATGGCGCCACGGTGCTGGGCACCGGGACGCTCGCCAGCAAGAAAGCGACGTTTGCCACCGCGTCGCTGGCGGAGGGGACACACTTGATCACCGCGGTGTACAGCGGCGATTCGAACTTCAACGGCAGCACATCCACAGCGCTGTCGCAGAAGGTGAACCCTTAAGCAAATCCGTCCCACGCTTCGGGGGAGGCGTGGGACGGATATCCCGGCTACTGCAACCCGCGCCGCTCAAGTAAGTCCTGTCGGCAGAAAACCCTGCGCTGCCGACGGGGAGGAGACCAAGTCTCCACGCCACAGCGCAGTATGCGAACAGGACTAGTTGTTCCGTGATGTTGCAGCGGATTCCTCCGTTCGCTCCGGAAACTGAGTTCAAACGGGAGCCGTCCGTTCACTAAGTGCTGATTCTGAGGAGGCAAAATGTCACCCACTGCGATTCGAAGGTTCATCAATCTATGGCCGCCGTTGCTGTTCTCCGGGATTCGTGTAAAGCGGATCGCGGAGGATTGGCGTCAGGTCGAGGTTGAATTGCGACTGACATGGTGGAACCGGAATGCGGTCGGCACCATGTTCGGAGGGAGCCTATTCGCGATGACCGATCCGTTTTATGCGTTGATGCTGCAGCACAATCTGGGTCGGGACTACACGGTGTGGGTCCGATCGGCCGCAATCGAATTTGTCGCGCCCGGCCGCAGCGTGGCGCGAGCGTCATTTCAAATCTCTCACGAAAAACTTGCGGAAATCCGCGCCGCCACCGAAGGCGGGCAAAAATATGAACCAGCGTTCTCTGTGGCGATCACCGATCCGCAGGGAAAGCTCATCGCCCAGGTGAACCCGCTTCTCTACGTGCGACGCAAGCGAGCTCCCGTGGAGTCGAACGGCTTTGATTGGAAATCATGAAAAGCCTGATCACTAAACTGGGTTCACTCCTATGTCCGATCCGACTCGCTTTCACGAAGAACAGCAACAGTCGATGCAAAGAGTTCTCCGTTCATCACAGCCTGACGGGGTGCGAGCTCAACATCCATTCCATCAAAGCTGTAAGAGCGCTGTTCTTGAAGCACGTACCGTTACGTTACAAGCCGTTGGTCGCGCTCTTGCGCACTGCCATGCGACACCGAGTGATGATTGTTGCCGAGGGAGAAGATTGGCGGCGAACCCACGATGCGATCAATCCCGAGTTTCAGGCTGGAGTTGTCGCCAGGCAATATGCGCCGGTGATCAGAGCAGCGGCCGACGAAGCGTTCGCCAAACTGGCCCATCGCGGCATGACAGGAAAGGCGATGGGCAGCGTGCTTTCCACAACGGCCATCGAAATTGAGGTCGAACCGTTGATGCGAACCGTGACATCGAGCGTTTTGGGGTACATTCTGTTTGGCAATCCTCTCCCGCTAGAAGAGGCCGATTACCTGGAAAGGACCTTAAGCATCGCTACAAAAGTGATCCAAAACGGCATTCCGGCACAGATCAACACAGGGATGGCCACAGTTTTATCAGTACTGAATCTCTCTAACCATAAGCCTATTGTCATTCCCAAGGCGCAGCGAAAGGCCCTAGACGATGTAATCGCTTGGATCGGCCTTAAGATCGACCAAGCCGAGCTCGCCGGCGTCCGACCACCCTTGCTCGAAAGTCTGAAGACCCGGTTCGCCGATCGGCAGCCAGTGGAAAGGAAGCGATGCATCGCAGCCGAATATGCGATGCTGTTCATCGCCGGCATAGAAACCACGGCGGCGGCACTGACGTTCGCGATTGCCGAGATTGCAAACAACCCCGCGGTGCGCGACCAGGTGATAAGGGAAGCACGCCAAGAGCCAGCCGGCACTCCCAGTAATCAAACCTTGGCGGCTCAGTTTCCTTACTTGCATTGTGTTTTTCGAGAGACGCTGCGCCGCCATACTATCGTCCCGACCATGTTGCGCGAAACAGAGACGGATTACGAGCTGTCCGGTGAGAATCCTGGGGCCGAATCAGGGGTCAAGGTCCGGGTCCGCAAAGGGTCCACCTTACGGTACCTGCCGATCCAGGGACACATGCGGAGAAGCATATGGACGGATCCCCGTGTGTTCGATCCGGATCGATTCGCCGCGCCGCTGACTTCCGAACAAACGATCAACTACATTCCCTTTGGTTTTGGGCCGCAGAGATGCCCTGGACACGCGATGGCTACAACCGAGGGTATTTTGATCCTGCTGGCGTTTTTCAGGCGGTTTGACGTGGAGACCAAGGAAATTGGGCAAAGCATTCCTGTGGAGAGAAATGCCGTCTTTACGAACCGGCCGGTTGGAGTCACTGCCCGAGTTCGTGCCGCCGCCGATCATGCCCGGTCCGGGACAGAAGCTGCTGTTCCCCTCTCCCTGAATGCTCGCCTGACTCAATGAGGTTTCGGTATTTGCCACTGAGCTGACCTTGCCGGAGTGCAAGCCCTCCTCCGTGCCTTCGACTCACACAACACGCGTCGAAGGCTTGCACAGCCCGCCATCCGATCCAAGCTTCGCGGTCCGGGCTGAAGACGAGCATACAAGACCGAATATGTGTCCAAGTTTTCTCATTCTTTGCCCGGGGCTGCCCGTGACAGAGACAAGCACCGTCTCATCGGTTTTGTAGTAGGTGCGGCACTCGGGCGACTCGGTCAAGTGAAATCTCAACGGAGGTCGTGCAAGACGTGATCACGCATGCGGCTAATTCCGTCGTCGCGATCGCCCTTTAGCTCAGAGGATTGCTTTTCCCCCCAACAGATTTCGCCTCCTTGTAGTACTCCCAGGGGGAAACAGGTCATGGCCGCTGTTGCGGTGAACCTCTCCATCCCGGATCGTAGATTTGGTTCCTCGCTACGTACTCGCCGCCTTGCGGGCGCAAACGGCTAGTGATGAAAGAGCAACATAGGAGCGGCCGCCACCCAGATTGTCCAGGCAAGAAAGCCCCGCTCGTGGGAGCGGGGCCTTCGATTTGGGCCGGAAGGGTGATGACTATATGGGACGCTTAGCGCCTGCCGCCGTGTCCACCGCCACTGTGACCTCCACCGCCGCCATGCCCACCGCTGGCATGTCCGCCGCTAGAGTGGCCGCCGCCGTGCGAACCGCCGGAGCTTCCATGCGAAGAGGATCCGCGCGACTGACCGCCGCGGCTGCCACTAAAACCACCAGCGCGTGGCGCGCTTGATCGTCCAGCGAAACCTCGTTGGCTGCCAGAGAATCCCCGGTTACCTGCGTAGGCTCGGTTACCTGCCGCACCCCGGTTAAAGGCTGCCCCGCGATTGCTGCCGGCGAAGCCGCGAGACGCCCCCGCGTAGCCTCGAGATGCGCCCGCGTATCCGCGACCTGCGCCAAAACCGCGCCCATCGCGACCCGCAAACCCGCGCGCTCCGAATCCGCCGCGACCGGAAGAGAATCCGCGATAATTTCCGTGCACGAAGGCGGCATGGTTATAGAACGCTCCGCCGCGGTAGGCCCAAGGGTGGCCACCGAAGAAGACTCTACCGTGGAGGCCCCAGCCGATGCCCCATCCATGCCATCCCCAACCGAAGCCGAAGAACGGCGCGATCGGGAAGCCGAAGCCGAACGAAATGGCCGGCCCGCCAAATCCCCACCACGGATAGAACCCAGGCCACACGCCTACGGGATATCCGTACACATACGCCGGGTTGTAAGTGGGCACATACACCACATCCGGATCAGTCGGCTGGATGTCTACATTCGGTCCCTGCTCGTACACGCGTTCTTGCGGCGTACTTCGCAGATTGCCCGCGTCGTGCGCCTTGTGACGCAGAAACTGGATCGCCTGCATCACGTCATCCGGCTGGTTCCGATAGGCTTCGCCCAGCTCCGAGGTCCACGACAAATTTTTGTCCAGGTTCGCCAGCACGGTGGGAAACTCCACCAGAGACTTCACACTCGGATCCCAATCCTGCCGGTCCACTTCCTGGGCCAGATCCTGCCCCTTCAGCCCCGGGTTCTCCTGTGCCATCCGGTTCGCCTCTACAATTTGCGTTGGATACGCTGAGGCGGCCAGTATCTGCGCCACCAGCGCATCGGGATACAACGCAATCGGAGCTACCAGCTTGTTCAACTGCTCCGGAGGCAAGGACGTGTACTGCCGTTGATCCGGCCCCGCTGGAGGTGCGGGCGCTTGGTCTTGATAGGCACGGTCTTGGTATGCACCTTGATCTTGCGGCAATAGAGGCGCGACATCCTGAGGCGCGCTCTGCTCTTGCCCATTGTATTGCGGCGCAGTCTGGTCTGGCGGGGGTCCTTGATCCACTTGAACGCTCCCAGACGCTGAGGGCTTGTCCATCGACTGGTCCTGCGCCCCCAAGGAAGTTCCAACCCCGAGCGCCATTGCGCTCGTCAACACCGCGGCAAAAAGCGTTTTCGATAATTTGGTTTTCATAATGCTCCCAGAATTCCTGTTACTAGGTTGAACCCCGGGAATGGGGAATAGTTCCGTTCTTTTGATTGACTTACACTGGTTGATTTCGGCCGGGCAGTGGTGGATTTCGGCCAATACATAGGCTTTCGATGACGGGATAAACTGCAGTTTTTTCTGTTCCTGTCGGTCCTCCAACCCGATCAATACTTGACTTAACTGATATTTGAATCCGACGCATTACACATTTAACTCTATAGAGATACCTGTAGTTAGAACGTTCGACTGCTAGGCCCGAAGCGCCAACGATTCCTGATGTTAGTGCAATCCACCCGTGCCCAGCGCCACCGACGTTTCATTGTGGACGAATCCTCTCACTGGCTCGCCACCATCTTTGAAGATCACATACTGATCCGCTGAAAGATCCAGCGTTTGCGTCTTGACCGTGCTGAGGGCATCGTTTCCCGCCGCCACCAGGACCATGTGAGTGGCATCGAGCGGATTCTTTGCGGTAAAAATCAGCCCCTCGCGTTCCGACGCGTGCACTTTACCGTCGATCGTGAATGCGCCCCCCGGATACTTCAACCCAATCTTTTCAGCCCAGCGCGCCAACGCTGAATTGGATTCTGGCCGGCCGACAAAGACAACATCGCGATGCCGCAACAAATCATCGGTCACCTCGAAATCTTTGTAGATCGGCATCTGGCCTTCGTAATAATCGAGAAAATGGTTTTGCATCTGTTCGGCAACATAACGATTCGCGCCTGCCTCTCGCATGGTGCCGTAGACGATCACGGAAGACGAGAGTTGCCTCCGCAGATCGCTAGCGACATACGCAGGCCCATCCGGCAGATCGATCTCATCGATCTGCGTGCCCGCTTTTTCAAGAAACGATTTCGCAGTGACGGTCTTGGTGGTGTTCGCTGCGAAATAGTCGTTCATGAGTTTAAGAAACGCGGCGTCGCCCATTTTGTGGCGCAGCGAATCCAGAAACAAGACGCCGCGAGCTCGCTCTCGCTGAAAGTGGTTCGCGGGAGTATCGGGGATTAGTCCCAACCGTCGCCAAGTCGCACGCTGGCTGTTCAACGCATTTTCCATGTTTGCGGATTGCAGCACGCCGCGGTAGGTCGTCGAACCAGCGACAAACCAGCTGTCGGCATCGGTCGCGGGCAGCACCCAACCCTTCCATAGCCGCCCCTCATACGATGGAGGATCGCCCGATTGAGGATTTGCTCCTGCTGCAGAGCCACTCTTCGGCCCCTTTGCCAATGTCAGGCGATCCTTTTCATTTTGCTCGATCGCCGCGCGAAGGCTCGCCGACGGCTCCTGTGTGAACAGGTAATATCCCGACGGGTAGAGCCCGTCATCTTTGGCAGAATCCCATTTCCTCGGCAGCCACTCCCGCTGATTGGGCTTGCCGATCGCCGCCCACACCATCAGATGCGAAGCCATATCTGACGTGACCACCTTCGCATCCATGGTGGAACCGCTGACCAGCGGTGCGGTGCGAAACGCGAGGAAGCCAAACTGCTCGTCGATCTGGCCGTGATACTTGCGATACAGATTCTGCCAAGCCAGGTCGCGAGGGCCAGGAACATACGGAATGTACCCAGCATCTTCCTGCGGATCGGGATAGTCCTCTACACGAACCTCCAGGTCCTTGGCGTTGTTGTCGCCCCAGTAGAATCCCGGGGTATCGCCGAACCATTCGTTCTTCGAACTGCGCCACAGTCGGGTGTGCTTGGTGCCCAGATCGTAGATGGCGATTTCATTGGTTTTCGCATCGCCAATGATCCACTCATTGGTGTAGAGCCCGTTATTGCGGGTGCCGAGATGCTGCACCACTTCGTCAATGTTGCTGCTGTACTGGATCGCCTGGCGCGCGCGGAAAGCCACGGGCGTGCCTTGGACGTTGAACGGCGTCTGCTGAATCGTCGTCTCCGTAAGCACGACTCCGGCATCATTCTGGTACCAGTCTGTGCCGCTTTCAATGCCCCCCGGATAACTTTGAATCAGCATGCGATGCCCGGACGTGGGCTGGATGTCAAGCAGGACATTGGTCTGCTCGGCCAGCGTCAGCGGCCACCAGGTCACGTGTCCAATCACCATCTTGCCGTCGCGCGTCGCCGGTCCGGTGGCCGCAAACGCGCTGCAGTGGTCGGTCACCGAATCACGTCCGTCTTCCGCATACGGCGGTTTGTCGAGTGGCAGGCCTTCTAGTCCCGTAGCAGTCGACCCGACTGCTCCGGTCAGTTCACCAAGTTCCACCGTGGTATTCGCCACGGCCACATCGATGAGATCGATGCGCCGGTTTTCCCACCGCGCTCCAGCATCGGAGGCGCCGTCGGCGATCCCGCGCATCTCCTCCAAAATCTCCTGGTCGAAGCCGCGGAGGAACAGCGCATTCACGGTGGTGCGATAGTCGTGCCAATGCTCTTTATCGCCCAATTCAGCGGCGCATCGCTCGAGGTACTGTGGAATCTCTTGCGCCATCAGGTGGCCGTGCTGGTATCCGCGCACGTAGGGCGTGCCCTCGATGTGCAGATAGATCCAGCCCGCTGCCGGGTACCGATAGGCGGGACCAAAGGTCTGCACCGCCTCGCGCGCTGGCCATTCCGAATCAGATCCTGCCTCGTCGATCCGTATTCCTTCAAACCAGCTCTTGCCACTGAACGCGCCGCCATTGCCGACGGTCAGCAATATCGCATCCTGCGTGCGGCTAGCGACGAAGTCGAGCGTCACCCGAGTCCACGGCTGGGTTCCGCCAAGCGAAGCCGAGTGCACATCGAAAGGCATCGACGCCATAGTCAGAGTGGCACCGACGGCGATCGGCGACCGGTCGAGGTCGCGCACTTCCAGACCCTCGGTGCGAATCCAGCCGCTCAGCTCATAACGCTTGCCGAGCACAAGCGTGATCGGAGCCAGTCGGATGCAGGCATCCTGTGCGGCACCTCCTCGCTCCAGACGAAGCGACGGCCTCTTGTCGTGCGCTACAGCAGCATCGAGCGTCGCGGTGCCGCGCTCGGCAGTCCAATCGCGTGTCCGATTCTGAAAGGATGCCTGGAAGAGAGGATTACTGGCTAGGGCAATCGACGCGATCGGCAGACAGCAGGCAATTTGAACGACGCGCAACACTAAGCGGAGCCTGCACTGCAAAACGCGGATCCCGAAGGCATTTGCCTTGAAAGAAACTCGCATGGGAACCTCGCGGAGGGGAGGATTTTATCACTAACGGCTGAGACGCAGAAGCTACGCAAGCGCTTTAGCGTCGCGAAGTCCTTCCAGTGCTAGGCGAAGATTCGTAAGAACCATAAACTATGCTCTGCCTGTCGGTCGAAGCAAAACTGAAACGCAGCGGCGGCGCAGTTCACCTGGTCGTCGGTAACTCTGCCGCCGGCCATTTGGCTGTGCTTTCCAAGCTCTCGTCGATCGAAGCGAGTCCCCGTGATCCCGGACCTTGAAGGTTGCTGAGGAGAATTCCCAACAACGTATCCTACCGCGCGTTAGATTTGGGAATCTGATTTCCATCCAGCGAGCACCCTGCCCCAACGGTGGTGGCGATCTTGGCACCCCTTCCCGCCGAACGGCATGAGTCTTTGTTCGGCATGTCCTTCCGACATCTATTCAATGGCAAATGCCCCGGGCTTCAATTCTTCTTTGCTATGTTGCGACT
>Ga0182030_10019751_pt1 | contig 12783 bp, 11 predicted proteins | sample 812S3MmetaG_FD_121299 | JGI IMG/M metagenome (GOLD analysis project Ga0182030, IMG submission 121299) | Permafrost microbial communities from Stordalen Mire, Sweden - 812S3M metaG (Illumina Assembly) | ecosystem: Environmental > Terrestrial > Soil > Wetlands > Permafrost | place: Sweden... | reverse complement strand
GGGCCTTCTCATGGCGTTCCCCGCCTATGGCCGGAGTGTTCTGGAGCCGATCTTCTGACAGCTGGCACGTTGCTAAGTTTTGTTTCTGGTGCTCAGCTTCCTGCGCGGACCTCCATGCTGATGTCTGGGTTCGGATTTGCCTGACCGGCCAAGCTAATTACGGCCTCGGTCGAATTACGACACAAGTGCGATGAATTCACTGGAGCATTCAGGTCTATGGCAACGCGTGTTGCCAATTGGAATTGATCCGCGCTCCTGCGGAAATCAAGCGGTTGCAGCGTATGATCCAGCCATAGCGCTCTCCCCACTTGCCCGCGCGCCAGTTTCCATTTGGCCTCGCGAACACCCGTGTTACCCTTCCCCTCAGACGCCCGGGAACAGGGCTGCCAAGGAGTGGAAGTCCGGATGCCGATCAATACTGCGAATGGCCCCATCGAGGCGCACGCCCTAGGGCGAACCTTGATGCACGAGCATCTTGTGATCGGGATGCCGGGCTGGGAAAGCGACAGCCAAGCCCCTGCCCCCGATTTCCGCGACATGGTTGCCGCCTGCGTCGACAGGGTCGAGGAACTGAAAGCCGCGGGCTTCAGCACCATCCTCGATCCTTGCCCGAACGACCTTGGGCGCAACGCCGACCTTATCGGCGAAGTGGCAACCCGAACCGGCTTCAACGTCGTCTTCGCCACGGGCCTCTATAACGAGCACCATGGTGGCTCGCCATACTGGAACATGGTTTTCGCGACCGACCCGGACGCCGACAAGCGGCTCTGCGACCTGTTCGTGGACGAGATCCAGAACGGCGTGCGCGGCGCGGGGATCAAACCCGGCGTGATCAAGATCGGCACCTCGAACCCGCCCTTTTCAGACTATGAGAAGCGCGTGTTCAAGGCCGCGGCTATGGCCTCGATCGCCACCGGCGTTCCGATCACGACCCACACGGACATCGTACTCGGCGACGAACAACTGGCTTTCCTCACCGCGCTCGGCGTGCCCGCGTCGCAGATCATCATCGGCCATTGCTGCTGTAGCGGCGACCATGATTATCACATGCGCATCGTCGATGGCGGCGCCTTCATCGGCTTCGACCGGTTCGGCATTCTCTATCCCCGGTCCGACGAGCAGCGGATCGAATCGCTCATGCGGCTCCGCCAGGACGACGCACTGGGCAGCGTGATCATTTCCCACGACACGGTCTGCAGTTGGCTGGGCGATATGTTCCCGCCTGCGATCATGGCCAAATTCAACCTGACGCATCACCCGCTGCATTTCACCCGAACGATTGCCCCCAAGCTGAAAACCGCGGGCATGAGCGAGGCGGAAATCGAGTCGATGCTGATCGACAATCCAAGACGATATTTTGGTGGGGCGGGCGGGTGAGGTGACGACTTCTTTGATGCGCCAGCATCAGAGTCGAGCGGCCGCGGCAACGTCTGCCATCGGGACACGAATCTGGCTCAATGAGCATCTGACTTGGGTCAAAACGAGCCCTGCCAAACCCTCTCACTTCACGCTGAGCAGCTGGAATTCCGTTTCCGGCGCAGGGCACAATTTCCCCTCGCCCCACCGTTCAATAATTTCTATCTCTACTTCCCGTTTCGAATCAGTTAGATTCATGCCCATGTGGAGATTCGGACTCAGCTTGGCCGTTCTACTGTCTCTGACGGCCTGCGCCGGGGACCCGGCACAGACGGGGCCGCGGGCCGCTGGGCCGATGGCCTATAATATCGATGGTCTGCCGCCGCCGACACAGTGCGCCTTGTTCGCGCGCGAATTCACCGGCATCAATATTCGCGGCGACGCCTGGTCATGGTGGGATTTGGCGGCTAGCCAATATCCGCGCGCCAATGTGCCCAAGGCCGATACGATTCTGGTGCTGCGCGCGACGCCGCAGTTGAAGCTGGGCCATGTCGCCATCGTGAAAAAGGTTGTGGGCCCGCGAGAAATTCTGGTTACTCACGCCAATTGGGGTAACGACGACCCGACCCGGCGGATCATTCATGATTCGACGGCCGTCGCGGATGTTTCGCCCAATAACGACTGGACGCAGCTGCGTTTCTTCAATGCCCCTGCCCATGCCTTCGGCAAGGTCTATGAGGCCTATGGTTTCATCTATCCCCGCCGCTTCGACGCCAACGACGAGGCTGTCTGGTAGGGTGGCGAGATTCAATCTAAAGCGCCTCCCCGCTTCAAGGGGGGAGGCGCTCTAAAAGGGCAAATCAGGCACCGCCCAGCATCGGGTCTTCGAGGCGGTGCAGGCGGGCGGCGGCGAGTTGGCCGAAGCTGTGGATCAGCGTCTTGCGCCTTGGGGTCGGCAGTTTCTCGATCGGTGACGGGCGGACCACCGCGGCGCCGAAGGCGTCGCCGACGATCAGGCCGCAATGGTCGGGGATCAGTTCCCGCGGGAAATCCTCACCCACGGCGAAATAGAAAGCGTCGCAAAAACCCCGATATTCGGGCCATTTCTGGTCTGTCTTGAAATCGACGATCGAGCTTTTGACCTCGACGATGACGATGTCGGAACTGTCGGTCACGCCGAAGACATCGGCACGCCGGCCGTTGGCAAGAGGAAATTCCGTCACGCTGGCATAACTTTGGGTCCAGAGCAGGCGACGCACGCCCCGGCACAGTCGGTGGGCCACGCGTTGTTCTTCGCATATGTCCTGAATTTCGCTCATGCCCATAAATGCCATGTTCGCAACATGTACGAAAGAGGAACATGCGCCGCGCCATGAGAATCACCGGGATGCGGTGACGAATCCGCCGGAACCTCGGCATTTCTGATCGGTTGGAGAGTAGTACTCAGAGGCAAAAGATCATGGCCCAACGCGCCTATTGGCAAGGACATTTGCGCCTGTCCCTCGTTTCATTCGCCATCAGGCTGTACCCGGCCTTTGTCCCAGCGCGGCAGATCGCATTTCACCAGATCGACAAGAAGAGCGGCCAGCGCGTGCGCCAGCAGCTTTTCGTACCCGACAAAGGGCCCGTCGAGAGGGCGGACGTCGTCAAAGGGTATGAGTACGAGAAGGACCATTATATCGAAATCGACCCGGACGAACTGGCCCAGCTGCGCCTGCCGTCGAAACATACGATCGACATCGCCCAGTTCGTCGAAATCGATAAGATCGACCCGATCTATTACGACCGGCCCTATTACATCGTGCCGGACGACAAGATGGCTCTGCCGGCCTTTGCCACGATTCGCGATGCGATGCGGGCGAACAAGGTGGCGGCGATCGGCGAGATCGTCTTTTCCGGCAAGGAGCATCTGGCCGCGATCCGCGCCTGCGGCAAGGGCATGGTGCTGGACACGCTGCGCTATGCCGACGAGGTGAAAAAATCCGCCCCCTATTTCGACGAGATCGAGCCGATCGACATCGATGACGATCAACTGGACATGGCGACGACCCTGATCAGGAAGAAAACCGCGCCGCTGGAGATGTCGAAGTTTCACGACAGCTATGAGGCGGCGGTGAAGGAACTGGTCGAGGCAAAACTCAAGGACCAGCCTCTGCCCAAGGAGGAATATGAGGCGCCGCGCGGCAATGTCGTGAACCTGATGGACGCGCTGAAGCGCAGCCTCGCGGGCGGCGACGGCGAAGCCAAGCCGGCCAAAAAGACCGGCCCCGGGAAAGTGCAGGCAAAACCGGCAGTCAAGCGCGCCCGGCACTGATGGCAAGCCGGAGCTCCGCCCAAAAGGCGCTGACGCGCTATCGCGAGAAGCGCGATTTCAACCTGACCGCGGAACCGTCGGGCGCCGAGCCGGTCAAGGCGAAAGGCGACGGATTTTTCGTGGTGCAGAAGCACGCAGCCACGCGGCTCCACTATGATTTCCGGCTGGCGCTGGACGGGGTGCTGAAAAGCTGGGCCGTGACCAAAGGGCCGAGCCTGGACCCGCACGACAAGCGGCTGGCGGTCGAGGTCGAAGACCATCCCGTCGCCTATGGCGATTTCGAGGGCACGATCCCCAAGGGCCAATATGGCGGCGGCACGGTGATGCTCTGGGACCATGGCGCATGGGAACCGGTCGGCGACGCGGCGCAGGGTCTGGCCAAGGGCGAACTTAAATTCATCCTGCATGGCGAGCGGCTGAAGGGGAAATGGGTTCTGGTCCGCATGCGCGGCAGGCCGAAGGAGCGGCACAACAACTGGCTGCTCATCAAGGAGCGCGACCTGGAAGTGCGCGAGGGCGGCAAGCCGCTGATCGAAAGCGCCGTCACCAGCGTCACCACCGGCCGGTCGATGGAGGAGATCGCCGGCGAGCATGACCGCATTTGGCATTCGGACAAGCCGGCGGACGAGCAGCCGGAGGCAACGCCGCCTCTACCGGCCAAAAACCGCGCCCCCTTCAAGCCACGCGGCAAATCCCCCCTGCCCGACTTCATTGCGCCCCAGCTTGCGACCAGAGTCGCGCAGCCGCCGGCGGGTAGGGATTGGCTGCATGAGATCAAGTTCGACGGGTATCGCGTCATTGCCCGCATCGAAGACGGCAAAATTACGCTGCTGACCCGCAGGGGCCATGATTGGACGAAGCGGTTCGGAGAGGTTGTCGAGGCGTTGAAAAAACTGCCGCTCAGGCAGGCGATGATCGACGGCGAGATCGTGGTCACGAACGACACGGGCGTCTCGGACTTCGGCAAGCTACAGGCGACCTTGGCCGGCGAGGCGAAATATCCTCTGTCGTTCCAGGCCTTCGACCTGCTGCATCTGGACGGCGAGGATTTGACCGGCCGCAGTCTGATCGAGCGCAAAGCGCTGCTGCAGCCCCTGATCGCGGGGCTGGGGGCGCAATCGACGGTTCTGTACAGCGACCATATCGAGGCGCCGGGGGACAAGGTTTTTGTCCAGGCCTGCCATCTGGCACTGGAAGGCGTGGTGTCGAAGCGCCGCGACGCACCCTATCGGTCAGGGCGAACCGACAGCTGGGTCAAAAGCAAATGCGTCGAGCGGCAGGAGTTCGTCATTGCCGGCTATTCTAAATCCAGCGTCGCGGGCAAGGGGCTGGGGTCGCTTCTGTTGGGCTATTTCCAGGGTAAGGAACTGGTCTATGCCGGGCGCGTCGGTACAGGCTTCAACGAGGCGTCGGTCAAACGTCTGAGCGCCGCGTTGGGCAAGATCGTCAGAGACACGCCACCCTTCAAGACACCGCCGTCCGGCGCAGGGCGCGACGTGGCTTGGGTGGAGCCGACATTGGTCTGCGAGGTCGAGTTTCTGTCCTGGACCACCGACGGGCTGCTGCGCCATGCCTCATTCAAGGGATTGCGCGAAGACAAGCTTGCGCGCGAAGTGACGATCGAACGGCCGAAACCTGCATCCGCACCCCGTACCCGGAGCATGATCATGACCGAAAGCGAACCCCGAGCCGCCAAACCGGATGGAGCCGGCGAACGGGCACTGACCCGCATTACCCTCACACATCCCGAGCGGGTGCTGGACCCGGAATCGGGCCTCACCAAACGCGGGCTGGCCGAATATCTGGCGCTAGTGTCGGACCGGATGCTGCCCCATGTCACCGGCCGGCCGATCAGCTTTGTCCGCTGCCCCGGCGGGACGGGCAAAGCCTGTTTTTTTCAGAAGCACATCGAAACGAAATTGCCGCCCGGCATCGGCAGCGTGACGATCGCAGAAAAGGTCAGGACCGGAGACTACCTGACCATCGACAGCGCCGAAGGGCTAATCGGGCTGGCGCAGATGGGGGTTCTGGAGGTTCATCCCTGGGGCTGCAGAGCGGACGATGTGGAGCGGCCCGACCGGCTGATTTTTGATTTCGACCCGGCGCCCGACGTGCCCTTTACTCGGGTGGTGGAGGCCGCCTTGGCGATGCGCGAGCGGCTGACACAGCTCGGATTGGAAAGCTTTCTCAAAACCACCGGCGGCAAGGGACTGCATGTCGTCGCCCCGATCGAGCCCGACCACCAATGGCCGACGGTCAAGGAATTCGTCCGGGCGGTCGCGACCGCGATGGCGGCTGACAGCGACCGCTATGTCACGGTGATGACCAAGGCCAAGCGCACCGGCAAGATTTTCATCGACTTCTTTCGCAACGACCGGGGTGCGACCGCGGTTGCCCCCTATTCCACCCGGGCGCGGCCGGGCGCCCCGGTGGCGACGCCGCTGGACTGGAGCGAGGCGACCCCGGATCTGAACCCCCGCCAGTTCACCGTCGCGACGATTGCGCGCCGGGTGGCACAAATGACAGAAGACCCATGGACGCGGATGCTGACGCTGAAACAGGCAATCGGCAAGGACGCCCTGAGGGCGATGAAGGTGGCGTATCGCAGGGTATAGTGTAACCCGACCGTGTATTGAGCATCGCCCCACAGAAAGATGACAATGATGCTCGATCTCAGAGCAGCCGCCATTGCAGCCAATCGCTTCGGCTTCGGCGCCAAGCAAGGCGAACTCAACACGATCGCGAGCGATCCGCGAGGATGGCTGAAACAGCAGCTCGTTCCTGGAACATCCGCACCGGGCGGCAGGCCGTCATCGGCGCAGCTGGCGACCTTCCTTCAGGCGCGGCAGGAAAAGAAAGACGATGTCGAACTCGCCAAGATGTTCCAGAAGGAGCTGCGCGAGGACTTCAAGAACCAAGCCGTCCAGCGCAGCCTATGGGCGGCCGACAGCCAAACGCCGTTCCTCGAGCGGCTAGTGCAATTCTGGTCAAACCATTTCACCGTATCGATCCAACGACCGATCGTGATCCCGGTCGCGGTCGGGTTCGAGAACGAGGCGATCCGTCCCCACACCCTGGGCAAGTTCCGCGATATGCTACGCGCGGTAGCGATGCATCCGGCGATGCTGCTCTATCTCGACAATGCGCAGTCGGTCGGGCCGAATTCCATCGGCGGGCGACTGCGAGACAAAGGCCTCAATGAAAATCTGGCCCGCGAGATGCTGGAACTGCACACCGTCGGGGTCGATGGCGGCTATAGCCAGACCGACGTCACAGAATTCGCCAAGATACTGACCGGCTGGTCGATCAACCGCGACAAGGACCCCGACCCGGGTACATTCCGTTGGCGCCCCGCCATCCATGAGCCGGGGCGAAAGACAGTGCTGGGCCGTGACTATAAGGAAGACGGTGTCGACGAGGGGCTGACGGCATTGAGCGATCTGGCGACGCGGCCGCAAACCGCCCGCCATATCGCCACCAAGCTGGCCCGTCATTTCGTCGCCGACGACCCGCCGCAAGCGGCGATCGATACACTGGCTGCGACTTTCATGAAAACCGACGGCGACCTACGTGAGGTGTCGCTGGCGCTGATCGATCTGCCGCAGATCTGGTCGGAGCCGCTGACCAAGATCAAGACGCCGAACGATCTGGTGATTTCGGCCTATCGTACGTTCGGCATTACTGACCCCAAATTCGGCGACGGTTTGATCGCGGGGCTGAGGCTGATGGGACAGGTGCCGTTCAACGCCCCCTCGCCTGCCGGATGGCCCGATACAGCCGACGGCTGGGTGTCGCCCGAGGCGATGATGACCCGCATCCAGTGGGCGCTGGTCGCCGGTCAAAAGCTGGACGGCCATGCCGACGCCCGCGAAATCGCCAAAGGCTCGATCCAGCCGGTCGCGGCCGAAAGCACAATGTTCCATATCGACAATGCCCCGAGCCCGGCCGAGGCGCTGGCCCTGCTGATCGCCAGCCCTGAATTCCAGCGGAGATGATCCATGCCATTCGATAATCTCATTTTGCCACGCCGGGCCTTCTTAACCGGCGCCGGGGCCCTGGCGCTGACGGCCGGCCTGCCGCATGCGGTTCTGGCCGATGCCCCGACCGACAAGCGATTCGTCTTCATCATCCTGCGCGGTGCGATGGACGGGATGAGCGTGGTGCCGCCCTATGGAGACCCATCCTATGCGTCCCTGCGCGGCCAGATCGCCATCGCCAAGCCGGGCGAGAGCGACGGCGCGACCGACCTCAACGGCTTCTTCGGGCTGCACCCCGCACTCGCCGATATAGCGCCCTGGTACAAGGAGGGGGCGCTGCTGCCGATCCAAGCCGTGGCCTCACCCTATCGCGACCGTTCGCACTTCGACGGGCAGGATATGCTGGAAAACGGGACCCTCTCGCCACGCAATACGCAAAGCGGATGGTTGAACCGGGCGCTGGCCTCGATTGGCGCGGGTGACCGGCGCGTGGGGCTCGCGGTCGGGCAGTCGATTCCCCTGGTGCTGCGTGGTCAAATTCCTGTGGCTTCCTGGGCGCCGACCACGATCCCGGAGGCGGACGAAAACTTCCTGTCACTGGTCCAGACGGTCTATCAGGGGGACAAGCGGCTGTCCGCAGCGCTGGCCGACGGCATCAAGGCCACCCAGGCCGCCGACCATATGCTGGGTACCGATAAGGAGCAGATGGAAAACGGCGGCATGGCCGGTCCCGGCGCCTATAAGGGGCAGAAAATCCTGGCCGAGGCCGCAGGCAAGATGCTGGCCGACCCGAACGGACCGCGCATTGCAGTGTTTGATGCTCAGGGCTGGGACACCCATGCCGGACAAGGAGCAGCCAAGGGCAGGCTGGCCAACGCGCTGGGCGGTCTATCGGCAAGCCTTGTGGCACTGCGCATTTCCTTGGGCCCGGCCTGGAAGGACACGATCGTCCTGATGGCGACCGAATTCGGCCGCACCGCCCACGCCAATGGCACCGGCGGCACCGACCACGGAACCGGGACGGTCGCACTTCTGGCCGGGGGCGGCGTTGCGGGCGGCAAAGTGCTGGGAAGCTGGCCGGGACTGGCGGAAAGCAGGCTTTATCAGGGCCGCGACCTGATGCCGACGAGCGACCTGCGTGCAGTCATCAAGACCGTACTGCGCGAACATCTGCGGGTACCCCAAGACAGGTTGGAAAGCACGGTCTTTCCCTACAGTAGTGACGCCCGGCCGATTGCAGGCATCACTGCGGCGGCTTAGCGTTGCAAGTAGGCCGAAAGACCCGCGAGCGCACTGCCGAGCACACGTTCGAGAAATGCCTGGAATGGTTCATCCTTGGCCAGGAACAGCAGGCCCGGCAGCGGGTCGCAGGCGAGTATCCAGCGCACGCGCGTGCCGCCCGGTATCTCATAGAACTCGGTAATCTCGATCTGTGCCCTCGACAGCGGCTCGGTGACCCGGTCGATGATATAGCCCCAGCGACTGGGCTCGTCCCACACAACCATGGTCTCATCGTGGAGCGCACCGGCGACCGACGAGCGGCGGATCGTGCCAACGCCATAGGGCGGCGGCCCGTCATAAGTGACCCAGTCGATAAAGGGGAACCAGTCCTTCCAGCTATTCGCGTCGCTAAACACGTTCCAGACAGCTTGGCGCGGTGCGGCGATATCGCGTTCGACGACATAGCGCGCCGGGGCGCTGTCGGCATAATCGAGGCCGACTTTGCGACATTCATACCAGGTTGGCGTGCTCGTCGTGGGCTCAGTCATCAGCCGCGTCCGATATAAGGCATCTTTGTCGCCATCACAGTCATGAAGGGTACATTCGCAGTCAGGGGCAGTCCCGCCATATAGAGCACGGCATCGGCGACGTCGCGCACATCCATCATCGGTTCGGCCATGATTGTCCCATTCGCCTGCGGCACCCCATGTGCCATCGCCGCCGCCAAGTCTGTGGCGGCATTGCCAATATCGATCTGACCGCATGCAATGTCATATTTTCGCCCATCGAGTGCGGTCGATTTCGTCATGCCGGTTACCGCATGCTTCGAAGCGGTATAGGCGATTGAATTCGGTCGCGGCACATGAGCGGAAATCGAGCCGTTATTGATAATCCTTCCGCCGCGCGGGCTCTGGTCCTTCATGATTCGGAAGGCTGCCTGCGTACATAGGAACGTGCCGGTGACATTGACAGCGAGCACGCGATTGAACTGATCGGGTTCCAAGTCCTCCAGCAAGCCCGACGGAATCCCGACGCCGGCATTGTTGAATAAAAGATCTAGACGCCCGAAAACAGCGAGCGTCTCGGCGAACAGAGCCTCGACCGATAAGGGGTCAGCGACATCTGCCGGAACAACCAGTGTAGCGCCGCGACCCTTTGCGTCACGCGCGGTTTCGTCAAGAGCTTCGCGCCGCCGCCCGGCAAGAACTACCGAATAGCCAGCCTCGGCCAGCGCAAATGCGACGGCCCGGCCTATACCGCCGCCCGCGCCTGTGACCACGGCGACCTTTTCGTATAGATCCGGGGCTTTCATCGGCTCTCCACCTATCTCATCAATAAATACTCGCCATCGCGCATGCGCCAAAGGGCGCTTATCAAAGCCATGAGGATAGGGGGAGCGTCAACTTACCGCCATTGCCCGACAGGCTAAGCATGGTCTATTGCTCTATCATATAAATAAAAGAGGGCAGGGCCGTCGTGAAATTCTCAATCATCTATGAGGCGCAGACCGTCGACACGAGTCCGGAAACCGAGTTCCGGATGTTCCACGACATGATTGATCAGTGCCTGCTGGCGGAAAAACTCAAATTCGATGTTGTCTGGGCAGTCGAACACACCGCACTTCCGCAATATGCGCATATGAGCGCGCCGGAAACATTCCTGGCCTATCTGGCGGGCAGAACAACGACACTGGAAATTGGGCACGGCGTCGTTTGTCTGCCGCCGGCGATGAACCATCCCGTCAAGGTGGCAGAGCGCGTTGCGACGTTGGACATATTGTCCAAGGGCCGACTGCATTTCGGCGTCGGCAAGGGCGGTACGCAGCAGGAAGCCGGCACTTTCGGCTATAATATGGAAGACCTGCCCCCGATGATCGACGAATCGATGTATCTGATCCCCAAGATCATGACGCAGGAATTCATCGAGCATGACGGACGCTTCGTTAAGATTCCGCGCCGGCCGATCTACCCCAAACCATACCAAAAGCCACATCCGCGCATGTATATGGCGACGACACGGCCGGACTCTCTGAAAGTTGCCGGTAGCCGCGGACTGGGCGCCCTTGTCCTGGGATTCGGCGGACCGGACGACGTGGCGCAGAAGAATGCGATCTATCGTGAGGCCTATCGCACTCGTAAGGCCGAGGATCAGGTCGGTTTCCGCCCGATCGAGCATTTGGCCGCCTTGTGCCCGGCCGTCGTACTGGATGACAAGGATCGCGCGCGCCGGATCGGACTTCGCGGGCAGCGTTTCTTCGTCGAATCGCTCGCTCACTGGTACAATAACGGTCCGCCGCCGTGCATCGACGATCTGGATGCCACAGCGCATGAGGAAGCGCTGCAGAAAATGTCGACCGCACGGCTTTCGGCCGAGACGATCACGACTGGAAATACATATGTTTCCAGTTCGGTCGCGGAGGATGCTTACGGCAATGTCGACAATTGCATCCGCTATGTCGAACGCCTGTTTGCTGCCGGAGCAGACGAAATTCTGTTCCTTTTTCAGATGGGCACCGTCCCGCACGAGATCGTAATGGAGACGATCCAAAATATCGGAGAGCGCGTTATCCCGCATTTTCGGTAACGGAATGTAATTTCAGCCAAAAACACGCGCTGGCACAGTTTCCATCTCCCGGTTAAGGTGACTGTGCCACGTGTGACGAATGGCTGGAGATGGCCGGGCAAATGGACCTGTTCGGAATCGTTCTTTGGGTACGAAAACGCAGGTGGATCGGTTATGCGATCGCATTGATCGCACCGCTGGTCGGTATTTTCGCGCGCTTCGTCATCGGCGGCGTGCTTGCCGGCTTTCCGTTCGTGACGTTTTTTCCCCCTATCCTGCTCGCCGCTGTTTTTGGTGGACGAGTTCCAGGAGCTATTTCCACAGTCCTATGCGGTCTGCTCGCAGATTATTTCTTGATCGAACCGCGGGGCTTTAGACTTCCCTGGCCTGCTGGGTGGGCAGGGATGGCGGCCTTTTTCTTGGTCGCTGCCACGATGATAGGCTTTATCGACTTCGCAGTTCTAGCAGGCGCACGACTAACCAAGGCGACCGAACTGCTGCGCACGCTTAACGGCAAACTGGAAGAGCGGGTCGCCGATCGCACCCGAGAGCTGACCAAAATCACCGCACAACTACGGGACGAAATCAGAATCAAGGAAGCCGCGGAGACGCAGCTGCGGCAGATGCAAAGGATGCAGGCGATCGGGCAATTGACCAGCGGCATTGCGCACGATTTCAATAACATGCTCTCGATCGTTATTGGCAGTCTGGACATCGCCAGCCGCCGATTAAACCAAGGACGCGCCGACATCGGCGGGCTGATCGAGAATGCCATGAGTGGCGCCAAGCGCGCAGCGACTCTGACCCATCAATTGCTCGCCTTTTCCCGGCGGCAACCATTGGCTCCTGTCGTCATCGACGTAAACGCCCTGGTTTCGAACCTGAGCGAAATGCTTCGGCGCACGCTAGGAGAGAATATCGAGCTGGAATGCGTACTTTCCGGCGGATTGTGGCGCACATCGGTAGATCCGGGTCAACTCGAGAACGCCATCCTGAATCTGGTGCTCAACAGCCGTGACGCCATGCCAAATGGCGGCAAACTTACGATTGAAACCCAAAATGCATATTTGGACGACACTTACGCCGAAGCGCATCCGGAGGTCATCGCCGGACAGTATGTCATGATTGCGATCACCGACATCGGAACGGGGATGCCGCCTGAAATTGCCGCGGCCGCGTTCGAGCCGTTTTTCACAACCAAAGTCGAAGGCCAGGGCACGGGTTTGGGCTTGGAGGCTTATCCCGTTGTCCCATGTTGATCTAAATGTGGTATCCTGACCCGGATTCGCCACGGGAACGGTGGCTATGACGGAACCGCCGATGGCCAGAGCACTATCGCTTACAGAATTCCAG
>Ga0182030_10019750_pt1 | contig 12784 bp, 11 predicted proteins | sample 812S3MmetaG_FD_121299 | JGI IMG/M metagenome (GOLD analysis project Ga0182030, IMG submission 121299) | Permafrost microbial communities from Stordalen Mire, Sweden - 812S3M metaG (Illumina Assembly) | ecosystem: Environmental > Terrestrial > Soil > Wetlands > Permafrost | place: Sweden... | reverse complement strand
GCGACCAAGATCATCCCTGAAGTCCGCTCCACGGGCATCCTTGAAGCGGGTCGCCCAGAACGTAATGGCTGTTTCAACAGTAGAGATAAGCGCCGCGCTGACCTCAGCCGTCATTTGAGCTATCGCAATGCGGCCAAAGTAGCGCTTGAACGGTTTGTCGAGGTGGTCGTGCAGCGCGCGCAACAGCCACACATACCACTCAACGGTGGGCTGGTATGCCATGTCGACAGCAGCCATTGCGGCGTCACCGCAGATGTTGACATGATTGATGCGGATCGGCAGCCCAACAACTTCGGTCAACTGATCGAATTCATAGAGTAAGTTGAGGCCGGGATCGCCGCCGCCGATGCGGATCGGCTTCGACCCCTCGCGATAATGGCCTGCATCGAAAGCCGGCTGGATCGCCACTTCTTCCTCGCGCTGCTTTTTCTCAATATCTCTGGCGGTGTCCTCGATATATTCGATCTCGCCCAAGGGGTCGATGTCGAGATCCTTGAAATCGCGAGGCCGGGGAAGGGCGGCGCGGCTTGCGAAATTCCCTGCGGCCGATGCCCTGCTAATCCAGTTGGCCCAGGCGAGACTCGATTTGATCGATAACGAATTGCGATCGAGCCTGTGACGCATTTCGAGATCGGCTGCTGCATCTTTGATCATTTTGGTCGCTTTAACATATTCGCCGATCTCGGTGTACAACGCGGCGCGACGAAGCTTCCAGATCGGATGTTCCGATGTGATACGCCGGAGTCCGGTTGCCACTCCCTCCAAGTCCATCCGGTCTCGCGCGCGAAGGCACAGCTGGTATTGTGCTTCTTGCCGGGCGGATACATCGGCGGTGGCTTCCGCTTCGATGAGGGCGGCCCAGCGCTTCAAACCGTCGTCATCGCGCGAGACTCGCGCGTGCCGCATCAATACAACCGCAAACGCCAGACGTAAGGACGGATCGATCTCGGGCGACTTTAGTTCAAGAATCTCTGTGACGGCGGAGATGAAATGCTCTTCAAGCGGCAGGTAGCCGGTTGTACGGCGCCAGAGGACCTCGAATACTGCCTCCGCGCGCAGCTTGGGCTTGAGAAGATCGAGCGCCGGCTTGCGGAAAAGCCAGTTCTCGTCGCCACTATGGGGGAGGGAGCGTCTATGTTGAATCGGACAGACAAGCCAGCCGGGATAATTTTCGCGGTCGGCTTTGAGAAGTGGAATGGTCTTTTCCAGCAAGTCAGCAGCAAACACGTGGTCCTTGGCGACACGCTGATAAGCGTCCGGCCCAGCCAGCCGAAGCGGAAATTGATTCATCGGCGTCTGCGTCCACTCGTGAGCGGGCGCCGGTTTCGCCTTTCTGAGTTCGTCGAGAAAAATACGCATTGCGGAGCTGTGCTGGTCATTGCGCGCCAAATCTTTGACAAGCGGCGCTAGATCAATCGGCGCGATGTTGTGCGCCTCCAGATATTTGCGGGTCGCGTGCTCTAGGCGCAGATTGCCCACCAAATAGATGCGCCGCGCACTGCCCCCGAGATGATCTCGGACCCAGCCGGCCCATTGCAGAAAATTGGGATCGTCGCCCGAGAATCCGACAAGACACAACTCATTCTCGATGAACACCTGGCGGGCGAGGTTGACGAAGGCCGCATATTTCGCTGGATAGGTCCGATAATCTTCTTCTGCGAAGATGAGGGGGCCGGCGTCGCCGATAGATCCATGCAGCTTGACGATGCGCGGCGACCTGGCGTGCGTGAGGTCCGCCTCCGTTCGCACGATCTCGTAGGAATATTCTACCGTGTTTTCGGAAGCGCGCTCCAGCAGTGTGTCCCAGTTGGTGGTGAGGACATCCATCCAGGGCAGCTCTAGCAGGTCGGCGTGCAGCGGCCCGGGGGACCACGACCGATCCGGAAAACGGTTGCGAATGAAATCGTCCAACCCGGCCTGACCGAAATAGGTCCGATATTCTTGAGCTATGCGGAGAGGATTGCTTGGAGCGGCCTTCCTATCGTGCGGATAGAGCCGCTCGATCATGTCGTCTAGCAATTCCCACCAGAGCGGAGGCTCTGGCGTGTCATCGCCCGGGCGCTGGGCGTTCTTGCTCAAACCGGCCCCAACCAGAACCGAGGCGCCGCGCACAGAGCCATTGCGCCACAATGCGCGTGCCAGTTGTTGGAGCGCGGGGTAATCGGGAAGGTGGATAATGTCGTATTCCGGATCGGCCATGAAAATCGGGGTGCGGCATAAGTGCGAGTATTTCCATCCTACCATGCCGATCAGATTGCAAGCGCTCCCTAAAATTACCTCGAAATCGATGGTTTATGAGCCTAGGCATCGCCTGCCGGGTTAAAATGTGGTTGCGGTCTTGCTTCTTCGTCTTTTCTCCCCTGCCTGTCCCCTACATTTTCAAGCTAGGGGATTTCCAATTTCAAATACTCAGGCACTCTATTTGTGGCTCGACAAGCCGTCGGGTCATCGAGGAGTGCTCTAGTGCCAACAGAACCCGATAACTGGCCGGCGGATCCAAACGGACACGTGTTTTTGGGCCGTGCCTTTGAGATCCTTGGCAAAGAGCGGTTTCCCGACAGTTGGACCGGGGTCGATCGGTTGACCTGTTCGCCCCCTCCGGTACTTCCTGTTCGGAAGGAGTTAGCAACGGCGAACGATTGGGATAACGCATGGCATCGGTTAGGGAGCGTTCGGCCTGATCGTCTGCTCGCCATAGCGAAGCCCCAAACATGGTTTGTCGACCTTTTAGGTCGAACGAAACCACACGCATGGACCGACGCCGATTGGTCGATGGCCCGCAATGAGTCGATTGAACTTTTTGAACGCCTAGAGCTAAGGGCAAAACGAGCCGCGGCTATTCGTGCTGAAATCGTCAACTGGTGCCAAGCCGGCGACCTCATCGCGGCGGTAAGTCCGACCGTCGATGGACCTATTTCGCCCATCGCACCAGACGCATGGAACACCGAACGACTCGCAACGCGATTTCGCACCCTCCAATTTCCCCTCGCAGAAACGTTTCCGCCGAGCGGTCACGAGGGGGCCTTCGGTTGGATTTTTATTACCGCTGCCAGCTTGGAGCGCGTCCGAAAGCTCCGAAATGCAAAGAAAAAAGCGAAGCCTTACAGGTCGATCTACATGAAGACCTTGACGGAGGTCATCGAAAAGGAAGGGATCACTCTTGAAAATCAGTCCAAGGTAGCCCTGCTGTCGCAGCTCTTCATGGATAAGCTTAAAGGAATTCAGCCCCCGATTTCAAAGCATATCACAGACGTTATGGCGACCATCATTCGCGAACCGGAATCGCAACGCCTTCGTGGCGGGCGACCTCCCAACCGCCCGAAACTGGGCAAAGCGCCCAATAGAAAATCATGAGCAGCGCCAAGTACTTGCTAATGGGTTAAACCCTTTAAGCAGCGTGGTTGAAGGGTTTATAAATTTATCGGATTCCCCGCATCGGCTTCACTGCCTCCTTCGCGCGCATCCCGCGCGCTATCAAAGGAGGTCCAATGCTCGTTCAAACCAAGTCATGTGCCTGGGCAACGTCGGTCTTAAACCGCGCTGCCGGGTACCACCCCACCCGGGAGGCGGCACCGCCGCTGGCGCTCGCCGAAGAGGCGACGGCCGTTCTGAGGACCCGGGGCCTGTGGGACTACGCTGAGGCCAGGCTTGCGGGTGGCCATCCGCTGCCGATGATGGCCACCGGCGGCGACCCCACCGTCTTCGAGACCGACTTTCAGTTCTCGGCGGGGCACGACGTCGACAGGTGGTGGGGCGGTGTCGTCTCCGGTAAGCCGGTCTCTGCTGGCGTCATGAGCGACGCGTTTGTGCAGCGGGCCGGGGGTGAGCCCGGCGTAGTCCTGGCTCAACACCTTCGGGTCGACACGCCGATGGTCGCGGCAGAGTCTCGGGTGCGCATCGTGCAAACTGCGACGTGGCAGCCGATCATCCCGCGTGCAGTGTTGCGCGGCGACAACGCGTTGATCGAGATCGTCGGTGGCGGCGCCTGCCATCGGGAAACGATCCGCCGGTCTGGCTGGAGGATCGTAGGCGGCTGGAAGGTCGCCGGCGGTACGACCCGCATCGCAGATCGGGCGGGTGCTGCTGCGCAAAAGGCCGACCTCCAACTGCGCGAACAGAAGCCGGCGATCTAGGCAACGCAATCAGGCGCGGCGGTCGAATGACCACCGCGCCTGATTTTTTCACCGGCATATTCAGACGGACATCGACGGATACTCTGCGAGTTGGTGAGAGGGCGCACTTAGGCAAACGCGTTTGCCGCGCCCGAGATCGGGCGCAACCCGTGCCATCCGGCACGGGAAAAGATCGGACAAGTTTCGTGGCGATTTATCACCTATCGGCAAAAACAATCGGGCGCACTGCCGGTCAAAGCGCGGTGGCGGCGGCTGCCTATCGGTCGGCCGAGCGGTTGACTGATCGGGCGACCGGCGAAGTGAAGTGGTATTCGGCGAGAGCAGCGCGGGTAGTTTTTTCAGGATTGTTTGCACCGCACGATGCGCCGGCATGGGCGCGCAATCGAGAAGCGCTGTGGAATCAGGTTGAGGCAGTCGAGAAGAGACGAAATTCAACGTTCTGCCGCGAATACGAGATCTCGCTACCGACCGAGTTATCACACGTGCAGCAAGTGTGGCTTTTGCAGGATTTTGTGAAGGCGGCATTCGTTCGGAAGGGCTTCGTCGTCGATGCCTGCATGCACGCGCCGGATCGCGGTGCGGACGAACGTAACAACCACTTCCACCTGATGGTGGCGGAACGACAAATCGACTCCACCGGATTCGCCAAGAAAAAGGATCGAACCCTCCAAACCCGCGAGTTGCTCCGCGCTTTGCGGAAACAATGGGCAGACCTGGCTAACCGCCATCTCGAACGATACGGCCACGCAGCGCGGATCGACCACCGATCTCTCGCAGAACAAGGCGTCGCCCGGCTACCGACGGTGCACCTTGGGTATGCCGCGAACGAGATGGAGCGCCATGGCATCAAATCTCGGCGTGGCGACCGGCTGCGAAGCATCAAAGCGAAGAACGCGTTGTTCGACATCAAAGGAGGAAGGCGTGGTCAACCAATTGGACACGAACCAAAGCGAATTGCAGAAGCAAATCGTCGAACTGGTGGGTCTGCTGAAGGCACCAAACGAGGAAGCAGACCCAGTGGTGATGATGGGCAATTCGTTGGCGGCGTTGGTGGCAGCGGTCGCATCTCAGACCGAAACGATGGAATCGCTTCGGTCCGACGTAGCCAATTTGACAAACGCCATTATCGAGCGCGGTTGAGGTTCGCACTGTTGCGGTCAATGCCCATCATTGCTCGCGCGCAGCAAACTGCGGAGCAAGTGGCTGAAGTTCACAGGATTAGAAACGTCGATTTCACGGACCAGCAAGATATTTGGGGCGTTGGCCAACTGCCGCCAGCTCCACGCTAAAGTGCGATAGAACATAGCTGACCTCGGCGACCTAGGGCCTCGTCACACCTGGACGCTCGACCAGGTAACGCGGGCGCGGAGGGGGCTTGCTTCAGCCTCGCGGCATCCGCGGCTTCGGCGTCAAGGACTGCCAGCGTGTCGGCGCCGGCGGAAAGCGCATCGGAGACGCGACGGAGGATTTCGGCGGCTTCGGCGGGAGGCGGGACGGGGACAGGCAACGCTTCAACTTTGAAAATGCTTAATCGGATCGATTACAATGCTTTCTTTCAAAGCACGAAAAAGACGAGTGAGACATGAGGGCACGATTCATCGAAAAACGCTTACGCCACGGCGACTTACCCCCTATGGATCAGTGCGACAATCTCGGCTTTAACGCCACATTCCATCCGTGCTATTAAACGGACGACATGACGAAGAACCCAACGGACTACGACCTCGGGGTACAACTGGAAGTTGCGGGTCTGATAGTCAAAAACCTCAATCTGGAAATGGCGCCGGGTTCGATCGATCCGGACGCACCGCTGTATAACGAGAGCCTGGGGCTCGATTCCATTGATATCCTCGAGATCGCGCTGGTGGTCTCCAAGAAATACGGCCTGCAGCTGCGCGCCAATAGTGAGGAAAACCACGACATCTTCCGTTCGCTCCGCAGCCTGACCGAATACATCATCGCCAAAAGATCGTCCTGATGTCCGGCACGGTTTGCTACGGGTGGTGGATCGCAATCATCTCGCTGTGCGTCGGCTATGCCCTTCTCGCCCATTACACCAACGCGGTTCCCGGCAACGAGACGCTGGGCACACTCGTCGCCATCGCGCCGATTTTGCTGGCCTTCGTGGCCATGGCCTGGCACGCGCAGCATCGCACGGCGATGCTGTCGGCCATCGCCGTAGCCCTCGTCGCCGCCGCGATTGCCTGGCATTCGCTTGAAAGCCACTTCACCTGGATCTACTGGATAGAGCATGCCGGCACGCAGCTCATCTTCTGCCTGATATTTGGGCGCAGCTTGGCGCCACGGCGCGAGCCTTTGTGCAGCCTCATCGCGCGGCTGGTGCATGGGTCGCTGTCGCCGGCGATCCTCAGTTACACGCGGCAGATCACGGTCGCCTGGATGATCTTCTTTGGCTTGATGTCGGCTACCTCGACGGTGCTGTTTTTCGCAGCGCCCCTCACCACGTGGTCGGCCTTCGTGAACTTCTTCACCGGGCCGCTAATCTGCCTGGTATTCGTCGTCGAATATGTCATTCGGCGCATGATGCTTCCCGACGTCGAACACGTCCACATCATGGTCGCAATCCGCGCCGTGCGAAAAATGTACGGTTGAGCGATGGCCACGTTTCCTCTCCTCACGCATCCGGATGCCGACAGCGTCTTTGCCTGGCGCGGTGGCCAGCCGGTCAGCGCTGCGCGATTTCTGTTCGACGTCGCGCGATTGCGCGAAAAATTGCCGCCCGGAACCCATATGCTCAATGCTTGCGGCGACCGCTATCGTTTCACGGTGGGCCTTGCCGCGGCCATGACCAGCGGACGCGTGAGCCTGCATCCAACGACCACAACATCGGAAACCATCCGCCATCTGCTGCAATTCGCGCCGGATGCATTTTGCCTTACCGATAATCCGGAAAGCTCGCTCGCGATGCCGCGTCTGCAGTTTCCTGAGCTTCCCGAGCCCACGCCGTCGGACCGGGTTGCGTTCGCACCGCCGCAGATCGACGGCGACCTGCTGGTCGCCAAGGTGTTTACCTCCGGTTCGACCGGCTCGCCTTTGCCGCATCGCAAGAGCTGGGGCGCCCTGGTCCGTAACGTCCAAGCCGAAGCCCGGGCCTGTGGCTTGAGCGACGGCCGCCGCCACGCCGTCATTGGCACCGTGCCGCCGCAACATATGTACGGCTTTGAATCGACCGTGCTCATGGTCATGCAGAGCGGCAACGCCATTGTCGCCGGACCGACGTTTTTTCCTGCCGATATCGCCAAGACCGCCGCATCGGCTCCGGCGCCGCGGGCCTTGGTGTCGACGCCGGTGCATCTGCGGTCGCTGATCGGCTCGAAGATCGAGGTTCCAGCGCTTGACATGGTGATGTCGGCGAGCGCGCCGTTATCGTCGGCTTTGGCCGAAGACGTCGAAGCCTGCTTTGGAACACAGCTGCTGGAAATCTACGGCAGCACCGAAACCGGTCAGATCGCCTTCCGCCGTTCGACGCAAACCGCGACCTGGACCTTGTTTCCAGACGTGCGATTGAGCCATCGCGGCGACGAATGCTGGGCCAGTGGCGGCCACGTCGAATATCCCTGCCTGATGCAGGACGTGATAGAGATGGTCGACGATGGGCACTTCCTGCTTCACGGGCGCACCGCGGACATGGTCAACATCGCCGGCAAGCGCAATTCGGTGGCGTTTCTGAATTTTCAATTGAATGCGATTGCGGGCGTGTCCGACGGCGCCTTCGTCGTGCCCGATAAGGCCGGCGTCGAGGCCGTACCGAGGCTCGCCGCAGTCGTGGTTGCCCCTGGCTTGAGTGCCGAGTTGATCACTGCTGCGTTACGCGAGCGGGTCGATCCGGCGTTTCTGCCGCGGCCTTTGATCATGGTCGATACACTTCCGCGCAACGCCACTGGCAAGTTGCCGCGCCACGTGTTGCAGTCGATGTTGTCGCGCGCCGGGACTGAGACAAGAAAGACGCCGTCATCTGGCACGGCGTCGTTGCCAATCGCCGCCGGCCACCCGGCTTTTGCCGGTCATTTTCCCGGCAATCCGATCGTCCCCGGCGTGGTGCTGCTCGATGAAGCGCTGTTCGCCATCGGCAGGATGATCGGCCTGGACGCATCGGCCTGTCAGGTCAGCACGGTCAAATTCTTGAGCCCGGTTCGGCCCGGCGAAAGCGTCAGCGTCGCCTATCAGGCGCAGTCCGATGTCGCGACCACGGGCAAAGTTCGATTCGACATCATGAGCCATGAGCGCAAGGTCGCGACCGGCGCAATCGTCGTGCCCCGTGAATAGCGCAGACGTCACCTCGATCGCGCGCAACGCGGCGGACTGGCACGCGAGGCCCGAGCGCGGCAGCATGCTGATGCTGCGCGTGATCTCGTGGATATCGCTGCGCCTAGGCCGGCCGGCGGGCCGCGTCATTCTGCATCTGATAGCCGCCTATTTCCTGCTGTTCGCGTCAACGAGCCGGGTGGCGTCGCGGCTTTATCTGTCGCGCGTCTTGTCACGGCCGGTGGGGTGGCGCGACATCTACAAGCATTTCTTCTGCTTCGCCTCGACGATTCACGACCGCATCTATCTATTGAACCAGCGCTTTGACCTGTTCGACATTCAGGTTCACGGCAAGGAACTGGTGCTGGACGCGTTGGGCAAGCAACAAGGTTTGCTGCTGTTCGGCGGCCACATCGGCAGCTTCGAAGTCATTCGCGCCATAGGCCGCGCCAATCTCGACCTCAAGGTCGTGATGGCGATGTATGAGGAGAATGCGCGCAAGCTCAACCAAATGTTGGCCGCTATCAATCCGACCGCGCAGCAGGATGTCGTCGGCCTCGGCCGCATCGATTCGATGATGAAGCTCAACGGACTGCTCGATCAAGGCTCGCTGGTCGGCATCCTCGCCGACCGCACCTTGGGCGACGACACCATGGTCCCGGTGACGATGTTCGGCGACCCGGCACATATGCCGGTCAGCGCATTTCGGATGGCCGCGGTGTTGCGCCGCCCGGTGCTGTTCATGGTAGGGCTTTATACCAGCGGCAATCGCTACGAAATTCACTTCGAACCCATCGTCGACTTCACGGCGACGCTGCGGCAGAACCGGCAGCAGGAAATCACCCGGGGCGTAGCGGTCTACGCCGCTTTGATTGAGAAACACTGTCGCCGCGCCCCCTATAACTGGTTTAATTTCTTCGATTTCTGGAATGCGGCGGTGCCGGATAGCGGTCAGCTTGAAACGAGGTCGGATCCATGAATGCAACGGCCGTTTCAGTCCTGACGCGGGCCCTGGCCGCCATGGCCGTGTCGGTGTTGCTGTCCGTGGCGGCTTTGCCGTCGCGAGCCGCCGATTGGTCGATCGATCAGTTGATGCGGTCGCTGGCGGAGATCAAGTCAGGCCGCGCCACCTTTATCGAAACTAAGCATATAGCAATGCTGGACCGGCCGCTGGTCTCCACCGGCATTTTGACCTTTGTCGCGCCGGACCGGCTGGAAAAAGTGACCGTCAATCCGGAGGCAGAATCGATGCGGGTCGACGGCGACACGCTGGTGATCAAGCGCAAGAAGCAATCCATGTCGCTGCAGCTTTCCGATCACCCGGAGGTAGCCGGTATTGTCGACAGCGTGCGCGGCACCTTGTTGGGTGATCGCGACACGCTGGAACGCCTTTACACGTTGAGACTGAAAGGCAGCAGTGAGCTATGGACGCTGGATCTGATCCCGAAAGATTCGCGGATGGCTGCGGTGATTAGCGCCATTCGCGTCACCGGTTATAATGGCAATGTGGCGAGCATTGCGACCACGCAGGCCGATGGCGATCGTTCGGTGATGGTCGTCGATCGTATCACGACGCGCTAGACTGATTTAGAGTAATCGGCGAGCCGCCAAATGAACCCAGATTCCGCGCGGCGTCGCTGGCTCGCCATCGCCACATGGCTGATCGGCGCCGCGCTCTGCGCCGTTCAGGTGTACCGCACGACCTTTGTCAGCGATCTGTCGGCCTTTCTACCGCAGTCACCGACCCAAGAGCAGCGGGTGCTACTCGACCAACTGCGCGATGGCGTCGTCTCAAGGCTGATCCTCATCGGCATCGAAGGCGGCGATGCGAAGACCCGCGCCACGCTGTCGAAGGAAACCGCCGGACGCCTGCGCGACGATCCTGCCTTTGCGTCCGTCGCCAACGGCGAAGCGGTCAACGCCGACCGCGACTTAATGTTTTTGTTCGAGAACCGCTATCTGCTCAGCCCGGCGATCGATGACGCGCACTTTGCCGTTGACGGGCTGCACGCTGCGATCGACGACACCATCAATACGCTAGTCTCGCCCGCCGGGCTGCTGATCAAGCGTTTGCTGCCGCGCGATCCGACCGGCGAAACGCTTCGCTTGCTGGAGCAGGTAAACGGCGGCAACCGCCCTAATACGCAGTTCGGCGTCTGGTCATCGAAGGATGGCGCGCGGGCGCTGTTGCTCGCGCAGACGCGCGCGGCCGGTGTCGACATCGATGCGCAGCAACACGCCATGCAGCAGATCGAGCTGGCCTTCGCCGCGGCCAAGCAGACGCAGGACATTGGCGACCCCGCGATCAAGCTCGGCATGGCCGGCCCGGGCGTGTTTTCGGTGCTGTCGCGCGACACCATCAAAGACGAGGTGTCGCGGCTTGCCATCCTCAGCACCCTCATCATCGTTTCGTTTCTGCTGCTGGTGTACCGCTCGGTGACGGCGCTGGTGCTCGGCCTGTTTCCGGTGGTGTCTGGCGCACTGGCCGGCGTCGCCGCGGTCAGCCTGTCTTTTGGCAATGTCCACGGGCTGACGCTCGGCTTCGGCACAACCCTGATCGGTGAGTCGATCGACTATTCGATCTATCTGTTCGTGCAGTCGCGCCGCGCGGGCGATTCCGGCGCGTCGGACAACTGGGTCGCGCGCTTCTGGCCGACCATCCGGCTGGGCGTGCTGACCTCGGTCGTTGGTTTCTCGACCTTGCTGTTGTCGAGCTTCCCGGGGCTGGCGCAACTCGGCCTCTTCACGATCGCGGGCTTGATCACCGCCGCGGCGGTAACCCGCTTCGTCCTGCCTCAACTGCTGCCGGAAGGCTTCGCGGTTCGCGACGTCACGGCGATCGGCGAGCGGCTCGCCGCGTTGTCGCGCCACGCCGCGAAATTGCGCTGGCCGGTGGTGCTGCTGTTCGTGCTGGCCGCGGTGGCTTTGGTCGGCTGTCGCGCCACGATGTGGAATCCGGAGCTGGCCGCGTTGAGCCCGGTGCCGGCCGCGGATCGGGCGCGGGATGCGAGCTTGCGCGCCGATCTCGGTGCGCCTGACAGCCGCTACATGATTGTCGTCTCCAGCTCTGATCAAGAGACCGCCTTGCAGTCGTCGGAACGGATCGCTGCGCAACTGCAGCCGCTGGTGAGCGAGGGCGTGCTTGCCGGCTTTGAGACGCCGTCGCGCTATCTGCCAAGCGTTGCGACGCAGCAGGCGCGTCAAGCCAGTCTACCGGTTCACGCGTTGCCGGAGCGATTGATCCAGGCGGTCGATGGCCTGCCGGTGCGGGCCGAATTATTTGCGCCGTTTTTGGCCGATGTTGCCGCCACCAAGGCACGACCGCCGTTGCAACGCGCCGACCTGGCCAACACGTCGTTCGCCCTGGCGCTCGACTCGCTGTTGACCCAACGCGGTTCGCGCTGGAACGCGATTCTGCCGCTGGCGGCGCCGGTCAAAGCCGGTGTACCGACCGAAATTCCTGTTGCCGCAGTGCGCCGCGCGCTGGCGGCGGCCGGTCAGTCCAATGCTCTGTTCGTCGATCTAAAGGCGGAATCCGATAATCTCTACGGCGGCTATCTCCATGAAGCGGTGTTGCTGTCGATGGGCGGCTTGATCGGAATCATCGTATTGTTGCTGGCGGTGCTGCGCTCGCCGCTGCGAGTGATGCGCGTGGTGTTGCCGTTGCTGGGCGCGGTGATGCTGATCGCGGCCGTCCTAGTCGCGTGCGGCCACAGCCTGACCATCCTACATTTGGTCGGCTTGCTGTTGATTGTAGCAGTCGGCTCCAACTATGCGCTATTCTTCAACCCGGAACGATCGGTCGACCCGGATGCGCAAACGATGGACGGAATTTCGCCACGGACCCTGGCGTCGCTGGTCTTTGCCAATCTGACCACGGTGGCCGGATTCGGCTTGCTCGGCATTTCCCATGTGCCGGTGCTGCAAGCGATTGGCGTCACGGTCGGGCCGGGCGCGGTTCTGGCGCTGCTGCTTTCGGCGATCTTTGCGCGCAGCGCACCGGGCGAGGCAACATGAGCGCCGCCGCCATCGGAAAGCGTTGGCGGCCATCCCCTTTGATCATCGCCAGCGTGGTTTTGCACGGGCTGTTGCTGGGGGCGTTGGTACTTGATACGCGGGCATGGCCCTGGATCCTGCTGGCGTTTGCCGTCAACCATGTGGGCCTGACCGCCATCGGACTATGGCCGCGCAGCGCTTGGCTTGGTGCCAACATCACCACCTTGCCGCCGGCCGCCGCGGCGCGTAACGAAATCGCGCTGACCATCGACGACGGGCCTGATCCCGCGGTCACACCGGCAGTACTGACGCTACTCGATCAATACGCTATCAAGGCGAGCTTCTTCTGCATCGGAGCTGCCGCGGCGCGGTATCCCGAGTTGTGCCGG
>Ga0182030_10019748_pt1 | contig 12784 bp, 13 predicted proteins | sample 812S3MmetaG_FD_121299 | JGI IMG/M metagenome (GOLD analysis project Ga0182030, IMG submission 121299) | Permafrost microbial communities from Stordalen Mire, Sweden - 812S3M metaG (Illumina Assembly) | ecosystem: Environmental > Terrestrial > Soil > Wetlands > Permafrost | place: Sweden... | reverse complement strand
TCGAAGGACACGATCAATCCCTCGATCGAAACCGGCGAAGTCGAAATCGCAGTGGAGACGCTGTGGATCCTGAACGAATCGCGCACGCCTCCGTTCCCCATGGACGACGCCATCGACGTCAAGGAAGAAGTGCGCCTGAAGTATCGCTATGTCGACTTGCGCCGTCCGCGCATGCAGCGCAATATTATTCTGCGCTCGAAGATCGCCGCCGCCGTTCGCCAGGAACTGAACGGCATGGGATTTTTGGAAATCGAAACGCCGTTCATGACGCGTTCGACGCCCGAAGGCGCACGCGATTTTCTGGTGCCCGCGCGCATCAGTCCTGGCAATTTCTATGCGCTTCCGCAATCGCCGCAGATTTTCAAACAGCTGCTGATGGTGGCGGGCTTCGACAAATATTTCCAGATCGTGCGCTGCTTCCGCGACGAGGATCTGCGCGCCGATCGCCAATACGAATTCACCCAGATCGACTTGGAGATGTCTTTCCCGCAGCAGGAAACCATCTACGACGTCATCGAACAAATGCTGCAGCAGGTTTGCAAGAGTGCCGATGTGCACATCACGCTACCCTTGCCTCGCCTGACGCACGCCGAAGCGATGCGCTCCTACGGTATCGATAAGCCGGATCTGCGGCTGCCTCCGTTCCATTGCGTGGAAGATTTGTTCCCGCCGAATGAACTGACGGCCGAGGGCTGGCCGCTGGTCGCGGTCATCATTCCGAAAACCGGGCAGATCAGCCGCAAAGAGCGCGACGATCTGAAGGCTATGGGTCCGGAGCGCCGCGTCCGCGTGCTCGACGACATGAAGCGCCTGGATCGCGATTTCCCTGAGCCTATGGCCGAGGTTCGTAAGCGCACGGGAGCCACCGAGGACGATCTTCTCTTCCTGGTCGCGAAGCCCATGGAGGGGACCACCGGAGACGCCGTGAAGAACGAGCATCTCGCCAAGCAGGCCGTACTCTCGGCCGCTGGTCAGCTGCGTTTGCTCGCGGGGCAAAAGTACAACGACAAACACAAACTGCTGGACCCGAAAGATTTCCGCTTCCTGTGGGTCACCGATTTCCCGATGTTCGAATGGGATGAAGAAGAGGGCCGCTGGAACGCGGCGCATCATCCGTTCACTTCGGTCCATGACGAAGACATCGACAAGCTCACGGGCGATCCCGCGACGTGCCGCGCCAAGTCTTATGACATTGTGCTGAACGGAACCGAGCTCGGCTCGGGCTCCATTCGTATTCACCGCCAGGACGTGCAGGCGAAAGTTTTTGCGGCGCTCGGCTTGAGCGACGAAGAAGCTCGCCACAAGTTCGGGTTCTTGCTGGACGCGCTGGAATACGGCGCTCCGCCGCACGGAGGCATCGCGCTCGGACTCGATCGTCTGGTGATGATCCTGGCGGGAGAGACCTCCATCCGCGACGTGATTCCCTTCCCCAAGACCGCCAAGGGAACGGATCTGATGTGCGAAGCTCCGTCCGATGTGCCGGAGAAATCGCTCAGGGATTTGGGGATTCAGATCCGCGTGAAGAAGTAGGCGCCATCGACGCCTTATACGTACGCCGCGCGATAGATTTCCAGCGCCGCTTCGGCGTCGAACTTGCGAGGACTAAACTTTCCCGTCCATTGCGCGGCCGCTTCGTCCGCGAGCCTCGGCAGCGAACCTTCCGGAACGTGCGCGTCGCGTAAAGATAGGGGCAGCTGCGCGCGACGCGCCAGATCACGCAAACGCTGCGGGATTCCTGCATCCGCGATATCGCGCGGCAGAGCTTCGGCACACCATTCGATCACGCGCGGCAGCACCAGCGACAGCGCCGCGCCGTGGGCCAGTCCATAGTGCACCGTCAGAGGCTCCGCACAGGCGTGCGCCGCGCCGAGCATGGCGTTTTCGGCGGCAAGCCCCGCGAAGTGGGCCGCGATGAGCATATTCCCGCGAGACGTCTCGTCTTCCGGCTCTTTCAGAACACGTTCGAAGTTCGCATCAAGCAGCCTCCATGCCTCGCGCGAGAAACATTCCGAGGCCGCGTTGCGACGCGTGGAAACCAGCGTCTCGATCGCATGCGCGATGGCATCGAATCCCGAGGCCGCCGTCACGGCCGCCGGTTGCGTCAGCGTCAGCCGCGGATCGAGGATCGCCGTGCGATAGATCATGCGCGCATCGCCGACCGATCTCCGCGTCTTCGTTTCTTCGTCCACAAGAGTCGCGTGCGTCTGCGCTTCGCTCCCTGGCCCGGCCGTGGCAGGGATTGCCAGCATGGGATGTAGCGGCTGCTTGGCTTTGCCGTAGCCCCAATAATCTTTCATCTTCCCGCCGCTGGTGATGAGAAGATTGATGGCCTTCGCGCAATCGAGCGAGCTGCCGCCGCCCAAGCCGACGATCAAATCGACGTTGAACGTGGACGCGTAATGCGCTCCGGCTTCCGCATTCCTCGCCGTCGGATTCGTAACGAAATCGTGGAACGCGAACACTTCCATGCGGCGGGCCTTGAGCGAGCGCACGGCTTCCTGTGCGTAACGCGCGTTGACCATGCCTTGATCGGCCACCAGCAGGCAGCGCGTGCCTCCCAGCTCGCGGGCGATTTCGCCCAGACGCGAGAATTCTCCGGAGCCAAAAATAATGCGGGTGCGGGGACGAAAATCGAAGGGATTCATGAGCCTCTTAATAGATTGAGCGCCGCGGAACTAGGAATCACGCACGATCGCCTCCGCGCGGAGTAGAGATCGTACAGCGTCAACGCACAGAACGGCCACGTGTTTGGACGCGGGCTCCAGGCCGCCGACGGCTTCTTCGATGACCGACACCGTTACCGTTTCCATTTCACCGCGCGACTTTCCGGTCATCCATTCGGCCAGAGCTTCGCTCGCGGCGATGGCCGCGGTGCAACCGCGAGTGAGGAATCGCGCTTCCTCCACGCTTTCGCCGGCAAAAAGCGCGGTGAGCCGCAGCATGTCACCGCACGCCGGATTGGTGACGTCCACTCTCACCGCAGGCGGGCCAAGTTCGCCGGCATGGATGGGATTCCGGAAATAGCCGAGCAGGCGCTCGCTGTGCATTCGTGTTTCAATTATCGCTGAATGAGCGAAACCGGGAAAGTGGCATCATGGGGCATGGCGCGAATCGTCGAAGTGGTCGCCGCGGTGATCGAACACGAGGGCCGGATCTTAATCGGCCAGCGCAAGCCCAGCGGACGTCACGCGCTCAAGTGGGAATTTCCGGGCGGCAAAGTCGAGCCCGGCGAAGAGCCGCGCGAAGCGTTGGCTCGCGAGTTGCGCGAGGAACTCGCCATTGACGCGGTCATCGGACCGCAGATCGAGGCGTACGATTTTCGCTACAAGCCGGAGTCCGTCACGCGCTTGATGTTCTTCCACGTGACCGAATTTACCGGCGAGATCGAGAATTTGAACTTCAACGCGCTTGCCTGGGAACCCAAAGAGAATCTACCGGCGTACGATTTTCTGGAAGGCGATATCGATTTCGTCAAACGGCTGGCGACAAGCTAGCAAGGCAATCGATCATTCCCCGGGTTGCTTCAAGTCGGGCCGCAGGCGCTGGGTCTTCTCTAACGCAGCCGCCTTGCGCCATTTGCCGATTTCGGCATGATTGCCGCCGATCAAAACATCGGGCACTTTCCACCCGCGAAATTCGGCGGGACGCGTATACTGCGGACAATCCAGCAAGTCCGGCTGACTGAACGACTCATGCACCGCGGAATCCTCGTTGCCGAGCACGCCTTCGAGCAGACGAGCGACGGAATCGACGACCACGGCCGCCGCCAGTTCTCCGCCGCTTAAAACATAATCGCCAATCGAAATTTCTTCGTCCGCCAAATGCAGCGCGACACGTTCGTCCACGCCTTCGTAGCGGCCGCAGATCAGCAATAGTTCGTCATAGCCGCTGAATTCGCGAGCGACGCTCTGGTCATACTTACGGCCTTGCGCGGAAAGTAAGACCACCTTTTTTTCGCGACCCAGTTTTTCGCAATCCATGCCGATCGCCGGATCGCTGCTTTCCTGATGTAGTTCAGCAGCTGATTCTGGCGTCGCGCGCTCGGGCCAGATGGATTCTACCGCTTCGAAGATCGGCTGCGGCTTTAGCAGCATTCCTTCGCCGCCGCCAAAGGGACGATCGTCCACCGTACGATGGCGATCATACGTCCAATTTCGCAAATCGTGGATGAGGATTTCGAGCTTCCCTGCTTCGCATGCCTTGTGCACGACGCCGTGCTCAAAAGGTCCGCGGAAGAATTCGGGAAAGATGGTGACGATGTGAAACTTCACTTCTTTAACTTTAGTCTCACCTAGAGATCGAGCAGGCCTTCGGGCAATTCCACGCCGATGGTCTTCGACGCCGGATCGATCTGTTTGCAGATCGCACGCGCAAACGGAATCAGGATCTCCTTGCCATCCGCCGCGCGCACACGCAATACCGGAGGGCCGCCGAATTCTTCGACTGCCTCAACCACCCCGAGCGCTTCGACGACACCTAACGCGCCGTCTTTCGCAAGGTCCACGACGCGTGAGCCGACCAGATCGGCATACGAATAGGCTCCCTCTTCGGGCTTGGCGACGTCTTCGGCGGCAACGAAAATGCCGGCGCCTTGCCACAGCTCGGCATCGGTCATCGTATCGATGCCATCGAATTTGAAGACGGGACGTCCCTGATAGATGGTGGGATTGCTCCAGACCTTTTCTACTCGAACGATTTTGGTCCGGCCTGCGAGCTCTAGAGTGACTTCGTCGAGGCGCTCTTCGCGGCCCGGTTCGTTGCTGTCGAGCTCGCCTACGATTTCGCCGCGAATGCCGCGAGCGCGGATCAGGCGGCCGATGAGAACCGGATCACTCGGCAACGGGTTCGGCAGTTGTCGCACGAGGCGGCTCGGCGATCTCAAGCGTGTAGCGGGCGTTCGCCTTAGTGGCGGCCGCGTTAACCAGCGAGCGCATGGAACGCGCCGTGCGGCCTTGCTTGCCGATCACCTTGCCCAAATCGTCGGGGGCCACGCGCAGTTCCAGAACCGTGCCCTGATCGCCCGGCAATTCGCGTTCGTTCACGACGACCTCGTCCGGATTCTCGACCAGAGCTTTAGCGATTTCTTCGACCAGTTCTTTCACGCGCGATCTCCTGCCTTGCGGCCCCTTGAAGTATGCGAATACAACAACACTAGGCCGCGGTTGCGGTCTGCGGATTGTTCTTCAGCAAACGGGCGACAGTGTCGGACGGCTGCGCGCCGCTCTTGATCCAGTGCTCGATGCGCTCGTGCTTCAGGATCACGACCTTGGGCTCGGTAATCGGGTTATAAGTCCCGACGACTTCGATATTGCGGCTATCGCGCGCGCGTTCTTTCTCAATCACCACCACGCGATACGTCGGCTTCTTCTTAGAGCCGAACCGCGCCAAACGAATCATCAACATGCTTAACTCCTCATCCTAATCTTCTATTGTGGAAAACTTAGCGCCCAAATGGCAAGCCGGCCGGAAGCTTCATTTTTCCCAGGCGTTTGCCCAAAAAGCCTCCGCCGGTGAATTGCTTCATCATTTTGCGCATTTCAGCGTACTGTTTGAGCAGCGTATTCACTTCCTGAACGGACGTCCCGCTGCCCTTGGCGATGCGCTTGCGGCGCTGCCCGTTGATCAACATGTGGTTGGCGCGCTCGCGCGGCGTCATGGAATCGACAATGGCGATCAGCCGCGTCACTTCCTTCTCGTCGATCTTCGCGTTCTTCAAGCCCTTCAGCGCCCCGCCCATATCCGGCATCATGCCGAGCAGGTTTTCGAGCGGCCCGAGCTTACGCACCTGTTTCATTTGATCGCGGAAGTCGCCGAGCGTGAAATCGTCCTCGATCAACTTGCGCTGCATTTCCTCGGCCTGCTTGTGATCGATGGTCTCCTCGACCTTTTCAATCAGGCTGAGGACGTCGCCCATCCCGAGAATTCTCTGCGCCACGCGATCCGGATGGAACGGCTCCAGCGCGTCCGATTTTTCACCCACGCCGATAAACTTCAGCGGCTGGCCGGTGACCGCGCGAATGGAAAGCGCCGCGCCACCACGCGCATCGCCATCCATTTTCGTAAGGATGATGCCGGTGATTCCCAGGCGCTTGTGGAATTCGTCGGCCGATTTCACGGCGTCCTGGCCGGTCATGGCGTCGGCGACGAACAGGATCTCGGTCGGATTCAGCAGCTCTTTCAACTGCGTGAGCTCCGTCATCAGATCTTCATCGATGTGCAGGCGTCCGGCGGTGTCGACCAAGAGAATATCGCGGCCCGTCTGAATCGCTTCTTTACGAGCCGAACGCGCCAGATCGACCGGCTTGGTCTCCTCAGGCGCGCCCTCGTAGATGGGCAGTTTGAGATCGTGCGCCAGCACGGATAATTGTTTGCGCGCGGCCGGACGATAGACGTCGACCGAAACCAATATGGGCGAGTGCTCGTTCTTCGAAAGATAGCGCGCGAGCTTCGCCGAAGACGTCGTCTTACCGGATCCCTGCAGGCCCACGATCATGTACACGCTGGGAGGTTCGTTCGCGGTGCGCAGCTTGGCCTGATGCGCGCCGAGCATGTTGACCAACTCGTCGCGGACGATCTTGACCACCTGCTGCGTGGGGGAAAGCGCCGAGAGCACTTCCTGCCCCATGGCCTTTTCCTTGACCGCTTCAATGAACTGTTTGGCGACGCGAAAATGCACGTCGGCTTCGAGCAACGCCACGCGAATTTCGCGGAGCGCGGCTTCCATATTCTCCGCCGAGAGTTTTCCTTCTCCGCGCAGGTTCTTGAAAACCCGCTGGAGCTTGTCGCTTAAGTTATCGAACATAATACGGGCTGGACGTCGTTACCAATGTGTTTCTGTTACCTGGGGATTCCACCGAAAGGTAGCTCTTTCATTGTATCGCAGGAGGCCCAGCTCGACGAATCCTGAGATTCGCCAGCCCATCCCCGCACTATTTTCCAGGGCGCGCCGCAAACAGATGAAGATCCGCGATGTCATCAAACTGGTCGAATCCGACGGCTGGCGAGTCGTCCAGCAAAGAGGCAGCCATCGTCAATTCCGCCATTCGAGCAAACCCGGGAAAGTGACGGTTGCTGGTCATCCGGCGGCTGACATGGCGCCCAAGACTCTCCGTAGTATCCTGAAACAGGCGGGACTGAAAACATGAAATACGCCGTAATTTACGAAAAAACCGCAACCGGCTACAGTGCCTATGTGCCCGATCTTCCCGGCTGCGCTGCCGCTGGCTTCACGCTGGAAGAAACCACCGAACTGATCCGCGGCGCCGTCGAAATGCATTTGGAAGCCATGCGCGAAGACGGCGACGCCATTCCGGAACCGACCACCGTAGCGGGTTATGTGTCTCTTCCTGCGTGATCTGCCTATAATCGTCCCATGCCCTGGGCTAAAACTTTTTCGACCCTCGCAGTTGTTCTGATTCTCGTGATCCCTCTAAACGCCCAAACGCCCGCCGCGCTCATCGCCCCCACCGGCACCCTCCGCGCTGCCTTTCTCGGCGACAACCCAGCTCTCGGAAAATTCGACCTGCAAACCGGAGCCGTCACCGGACCCGTCGCCGATTTCGTTAAGGAATTCGCTCGCAAGCTCGGCGTACCGTACAAGCTGATCCCTTCGCGAGGCACGCCCGAGATCATCGCGCAGCTCAATGCAGGAACCGCCGACCTCGGATTCTTTGCCTATAACGCGAATCGCGCGAAGCAAGTGGATTTCTCGCCGGCGTGGCTGCTCATGCCCAACAGCTACATTGTGCGCGCGGATTCGCCCATCCAGAAAGTGGCGGATGCCGATCGCGCGGGCGTCCACATCCAGGCCGTGAAGGGCGATACGCAGGATGTCTATCTGACGAACAACTTGAAAAACACCAAGGTCGACGCCGTCGCAACGATGCCTGCGCCCGATGAGATGGAGAAGCTTCTGCTCGATGGCAAGATCAACGCGTTCGCCGCGAATCGCCAAAGGCTCGTCGAAATCGCGACGAAATTTCCGAAGCTGCGCGTCGTGGCCGACGACTATTTCGTGGCCTCGCAATCGATCGCCATCGTGAAGGATAATCCGGCGCGGCTCCAGGCGATCGAAAAAGTGCTCAACGAAATCCTGGCGACAAGCGTCGTCAAGGATTCCATCGAGCGAGCGGGGCTGCACGGCGTCAATCCCGCGCAGCCGGCGCACTAACGGGTCGACCCTTAGTTGGTGCCCGGAGCGCTGTACTTCGTGTTCGCCTCGATCGCCTTGTCCATTTCCTCCACCGTCAACAGCGGCGTGGTGCGGCCGGTGGCCATCCCGCTTGCGCCAATGGCCAGGCTCAAGGAAGCCGCCACGGTGTTGTCGGGAAGCTCGGCAATCGCGACGACGTCGTTATCGCCGAAGCTGTAGTAGAACGCCTCCAACTTGCCGCCTGCGCCCTTGATCATCTTCTGCACGACGGCCTTACGTCCGGAGGCGGTGTCTTTGATCACGCCCTGCAAACCTTCGGGCGAGTAGCTGACTTCCAGTAAATATTTGGGCATTGATTCTCCTTGTTCGTCCGAGTCTAGCAAGCGCCAGCGGAGAACACCATGGCGCGAACAACGTCCGTCACAATAAACAACATCCGGCGCCAATAAAAAATGCGGCAGGACCGGAGCCCTGCCGCGCAATGGACGGATCGAGGAATGAGAGAGTCAACGAGGACTATTGTTCGAAATAACCGGTGGCGAGTTCGGGTTTCTGTTCCAGCGCCTGTCGCCAGTAGTCGCGCGCTTCGTCAGGCTTGCCCTGTGCTTTCAGAGCATGGCCCAAATTGAGGAGCGCTTCCGGGAACTGCGGACGCTCAGCCAGAGCTTCCTGGTAGAGACGAATCGCGTCTTCCACCTGCCCGGATTTTTGCAGCAGCAGTCCGGTGTTATAGAAGAGCTCCGGCGTGCGTTCTCCGGCTTCGATGAGCTTGGCTTGCAGGTCGAGCGCTTTGTCCAGATCCTCGCGTTCCACCGCCAGCGCGGCCAGCCCGCGCATGGCATCGAGCGAGCCCGGATTGGCCGCCAGAACCGATTCAAAAGCCTTTCCCGCCGCATCGCGATCGCCCAAGTTCCAGGCGCATAAGCCGAGATTCAGCTGCGCTTCGGGCCACGCCGGACGTTTCCGCACGCAGTGCTGGAAGGCCTCCGCTCCACCGCGATGATCGCCGCGCTGCAGGCGCAGATAGCCGACGCGGAACCACGCGTCTTCCCAATCCGGATTACGCGCCAAGAGCTTCGTATAGAGGCGTTCGGCGTCTTCTTTCTGTCCCTGCTGTTCCAGCACACCGGCCAGATTGTAGGTCACCTCAGGAAGATCGGGCGCGATTTGCAGCGCGCGTTCGTAAGACTCGCGAGCGCCCGCCAGATCGCCCGTTTCCTGGCGAACGATGCCCAAATTCACGTGGGCCTGCTTGGCGTCCGGACGGATGCGCAGGGCTTCGCCATAAGCCTTCGCCGCCTCGGCGAACTTCTCGCGCTTTTGTTCGGCCACGCCCAGGTTGAACCAGCGCTCGAAATGATCCGGCGTCGCCTCCACCAGCTTCGCGCACAGCCGCGCGGCGGCATCCAGATCGTTGGCCTGGAACGCACACGTCGCCAACCCTTCGAGGGCGGCCTGCGAATGCGGACGCAGCGTCAGCAGTTGCTCCGAATATTTCCGGATCGAATCGTTATCCTTGCGCGCCATGCCGATCGTGACCAGATTCACCAGGCATTCTTCGGATTGCGGATTCCTTCCGAGCAGCCGCTGGTACAGCGCGGTCGCTTCGTCGAACTTCCACAGCAATTGGAGCGAAACCGCCTTGCCGAACATCGCCGTTTCGTGATCCGGGAGCTTCGCCAGCGCTTTATCGAAGGCCGCGATGGCCTCCTCGGGCTTCTCCTGATGCAGCAGGCAAATGCCCAGGCCGAGCTGCGCCTCGCCGCGATTCGGATCCGCTTCGATGGCCTTCTGAAACGCGTCGGTCGCTTCATTCCAGCGATTCAACTTCTCGTAGCAGATGCCCAAATTGAAGTGCGCCGCCGTGTGCCGGGGCGCCAGCGTGAGGAGCTTTTCATAGTTCTTGACGGAATCCTCGAACTGATCGAGTTCGAAGAGAATGTGCGCCTTGGCGGCGAAGACTTCCGGCCGCTCGTCGCCGTTTTCAAGGGCCGTGTTGAGCTCCTTGAGCGCCTCCTTATGTTTCCCCTCCAGATGCAGCGATACGGCGCGCGCTAATGCGGGCGAAGACTTCACCGTAGCGGACGCGTTCTTATTCTGAGCACTCATGTATTTACCAACCCCCCGTTAATTTGGAATATTGTTAGGCGCCAGGAATGCGCACAAGCGCCCCAGCATGTCGTTTTGATGTGTGACCTGCACCCAGCGAACGCGGCTCTGTTCGCCACGCGCCGAAAAGAAACCGATGCCGCCTTGCGTCAAACCCGGCTCCGACCACGAATCCACCACTTTCCCTTGCAGCGACAGCAGGTAGGTATCATCATGCACGGTGAGCTCGACGTGATACAACGTTTCGAGCGGCGCAACCACCGCCGCCACCGTATCCGCGCGATGCTGCGCCTTCCCGTCGATCACGGCATAGCGCGTGATCCCGATGGAGGGCAGAGGACCGGGATGGGTCACCATCAGTTTGATGACGTAGAAATTTTCGAAATCCTTCGCACGGACGACGAAGCTCAGCGCCTTTTGGTCGATCACGCCGGCAAACTGCAATTCGTAATCGGACAAATGCAGGGAAGGCCGGTACAGCGCGAGCGATCCGGGGCGCACAAAACCGTTGGAATCGAAAGACCAGGGCGTCGACAATTCGCTGTGCATCTGCCAGTCGTCCATGCCGGAACGGAAATCTTCCACCAGCGCAACCCCCGCCCGGCTGGCCAGGTTCTGTTGCATGGCATCGAAAGGCCTAGCCAGTACCTTCTGAAAGTTATGATCGATTTGCGCGTGCGTGCGAGCGTTGGCGGCAGGCGCCTCCATATGCACTTTCGGCAGCCGCGGATGGAAGGCCATGCCCACCAGAATCGGAATCGCAAACAGCGCGAGCTTCAAATCGCGCGGTGCGTTACTCCAGAAATCCGTCGCCTGTTGGCGAAAATTCGGCGACCGCAAGGGATCGTCAGCCGTGAGGTTCGCGAACGCAGACAAGCTCCTGGGGGGAGCGGCCGCGGGGGCTCCATTAATCGGAGCCAACCGGCTCACCGGTAACTTGGGATCGGGTTCCTTAGGATAGAGAGCTAGAATCCCGGTGACCCGCGCGCCAACCGGTTGCGCCGCCGGAGTTCCCGCTGCAAAAGGTAACGCGAGCAAACCCGCAAACGCGGGCGCGTCAAAGAACTGTTCCGGATCCAGTTGCGCGTCCGGGAAGGCGACCGTGAACGAATCGGTGGCGACCGGCTCCACGCCTCCAGTTTGCGGCTTGGGCAGCACGGCGCTCATCGGATAACGCGCCGCGCTTGCCAAGCGGCGGCGTAGCGGCTTCGCCGGAGTCGTCAGGCTCGATCCACCCAACGAAACGGGCGCCTCGGCGGATTCCAAAGGAACTGCTTCGGCGGCAATGGCCGCCGGTTGGCACACAGCCTCGCACAGCGGCAGCATCGCCAACGGCCCGGCAAAAGGAACCGTTTCCGCGGCGATGGCCGCCGGTTGGCACACAGCCTCGCACAGCGGGGGCATCGCCAACGGCCAGGCAAGAGGAACCGCTTCGGTGGCAATAGCCGCCGCTTGGCACACAGCCTCGCACAGCGGGGGCATCGCCAACGGCCCGGCAAGCGGTGGTTCCGCGGGCGGCGAAAGCGCCGCGATCTCCTCCGGATCGGTGAACATCAGCGGTTGTTCCGGCGCAAGTGCCAGATCAATCGCGCGGCTGGCCGGCTCTACGGAAGGCTCCATCGATTTGATCGTCGGCCCATTCAGTCTTCGATGGCCTTGCCTTAGATGGTCCTGTGCCTTTGCGCGCCCAAACTTCACCGCCCCTGCGTAGGCTAACCCGCGCGCGGTTACAGTCTGCCTGGTCGCCCCAGGCCGCAGCGGAGAAAGCTCCTGCTCAGGTAGAACAAAGCCCAGCCTTCCCAGCGGATCATCCACGAAAAGTTCTTTGTCGATCTTGTCAATGGGGTGCCAATCGGAGGGATGCCAATTGGAGGCCGTCACGGCATCCGGCAAATACTCCGCCATGCGCACCGCATCGGGCCTGCCCGCCTGCCGCGCCAGTTCCTCCATGGCAGCATGCGGACGCTGCCGCCGCTCCGAAATTAGCCCGTGGTGCAGAGGCGGAGTCAAGGCCGCCACCGCCGGCAATGACGCCAGCAGCGACTCGTGCGTTCGAGAAAGGCGCTCTACCGCGAGAGCTTCTTGCTGCTTCCAATAGGCCTTCTGATGTGCCGAGGAACAGAATTGGCCGTTCGTAATCTTGCGGTAGACCGGCAATTTGCCGTCGCAAAACAAGCAGCGCATGTCTTCGGACCACGACATGATTCCATGGTAAGGTCCGTCCGGCGTCATTACCATGCAACGAACACCTTAGGGATGAGGGAGGATTTTCGCTTACCGGGTCAACGGTACCGCTCAGGGACGCCCCCCCAAACGGGTACTACGCGCGCGCAAGCAGCTTAAAATAAAGCATCAGGTACGCAGAAACCCTAGCCTATAGTTTCGCCGCCGGAATCGGCGTCTAGCAGGCTGTTGAAGAATCGACCGGCGACAGCGTGATTGGTGACCGATTCGGACTTGTTACTGATTTGAGCACCCGAATGCGGGGCTATGAGGGCCGAGTGGACGGTGCGATTGGCCGTC
>Ga0182030_10019747_pt1 | contig 12785 bp, 7 predicted proteins | sample 812S3MmetaG_FD_121299 | JGI IMG/M metagenome (GOLD analysis project Ga0182030, IMG submission 121299) | Permafrost microbial communities from Stordalen Mire, Sweden - 812S3M metaG (Illumina Assembly) | ecosystem: Environmental > Terrestrial > Soil > Wetlands > Permafrost | place: Sweden... | reverse complement strand
TTTTTATTTGTTCTTGTTTTTGATTTTTATTAGTAGTTATTTAGAATTAACTTATCTTTTCAAAGGATTATCTATTATCTTTTATAGTTTTTTTATATTAAATACTAGATATATCTTAATCAAATTTAGAAGTTTTAGCTTAAAGGTATTATTATATTATATAATAACTAAAAATAGGCCAATCATCTATTTGGCTAGTTTATAACTAAGTCTATTAGTCTTCTACTTCTTTGTATTTATTCAAATACAATTATTAATATTGAAATCGATCTTACAACGTTTCTTATTAGTCTGTTTTGTATATTATTGTTAGATAGTAGTAGTGTTTTCTTAGACAATGTTTTAGGCTTTTTTAATATACTTTACTATAGCTCTAGCTTTTTTGCAATTAGATTCTTTGGTATTTATAAATAATATTAGAGGCTTTTAGTCGAATAATAGTTGTGATTTGTAAGTTATTTTTGTAAAAATAAGGAATTGTCTAATTGTTTTATACTATAAAATAATCTATATAAAGTTAACTATAAAAAAAAGTTTATTCTAGTTGTTCTAGTAAAAGTTAACAAAAGACCAAAGTCACTGATTAATATACTAATTTACAATTTTTATTTATCTATTAATCTAAGAATAGTTAGTTGTAAACAGCTTAATTTTAATATTAAAAATCTTATAAAACTTATTCTAAAACTTAAAAATAAACTAAGATTCTTTATCTAATATAATAAAGTTAAGAAATCTATAAAATTAATAAATATAATAAATAAATATTTAGACTATATTTTTAATAATAATAGTTTTATAATAAAAAATAAAGATAAATCTTTTTTTAAATTAATCTATAAAAATAATAATAGTATTATATTTATTTTTGTATTTTATAAATTTTTTAAAGTTTATAATCTCAGTACTGCGGTTTGCCCCCCCGGGTTTAGCAACCCTCTGCTTCGGGAAAGGTGCGTGTACAGGCCAGCCGCCGCTTTCAACATCTATAAAAGTTTGCCCTCCCCGCTGCTTGTTCATCTTCTTCTTCAATCCTTTTCCAACACCCTTCGCTTGGCCGTTTGACCTTGTCATACGCCATTGACCCCTTCTCACCGAGGCCTACTCAGAATGTCCCTTCGCAGGCTCTGCCACAGCTGAAAGCACAGCTAATTTAAAGCCAAAATCACGATCTGCCACTCTGGATTTGATACTCTTAACTATTACAATGACAATTATTTCTCTAAATAGTATCATATTAACCAAGATATAAGCATAAGCTTAGCTCACTGTCCACTTCTTATTATTATACTATTACAATCCTTAGAGCAATGTTTTTTTGATAACTACAATAGTGAAGGCTTGTCCTTAACACTTTTTTCATACAATATAATATGGCTAATAAAAAAAATACCTTACGATAACATAGCCGGCTTCTGCCTAGTTATGCCATGGCATTATGTATCGAAGAAGGGATCTTGGTGAGCTCCTTTGCACAGTGAAGACAACAACATGCACTGTATACCTTGGTCTAGGCTGATCTGTAACGAGAAGAACCGATTTCTACCAACTATGACTATGGTAGATGAGGATCTATATAACAATAGCAGTATCAAAGCTTCTGTTAAATATTTTATAAACCGAATACAAAACGCCAATATTAGGAGAATAGGTTATAAGTAGACAGAATAACATGGAAAATTACAAAGAATTAGATTATACAATCTTAGAAAAAGCTTAATCCATAGTCATTATATATTGGAAAAATAGATCTAGTAATTGAAGACTATTTCAAGAATCTTTTGACTTAGTATACTACTATGGCAGAATTATAAGCACTATCAGAATTGATATAGTATAATCTATATCACAGGATCTTAATTCTGTAAAGAAAAGATTATTTAGGCTTAGCTATGCAAAAAAGACTACAAGCTCCACAGGATAGGTATAGTAAATTAGATTTTAAACAGAATTAGACTAATTACAGACCAATTTCTTAATCTTTAGTAAAGCCAAGAAACACTGGAGATTATATAATAAATAAGTCCTGGCAAAAGTCTAGAAGAGCTAAGATTTTATGTATAGAATCAGATTGATTTTAGAATAGTATATAGTAATTGTAAGTAGTAAACTGATATATAGACAAGACTAGTCCAATTCTGATAGGCAGGTGATCACAGATTATTACTTAAGCTGCTTAATTTTTTTTACTGAATATTCCATATACTCAAACTGATTTTCTTCTTTGTCTACTTCGTTTTGTAATGACTATTTTTTAGACTATATAATTTGTTTAATTTGCATTTTCTTTATTAAATCTGCTATTTTGCAATAGTAATACTCTCTGGTCTTCTGAATCTAGCTGTTTAATTCCTTTATTTAATGCTAGTGGTAGCCAGAAAATATACAGATCTACGGCCGTTTTTTCCTATTTTGGATATTAAATTGAGGCAGAGAGAAATACAATAGCAAAAGCTAAAGATATGTGAACAAGCTATACTGAAAGTAAATTCGTTCTGTGCGCTTCTACTGACAATAACGATTAATCAGACAACGATCAATTAAACAACAATCTTCCATCTCTCGAGAAGCAGTCTTAAACAACTCTGCACCCAAAGATCTTAACTGAGACCTTAAACGCTGGATTTACCCTTTAGTGTCTGGAACAGCCAGCTCTTTACTAGGCTGAACTGCAAGTCAGCCAAATACTATCAGGGTCAGGTGAATATCAGAGTGATAGTTAAGGCAGATATACCGACTGTTTTTCATGCTCAGAAGCGGTCTGCTAATTATATGCAGATGAACCAGTGCTTCTCGATGACGACCCAGATAAGGCCAAAGGCGCTTCTGGTGATGTCGATGTCGGTACTAGACGTATTGAACAGGACGCGAGGCTGTATGACACCTTCGTAACTTCAGAACCTGCCTTGGCACCGACAGAGTCCGTGGATGCATCCGGTCCGTGGCCAGCTCCGGCACTTGGGCCTTGTGAGCAGCACGGCGCGTCTTCTGCTCCCGCACAAGCCCAATCCCAAACCCTCCCCCAATCCTCTAAGCTACTACAAGATTGTGCTAATTAGCAAAGTATCAACAGTATTTCTTGAAGTACATTAGTAGAGTCTGCACTTTACTTTCTTTTTAGGCTTTCTAATAGTGACAATAATGGATAAACTAAAGAAAATATAACTAAACTGGAGAAAGAACTGGGGTTAGCTTTGGAAGAGTAGTAAGTAAAGTTATTATTAATTAGCGTACCTACTTTTCCAAGTTTTTGCTTGGTTAAGGCACCACAGGACAAGACTTGGAATTAAGAAATCAGCAAAACCACTGGTAGTAGATCAGAAGAGCTGTAAGATGCTTATTGATGTGGTACCCTAGCTTAGAACCTTGAGAAGTAGAAGCAGCAGGAGACTGAGGTGATAGTGAAAAAGGGAGCTGTAGCGATGCAGTAGCAGAAAGAGCTTGTAGCACAAAAGAAAAAGCTTAGACACTTAGCTATAAATAATTAGCAGAACTTGATCAAGGTTATTAAGAACAATACTAAAGACAAGAAAGCTACCAAGACTTTGTCAGCTATATAACCCAAGATCCCCAAGATCAACAAACATTGTTTTTAACTATATAAAATACAAGCTTGGCAGTTTACTAGACATCAGACAAAAATAACCTAGTACCAAGTTATTTAGAGCAAATATCTAAATAGATTGGATTTTTGGTTAAACAAAGACAATATATAAATATTAATACCATAATCGACTTACAAACTATCCTCTTAAAACTTGGTTTTATAAATAGATATGGATATTTTTTGAGTTTATAGTATACACTCTAGCCTATATAAAAGCAGAAAATTATTTAAGTACTTGGTTAATATATTTGATTTTGATAATTGTATTTGAATTACTAAAGATTAATTGAGAATTTTACTTAGTTTTATATTAGTTGTTTAGCTTAAAGGTAACTAAATACTCTGTTTTGAAAATCTTAACAAATAGATTGTTAATGGAATATATTTTAAATAGTGTCTTTTTTTTATCTTTTAAGCTAAGTATAGCATAAGATTCTTCTTAGTTATTTAGTAATTTTGATCAGAGATAAGTACTGCTATATATTACAAGCTTTTCAAAGCTTTTTTACTATAGTTAATTTGGCATTAAAGTCTACAATATAAAAGCAACGACACTAAGATATATATATAAAGATTAGTAGCAATATCTACTATTCTGTGAATATTGATAGTAATTATAATATCTACAATACAAGTAACAAGAATTTACAATCTATAAAAAAACAAAAGCTATGTTTAGTATATACCGTAACTCTAATCATCTTTTAAGAATATATCTCAGAGCTCTATGTTAGACAGCCTAGTCCCCTTGTAGCATTGTCGACTATTATATCTGAGATTAATAATATATAGCCTTAGGTTAATCACAAATATCTATTAATCTTTGTAGATAATAACTATTAATATACCTTATAAACTTTTTAAAGCCTATCTATGGCATTAGAGGCAGTACCAGTTGCTGAGTATTGGGAATAGTCTTTCTAAGGCTTTTTTAAATATACCAGGATTAGGGATGATATAATGTATAATTTTAAGTTTAAACTACTATTAATCTTGAAATATCTTTATTTACCAATTAATTTTAAAGTATTAAATATCTGTTTTAGCAAAAAAGTATTAGTAAAGACTTTGATCTATTACAACACTACTATATATTCTAAGATATATCAAGTACTATTAAAGTTAAAGAAAAGTAAGGTTTTATAAATAGAAGACAATATAAAGCTAATTTAGATATGGAACAAAGGCCAGTCGTGGAAATATATCTTTGCTGTCTTTTCTAACCAAAATAAAGGGTTTATTTGGATATACTATTCAATAAAATTCAAAAAGTAATCTTATATAAAGGCCGGTCATTTTTGAAATAAAGGAGGATTTAACTGTTTTATTCACATTAGAGCTCTTGTTTTGGAGAAGATTAAATTATTAAATAGTGGTGATGACGATTCAAGTGATAAAGGTTCTTATAAGACCAAGCAGGCCTGTTTGAGCACAAACAAGCAGAAGCCAATGATCAGATCTGGACGAGCAGTGCTTACTGGCATACAAGAAAGAACATAGTCTGACCCAGGGTTAAATAGCCTTCCCCTGGACATAGACAATAAGCAGCTCAACCCCTTTGCAAGCCAAGAAACTAACTAAGCATCTTTAACTAATAATGAGAAAAACTGAAGCTATATATATTAGATAGGAGAATAAAATAAGGAAAGAGATAAGAAAAAAGAAAAAAAAGAAGAGGTAAAGATTTCTTATTTACTTGCTATTTTTAATAATATTTTGGATTAATCAATTACAAGATTAACTATACAAATTAGTTATTTTTATAGAATTGTATTGTACAGATTTCTCTAAAACTTAATAGTAAACAAATGTTCCTAGTTCTAGCCTTACCTATATATTTACTTTCTCTCCCAAACAGCCGATTCCCATCTTCAAACAGCGTCTTAAGACTAGTGTAATTCTACAGGTCAACCTCTTTTCTTTGGCTTTTTAAATACTTTTCCATTGATTTTCTGAAACAGTAAAGTATTAGGGATAATATCTTATAAATTAATATAACTTAATTAACTATTAGCTTTGTCTAGAGATATAGTATTATGATTTGTTTGATTAGAAAGATGATGGTTTTTTAATTCTTGTGAAAGTCCAGATTCTCTTAGCTTGGATTACTATAAAATCTCAAAATCCAGATTAGGTGGTAAATTATTAATAACTAAACAGATTCTTTTTAAGTGAGTTAGTATCTATTTATTATAAATATTCTTAGTGAATTTGTATACTGTCCATTTTTTTTTATTATTTAGTTCCATAAAGTCGAATTTATGGATAGGATGGTGGTAAAAGGTAGTCTTGTTTTTATTGATTACAAAATAATAGTCATAGATTCTGATTATTTTGTAATCATATGAAATTGAGAAGATGAGTATCTCCCAGTAAAGCTTCTTTTTGTGTTTTATAAGTCTAAAGAATTTAATAATACCTTTTACTGTTATTATTATACTATAAGTATTCTATTAATTTGCAATATCAAGTACTGTAATACTGTACTTTACTTTGTAGATTAGAAACAGAAAGTATATATAGTACATGATCATAAAGAAAGAAGTATCTGTGAGCTTGTTTATAAAAGATTTAAGCCTTTTAAGCTAATCTTTTATAAATACCTTTCTCCTAAACCCTACAAAGTAGTCGAATTATAAATAGATCTTAGTTACTAAAATAGAATTGTTTTAGCCTTTGTTAGTACTCTCAATCAAGTACCAAAGATTGATAATATTATATATTACCAGTATTTCTACAGAAGAAATAATCAGAAATAAGATATTCCAAATAATCTTTGTCTTATTTCTATCTTATATATTCCAATAAATTAATTTAAATAGATTATTATAAAATAATAAGTTAATAAAAACTAATTGTTTAGTGCTAAAAAGAATTTAATAATCAACCTTACTTTTGTTTATAATCTCTAAATCAGACTTGTCTATAAAACTATTTTTAATTATAAGTAAAGTCTTATAATATAGATTTTTGTATAAAAAACTTTTGATTTTTCTTTACTTTTAATTACTAGGTATTATAAAATCAAAGCTGGCTTCTGATTATTTACTACAAATAAAAGATAATAACTTCTTTCTTGTAAGTACTTGATTTATATTGTTTTCTAGTTTTTAATACTTCTTAAACTAGCTGTTGTTTTTAAAATTCTTTTTAGTCTGTTTGTCTTGATTAAAGTATTTTTTAGGCCATCTTTTCTTCTAAATCTAATATATAATTAGATTAATCTTATTATTAATAACACTATTTACTGCTAGCTTGTCAGATATATATTCAAAAGCTGGATATATAATAGATATACATAGTCACTTAAATAAAGTATAAATAGATAGTTCTTTGGGTTCTTGCACTCGTTTTTGTTTTTAATTTTTATCTTATAAAGAAATTGATTAATTTTGTGAAAACTTAACTTAAATTAGTTTTATAGTATAGTAAAAAGAGAGTAGTATATCTTTTTGCCTAAAATATTATTAGTTAAGAAGGAAAGTAAATACTTAAATTTGGTATTTGTATCCTTGGATACAATTTGTTCCTAAAAACATATACTTTTATAAGAAGAAGATTGTAGTTATTTTTTCTTAATATTTTGTAGTCGTGTTTCTATCAATAATTAGTCAAATATGTAATGGTATAAATAACTTGCTTATTTTTATTATTTAGTACGAAGTCTTGTTGCCCAACTTTTGAAGTGTTTTGTTTTGCTGGACACGGAGCTATATTAACTGGAAAGAGGAGGGGTAAGAAGTGGGTTTATATTGCCGCTGAGTTGATGGGCGGAGGTAGATGGAAGAGTCAGAGGGTGTAGGCAGGATGTGGGGTGGTGGGTGATGAATGCGCTAGATGATGGCAGCGGCAACCATTTCTATTTTTGTCAATTCGCGAACGCAGCATCCCTTCCCCCGGAACCACTTACATCCGAGACTAGCCTATCAAGAGAACGTAGGAAGTCGAGCTGGATCGGCTCAGCGTCGGTGCTAGGAATGCGGACTTTGCGACAAGAAAAAGTTGGGGATTGCAACGAAGACCGCGGCATTGTCATTTAGCGCTATGCCGAATAAAGATTAGGGCAAGTGGCCGTATCTTTGCGATGCTAGCCGATAAACTACCGCGCCAAAATAAATAAAGCCTGAGGCTACAATGTTCACGTGATAAGGTTTCTATGGGATGGTGTCAGACAAGAGAAAAGGTTGGGGAATCGACTTGCGGCTTGGGGGGAGGAGGGGCGCTATGCCGGATAAAGTTAGTTGGCAACTGGTAGTTTCTTCATGTGTCAGCTGATACTGCTGCCTGGAACAATCCAGTTTGCCGCCTGATCTGCAAGGCGAATTTCATCCGCTATTTGGTGGGCTCTGGATGAATTATATTCCGTCAACCTTATGAATGTCCTTCGAAACAATCGTCTTTTAGGTTCTCCAGCCGTAATAAATAACCCCAAGCGCGAAGCTCGAACATTCATTCATTCAACGCATACGACACGAACCTCCTTCCAGTCGATGTGGCCCCGCGGCGCAAAATTGGGCGGCAACTCTTCGTGCCAAAAAACGAGAGTGAGCGGGTCATTCCATACCTATTGGGGATTTTGACTGATGTTTGCAGGAACACGGCTACAAGGTGTCAAGAAAGAACGACCACAACTTCCCTCAGCAGTCAACATTCCCGCGCCAGAGCACGACATGCGAGAGAAACCAGCCCCGCCATCGAGCCTCGATTCGTCGCACCGCACGTCGCCGCGGTCGAGGTACAAGACCGCCTTCGTCTCGAAACTACTGAAGATCCTTGAATCGAACCCAGAGGCAGATCTGGGTCTGCATATATCCAACTATAGTACGGAGCGGCTGAATAAACTCAGAGGTACTTCTTGGTATTATAAGGTGAATTTGGAAACTGATCTGCCCACTTCTAGGTGCTTCGACAACTATCCTATCCGTTCCAGACGCTGAGCGAGAGCCGGACGTTGTTCAGCCCCATATTCCTGAACCGTGTGGTGACTTCAGCCGGGAACAAGATGCATTGAAAGCACTCGGCATATTGGGTGAGTGGATCTGGGGGAATGATCTTGAGACAATTGTGTTTGCTCAGGCCTTTGGGCATCAGAAGACATTGATCTTTCGATTTGGGCTAGACCATACCCAGCGATCGCAGTCTCTGACAACACGTATTGTGAACTGCTATCACGACCTAACGGTCGACAGCACAAGCGCTACATTCCCGAACCGACTCTCCATGCGCATGGCAATATGGTCGGCGATTGCTACAGTCTGGGCGGAATGTAGCGGCAAATCCACAGTTCAAGATCCAGACGTTGTCATCGATGTTTATGACCTCGGGTCGACAGATCTTCCCCCACAGATTTTGTGGAGCATTTGTCATGAGGACCTATTCAACGACTACGTCGACCTTCTCTTACCACCTAGCCAGCTTTCCGTCAAGCAACCGATGGACACGGTGGACTTCAAAAGTCTAATACGACTGAATCAGCTCGGCGGAAGAGGCTGTACTACTCTTGTGTATACCCCGTCGGACCCCCTGTCTCAGTTTGTGTTCAAAGGAATCGACTTCAGGACCTTTTTGAACAGCTACGAAAGTGGGCACATTCGGGAGGAAGTGAAAATCTACTATCGATCAGTGGAGCTGGTCAGCAACATGCCACGCCATCCCAACGTTATGGCCCCTGCGCAGACTCTAGTCACTATCTGCAAACCTGGCGACGACAGACCATTTGTGTGTGGCAGTCTCTATCCATTCCTCCCAAATGGCAACCTTGCTGGTCACATCGAGAAGAACAATGAATCCGGTGAGCGAATACCACTGTCGTGCAAGGCCCAATGGTGTTATCAGATGGCCGCAGCCATTGCGCATACCCACTTCGTTGCCCATACTTACCACATGGATATTAAGCCTGGGAATTTCCTGCTCGACGCAGATTACAGTCTTGTGCTTATAGATTGGGAGCAAAGCGATGCCCCCATTACCACGGCAGCCCCAGAGATTGATAGCACCTGGGACGTAGAAGAAATACCAGCAGAAGGTCTGACTACTGCCCTTCGGTACACGAAATACTCCGGACCGGAGCGGCGTAATATGCCCGTGACTACACCAGGTGGCAATGGCTGGAACGTATGGAACGTATTTTTAGTATGGAGCAAGCAATGTCCAAAGGCTCTGGAGCTGGCTGAAGTGTTTAGTCTGGGCCGATGCATGTGGATGCTATTGCGCCAGCCGGACATGAACGCCTTCAAAGACGTAATGAGCACGGAAGAAGTGGTGGAAGATTGGGAATCATCAGAGGACATCCCAGCACATTGGAGGCACGTGGTGCAAGAATGTCTTAAGCATGACCCGAATGAGAGGATTGGCCTGCGCGAGCTTGTTGCTTTCTGGGATAATGCAAGGCATGAGATAAATGAATGTGAGATTTAGACATAAAGCTGACTAGAATGGATACAGCTTCCCCCGTACTTGATCAAAAAATTTTTTTTTTTTTGAATCCCAATCCCCCTCTCGCTCTTGAATGTTACTCGCTGGTCTCCTCTTATGTAACCATTACTGGTTTGTTGTTTTGTGATCTGCCTGATGTCCCGTGTTGGGTCCATACTTGCAGGCGACCTTACATTTCTTAAGGACAAGAGGACTCGGTGTGGTTTCCGTAGCTACCGGGTGTGATCAGCATCCAGTGTAATTATCACCAAGAAATCGTCTACTTACGTGTCTCGGTGCCCAGCTCAGGAGACAAATCAAATTGCCAGACTGCTTCAATTGAACGGTTTGGTCCGTCCTCAGGAGCAATGTCGAAAGGCAGAGTGATGTTGGCACGGCCTTGTGTGAATTCCACCCGAGTAGTTGAATCTAGGTCTTCACTAGTGAAGACACAGATGCCGAGTTTCTCCGTCAAACCCAAGCGGTCGAGAAGCGCTCTCAGTTCAGAAATGAATGGCTGAAAGCCACTGACATCGGGTAGCGAGGACACATCGTAGGCAAATTCGTATGGAGCGATGCCTTGCTCTGTGAAGCGCCATGCGCTGCCTTTGACGTCGCGGAGCTGTTCAGCAAGACTTGGAGTCTTCCAAGGCACAGCCACAGATCCAATGTTCACGAGAATTTCATTCTCATCGAGAGAGAAATGGTTGTGCAGCAAGATAATGCCGAAGAGTTTCTGGACCTTATGCTTGACGAACACCTGCCCGATAGTCGTGGTCAAAAGAGCAATATCCGCAGGTTTCAAGCTGCGGCCAGCATCCGCGATGCTTGGCAAAGAGTTGTAGTGTTGAGTAGAGTAAGGAAGAACGGCGGTGGCCATGTTGCTGAGATGACCGATCAAAGATTTCAAAGGTGAAAGTTGAGGTCTGTTGGTTGTTGGGGTAATCGGCACACAATGAAGGGGAGTATATAGTCTCGTTTCACAGTCATTATCGCGGAACGGGACGACGATAACGTGCCGAGCCATGGTCAGGATGAACTCCATGCCCAGGTGATCTTGTGCGACCTGCGCTAACCCAATCTGAAATCTAAGAGGAACGCGGCGCTCGTTTACCCACCAAACGACATGCACCAGTAATGCTCGGCAGAACAATTTCTCCGCTTTGGTCCTCGGTGTGGCTCCAATCGCGGGGAAAACACGAATCACCATCCTATGCACAGTAAACGCCGAGTAATCGCCGCCCACATTTGTTCAGATTTCTTACCTCGAATGTAGAGATGCCTAGTGCATCGCTGCCAATCAATTCTACAGGCAATACTTTAAATATGCCTGGGCAGCTGCATTGTACGTGCCACATTGATGGTCTCCCCCGGTCCAAGGGCGATGGTTGGTTCAAGGAGAGAAGCAAATGACTCACAGAGCCTTGCAGCTGCAAAACACGCACTCGCGACCATTGGCTCGTAGCGGGCGAACCCCCGCACTATATCCGTTGGAGGGAGGATTTGAGAGCCTCATTTGCATAGCAGGGCGTTGGGCAAGCATTAAGTCTTCCCTAATTGGACGTCCTTTCCGCTTTCTCGCTCTATGGGGCGGCCGCAGTTGATATCCCGGTGCGAAGACGTCCAAATCCGGTACATCTGCATGACAGGAACGCTTCCCCAGGCGGCGTGGTTTGAATCGCACCAATCTTGAAGCTCGAACGAATCTTGGGAATCCTTGAAGCAGCGGGCTGAAACGATCACTTGAATTGATGGGTGAGTCACCCGCTACGTTTTGGTTGGCAATGGCTGGCAGCCATTGAGCTTACTCGTTCTCAGAGGGCTGCGCTGTGAATACAGAGCCTGATTGGATGAGGCTCCTGCGTTGTATCTCCCCTCTCCAATCTATTTGGTAAAGTGCCCCAGCTGCAGCTATCTTCCCGCTGCATTTGACAACCAGTCGTGGTACGAGCCGTTCCGGGGCGCGAATACTTGAGCGCTTTGCAGAACCGGAAGCAAGTGAACTTGACTCTCAGTCCAATGACAGGCGGATGCACACCCTGCCGATAGAATATAAATACAGGCAACAGATCACCTCGTCATTTTCAGTGTTGGAAGGAAACTCACCTTTACCTCCCGAGCCTCAACCCTAAGCATCCTCACCGGTTTTCCCTAAACATCCATCCTACCATATGAACAAAACTTCCCCTCGTCAACATCTCTAGCCATCTTTATCATGGCTACTCTCTCCGCCATCTCATCTCATCCATTTGAGCTGGACAAAGTCTACGACCCAGCCGCATACGACACTCTTCCATCTCTCCGACAAGCCCATAGTTTGATGACGAAAGATGCGATAACCAAACTTCAGGGTCCAATTCGGAAGGTGTTCCTGGACCACAAAGTACAGAGCCACTACGGCATATGTCTTCTCCACAATCACTTTCAAATAGTCAATAGTCAACGTCTCGTTGAACACGGCCTCGTCTCTCTTCCTTGGGATCTGGGTGACGAAGACAAGAACACAGTGCCGAAATTCGACGGGATTATTGCGCCTCGATCAATCAGGCTACTTGATGGCAAACTAGCACCATTCGAGTTCACTTTCTCTTTGACAGAGCCTAAACTCAACATTGGGTTCTTGACAGAGGCTCTTCGTGTAATTCAGGACTTGGGATTGCATGATGTCTTGGGGGTCCGATATTTCGAAAAGCACGATACTCAGTTTTCAGTTGAGATCACACAAGGAAACGCGAATGTCATGGTGCCACGAGGAGCACTTTTA
>Ga0182030_10019746_pt1 | contig 12786 bp, 9 predicted proteins | sample 812S3MmetaG_FD_121299 | JGI IMG/M metagenome (GOLD analysis project Ga0182030, IMG submission 121299) | Permafrost microbial communities from Stordalen Mire, Sweden - 812S3M metaG (Illumina Assembly) | ecosystem: Environmental > Terrestrial > Soil > Wetlands > Permafrost | place: Sweden... | reverse complement strand
CTGGGCGCCAACATCGCCGATCTGCACCGTTATTTCGATACCTACGCGTACCTGCGGCCCACCAGCGATGTCGTGTCCCTCATGATTCTCGAGCACCAGACGCGCATGACCAACCTGATCACCCGGCTGGGATGGGAGACGCGCCTGGAAGCCAGTGACGACCGCCTCAACGCGACGGCGGAGGAACTGGTGGCGTACATGCTCTTGGCCGACGAAACTCCGCTGACCGCGCCCATCGAAGGTTCCCCGGCCTATGCCGCCGAGTTCATGGCACAAGGGCCCAAAGACCATCTCGGCCGGTCGTTGCGCGACCTTGACATGACCACCCGGATGTTCCGCTACCCGTGCAGCTTCCTGATCTATTCGGCGCAATTCGATGGACTTCCCCCGTCCGCCAGGCAGCGGGTCTACCGCCGGCTGTACGAGGTGTTGAGTGGCCGCGACCATAGCGCCCGATATGCCCGGTTGAGCCAAAGCGACCGGCAGGCGGTTCTGGAAATCCTGCGCGACACAAAGAAGGATTTCGCCGCGACTTCGCCTTCCGGCCCGCTCGCACCGCGCTGAGGCGCAGGGTTTGCGGTTGGTTTCTGTCGCGAAACTCAAGTCGAAGGACAAAGACCGCTTGCTGACGCGCGCGGCTCGGTAACGCCGCGCTGATTCCAAAAAGCGAGTTTGCGGGCAGACTTCGCCTCCCGGCCCGCTCGCACCGCGCTGAGGCGCAGGGTTTGCGGTTGGTTTCTGTCGCGAAACTCAAGTCAAAGGACCGCTTGCTGACGCGCGCGGCTCGGTAACGCCGCGCTGATTCCAAAAAACGAGTTTGCGGGCAGACTTCGCTTCCCGGCCCGCTCGCACCGCGCTAAGGCGCAGGGTTTGCGGTTGGTTTCTGTCGCGAAACTCAAGTCGAAGGACCGCTTGCTGACGCGCGCGGCTCGGTAACGCGCGCGGCTCGGTAACGCCGCGTTGATTCAGCAGGCGAGTTTCGCGGCGGAAACTAGCCCGCGCCGCCCCGCAGAGTGATGCCGACCAGCGCCAGCGTCAGTCCGATCATGATCACGACGGTCGCCCACGACGCCAGGTTGAACCACCGGGGATTGACCCAGTCGCCCATCAGCTCGCGCTTGTTGATCAGGATCACCATGAAGATCAGGATGAACGGCAGCAGCACCCCATTGGCCACCTGCGAGAACAAGATCATGCGCACCAGCGGAAAGTGGGGAATCAGCACCACGCCGGCGCCGGCCACGATGAGCGAAGTGTACAGGAAATAGAAAACCGGCGCTTCGCGCATGCGCCGGTTGACGCCGGCTTCGAAGCCCAGCCCCTCGCATACCGAATAAGCCGTGGAGAGGGGCAGGATCGAGGCCGCGAAAATGGAGGCGTTCAGCAGTCCGGCGCTGAACAGCAGGACGGCGTATTGCCCGAACGGTTTCAACCCCAGGGCGGCCTCCGCGGCGTCGTTGATGTCCCTGGGCGCCACGCTCCAGATGGCGCCGGCGCAGGCCACGATGATGAAGAAGGCGATCACGTCGGTCATCACGCAGCCCACAATCACTTCCAGGCGGGAGGCGGCATAGTCCTTGACGGTGATGCCTTTTTCCACCACCGCCGATTGCAGATAGAACTGCATCCAGGGGGCGATGGTGGTGCCCACCATGCCGATCAGCATGTAGATGTAGCCGGAATCGAGCATCAGGATCGGCCGGACGCTGTTGATGGCGGCGGTTTTCCAATCCGGCTTCACCAGGATGCCGGAAATGATATAAGTCACGTAAATTACGCTGGCAAACAGAAAGACCTTCTCGACGCTGGTGTAATTCCCTTTGACCACCAGAAACCAGACACCCACCGCCGCCAGCGGGACCGAAATATAGCGGCTGATGTGGAAGATTTCGAGCGAACTGGCCACCCCGGCGAATTCCGCCATTACGTTGGTGAGATTGGCCAGCACCAGCAGAATCATCAGCAGGAAGGTGATGCGCATGCCGAACTCCTCGCGGATGAGGTCGGAGAGCCCCTTGCCGGTGACCGCGCCCATGCGCGAGCACATTTCCTGGGTGATGATCAGGACCACGGTGACCGGCAGCAGGGTCCACAGCGGCAGATAACCGTACTTCGCGCCGGCGGCGGAATAGGTATAGATACCGCCGGAATCGTTATCCACCATGGCGGTGATAAAGCCCGGCCCGAGGACCGCAAGGAAGACCAGGATGTGGTAGCGGAAGCGCTCCAGGGTTTTCCGCATCCGCTATTTCTGCCTCAGGATGGAGATGATATCGTCGGCGGTGATGACGCCCGCCAGCTTGCCTTCGTTGTCGACCACCGGCAAGGTCAGGAGGTTGTACTTATCGAAGAACTCGGTGACGCGGTCCTGGGTTTCGTCCACGGTCACCTGAATCAGAGTCTCGGCGGCCAGTTCCTTGAGCCGGGTCTCGCCGCGCGCCAGAAAGAGGCGGGCCAGCGGAATGGCGGCGGTGAGACGCTCCTCCTCGTCGATGAGAAAGAGGGTATTCAGGGTCTCCAGCAGCTCTTCGTTGCCCTTGAGCGCGGCCATGGCATCCACCACCGTAGCGCTGTCGTGGAGCACCACGTATTCGGTATTCATGAGGCCGCCGGCGGTGTCTTCGGCGAACTCCAGCAGTTCGCGCACGTCGGTCTTGGGCTCGGAGTCCATTTCTTCGAGGATCTCTTCGGAGGTTTCCGCTTCCATCTCCGAAAGGACGTCGGCAGCCTCGTCGGGGGCCATTTCTTCCACGATGTCGGCGGCTTTTTCGGGCTCCAGGGCTTCCAGGATGCTGGCCTGCATCTTGGGGTCCTCCACTTCCGAGAGCGCGTCGGCGGCCACTTCGCTGTCGATGGAGTCGAAGATGGCTTCCCGCTCGGCGGGGGCCAGGTCTTCCACGATGTCGGCCAGGTCGGCCGGGTGCATGCCCTCCAGCTTTTCGTAGGAAATGTTCAGCCGCAGGCGGCGCAAAGGGTCGGGCTCGACCACATTGGCGAAATCCCAGCGGATGGAGTTGGGCGGGATGCGCCGCTGCAGGCGCCGGACCCAGCGCCGCGGGAGCACTCCCTGGAACAGGCGCCGGAACATGCTGCGCACCCCGATATCCACCTCCAGCACAGTGACGATGTCGCGCTGGCCGTCGTTCTGGATCGCCATGGTGATGTCGGTAACGCGCACCACCTTGCGGCCGGTGACATCGATGATCTGCTGGTCCAGCAGGTCGCGGCCGATGCGCAGCATGTACTCGTCGTCATGATACGGGAGGAGTTGCTCATCGCTGAGCTGAATGCCCCGGTCGAGGGTAATGGAGTGGACCTGGTCGAAGCGGACGGTGAGCCAGGTGTAGCCGCCGCCGACCAGGAAGCGAGCGATGCGGGCGGCATGTTCGCGGGGGACCAGGGCGGCGTCCTTGGCCCTGCCGATGCGCCGGCCTTTCAGGTCCAGGACCGGCAGGGACATCAATTCGGTAAAGTACAGGAGGTTGTCCGCCATCGAAACGCCCCGGCGACAGACAACTCGAGCACCAATCCGGAGGGTTCCGACCTGTCTCCCGCACCTGTGCTCTACACCGCTTTTCCGTCGCCAATAACAATATGGCGCATCGTGTTGCAAACTCGCAAGAGGGAAAGGGGATTATCTTTGGATGGGGCAGCGGGGACGGTCCGGTGTTGCCTTACCACCCAGAGGGTCGAGGGCTAGCTTGCGTTCTACCTTCCTCTGAGTTTTCGCGTCGCAGCGGTGGAATTCCTTTGCCACCGTGCCGGAACGGCCCTGGCGGACCCTGGCGGCCCGCTGGCCGGGGCCGTAAACCATTGATTAGAATACGCCGCACGTTCCGGCAGGCATATTGCATCTATCTTTCGATCCCAAACGGCCGTTCGACCCCTGACGGTCCTGCTAAAATAGGTGGCTAAGGCATATGCTTCTTAAGTTCGTAGTACCAAGCTTCGCGCTGGCCGCCATCGCCGCGACCGCGCAAACAACTGCAACTGCAACTGCAACTGCAACTGCAACTGCAACTGCAACTCCGGCTCCCACGGTCAGGACGGTGGAAGAAATCGCCGCCAAAGTGAATGGCCAAATCATCACCAGCGGCGAGTTGGACGAGAAACACAAAGAAGCCGAGGCCGCCGCCACCCAGGGGGGGCTGAAGGGCCCCAAACTGGAGGAATTCCTCAAAGAGGCCGATGCCAACGCGCTCGAAAGAGAGATCGACACGCTACTCCTGGTAGATAAGGCTAAAGACCTGCCTGGCCTTACCGTGGATGCCGACGTCACCAAGTTTTTCAATAATATGCAAGCGCAGTACAAATTCAGCGACGAAAACAAGTTCCACGAGTGGCTGCAGCAACAGTTCGGCGAGTCGTACGAAGAACTGCGCGATCAAAAGAAGCGCGATCTTACGGCGCAGAGGGTGATTTCCTATCAAGTGGCCTCGCGCATTACCGTTCCGGAAGCCGACCTGCACAAATACTATGAAGATCACAAGAGCGAGTTCGTGCGCGACGAGGAGGTCTTTCTCAGCCAGATCCTGATATCCACCGAAGGCAAGACTCCCGATCAGGTTGCCACCGCCGAAGAGCGCGCGAAAGACCTGGTGGCGCGCGCCCGCAAAGGGGAAAAATTCAGCGATCTTGCGCGCGACAACTCCGACAACGTGGAGACCGCCCAAAATGGCGGATACATCGGCGCTCCGAGCAAGCGCGGCACCTTGCGGCCGGAGCTGGAAGCCATCGTCTTTAACGCCAAGAAGGGCTTCATCACCGACCCCATGAAGCTCACCAATCCTCCCGGATTCCTGATTCTCAAAGTCGAAGAGCACTACCAGGCCGGCCAGGCCTCGTTTGAGGAAGTGCGCGACGAGGTCCAGAACGCCGTCGTGGGACCGCTCATGGAACCTAAGGTGCGCGAGTATTTGACGCAGCTTCGGCAGGAGGCCTATCTGCAGATCAAGGACGGTTACGTGGATAGCGGCGCCGCCCCTGGTAAAGATACCCGCTGGCAGGAAGTGGCGACGTTGAAGCCGGCGCTCACCACCAAGGAAGAAGTTCTCTCCAGTTCCAAGCCTCTCAAGAAGGTTCTCGGCGTGCCGATTCCCGGCACCAAGGGGCAAGTCAAAACCATGGCGCAGACCGAGAAGCCGCCGAAGCCCAAACATCGGGCCAGGGCCATAGACGTAGCGCCCGAGGCGCTGGAATCCACCCCGGGCGCCAAGGCTGCCAAGGAGGACACCGGTCCGCCCATGCCTCCGATCAAACAATGAAATCTCCTTTCGTCAACGAACTCGAACCGAACAAGCTGATCACCGCCAGCTTTCTGGTCCATTCCAAGGAGATCCGGCAAAAAAAGAGCGGCGAGTTGTATCTGTCGTTGCTGCTGGCCGATCGCACCGGCGAGCTCGACGCCAAGATGTGGGACAACGTGTCCGAAGTGATCGACGCCTTCGACCGCGACGATTTCGTCCGCGTCAAGGGGCTGGTCCAGATCTTCCACAACCGCCCGCAGATGACCATCCACAAAGTGCGCCGCATGGACGACAGCGAGATCGACTTTGGCGATTACTTCCCTTCGTCGCGGCGCGACCAGGACGAGATGTGGGCGGAATTGCGTTCCATCGTGGCCGGCATGGGCAACCTCCACCTCAAGGGATTGCTGGAGGCGCTGCTGGGCGATGAAGAGATCGGCCGGCGCTACCGCCGCGCCCCGGCCGCCAAACACATCCACCACGCTTTTCTGGGAGGCCTGATCGAGCACGTACTTTCGGTGTGCGCCATGGCGCGCCACGCGGCGGAACATTACCCGTTTATCGATGGCGATCTGCTGCTCACCGGCGCGATCCTGCACGATATCGGGAAAATCTACGAGTTGAACTACGAACGCGGCTTCTCCTACTCCGACGAGGGGCAACTGCTGGGCCACATCCAGATCGGCCTGCGGTTAGTGGAAGACAAGTTGCGCCAACTGCCGGGGTTTCCACCAGCCTTGCGATCGCTGGTGGAGCACATGATTCTCAGCCATCACGGCAGATTGGAATTCGGCTCTCCCAAAGTGCCGCAGTTTCCCGAAGCGTTGCTGCTGCATTACCTGGACGACCTGGATTCCAAATTGGAAAGCATGCGGGCGCTGATCGAAAGCGACCGCCAGGTAGAGGGCTGCTTTACGGCCTACAATGCGCCCCTGGAGCGCACCGTGCTGAAGAAGGAACTCTTTTTGAATCCCGCGGCGGAGCCGCCCAAAGCGCCCGCGCCGCCGCCTGCCGCCGTCGTCAACAACGGCGCCGCGAAGACGGATTCGCCCTTCGCCGGCAAGCTCAAACAAGCTTTGCAGCCGGTCAACGCGAACGAGGAACGGTAATGCCGAGAACCGCGCGGGAAGTGCCTCCGCCGCTCGAGCTGTTGTGCCTGAGCGCCCTGTGGTCGCTGGGCGAGGGCGACGTGAAATCCGTACAGCGGATCGTAGCCGAGTCTCGTCCCCTGGCCTATACCACTATCATGACGGTGCTCGACCGCCTGGTGCGCAAGGGGATGCTGGCGCGCCGCAAGGTGGGGCGCAGATACGCATACGCTCCGCAGGCCACCCGCGACGCCGCGCGGCGGGCCGCCGTACGCGAGCTTCTGGACGGCTACTTCGATGGGTCCGAAGAAGCGCTGCTGCATTTCCTGCAAAGAAGCGCCGGCCAGCCGTTGCCCGCGGCGGCGCGCGCGCAAGAGCGTATCGACACGGTGCTGTTGTAAGGTTGCCGCGCGGGCGGGCGCCCGTCTTTCCTGTGGTATTCTGATGATTCTTTAACAATGGCGCAGATCAAGTTGCTCCCGCGGATTTGCATCGCGTTGGGCCTGCCGGACGTACCCACACTTCTGGACCACGCCCGGCGCGAGGCCGCGGCGGGAGAGGGCTTCCTGGAGTTCCGGTTGGATTTCCTGGACGACCCGGCTGCCGGCGCCGTGGCCATTCGCACCTTTCTCCAGGAGTTCCCGGATTGCATCGTGCTGGCTACCTGCCGGCGGCACCAAAACCACGGCAAATTCAACGGCAGCATCGAACAACAGCTTGCCGTATTGGACCTGGCGGTGTCCCACGGCGCCCATGCCATCGACGTGGAGATCGAGACCGCCGAGGTTTCCCAGGAGCGCCTGAGCCAGTTTCGCGGGCGCACGCCCGTGATCGTCTCCTATCACAATTTTGAAGCTACTCCGCCCATGGATACGGTGGTGAGCCGGGTCATGAAGGTGCCCGCGGATGCCTATAAGATGGTGACCACGGCGCGCAAGCCTTCCGACAACCTGCGGGTGCTGGCGGTGGCCAAGGCGCTGCCCAAGAAGAGCGTGATCGTGCTGGCGATGGGTGAACTGGGATTCCCCACGCGCGTGCTCTCGCCGATTTTCGGCGGAGTTTACACTTACGCCACCCCCATGTTAGCCGAGGGAACGGCGGCCGGGCAGGTAAGCGCCCGGTACTTACGGCATCTGTATCGCGTGGACAAGCTGGGAAAATCGGCCAAAATCTATGGTGTGATTGCCGACCCCATCCGCCACTCGATTTCTCCGGCGGTCCACAACCGCGCCTTCCAGGCGCGCCGGGTGGACGCGGTCTACCTGCCGTTTCTGGTGAGCCCGACTTATCTGCGCGACTTTTTCTCGCTGGCGGCCAAACTTCCCCTCGCCGGTTTCAGCGTGACCCTTCCGCACAAGCAGAAAATCATCCGCTACCTGGACGTGGTGGATCCCCTGGCGCGGCGCATCGGCGCGGTCAACACGGTGTGGCGCAAGGCCGGTAAATGGCGCGGCACGAACACCGATGCGGCCGGCGTAACGGTGCCGCTCGCACGGCTGCTGCGCTTGCCGAAATCGTCCGTCCTGATTGTGGGCAACGGCGGCGCGGCGCGCGGGGCGGCTTGCGCGCTCTCCGATGCCGGCGCCAAAATTTCGTTGGTGGGACGCAACCCCGACCGGGTACGGGCGCTGGCCAAAGTCTGCGGCGCGGAAGCGTTGCTGCGCGAGCAGGCCGACGCCGGCCACTTCGACGCCGTGGTGCACGCCACGCCCCTGGGCATGTACCCGCATGTCGACGAATGCTTCTTCAATGGCCACATCCCGGCGGACGTGGTCTTCGATATGGTGTACAATCCGGCCGAAACGGTGCTGGTGAAACGGGCCAGGGAGCAGGGCAAAACCGTGGTGCCGGGGCTCGACATGTTCATCGAGCAGGCGGTGCGGCAATTTGAGATCTGGACCGGCGGACCGGCGCCGCGGGCGGTGATGCTGAGGGCCGCGGAAGAAGCCCTGGAACATAAGTAGCGCAGGGCCGAAGCGGTTATACGATATGAAACTGACACGGCGGGAACTGGCGGCGGTGGTTTCGGCCACGGCCATGGCCAAGGCGCAGACGGAACAGCAGGCCGCGGGTCCGGCGGAGCAATTGCAAACCGCGCGCGACCGGCTCAAGGCCAATGGGGAGATCCTGGCGGACCAGCAGGTGCCCATGGCCACGGAACCGGCCTTCCAGTTCAAGGCCTGAGGCGCGCCATGGCGGTCATCCCCAACGACGTTTTCTTTGCCACCGTTACGGAACTGAACGCCCGGCTGAAAGCCAGGGAATTCAAGGCCGACGATCTGTCGAAGGCCTTTTCCGGGCGGTTGGCGCAACTCGGTCCGCATTACAACGCGTTGGCGCTGCCCTTGGAGAAAGAGGCGCACCGCCAGGCGCGGGCGGTCGACCAGGACCTCAAGATCGATCGCCTGCGCGGGCCGCTGCAGGGCATCCCCTACGGCGTGAAAGATCTCCTCAGTTACCAGGGCCAGCCGACCACCTGGGGCGCGCGGCCATACGCCGGACAGGTATTCGATTTCAACGCCACCATCATCGACAAGCTGGACGCGGTGGGCGCAGTGCTCATCGGGAAGCTGGCGATGGTGGAACTGGCGGGCGGCGGCGGGTACCGCTTCGCCTCGGCGTCCCTCACGGGGCCGGGGCTAAATCCCTGGGACCCTACCCGCTGGGCGGGCGGATCGTCGAGCGGATCGGCGGCCGCGGTGGCGGCGGGGCTGGTGACGTTCGCCATCGGGTCGGAGACCTCGGGTTCGATTATTACCCCGGCGTCGTACTGCGGAGTGACGGCGCTGCGGCCGACTTACGGGCTGGTCAGCCGCCATGGCGCCATGGCGCTCGCCTGGACGCTCGATAAGCTGGGACCGTTCGCGCACACCGCCGAGGATTGCGGGCTCATCCTGCAGACGATCGCCGGCGGCGACGGGAAAGATCCCGGGTCGGCGGGGACCAGCTTCTACTACACGCCGCATTACTGGCGCCCGCTGAAAGAGTTGAAGGTGGGTTACGCCGCCGTGGACTTTGCCGATCGGGCGGAGGAGCCCGCGCGGGCGGCGTTCCAGGCGGCGCTGGCGGCGATCCGGGAAACCGGCCTCACGCTGGTGGAAACCAAGCTGCCGCAATTCCCCTACGGACCGATTCTGGCGACCATTCTGGCGGCCGAGCAGGCTTCCGTTTTCGAACCGCTGATTGCCAGCGGCAAGGTGGACCAACTCGCCGACGCGGTGCAGATCGCCGGGCTCAAGGCGAGCCTGGAGGCGCCGGCCAAAGATTACCTCAAGGCCATGCGGCTCCGGCGGCTGATCCAAACGGAGTTCACCAAGCTGTTTACGCAGGTGGATGTATTGCTGGCGCCGGGCCGGCCCGGTCCGGCAACTAAGATCGACCAGCCCGTTGACCGCGGCACATTCCAGCCTCCCGCCGGCACCCCGCCCGGCCTCGAAGGCATCGTTCAGGCTGGCAATCTGGCCGGGCTGCCGGCGCTGGTGCTGCCCTGCGGGTTCGCCGGCAATCTGCCGGTGGGGTTGCAGGTGGTGGGTCCGCCGTTTGCGGAGAACCTGCTGCTGGCCATCGGCCGCGAGTTCCAGGCGCGCACCGATTGGCACAAGCGAAAGCCGCCCGGACTGTAACCCAGTTGTCGTGGTGTGGATGGTAGGCGTTTCCCGGACTGCTGGCTTCTCCACCCGTGACCATAAGAGTGGCGTCCAGCCGGGGATGGCGGTGGCGATCGGAGCCGCCCCTTCCACCTGCCGCGTCGGCTCTCAAGCCGACGCCTGGACCGGGAGCCGCTACCACAGCATGTCTCGGCAGGAGTGCCGAGACGGCAGCCTGAGAGGCTGCGCCACGAACAGCTTGCGCAGTGTCGATTGAAAGGCGATGAGCAATCCGGGCACAGGACTGCGGGAGCACGCTTCTGCCCCCCAGGTGCGATATGATACGGAAATCCTGCCGGAGCGGCAGGATAATCGATCGGACGGGCGATGAGCGAAGCGTTTGGCAGATATGCGGTCGTCCGCGAGTTGGGCCGGGGAGCCATGGGTGTGGTGTACCTGGCCTCGGACCCGATGCTGAACCGCCAGGTGGCGGTGAAGACCGTGGACCTCGGGGTCGACGATCCGCAGGAACGGGAATTCCTGCGCATCCGCCTGCTGCGCGACGCGCGCGCCGCGGCCGTGCTCAAGCACCCCAACATCGTCAGTGTGTATGACGTATTTGAAGACGGTGCGCGCGCGTATGTCGTGATGGAGTACGTGGAAGGCGAAAGCCTCGCGACGCGGCTGAAAAACAATCCCCTGCCCGACTCATCCACGATTTTGAAGGTGCTGCGCCAGATGGCGGACGCGCTGGATTATACCCACGCGCGCGGGGTGATCCACCGCGATATCAAGCCCGGCAACGTGATGATCGACTCGACCGGCACTACCAAGATCATGGATTTCGGCATCGCGCGGATCAGCGACACGCGCACCTGCACGCCCACCGGCATGGTGATGGGAACGGTGGAGTACATGGCGCCGGAACAGATTCTGGGCGAAACGATGGACGGGCGTGCGGACCAGTTTGCGCTGGCAGTGGTGGCTTACCAGATGATGACCGGCAGCACACTGTTCGGGCCCAACACCGTCGCCACTTTGACCTATAAGATTGTCAACGAGGCGCCGCCGCTGCCCAGTACGCGCAATGCGGCGCTTCCGCGAGGGGTGGACGCGGTGCTGGCGAAGGCTCTGGCGAAGAAGCCCGCGGACCGGTTTGCCACGTGCAGCGAGTTCGCCGGCGCGCTGGCCCAGGCCTTTGCCGATGCGCCCACGGCTCCGCTGGCGCCTCCGGCGGCGGTGATGGCGCTGGCAGCGGGCCAGACGACGGTTGGCTTGCCGGGCACCGCGCCCGTGGCCGCGCCGGCCGGCGGTTCCCGCGCGGCGCTAGTGGCCGCCGGAGTCGCCGTACTGGTGCTGGGCAGCGCGCTGGCGGCGGTGATCTGGAAGCCGTGGAATCGAAGTCCACCACCGCAGCCTCCCACCAGTATGGTAGCCGCGGTGGCGGCTTCGGTTGTGCCTCCCCTCGCCAGGGAGAAACCGGTGGAGAAAACGAACGTCCCCGAGCCTAGGGTGAAGCCACAGGCCCAGGCGGAGACCGAACCGGCGAAACCAGAGCCCGCTAAGTCCGAGCCGACTAAGGTCGAGCCGCCGAAAGCCGAGCCGCCGAAAGCCGAACCTTCCAAGCCCGAACCACCGAAGGCCGAACCACCGCCGCCGTCCACGTCCGCACGCGGAACTCCCAACCCCGTGCAGGCGCCCGAACCGGTGGAGGAAGTGGATTTGGCCCCGCTGCCCCCGGAGCCCAAGACCGGGGCGACTACCACGCCGTTCCAAATGGCCATGCAACAGGGCCAGCAGCAGATCAGGTCAAAGGATTATCCGGGCGCCATTCAGTCATTCACAAAAGCCATCTCCCTGCGGCGGGAAGCTCCCAACGCGTACTTTAACCGGGGCGCCGTCCACCAACACCTGGGTCATTTTGACAAGGCCATGCAGGATTTCTCGGACGCCGTTCGTCTGGCGCCGAAGATGGTGCAGGCGCACATTGGGTTTGGCCAATGCCTGGTACATGACCATCGTGACCCGGAGGCGCTGGTGGAGTTCCAGCGCGCGCTGGAATTGAAGCCCGACGCGGTGCTCGCCCTGGTCGGACGCGGCGGCGTCTACCTGCGCCGCAAACAATATGGCCCGGCTTTGGCGGATTACGATAAGGCCCTGAAGATTAATCCGCGTTATATGCCGGCCTACACGAATCGGGCGCGCGCCAGGGAGGCGATCGGCGATTTCGCCGGCGCCGCGGCGGACAGGCGCAGTGAAGCGGCGCTGCGCAAGCAGTGAAGGGTTGGTTGCTCGTCGTAGAATGAATTGAATGCTGGAAGAGCCGCAGGATTTTTATCGTATTCAGAAGCTCCCTCCTTACGTTTTCGCGGTAATCAACGAAATGCGCGCCCGGGCGCGGGCGGCGCAGATCGACGTGATCGACCTGGGGATGGGGAACCCGGACGGCGCGACGCCGCGGATTGTGGTGAACAAACTGATCGAGGCGGCGCGCAACCCGCGCAATCACCGCTATTCGCAATCGCGCGGGATTCCGCGGCTGCGGGAAGAAATCGCGGCGCGGTATAAAAGCAATTACGGGGTGGAGATCGACGCCGACAAAGAGGCCATTGTCACGATCGGCGCCAAGGACGCGCTGGCACACCTGCTGTTCGCCACGGTGGGGCCGGGCGACGTGGTGGTCTCTCCCAACCCGGCGTATCCCATCCACCAGTACGGCGTGTTGATGGCGGAAGGCCAGGCGTGCATGCTGCCGATGCCGGATGCGGCCGCGTTTCTGGGCCGTCTGCGGGACGTCTGCCGGACGTCCACGGTGAAACCCAAGATGCTGCTGATCTCGTTCCCGCACAACCCCACCACCACCTG
>Ga0182030_10019745_pt1 | contig 12786 bp, 8 predicted proteins | sample 812S3MmetaG_FD_121299 | JGI IMG/M metagenome (GOLD analysis project Ga0182030, IMG submission 121299) | Permafrost microbial communities from Stordalen Mire, Sweden - 812S3M metaG (Illumina Assembly) | ecosystem: Environmental > Terrestrial > Soil > Wetlands > Permafrost | place: Sweden... | reverse complement strand
CGTTTTCGCGTGATGAGCCTGAACGATAACATGGCGACGCTGACCGCCTATGCCAACGATGTTTCCTACAGCGACGCCTTTGTCGAGCAGCTCAAGAATTTCCTTCATCCCGGCGATCTGGTGATTGGCATCTCCGGCAGCGGAAATTCTCCCAATATTCTAAAGGCCATTGAATACGCCAACCAACAGGGCGCGATAACCGTGGGACTGACCGGCTTTAGCGGCGGGAAGCTGGCCGGCATGGCGCAAGTGCCGGTACACGTTCCGGTGAACGACATGCAAAAGGTCGAGGACATTCACATGATGCTCTTCCATGTGGCCATGCAAGTCCTCTGCGCGCGCATGGATACGCCTGTCCAGGCAGCCTGTGCTCCCGCCTTCTGAGGCGGCGCTGCCCGCTCGCGGCAGAAACTAAAGGGCGACTCGCCATGCCCAGCGGTCCCGAGCCAAATTGTGAAAGAGGCGGGCACCGTCAAAGCCTAAAGGGGTTGAGAGGGACCCCTCCCCTGCCCTTCTCCGTCGGGCACCCTCTCCCCTCGGAGAGGGTTGTGATTCTGATTTTTCGCCCCCTCTCTTGGGGAGAGGGGGGGGCCGCAAGGCGGTGGATGAGGGTTTCTTCGCGGGGGATGCATTCATGGCCATGGAGGTATGCGAGGTCCGCGAATTTGACGAAACCCCGCCAAATGATGTCTTTCACCTTTCGCAATGGTCTTGTAACATATCGAAGGGGAACCTTTAGGGTACGGGCGTGACTACCGCCGTTTGCAGGTATTGATTCATCCTGGGGAGGACAGCAGTGAAAATTTTAGTATTGGGTGGGGACGGCTATCTGGGCTGGCCAACCGCCATGTATCTTTCCGCACGCGATCATGAAGTTGCCGTCCTCGACAATTTCTCCAAGCGCAGTTGGGAACGCGAACTCAACGTCGAACCCCTCATCCCGATCCATACGCTCCCGGACCGGGTGGACGCCTGGAAAGAGGTCACGGGCCGCCGCATTTCATCCTTTGTCGGCGATTTGTGCGAATACGACATGGTCCGCGAAGTTCTGCGCGAGTTCCAGCCCGATGCCATTGTCCATTTCGGTGAGCAGCCCTCGGCGCCTTTCTCCATGATGGACCAGCGCCGTTGTAATATGACCCAAGTGAATAACATTACCGGAACGCTGAACATTCTCTGGGCGATGCGCGAGTACGCGCCCACCGCCCACCTTGTGAAGCTTGGCACCATGGGAGAGTATGGCACCCCCAACATCGACATCGAAGAGGGCTTCATCGAGGTCGAACACAACGGCCGCAAAGACATCCTTCCCTACCCCAAGCAGCCCGGCTCGTTCTACCATCTCAGCAAGGTGCATGACAGCCACAATATAACTTTCGCGTGCAGGGTGTGGAAGCTGCGCTCAACCGACCTCCACCAGGGGGTCGTTTACGGCGTCGCCACCGACGAATCGGAATTGGACGAGCGCCTGGCGACCAGCTTCCACTATGACGAAGTTTTCGGCACCGCCCTGAACCGCTTCTGCGTCCAGGCGATTGCCGGCGTTCCCCTCACCGTTTACGGCAAGGGCGGCCAAACGCGAGGCTTCTTGAATATTCGCGACACCCTGCGCTGCGTGGAGCTTTCCATCCTCAACCCACCTCAAGTCGGCGAGTACCGGGCCTTCAATCAGTTCACGCAGATGTTCAGCGTTCTCGATCTCGCCAAAACCGTCCAACACGAGGCCGAGAAACTCGGCTTCCATGTCGCGATCAACCACCTGCCTAATCCCCGCGTGGAGGCGGAAGAGCACTACTACAACCCGCGCCACCAGAAACTTCTCAGCCTGGGGCTGCAGCCCCATTTGCTCTCCGACGTCCTGATCGATAGCATGCTGGTCACCATCCGCGACCATGCTGACCGCATCCGGCAGGAGGTCATCATGCCGCACGTCAAATGGAACAGCGCTTCGGAAGCGGCGGTCAAGGCTTACGCCCCCGTTTCGTAAGCCCCTCACCGGCACGGTGCTTTGCCGCTGACGGCGGTTGCTTTTCTGGCGCGGGAACACCTTGCACATTCAAAACTGACGCTGGGTCAATCCTTAGCCCGCATTTCTCACCGCAAAAGGATTGGACTACTGGAAGGGCCGGCCTTCACAGGCTGCGGAAAAACTCTGCGGCGCTTGGCGCTAGCACTGTCAGCACCACCCCGGCGCTCGGCGCGCCACCCCTCCTCATCTGAGGAGGGGAGCGTTTTCAACAACTCCCCTCCTGATTCAGGAGGGGTGGCGCCTTTAGCGCCGGGGTGGTTGTACGCCGAGGGCAGTTCTTCCGCCGCCTGTGAAGCCCCGCCCTTCCAGAATCATGGTGAGAAGTGCGGGTTAGGCAAGGTTTTACGCGCGCCTTTCCCGACGCGCGGGGGCCGATGTCGTTTGGAGATCTGGTAGCTGCTGATGTCGTGCACCATTTTAACCAGGGCCACGACATTGTCGTAAGGAGTATCCGGCAGCAGGCCGTGACCCAGGTTGAAGATGTGGCCGGTGCGGTAGGCGGCTTGATCCAGAACACGCTTGGCGCGCCGGCGGATGAAGTTCTGTTCGCCATAGAGCACGACGGGGTCAAGGTTCCCTTGTATGGCCACGCCGTCGCCCAGGCGCTGCCAGGCCTGATCGAGTTCCACGTGCGCGTCCACGCCGATCACGTCGCCGCCCGCGTCGCGCATGGCTTCCAGCAGCATGGCCGTTCCTGTTCCAAAGTGGATAATAGGCGTACCGGGCTTAACGGCTTGCAACATCATGCGCGTATAGGGCTGCACGTAATCGCGATAGTCGGCGGGCCCCAGGCAGCCCACCCAGGTGTCAAAAACCTGCACGGCCTGCACGCCGGCGTCGATCTGGCCGTTGATATACCTGGCCAGGCTGCGCGCCAGGCGTTCCATCAGCGCCCGCCAGGCGCCCGCGTCGCGGTACATCAGGGCCTTGGTGTGGCGGTAGTTTTTGGACCCGCCCCCCTCGATCAGGTAGGAAGCCAGAGTGAAAGGGCAGCCGGCAAATCCGATGAGGGGAATCTTCTGATTCAGGTCGGAGCGCGTTTGGCGGATGGCGTCGTAGAAATATGCCAGCGATTGTTCCGGGTCAACCTCGTGCAGGCGGTCAATGTCGGCAGCATCCCGAAGTCCCGGGCTGATCACCGGCCCTTCGCCCTTGTCGTATTCCAGGTGCAAGCCCAGAGGCTCAACAATCAGCAGCAGGTCGGCAAAGATGATGGCGGCATCCACACCCAGCTTTTCCGCCGCGGTGACGGTGACTTCCGAAACCAGGGCGGGATTCTTGCACAACTCCAGGAAGGGTACGCGGGCGCGCAATTCCCGATACTCCTTCATGTAGCGGCCCGCCTGGCGCATCAGCCAGACGGGGGTAGCGTCAACCGCCTCAAAACGGCAGGCTTTCATGAAGCGTGAGTCTTCCCACGCAGGACGCGCTCGTAATTCGGGACTCGGGACACGGGATTCGGGGCCTTCTAAATCCTGACTCCCGGCCCCTGACTCCTGACTCCTGACTTCTGCCTTCCGCCTAAGGATCTCCTTGGCCCGTTGCGCGGTTTCCTGCACTAGGGGCCCCATTTTGGGATGGACGGGCTCAAGATCAATGGCGATCCCGTGATTCACCAGCGTCTCGCTACAGGTGGGGCCCACCGAGGCGACCACGACCTTTTCCAGGGCTGCGAGCAACCGCTCCTTGCCGCCCTCCGCAGCGGCCACTTGCAAAAGATGCTCCACTTGCACCGAGGTCGTGAACAGCGCCACCTGCACGCGGCCGTCCACCAGGGCTTGGATGGCGTCGCGCAGGGGCTGGATATCCTGGGGGAGCGTCCATTGATAAACCGGCACGCGCAGCACCTCGACGCCACGGTCCCTGAGTGCGGCAAGGAAGGCTTCATTGGCCACGCCATATTCCTGCACCGCCACGCGGCTGCCCGCCAGCGTGAATCCGCGCGGATTTTCGTCCAGTTCTTGCAGGACTTCGTGCCAGGTGTTGGGCTCAGGCACGCTGATGGTGACGGGCACCTGGAGCTCGCGCAGGACCTTGACCGGCTTGGGCCCGCGCGCCACCACGGTAATTCCCGCGAGGGCTTGCACGATCTTGTCGCGGGCGTGGCGCGTTTCCAGCACCTCAATCAGCCGGCGCGTACCGACCCCGGTCATGAAAATGACCGCGTCGAGCCGGCCCGCGAACAGCGCCGTGCCAAACGCCAGGGCGGCGGCGTTTTCCTCTAGCGGCGCCTCGCGCAGGGCCGGCGCCACGCGCGGTATTCCGCCGAATCTGGTAATCAGGGCGGCCATTTCCGGGGCGCGCCGACTCTCAAAAGTCACTACTTCCAAACCGTCAAGATTCCTATTGGCGGCTGAGGTTTCAGTCATATCAATCGCTCTTCTAGCGGGTGAGCAAGGCACGCCTCACTGGGCGATCATGAATGCGCGATCAACTTTCGGCAACAACGCGGAGTGAGAGCGCCTTGCAATTTGGCGGACGGAGCCCGCCCCAACCGCATCTCAAAATATGCCCTATGGCTTGCCGGGCGTCAACGCCAACTTCGGCGCCGAAAACTTCGGCGCCGCACGGCAAGAGAAAACCAAAAGGCAAAGAGCAAAGGGTAAAAGTCAATAGTGAAAACACCGGGTCTTCCTTTAGTGTGCTGTCCCGGCTAATTCTTTACAGTACGGACAACGCCGGGGTGGCGCATACATTGACTTCTATGTATGCGCTTGGCAAATCCTAAGTGGGACGGGAGACGAGTTTGCGGCGCAGCTAAAGCCTGCGCCGCTGGAAAAGCCGCAGAGCCTGCCCTGAGCCTGTCGAAGGAGCCGGAGAGCGGGCCCTGCGCTACACGTGCCCAACCCCCGCCAGGGGCGAAAGAAATCGGGGCCAGAGCAAGGGTAGCGCGGACCTCCTATCCGGTCCAATCTTGTTCCCTCATGTGAACCGCATCACCAGCCGATAGAAATGGTTGGCGAGAATCGCACGGCCAGAGCACTACATATTGTGGCCCCATCAGGTGTTACCTCAAGATGTTGATTCTTTATGCTTGGCCAGCCCCATCAGATTGAATTAGATTTATACTCGAAACTTGGCTTTGACTGGTGTGATAGGGTGCTCACTACAATAGACCTGTTCTGCGGGGCGGGCGGTCTCACCGCAGGGTTCAAGCTCGCTGGTTTTCGCTGCCTTTACGGCAACGACTGCAATCCATCGGCGATAGAGACCTTTAGGCTTAATCACCCGGAGACACACACAGATTCGCGTGAAGTCGAGGCTATAGACCCTCTTTCAGTCCGCCAGATGCTGCACATGGAAAGAGGCGAGCTTACCGTTTTAACTGGCGGGCCGCCTTGCCAGGGATTTTCAATAAACGCGCCCGAACGGTTTTTGGATGATCGCCGCAACGCATTGTCCTACCAGTGCTGAATAAGGAGTCCCCGCCGTGACGGATCATCAGGCCAATCAGGCCAGTGCCAGCAAAAACGAAGCTAGCCCCAATGTCAATTGTCTGGATGGCAAGCGGTGTCCAAAGTGCGGCTCCTACTGCCCATTTGAGGTCGTAGTTTCAATGCGAGTTCTGCTTTATGACAACGGCAGCGATGATGCCGAGAACGGTTCAATCGAGTACGATGATAACGCGCTCGCTATATGTCACGCTTGCCGGTACGAGGAAACATTTGGCAAGTTCAATGTTCGATGAGTAATGCTGCTCATGATCAATTGGGTATACTTTCCGAAGTCGTCACCTCCGCCTGAATTCGGCGTCCTTATCGTCAGACTATTCGAAGAGATGGCCGACGCCATCGATTCGAGTACGAAGGCGGACCAACATAGCGACATCGTGATGGCACGAATCGCCCCAGGCCTAGAAAAGCTTGGATTCCGGGTCGAGAAAGGGAAATCCAGCGACGACAAGATAGTTGTCCCCGTGCTCTTCGGGCGCAAAGGCAAGATTTTAAAGTGTTTCAATGCTGACGCCCATGCCGCCAGTAAGGGGTGGGTTCTTGAGGTCGAAGCCGGTCGGGCCGTTAACAACAATCAGTTTCTGAAAGGTATTTTTCAGGCTTGCATGATGCACGATGTTCTCCATCTTGCGATAGCCGTCCGCAACACGTATCGCAAATCGGACGATTTTGCCAAGGTTGAGAGCTTTCTTGAAACGCTCTACGTCAGCGGGCGACTTCAGCTTCCTCTCAAGGGTATTTTACTCATCGGCTATTGACTATGCACTGAAGGCAACCGTCTTTGTGAAATCATCAGAGCGATTGAATACGGCACAGATCATGTGCCACTTCCTCCCTTTGGCATCGCGCGTAGATTGATCGCATGTTCAGCCAGCCCGTCAGCCGACGGGCGAAAGATCATAGCCCACGGCGCAAGCCGTGGGAAATCGGCCCGACCCACCACGCCCAAGCCCCTTTAGGGGCGAAAGAAATCACGACCCTATATAGCGCTCGTCGTAGGCGATGCCATTCTTCTTGAGGAAGACGATCAGCTCCTCCTGGAAGGTCACGCGGCGGTGATGCTTCTCCTGGTCGCCAATATATCGCACCACGGCTGGCGCCAGGGAATGGCTGACACTGAACGCTCCATAGCCGGTTTGCCATTCAAAGCCAGCATAGTTCCGGCTCCGATGCACCCAGCGCGAGGAATTGGTTTTCAACACCCGCAGGGCATCAGCCATTGCCACCGTGGGCGGCAACGAACAGAGCAGGTGAACGTGGTCGGGTCGCGCGTTCGCGGCCCGGAGCGCACCGCCAAGCTCGCGCACAATGCCGCCCAAGTAGGCGAGAAGGTCGTCGTGCAGCGGTGCGGTGATAAGAGGCGCGCGGTCCTTGGTGCTGAAAATCACGTGGGTGAGGAGGTTTGTGTACGTGTGTGACATGTTCTTTCGCCCCTCCGGGGCTTGGGGGCATTTTACTCGAATTCCTTACCCACGGCTTGCGCCATGGGCTAACTATCTTTCGCCCGCTTCGCGGGCTACGAAGGTGAGTAGGTACCGCAGCGCCTCGGGGGAGAGATGCTGGCTTATCGATATCAGCCTGGAGCACTCACCTTTAGCTGGTACAATGTGGGTCCCGAAGCCCCCGACGGACAAATTCGATTGCTTACCCCGGAAGGTCAGTTCACAACAACCATTGATCAAGTCGCTCTAGCTTTCACCGCCCCGGCAAATCTTCCCCCTGCGGGTGTCTATCAACAGGCCATCCAGGCGGAGCTAGAAAATTTGCGGAACGCGGATGGCTGACATTTTCAGTGTTACAAAGCGCAGTGAGATTATGTCCCGAATCCGAAGCGTTGGGACAACTCCGGAGAGGCGACTTTACCTCTTGGTTCGAGAAACCCTCGGTGCCCGATGGCGAATAGACTTAAACGCACGCGCTTTACCGGGTCAACCCGACGTTTTCATTCCATCTGTGCGCTTGGTGCTCTTCGCCGATGGGTGCTTTTACCATGGTTGCCCCCAGCACGGACATCAGCCTAAATCGAATCGGAAATACTGGCTTCCAAAGCTTGCTCGTAATCAAAAACGCGACTTGGCAAACCGCAGGGCACTGCGTGCAATGGGTTATAGAGTGTTGGCTTTCTGGGAGCACGAACTTAGAGGTAGGGAGTTAGAAAAAACACGGGAAAAAATAATCCGCAGAATTGGAGAACTGGCCAAGGATAAGCGTCGAGGGACTGCAAAATGTGGGTAGTATGCTAGCGGCGGTCTCTGACCGCCGGACGGCGGTGGAGACGCCGCCGCTACAGAATGCTTCCGAAGCGGCGAGTTTACCTCGCCATGGCGGCGTAAAGCCGCCTCTACGAAACGCCGAGCGCCGCTCGGCCCTACAGAGTGCCGACCTCAAGGTCGGCGCTACGATTCCGCTTTCCTATCGCGTCGAGGACAAGATGCGGCTGGCGAAAGACCATCGTTCCCTGAAGATAAACGATTCCTTGACGCTGGGCGGCATTCCCCCCGAGACGTTTGAATACCGCCTGGGCAATCGCAGCGCGCTCGAATGGGTGATTGACCAATTTCAGGTGACGGAGGACAAGCACAGCGGCATCCGCTCCGACCCCAACCGCCCCGACGACCCCGAGCACATCGTGCGCCTCGTGGGCCAAGTCATTCGCGTGAGCGTTGAAACCGTAAAGCTTGTAAATTCCCTGCCAGCCCTTTAATTGCGCTACTGTATCGGTTTGAATATTTGTCGTAAGGGCGTTCGCGAACCACCCCTGCGATCATCATGGCGGGCCGGGCGCCGGCCCACGGCGGGGAAACAAACTGGCGGGGAGGATGGGCCGCTACTGCTTTTTCTGCTGTTTTTTTCTCTCGTTTGCCAAAATGCGTGCTAGAATCCCCCTCGCAGTTTCAATACCGCTGTGTCTCGCAGCAGCCATCCGGCTAAAACGGCATCTGCTCTCGCGACCCGCGGCATTAGGCGGGGTTCTAGTCTTGACGCATCATCCCTGCTGCACAAATTGCCATTCCCGGTATAGTCAGAACGGGATGGGGATGAGGTTTGAGGCTGCCGCGTGCGCGATGAAATCAACTCTTGCCAAGGCGGCAAGGAAAGGCTTCATTTCGCCACCGGCGAATACAAGTGTCGGATCTCGCTCCTTTCCGGAAGATGAGCACCGGAGTTTCGAGATCCATAAACCAATAGAGTCGTGCAAATCAAAAAGGCGAAGGTGGCGGATCGAGGCCGCCTCGCCATCGGGAGCATCTCATGCCGCAAAAGTTGTTCGTGGGGAACCTTCCCCACGAAGTGACAGACAGTGAACTGGGTGAGTTCGTCAGTGGGGCAGGTTTTCAGGCAGCTTCGGCCGTCGTCATTCGCGACAAGACCACGGGACAATCGCGGGGCTTCGGTTTCATCGAACTGGCGGAGGGCGAGGACCTGGAGCGGGCCATTGCCGGTCTGAACGGGCAATCCTTGCAAGGCCGCCGATTAACCGTCAACGAGGCACGTCCACCGCGCAATGACTTCGGGGGCGGAGGCGGGGGCAATCGCCGCCCTGGAGGAGGTGGTGGAGGTGGCCGTGGCCCTGGCCGCGGGCATTCCGGCGGCAGTGGCGGCAGCGGCGGGGGCGGTGGCGGTGGCGGGCGGCGCCGCGACTGGTAGCATAAAAGCGTTGAGTGGTTAGTGGTTAGGGATTAGTGGCTAGCAGGGTCCGGACCCCACTTAGCCAATAATCCCTGGCCACTAGCCACTGTTACTCCGAGCCCACCAACCGGCGGTAGACATACCGAAGTTGCTGTTGTGTCTCATGCAGCTTCGCGGCCAGCGTCTGTCCCTCCGCCACCAGGTTCCAGCGCCGAGCCACGCTTTCGGCCGTCTCCGCTTGGGAGCTATTTTCCGGCAAGCCATTCGGGGCCTTCCCCGTCACCAGCCGGAGGATGTGGTCCACGGACCGCAGGAATCCGGCCCCCTCGGTTAAGGCCGTGGCGTCTTCGGCGGAAATGAATTCTGCCGCTCGCAGGGCCGCAATCTGCTCCGCCATGTTCGCTCCGGGCAAGGATCCCACACGGCGCCGCAATCGCGTGTAGGATACGGCAAAGTCCACGTCGTAGTAGCCCCCGGGGGCGGTTTTGGTGTTGCTGCTGGGAACCTCCACTTCCCGTTCCAGCCGCCGCCGCATTTGGTGGAGTTCACCTTCAAAATCATCATAGGCGGAAAAGCGGTGGTAAATCGCCGCCTGGAGCCGATCCACGGCCGTCTGGCCGAGTTCCAGGTTTCCTGCCAGAGGATGGGCCTTCAAGTAGGTGAGCAACTCCCATGCCTGAGCGTCATCCGCGATGTAGCTGAGGAATTCCTCCAAAGTCACCACCAATTCCCCTTCTTGTCCGCGTGGGCGCAGGCGCGTATCCACGGGGAATATTGTGCCATCGCGGGTGTAACTGGAAAGCACCTCAATCGTCTTCTCAGCCAGATGCGTCCAGTGTTCCAGGTCCTCTCGTTTCGCCTCCGACCCGGCGACAAAAACCAAATCGGCGTCCGAAGCCAGATCAAACTCACTCAGTCCCAAGCGCCCCATGCCGAGAATAACGAAGGGCACCTCCCCGCCGCCGGGGCACACCTTTTCGTGCATCCAGGAACTCAGCGCAATCACCTGGGCGCTCGCAATGGAACGTGCGGCACTGACCGTCCAACGCTTCAACATGGGGAAGGCAGAGCCGCCGGCGGACAAGTCAGCCGTGGCCAACTCCAGCAGCCGGGTGCGGTATTGGCGCCGCAAGATGGCCATTTTTTCACGCAGATCCAGCCCCGCTTCGGCGGCCCAGGCATAAGCCTCGGGCATGGAAAAAGCTTCCAGGCCCATCTCCAACTGCCCCGCTTCGGCGCCGCCGGAAGGCACAAGGTCAGCGAGATCGAGGATTTCCAAATCCTCGGGGTGATGAACCAGCAATTCCGTCAGATAGGCGCTGTCGCCTGCCACTTCCAGCGCAAGGCTCAGACTGGCGGCCCTGGCGCGCGCCGGGGCAAAGCGTTCCGGGGAACTGGCCATGGCCGTCAGCAAGCGAACCGCATTCCGTCGCGCGCGTTCCGGCAGATCCGCTTCCCGCACCATAAGCGCCACTTCCGGGGCCTGAACATCCAGGAAGCTCAGCAGCGAGCCAAATGACTGGCGGCCGGCATCCAGCAGGACCGTGGGAGCAGGCTTAAGCTCAAAAGCGGTTCCCGGCACAGCCGCGTCCGCGGGATGAATCACCCGCTGGTAGATTTCATCCACCACCCCAAAGGCTTCGTAAACTTTGCGCCCCAGAACATCGCCCGGGCGCTCGCGCGGCCCGGCATCAATGCCGGTCCGGCGTCCCAGCCGGTCGAGCGCGCCCGGGTCCGTGGGAAGCCGATGCGTTTGCTGCCCCGCTTCCATCTGAATGCGGTGCTCGACCTTGCGCAGGAACTCATAAGCGGAAGTCAGGGCGGCGTAATCGCGGTTGGAAAGCCAGCCTTTATCGTTCAATTTGCGCAGGGCGAAAAGGGTTCCGCCTGACCGCACCCAGTGATCCTGCAAACCGTGCAGCCGCTGCAAGCATTGCACCAGGAACTCGATGTCGCGGATGCCCCCGCGATGACGCTTGACGTCAATCGCCTGCCCGCGGCTTTCCCGCAATTTCTTGGAGATTCTTTCGCGCGAAAGCAGAATGCTCTCCACTGCCACAAAATCCCCGGGCGAGCGATAAACGTACTCCTCCACGCTGCGCAGGAAATCGCGTGTCAGCTTGGCGTTGCCGGCGGAATGGCGGGCCTTGATAAGCATTTGTAATTCCCAGTCCCGCGCCCGGTGTTCGTAGTACCCGCGGGCGGATTTCAGCGAAATCGCCATGTCGCCCTGCTCGCCCTCGGGGCGCAGCCGGAGGTCGACGCGGAAGACCTCGCCTTGCGACGTCGCCTGGGTGATGGTTCGCGTAATGGCATGCGCCACGTGCACAAAATATTCCTTGTTGGTAACGATGGACTCACGCTCGTTTCCCCCTGCCGTCTCACCATCGTGGGAATAAAGGAAAAGTAGATCGATATCGGAATTGTAGTTCAGCTCGTTTCCCCCCAGCTTGCCGAGAGAGACAATGCTGAAGCCCGCGCGCCCAATGCGGCCCTGCGCATCGCGGTACTGCGGTTGTCCATAACGCTTTTCCAGCTCCCGGTCACAAAACAGGTAGGCATCGGAAAGAATCACATCGGCAAGGGTGGAAAGCTCGAGCGTCGTCTCACCGAGCGTGGAGAGAGAAAGCACATCCTTCAGCACGATGCGGAGGTAGTTTCTCCGCTTGAAGTGAGCCAGCAAGGCCGCCAGCCAGGGGTCCGGATTGGTGGTGGAAAACCGCGCGAAGTCCTGCATCAGGTCTTCTTTGGATTTCAGCTTGGTGAAATTCCGGTCGCGCGCGAACTGCACCACCAACTGCGGTTCGGACAGCAAAGTCTCCGCCAGGTAACCGCTGTAACCAAAAATCGCAATGAGGTAGGAGAGGGCGGCGGGGTAGCGCGCCAACTCACCCAGAACCTGCGGTGGCGCAACCTGCGTATAGCGCTCCAGAAGGTTGAGCGCGCCGTCAGGATCAGGCGACGGGGACAGCAGCGACGCCAAAGGGGTCAGCAGCGTGGGCGCCAACTGTTCCTCCAGGCGTTCCAAGTTGCCCGCCGCTTTGCCGGGATCTTCAAAGTTTATTGCCGCGAATTCCGGTCGCATGCGGGAGATTATAGCTTGGATTGGGGAAGTCCGTGGTCCGTTGTCAACCTTGGCTGAGACCGAAGACGGCGAGCCTGACCGCACCCGGCGGGCCCCTGCCCCTCGCAGCTTACAGCCGCAAGCTGCGAGGGGCGCGAGACATGGGAATAATCAGAAAGGCCCTCTAACGGCTTGGAATCGGGGCCCCCTCCACTGCCTCCCCCCGGATTCTGCCGGGTATTATCGTCGTCGTCGCTATCGTGCTCGTTCTGAGCTGCCACCACCAGAGGCAGCACGCGAGCTTTAAGAAGCTCAGAGCCCGCACGCCCGTACATCTGCCGCATGATAACTTTGGCAGAGCGGCCATCCGGCCAGCGAAGAAAGGGGTACAAGTTAGGGGTCGGCGGCAAGCCCCGCTCCTGGTCCTGCAGAAGGCGTGCATCAATATCCCCGTCGGCCACTCCCAGCCGCTCCCGCAGAGGCGATCCCGCCAACCCGCCCGGCTCACCCCCAGCGCCGCGCGCCTTGGATCGCATCAGGGTTTCGACCGCGGCGAAGGGGGGTTGCGCAGCCACCCACAGCGCCCCGAGCCGGGCCGGCGACGCGAATCT
>Ga0182030_10019744_pt1 | contig 12786 bp, 10 predicted proteins | sample 812S3MmetaG_FD_121299 | JGI IMG/M metagenome (GOLD analysis project Ga0182030, IMG submission 121299) | Permafrost microbial communities from Stordalen Mire, Sweden - 812S3M metaG (Illumina Assembly) | ecosystem: Environmental > Terrestrial > Soil > Wetlands > Permafrost | place: Sweden... | reverse complement strand
GGATGAGCATGTGCTTCGGCTGCTCGCTGCCGATGGAGTAGAGGTTCTGGTACACGGCGTCGGCGGTGCCCATATACCAGTTGGAGCCGGTGCGCTGCATGGGCGGCAGCAGCTCAAAGAACTCGCCAAGCTCCTGGGCGACAATGCCGGTCCAGCCTTCGCGAATGTGCCGGTTGAGGGAGAGAGCCTTGTATTGGGTGAGGATGTAGACCTTGCGCAGGCCGGAGTTGATGCAATTGGAGAGGGTGATGTCGATGATGCGGTAATGCCCGCCAAACGGCACGGCAGGTTTGGCACGATCCCGAGTAAGGGGAAAGAGACGTTCTCCGGCCCCGCCTGCAAGCAATACACCGAGTGTGTCTCTCATATCCACCTGACCTGCCTTCAAAGCAATCGCAGCCTGACTGTAAGTGGTCAGGCGAGTGCCGCTATATGGTACGACATATCTTCCGGTGGCACTTTTCCGTGGGCGTCACCGAACGGTGGAGAATACCATACTGAGACGAATCCGGGCTCCCATCCATCTTACTTTGAGGAAGTTGAGCCGCAAAGGGTTTTCCGCAAACTTTAACGCAGCGGCCTTGCAGCGCGGTTATTCTGCACACCGAGGGAACGGTCTCTAAAAAACTTTACGCGGCAATAGATCTCAAGCCAGCCGGGGAGAAATTCTCGCTGGAAGCTGGCGATCCTACCGCTTCTTTTTGAACTTGTACTCGACTCCGACGGAGAGTCCGAAGTTCCAGTTGGTGCGGGCTCCCGCTGCCGAGGTGGGGGTGCTGTAGTTGGTGCTGTAGCGGGTGAAAAGCGCGTCGGGCGTGACGCGGAAGACCCAGCGGGGGGAGCGATTGAGGTCGAAATGACCGCCGAAGACCGCGGCCGGAGCCACCTGATTGTTATAAAAATCCACCACGGACGGATTGGCGCCGCGCAGATCGTGCTGAAAATCCCCATAGGCTCCGCCAACCATGACATGAGCGATGAGCGCGCCATGCTTGTTGTGCGGCCCCAGCCATTCCGGCCCGGCGGCGAAGATGTACTGGCCAACAAAGGGCCCTTGAATGCTGAGGTCATTGACGGCCGCGCCGCTTGTGCCGACATAGTCGCGCTCCGTGCCCTCCAGCCCCCAATGCCTGGTGAGCCAGTAGGAACCCTCGAAATCGAGACCGCCGAGATTGGCGCCCTGCAGCAGGGTGGGTCCGGCTTTGATATGGGCGTAAGCCATGCCCAAAGACACATCGAAACGGTTGTCATAGCGCACATTGGCCAGCGGGTCAGACGCAATGTAAGTTCCATTGGCGGAGGTCTGGGAAGTGGGTGTGGGGCCCTGAACCTGGCCAAAGCTTCCGGCGCAGGGGGCCAGTGCGGCCACAGCAACGAGAGAGGAAAAGAAACTTACTTTAAGACGCATCACCATCCAGCTTACAGGACCACGCCGACAGGGGACAACGAGGCGGGGACGGCATTTGCTTTGGCTATGGTTCGCAATGGTCGGCCCAGCGCGCCCAGATCAGGTAGCGCAGAGTTTTCACTATTTCGACGGATGCGGACAGGGTATGGTGAGCCGGCGACTCGGGAGCCAGCGGCGGAGCGGCGTGCGAGCGCCACTCCAGCGGCAAGTGGCTGAAGATGAGGGCCGCCCTGGGCAGGTGGCTGGCGCTCGAAATCACTTCGGCCGAGCGCCAGCCGTGAGCATTCATAATGCGCATGGAGTAGCAGGCATTCTGGATGGTGTCCTTTGCCTCGGGCTCAACGAAGATGGATGACTCTGGAATCCCCTGGGCGTGTGCGGTCTTTGCCATCACGCGAGCCTCGACAAAGCGATTGTGGGCTGCGCCGCCGGTGAAGATGAGGCGCGGGGCTACACCGCGCTCGTACTCGTGGACGGCTTCAGTAACCCTGGCAAGCTGGGTGGGACTGGGGTTTCCATCGGCGTCTGCGCCGCAGCCGAGGACGATGATGGCGTCGAAGCGGGTAAGCGAGGTGTTGGAGGTGGGGGCAAAGTGGCGTGTCAGGGCGGCCCAGGCCAGCAGCACGAAGAGCAGGCCTGCGGCGGCGAATGCGCTGCGCATGGCCCACCGAGGCCGGCGTGGGGCAGGCATCGAGTGGGACCTGCGCCGGGGAGCTTGCCGCCGAAGTTGCCGGGGCGGCTGGGTACGCGTCAATGGAAATCCCTCCAGCCTCCACTTTAACGCAGAGGCTGGAGGGACGAGAGACGGGAGCGAGTTGGGGACGGCGGCGGGGAGATCAGTCGATATCCGCGGGAGTATCCCATGCGGAGAAGACGAATTCTTTCAAGGGTTTACGCTGGCGTGGCGAAACTTCCTGGGAGCGGAATTGTTCGTTGGGGAGCGCGCCGGGCTCGCCTTGATAGCCGAGAGCTATAACGGAACCAATGGCGTAAACCTCAGGAATTTCAAAGGCTTGCCGGGCTGCATCCGGATCGAACCCGCCCATCTGGTGGGCGGCGAGGCCGAGCGCGTGGGCCTGAAGCGTGAGGTAGGACGATGCTGCGCCGAGGTCGAAGAGGGCGACGCGGTTGGGCGAGTCGTTGTGACTGAATTTAGTCTTGGTTGTGCCGAGGATGAGAACAGGCGCGGAGGTGGCCCAAAGCTGATTGAAGGGCATGAGGGAAGCGAAAATCTTGTTGTAAGCGGTGGAGTTACGGGTGCCGACGAGGAAACGCCAGGGCTGCTCGTTGTAAGAAGAGGCAGCCCAGCGGGCGGCTTCAAAGACTTTGGCGAGGTCGGCGGGCGAAACTTCGCGGTCGGAGAAGGAGCGGGGGCTCCAGCGGCTGTGGAAGATGGGCAAGACGCCGTCGACGGTCGGGGCTTGCTTCAAGTCGTTGAGTTCGTTGACGGATATGGTCATGGGATGCTCCTTGAAAGAAACGATTGCGCTGCGTTTGGTTTGATTCCAGCGGCGGGGCGAAGGATTCCAGAGAACGCAGGTTTCGACTTCCTGCGGACGCAGCTACTAGTGAACGGGGTTCTGGATGAGGTCTGTCGTATCGCACCTTTGCGACACGAAAAAGTCTCAAAGATGGGGCACGCGCATTTCCACCTTGACGAAACGCAGATCCTTCGACTCCCTTCGCTTCGCTACGGTCGCTCAGGATGACAGTTCATTTTGTGATGAACTTCGGCGAAAGGGCACTAGGAGCCGGGGGAATGTGGGATGAACTTATCCGCCCACTGGATGAAGTACTTTACGTTCGGCGCGTCTGTGTGGCCGCCGTCGTGCTGCCGCCAGGCAAGCTGTCCGTCGAGCAGACCGGTGTTTACCGGGGGCATGGTCGCGTTGTGATAGTCGGATGAGACTCCAAGGCCCTTTGCGCCTAACAGCTCGAAGACCGGTTGCGCGGCTACTGTTGCCATGAAGCTTCCCTGCTGATCGAGCCATTTGGCGTCACCCTGCGCGGGCAGGCCGTAGCTGATGAAGGTGAGGCGCGGCGCGCACAAGGCGATGAGTTCGTGCGAATCGACGGGGAGATCGCCGGCGTTCCTGCTGCCGAAGGATGACTGCGACGCTCCATACTTGATGAAATTGCCGGCCATCCAGTAGTATTCGCCGCCGGTGAGGCTCTCGACCGCTTCGCCAAAGTTGCGGCGGTTCAGTTTTGCGCCTCCCTCGCCGGAGGAGCCGATGAGCCCCATGGCAAAACGCTGTTCAAATGCCAGCGTGACAAGGGCGGCCTTTCCGTACCGCGAAACGCCTTCGATACCTACATGTTTGGCATCGACCGTGGAATCAGTCTCGAGATAATCGAGACCGCGAGCCGCGCCCCAGGCCCATGCGCGCAGCGCGCCCCAGTCATCCGGTTTGCGCGGCTGGCCTTTGTTGACCAGGCCGATGATTCCGCGCGTGAGGCCGGCGCCGTTGTCGGCCTGGATGCTGGCGGGATCGATCATGGCGTAGCCCCAGCCGTCGGCGATAAGCTGTTGCGTGGTTGGCGGATCGCCCGCGGGGCGTGGCGCTCCGAATCCAAAGGCTGGCGGAAGCGGGTTGAGCGGACTGTACCCCGGATACTGAGCGAAGATCGACGCCAGTTCGGGATTGTTTTTCACCAGCAGTGCTTTGAGCGCGGCGTTGACGCGCTCCATGTCCTCGGGCGGCGGCTGCGTTGGACTGGGCAGGCCGGTGCGCCCAAACATCATGAGCAGCGGAACCGGCTTTTTGGCATTTGCCGGGACCACGACCGTCATGTTGATGTTGACCTCAATTTGTGGATAGGCGGAGTTGTCGACATGGCCCACGAGCTGCCTCGCGATCACGGGAGTGAACCCAACCCATTCGCGGTCGGTCACCTTCACAGTCCATGTAACAGTGGGCAGGTTCTTCGGGAGGCGGCCATAGACTTCGCGTTCAAAGTCCTCCACAATTTCGGGGCGGCGCTGGTTCCACCACATCGCGGCGGTCGTGACCTTTTGGCCGTTCTTCAGGGTGAGGACATCGGGCAGATTGGGGAAGGGATTCGCCAGAGTCTCGTCGTAATTGGCGTGGTTGGGAGCTTTCTCGTCGCCGCTGGGGCCGGGCCGCAGCGCTTGGATGCCCAACTGGTCCATCATGTTCTGGTGATCCTGATCGGCGGTGAAGGTCACCGGCGGCGGGGCGGCGGCCGGCGCTTGTGCCGTGCCTGCGGATGCGGCGACGAGCAGGGTTGCGGAAACAATTCCCGAAAGCAACAAGGGGAAACAGCTGGGAACAGAACGCCGGACTAAGATCACAAACCCTCCACCATGGCCATTTTTCGCGGACCGAAATCGATGTCTATGCTATCTGACTAAATCGATTTAAGCTAAGTTTCATGAAAAGCTCCAGGGCGATGTTGGCATTCGTTTTGATTGGGTTCGGTTTTGCGGTTTTTGTGCAGGGGCAATCGGCGGTGCGCCAAGATTGGGTAGGTTCCTGGGCTGCCTCGCAACAGATTCCCGAACCGCAGAATGCCTTGCCGAGCGACGATTTGCGCGATGCGACTCTGCGCCAGATTGTGCATCTTTCAACCGGCGGCGCAACTTTGCGTGTACATGTTTCGAATGCGTTTGGAGCGTCGCCTTTGCATCTGACTTCGGTTCATATCGCGAGGCCGGTTTCCTCGTCGGCCCCCAGCATCGATGGGGCCACGGATAAGGCGTTGACGTTTTTCGGGAAGGCCGACGTGGTCATTCCGGCGGGGGCCGAGTATCTGTCGGACCCCGTCGAATATTCCGTTGCGCCTCTAAGCGATTTGGCGGTGAGCATCCGCTACGATGAGGCGCCGGCGCAGGAGACTGGACATCCAGGGTCGCGTGCAACGTCCTACCTGGTCCACGGGGACGCGGTTGCGGCGGCCGATCTGCCGGGCGCGAAGAAGGTGGACCACTGGTATCAGTTTTCGGCGATTGATGTTGGCGTGGCGAAAGGGGCTGCGATTGTTGCCCTGGGCGACTCCATTACCGACGGGCACGGGGCGACGACGAATGGCAACGACCGCTGGACGGACGTGCTGGCGAGGCGGCTGCAGGCATCTCGGAAGACCAGGAATATCGGCGTGCTGAACCAGGGGATCGGGGGGAATCATCTGCTGACCGACGGGCTGGGACCGAATGCGCTTGCCCGCTTCGACCGGGATGTGCTGGCGCAGACCGGCGTCCGCTGGCTGGTAGTGTTTGAAGGCGTGAACGATTTGGGAGGGCTGACTCAAATGAGCGACCCACCCCACGAGGCCCACCTCGCATTTGTCGACCGGGTGATTGCGTCTTACGAACAGATTGTCGCCCGCGCGCACGCTGCGCACATCCAGGTTTTTGGCGCAACCATCACGCCTTATACCGGCTCGGATTATTACCATCCGCCGGCCAGCAATGAGGCGGACAGGCAGGCAATCAACCAATGGATTCGCACACCTGGACATTTCGACGCGGTGATCGACTTCGACAAGGCGATGGCCGATCCCGAGCGCGCCGATCATCTTGCGCCGGCGTATGACAGCGGCGATCACCTGCATCCGTCACCGGCTGGGTATCGCGTGATGGGAGAAATGATCCCGCTGGCGCTGTTCCGGCATTGAGGTTGCAATGTGGCGGCTCCAGCAGGCGGGCGGAAGGTGCTAGGTTAAAGCGGATATGAGTTCCCCTACTGCTGAGGTGTTGGGCGAGATTGGGCTGGCGATGCCGTTGCGTGAGCTGGCGTCGAAGACCTGGGATACGATCGTCGTCGGCGCGGGGCACAATGGGCTGGCTTGTGCGGCTTACCTGGCGCGGGCGGGGCAAAGCGTGCTGGTGATTGAGAGCAGGGCGCGAGTTGGTGGAGCTTGCACGATCGAGGAGCCGTTTGCGGGAGTGAGGATGTCTCCCTGCGCCTATCTTGCGGGACTGCTGCATCCGCTGGTGGTGGAAGAGTTGGAGCTGCCGCGGCGTGGCTTCAAGTGGATTCCAGCGGTGAATGGATTGTTTGTGCCTTTTCTGAATGGGAACAGCATTCAGCTTTGGGACGATGACGAACGGTGTGAGGCGGAGGTGCGCGCGCTCGCCCCTGGAGATGTGTCCGGTTGGCGGGCGATGGGAGATGTGATTCGGCGGCTGCGGGATAAGCTTCGTCCGGCGGCTGCGGGGAACGAGCACGGCGCGGCGGCTTATGCGGGGGACGTGTGGATTGGGGAAGCGCCGACTCGGGAGCAGTTAGAGGACAGGCTGGCGGGCGATGCGGAGGCTCGGGCGGTGCTGTTCGACTGGTCGATGGCGGAGTTTGTTGAGAGGTATATCGAGGATGAGCGGCTGCAGATTGCATATCTTGGGCAGGGCGTGATTGGGACGAATGCAAGCCCGTTCGATGCGGGGACAGCTTCGATACGGTTTCATCACGCGAGCGGGCGGCTGGGCGGCATGGCGGGGATGTGGGGCTATGTGCGGGGCGGGATGGGGATGGTGTCGTTCTACTTTTGCGATGCGGCTCGGGAGGCCGGGGCCACGGTGGTTTCCGGCGTGCCGGTGACGGAGATATTGCCTGGAGAAGGGGTGCTGCTGGAGGGCGGAGAGCGGATTGCGGCGCGGACTGTGGTGTCGAATGCGGACCCGAGGCAGACGCTGCGGTTGCTGAGGCTGGCCGCGGATGAAGGCTGGCGAAGCCAAGTTGAGCGGGTGCCGATGGAGGGCTGTACGGTGAAGCTGAATGTGCATCTGCGGGAGTTGCCGAACTTTGCGGCGCGGCCGGGAACGGATGAAGCGCATCATTATGGGCAGATCAACGCTCCGCTGACAAAGGAGGAATGGAAGGCCGGGTTTGCCGCGGCGCGGCGGGGGGAGTTACCAGAGCACTTATGGTGCGAGCTATATTTTCAGAGCGTTCATGACAGGTCAGTGGTTGCGGCAGGGAATCATACGATGAGTGTGTTTGCGCAGTATGTCCCTTATAAGTTTGCGCAGGGTAACTGGGATGAACGGCGGGAGGAAGTTAGTAAGTTGGCGATGAGGTCGCTGGGGCGGTTTTGCTCCAACATCGACCGCGCGGCGATTGAGATGCAGGTGCTGGGGCCGCCGGACATAGAGAAGAAGGTGGGGCTGACTGGGGGACATATCTTCCAAGGAGAATGCCTGCCGCCTTATATGTGGGCGAATCGGCTGACAGCGCGAACGCCGATGGAAGGCGTGTATTTGTGCGGGGCTTGCACGCATCCGGGTGGCAGCGTGATTGGGATGAATGGGCGCAACGCAGCCATGGCGGTGCTGGCGGACGCGAAGAAGAATTAGCTCCAATGGCATAGGCGAGTTTGATATGCTGCGCCCTACATGCCTGCCGCTCCCGCACTGAAGCGAGGAATTCGTTTTCGCGATCTGGCGCTGTTCTACGTGGTGAGTGGAATGAGCGTGCGGTGGACCGCGATGGCGGCGGCCGCGGGCCCGAGCATTCTGGTGGTTTGGGTGGCAGCGCTGGTGTGCTTCTTTGTGCCGCTGGCCGCGAGCGTGATGGAGCTTTCGTCGCGGCATCCTGAAGAGGGCGGCATTTATGTGTGGACGCTGGAGGCGTTCGGGGAGTTCTCCGGCTTTGTCTCGGCGTGGACTTATTGGATGAGCAATCTGCCGTACTTTTCCGGGGTACTCTACTTTGGAGCGGCATCGGCGTTGTTTGCGTTTGGAACGCGCGGGCGGGCGCTGGCGGCGAGTCCGGCCTATTATGTCGCCTTCGCTGTGGTGTGGCTGGCGATCATTACGCTGTTGAACATTCGCGGGGTGGATGCGGGGAAGTGGCTGAACAATGTGAGCGCGCTGGGCGGGCTTTTGCCGCTGGCCGTGCTTTTTGCGCTGGCCGTAGCTATGTATTGGCGCTTCGGCGCGGCGACGCACATTACGCTGAACAGTCTCGTCCCCCATTGGACCTTGAACAACGCAGTGTTCTGGTCGAGCGTCTTTTTTGCGTTTGGCGGAGTAGAAGCCGGAAGCGCGATGGGAGACGAGATTCAGAATCCGCGGCGAGTGATTCCGTTGGGGATTCTGGTGGGCGGAAGCGTGCTGGCGATTGGGTATATCGCGGGGACTGGGGCTCTGCTGGTGGCGTTGCCGAGCGATGCGGTTGGTGGCCCGGATGGGTTTGTGAATGGCATCCACCTGATGAGCGCGCGGCTGGGGATTGGTTGGCTGCTGGCGCCGGTAGCGCTGTTTGTGGGGCTCAACGCGGTGGGCGGCGCGGCGGCCTATCTCTCGTCCACATCAAGGCTGCCTTTTGTGGCGGGGATTCATCATTGCCTGCCGCCTGCGTTCGGGTTAATTCATCCGCGGTATCGTACGCCCTGGGTGGCGATTGGCGTGTATGGATTGGCTGGGATGGCCGTGACGCTGCTGGGGCAGGCGGGGACGAATGTGCGGGGCGCGTACGAGGTGCTGGTGAGCATGGGGATTATTTCGTACTTTGTTCCGTATGCTTTTCTGTTTGCCGCGATGATCCGGCTGCAGAACAGGCCAGCGGGGCCGGAGGTGCGGCGCGTTCCCGGAGGCAAGCCGGTGGCCATTGCGCTGGGCCTGGTCGGCCTCGCGAGCACGGCGATAACCATTTTTCTGTCGGCGGTTCCGGCAAACGATGAGCCGAATAAGATGCTGGCGATTGTAAAGGTCGTCGGTGGAACCGCGGCAATGTTGGGATCGGGAGCAGCGGTGTTTGCGTTTTCGCGGTGGAAGACGCAAAGGAACAACCGGCGTTCATCCATGGATATATAAACGAAACTCATGCGGCTGCGCTTGGCGCAAAGAACGCTCCAAGCGCAGCTCCCTGTGAACAAAATCCGATTGAGCGTTGTGGTCTCCCACCCATTCGCCAGAAAAAAGCGAATGGATGGGGCACGGATGATTTGTCAGTCGAACGGGGCGGGTTCATTCAAGACGGCGCACTTACGGGTAAATGCGGTGCAGCGTGCGGGCGAAGGGGATGGTTTCCCTTACGTGGTCGAGGCCGCAGATCCAGGCTACGACCCTCTCGATTCCCATGCCGAAGCCGCTGTGGGGGACGCTGCCGTAGCGGCGGAGGTCAAGGTACCACTCGAAGGCTTGACGGGGAAGGTTGTGCTGGTCGATACGGCTGCTCAGTAGCTCGTAACTGGAGACGCGCTGGGAGCCACCGATAATTTCGCCGTAGCCCTCGGGCGCCAGAACGTCGACGCACAAGGCCAGAGCGGCGTTGAGTGGGTCGGGCTCCATGTAGAAGGCCTTGACGTTGGCGGGGTAGCGGTGGACCATGACCGGGCGATCGAACTGGCTGCTCAGCCAGGTTTCGTCGGGCGAGCCGAAGTCGTTGCCATACTCGAAGGGGGCTTCGAGCTGGCCGGTTTTGTGGGCGGCGTTGAGCAGGGCGACGGCGTCGTCGTATGTGATCCGCGGGAACGGCGGCACGATGAGTTGAAGTTTCGCGGTGTCGCGGCCGATTACCGCTAACTCGGGGGTGCGGTTCTTGAGCACGCTCTGGACGATGTGGGAGAGGAAGTTTTCTGCCAGTTCCAGCAGACCGTCGAGATCGCAATAGGCAACTTCCGGCTCGATCATCCAGAACTCGGTGAGGTGGCGGCGGGTTTTGGACTTCTCGGCGCGGAAGGTGGGACCGAAGCTATAGACCTTGCCGAGCGCCAGAGCTGTTGACTCGATGTACAGCTGGCCGGATTGCGTCAGGTAGGCTGGGTCTCCGAAGTAGTCGACCGGGAAAAGAGTGGAAGTGCCTTCGCAGGCTGCCGGAGTGAGGATGGGCGGGTCGGTACGGATGAAGCCGTTGGTGTCAAAATACTCTGCTGCGGCGCGCATGATCTCGGCGCGGATGCGAAGGATTGCGGATTGACGCGGGGAGCGAACCCAGAGATGGCGATGCTCCATGAGGAAGTCGACGCCGTGTTCTTTGAGCGTGATGGGGTAGGGGTCGGACTCGGGGACGCGCTGGACGACCTGGAGGTCGAGCACGTCGAGCTCAAATCCTCCCGGCGCGCGCTGGTCGGCTCGGACCTTGCCGGTGACGATGACGCTGGATTCCTGAGTGAGGCCTTTCAGGGCTTCGAAGACGGCGGGCGGGACGCTCTTGACGTGGGCTACGCCCTGGATGGTGCCGGTACCGTCGCGAAAGATTGGAAAGAGCAGCTTGCCGCTTTCGCGCAGGTTGTAGAGCCATCCGCGCAGGATGACGGATTGGCCGGCGTGCTGGGCGATGGTGGCGATAGTGGCCACTGGAGGCGCCTGCGGTGCGGCAGCCACCTTCGGTGGGGCAGACGCCGCTTGCGCGCCAATAGCGGATTCAGGGGTGGGGGTTACGGTTTCTTCGGACATGAGCTTCCTTGGTGGCCGGAATGAGGCTAGGCGGCCTGACACTCTAGGATAACGCCGAATGGGGCGCAAAAGCAGCGGCAAGGGCCTGCGCGACAGTGGGGTGCGCGAACTGGAACCCCGCAGCGAGGAGCCTGGAGGGAACGGCGCGGGCGCTGGCGAGCAGAGCTTCATCGGCCATTTGCCCCAAGGCCAGGCGCAGAGCAAAGGCCGGCGCGGGCAGCACAGCGGGGCGGTGGAGGGCTGCCGAGAGGGCGCGGGTGAGCTGGCCGTTGGTGACCGGGTTAGGCGAGGTGAGGTTGACGGGGCCGGCAACGGTTGGTGTCTCAAGGATGAACAGAATCGCGGCGATCACGTCGTCGAGGCTGATCCATGAGACCCACTGCCGGCCGGAGCCGAGCGTGCCGCCGAGGCCAAGGCGGAAGACGGGGAGCATTTTGGCAAGCGCGCCGGGGCCGGGACCGAGAATCACTCCGAAGCGGAGATGCACGACGCGAATGCCGGCGTCGACGGCGGGTTGAGCCGCGGCCTCCCATTGCCGGCACAAATCGGCGAGGAAGCCGGAGCCGGGGGCGGAAGACTCGTCAAGCAGTTCGTCGCCGCGGTTGCCATAGATACCGATGGCTGAGGCGATAAGGAACGTCTGGGGTGGCTTCCGAAGCCCGGCAAGGAGCTCAGCAAGAGCGCGGGTAGACTGGACCCGGCTCAAGGCCATTTCACGCTTGTAGGAGGAGGTCCAGCGATGGGCGGCGACGTTGGCGCCGGAAAGATGGATGGCGGCCGCGAACCCTTCAAGGACCTGCGAATGGGCGATTGGAGGCGTGGCGGCGGGATTCCAGGGGAACTGGCCGGGAATGGCTACCAAAACTGCTTTCGGGTTTGCATTCACGGGCTGAGGGGTGCGGACCAGTTGCAAGGCCGAAAAGCGGTGAGCGGCGAGGGCCCGCTGGAGGGCGGTGCCGATCATGCCGGAAGCGCCGGAGAGGAGGATTCGAGGAAACGGAGAGCTGATATTGACGGGATTGATTTTTTTTTGCTCCTGATGAATACGATAGCGGCAGAGATCCGAGTTATTTGGTGAGGCGTAAAGAATTTTTGATCTGGACAACAAATCGACAATTGGTGCATCTTAGTAATGGCACGCGAGAGGGGTTGGATGGGCGAATCGGCGGTGGTGAAGAACGAAGAGACGCTGAAGACTCAGGTGGATCCGGAGACCGCGGAGCGATTTATTGCGGAAAAGCGGATTGGGGAGCGGATCAAGCGGCTGCGCCTGAAGAAGAGCATGGGCCTGGTGGAACTGGGCAGGCATACGGGACTTTCGGCGAGTTTTCTTTCGCAACTCGAGACGGGGCGGGTGGTGCCGACGCTGCGGAACCTGGCGCGGATTGCCATGGTGTTTTCAAAGGATCTTTCCTACTTTTTTGAGAGCGAACCGAATGCGTTGTTCCGGGTTCACCGGCGAAAGGATCGAGTCAGACTTCCGCAAACCGGGGTGGAGACGCCGGCTTACTATTTCGAGAGCCTGGCTTACATGGTTCCGGACCGGCACATGGACCCTTACTTTGCTGAGTTTCAGCCATTGACCAGGGAGACCGAACTGAAGGCGCACATGCACCCAGGGAGCGAGTTTTTGTATGTGCTGGATGGGGAGCTTTCGATTCGCCATGGGGAGCAGGAGTGCACCCTGGAGATGGGCGACGCGGTGTATTTCGACGCCAGCACGCCGCACTCTTACCAGTGCTCGGGAAAAAAGCCGGCGGGAGTGATTATTGTGACGATGCACCAGGCCCCGCCTGCTGTGCAGGCGCCATTGCGGGCGGTGGGCGGAGGGATGGCGCGCCCGTTGGCTGGGCCGGGAGCCAGGCCAGGTGGAGTGGACGGGTAGCGGAGTTAGCGTTGTTCGCGGAGTTAGCGAGTTAGCAATCGCATTCCTCACAGCCAAACCTTTCAGTAGCCGCGATGCCTGTCGCGGGCTGGAAGCTAAGAGCTAAAAGCTAAAAGCTAAGAGCTAAGAGCT
>Ga0182030_10019743_pt1 | contig 12787 bp, 7 predicted proteins | sample 812S3MmetaG_FD_121299 | JGI IMG/M metagenome (GOLD analysis project Ga0182030, IMG submission 121299) | Permafrost microbial communities from Stordalen Mire, Sweden - 812S3M metaG (Illumina Assembly) | ecosystem: Environmental > Terrestrial > Soil > Wetlands > Permafrost | place: Sweden... | reverse complement strand
GTTTGCAATGTATTCAAAGATTACCGGATACCGGGGCTGTCACTTGGAACAAGCGATCGACGGCTGGTGGTTCGACGATTGTATTTGCCAGGATGACGATTTTGAAATGAGACGGCTAGGCTGCTTTGGAAAGCTTGTCAAACGAGTCCATTTCGATGGTTCAAGATTTTATGGGCACAGACTCGGGGAGCGGGTCGATTTTGCCGCGATCAACTGTTCTTGGGTGCCTACAGAAGTATTCGATTGGTTATTAGCCCGGGTCCGGCGGAGGGCGCTGAGGCCCGAACTTCCAGCCTCGGAAGAGTTGGCGCAGGTACATCTGAGGATGCAAGATGAAGTCAAGGGATTGAAAGCGATCACCGTCTCGAAGTTGAGGCGAAGCGCAAGCCATTAGTCGCCATTTTCATGCCGTTGAATAGGTACTTCTCGAACATACCCTGACTCGCCAGACTCCGCTGCTTCATCGCTCCCACCTCACAACTATGAGATTAAGCAATCAGGCTGTGGACGCAGAACTTGTGCAGAGTCTCCTTAGATGACAGTTTGAGATCCCGGCCTCCGGCCACATTCCTGAACGCTGGCCGACTTCCCGTTACGAATCTTTGATCCGAGCGGCATCATCTCCCGCCCTGCGCAGGATATGCTGCCGTTCGTATCAAATCCGGCGCGGGGTACAATCCATCCGATGCATTGAACCCCGGTCAAGCAGCGTTATCAGCTGAATCATAACTACGGAAGGCGACCATACGGACACTACCCGGTTCTCGCCCATATGGCGTCCATGCTCCGATGGGATTCACCGGGGGATGCAAATCATGGCACAGACCAGAATTCGTAATTCAGGAGACTGCGTATTTTGCGGCGGTTTTTTCATTCAGTGTGACGCCGAGTCCGGGACGGCTGGAGAGTGCCAGACCACCGTCTATGATCTGCTCGGGTGGGTCAATAAGCTCGGCGCGCCAGGGGACTTCTCCATAGGAGAACTCCAGTATGTTGAAGTTGGTCACGGTGGCAATTACATGTGCCGCGGTCAGATTGCCTATTGGGCTTGCCGGACCGTGGGGAGAAGTGATCAGTCCGGCTCCTTCAGCGAGGCCGGCGATTTTCTTGAGCTCGAGCATTCCGCCGCATATTTTTACGTCGGGCATCACAATGCCTACGGCTTCGGCCTTGATGTAGGGATAGAAGCCCTGGACGCCGCGAATGGATTCTCCGCCTGCTGTCGGCATAATTGCGGCTTTGTTGACTTGCGCGAGATTTTCGACGGGCTTGGCTGGCGTGACCTCTTCGAGCCAGAAAAGCTTCAACGGTTCGAGGCGTCTGGCTAGATCCAAACTATCTTCGAGATTGAAGTGGCTGTGGCCGTCGATTAAAAGATCGCGGTTGGGGCCGATGGCTTGGCGAACGGCCGCGGCGCAGGCAATGCCGCGAACCTTGAATTGCTCAATCTGGTCTTTGTCTGTCAGGCCGAAGGGAGTTTCGTCGAACGGGGCCAGCTTTACGGCATCGAAGCTGGCGGCAATGGCCTTCTCAGCCATACTGGCAAAGCCTTCCGGAGTGCGTGGGTCAGTGGAGCGGTTAATGTTGGCGTAGAGGCGAATGCGGTCCTGAATGCGACCGCCGAACAGATCGTAGGTTGGGACCGAATAGGCTTTCCCCTGAATGTCCCAAAGGCATTGTTCGAGCGCACACGCGGCGACGACCGCAGGAGTGCCAAATTGCGCGATCATTGGGGACGCGGCCTTGCGAAACCACTCGACAGCGAAGATGGGTTGGCCCTTCAAGAGGGCGGCAAACTGCTTGATATAGATAAGGGTACGGTTGTCATCGCCACTTTGCGAAGCATCGCCGAGACCGGTGACGCCGCCGCTTGTATTCAATCGCACGATGGTCCAATTGCCTCGCTTGTTGACCTTCACATGAAAGACTTCGGCGTCCTCCACGGTGAGTTTGGTAGGCTTCTCTTGAGAGTAGGCGGTGGCTCCCGTGGCATAAGCCAGCGGAGCGAGGGTAAGTCCCTGCAATATTGATCTGCGGTCGATGGACATAGGAAACATGTCTGCTCCTTTTGGATGTTAGGAAAGGTCGATCGTCAAATGACGCCGAGAATTCGACCTTTCGTGTGGTTAGAGCTGCGTGACTCAGGGAGTTTTCAATGACACTTCAACGCCTAGAAGTTAACCTTTGCAGCAAGTTGAATTTCGCGCGAGATGCGTTGGAGCGTGGTGGGAGACCCTGCTGAGCTGATGGTTCCGAAACCGTTTCCGACTGTAGCATTCGGATTGTTGAACTGCGGAGTGTTGAAGAGATTGAAGAACTCCGAGCGTAGTTGCAGCGTTTTGTCTTCGCGCAAGGTGATGTTCTTGAATACCGAAAAGTCCACATTCTTGGTTCCCGGACCTTGCAGGATATTGCGGCCGGCGTCACCCCACTGCTGCGCGCCGGGATTGGCAAAGTCGGCAGTGTTGAACCACTCCTTCAGTGTGCGCTGACCGGACGGGAGAGAGCCGTTGCCGCTGGTGCCGACAAACTTGGCCCTGGGCGTGATTCCGTCAGCGAGGCCCAATGAATTTGATCCTGACGACACGGAGAAGGGAAGGCCATCGAAGTAAGACAGGATGGCGTTGAGCTGCCATCCCTTGACGGCGGGCCGAAGCCAGCCCGATCCCTGGAATGGCAGCGAATAGTTGATGCTGCCCACAAATCGATTTGGAATATTTTCATCGGCATCTCCATAGTCCGCGTGCCTGTTATAGGCGTTCACACTGGAGCCGGGACTGCCGGAGCTCTCGTCCAGTGAGTGACTGTAGGTGTAGGAAAACAGGAACGACAAATACTTGGCTCGGCGTTCGGCTGTCACCTGCAGGCTGTTGTAATTCGAGATCTGGCTGGTTTGCAACTGACTGATCTGCGCAAAATACGGATAAGGACGGCGGGTGGCGATAGCCGTAGTTCCCGGTGTCGCCTGGTTGATGTCCACCATCTGATCCAGATGAACGCCGACGTTTCCGACATAGGCAACCGTAATCCTGTTTGCCGTTCCAATCTCCTGTTGGACACTGGCGTGCCACTGCTGGCTATACGGCGTCTTGACATTGGGATTGACGGCGTAGAGAGGAGCTCCCTGCGGCGCGTTGGTGGTTGCCGGAGTGTGCACAAAACCATTCGAGAGCCAGTTGAAGCCGGTAGAACCATAGGTTGAGTTGTTGAATGCCCAATAGTCGACATCGGGGGCGTTGATGGACAAGCCGGAGACGCTGTTCACGTCGGGCGCAGCATAGTAAATACCATAGCCGGCATGGAATAGGCTCTTCGCGGTCAGCTTTAAGGCGAACCCGGCGCGTGGCTCGAAGTTGGTGTTGTTGCCTTGGGCTCCGCTTCTTGTAACTCCGTTGGTGCCCACCTGATAGACCTGCGTCGTCGACAGGGAAGGGTCGAACTGGTACATGCGATTGCGTACTTCAGTCCAGGGCCAGCCCAGAAAGTTGTCGTAACGGAGTCCGAGATTCAGAGTCAGGCGGCTGGTGAGCTTGTAGTTGTCCTGCGCATAGAAGGCCAGGTCAAACTGCCGGAATCCGCGGGTTCCGGATTGGAAGGCATAGGTTCCTGACGTGGGCGCGCCGAGAAGCAGATCGGCCAGTCCGAGCCCGGTGTAGTTTCCGGTGAAGCTCATGGTGCCGTGCTCCGCCGATGTCTGGTACATGTTGTACTGCAGACGAACCAGTTCGACGCCAATGTCAATTGAATGCTTGCCGCGGAGTAGGCTGACGTTGTCATTCTCCTGGTAGTTGTTGGTGCCGATCTGCGCAGGAGCGTTGGCCGCATCTCCGATCGATGTTTCACCGGAGTCGCTGAGTACCGGCAGTCCATCCGAGTCTTTTAGATTGCTGGCAACGTCGACGCCAGGAATGCCGAGCTGCGTGGGAAGATTCAATCCGTTATCAAAGGTATGGGCGGCAATGAAGATGCGGGACCAACCGAAGCGGGCGGTGTTGAGAGTGGTGGGCGAATAGATGTGGGTCTCGCTCAGAACCGCCTGATATGCCGGTACCTGAGCTGGGCCGCTTGTATTCGCGCCCACCAGAGGCGGTGGAAGTGTTCCAGGCTGAAGAATGTTGTCATAGGACTGGCTATAACGAAGAAATGCGCTGTCTGCATCGGTGAACTGATGGTCCACCTTAACGTCTCCGGCATTGGAGTTGTCGATACGCTGCGGGTTATAGAGAAAATTGTTGGCAGTGGTGGTGCCGGCGATGTTGCGAGTATCGCCATTACTAGAGAACAGCGCCAGCACGTTTTGACCGACCTGCGACTGGGGCAAATTCAGATAGGACGAGGGCACGACGTTGCCTGTGAATGGAATGCCGGTGACGGGGTCATGAACCACTTGGGAATAGTGAGAGAAATCTCCAACGCCTTGCGGGCCCCAGTCCGGTACGGTATCCACGTTGGTGAGGCCCTGGCTGGTGCGCTGGCCGGCGTAATCCACAAAGAAGAAGGTTTTTGGATTGGCTTTGCGGAAGAGCGGACCGCCAAAGGTGAAGCCAAATGAGTTCAGGCGGAATCCAGGCTTGGCGCCCGTATCGAAGTAATTCTTGGCATCGAGCGCGGAGTTGCGGAAGAAGTCGAACACTTCGCCGTGATACTGGTTGGTTCCGGATCGGAAGACCAGGTTGATGATGCCGCCCGAGGCGCGTCCATAGCGCGCGTCGGCATCCGTAGTTTCTTCGCGGAACTCTTCCACTGCGTCGATGGGCGGAAAGACAATGATTCCCAGCCCATTGTTATTTTCGTTGTCTCCTATGCCGTCGAGGAGGAAACGATTATCGGTCATGCGCTGTCCGTTGATGACATAAGACGATGGTCCACGCTGCTGCACGTATGGAATGCTGCCAGCGAGCTGCGATTGACCGGGAACGACGCCCGCGCCCAGGCCCAGGAGTTCAGCGAAGTTGCGGCCGTTCAGAGGTAGATCATGAACGGCCTGCTCGGTGCGGATATTCGAAACGGTCGATGTCTCCGTATCGAATTGGACGGTTGTCGCTTCTACCTGGACAGTCTCGGTAGCTCCTCCGGGGGCTAGATTTGCATCCGCAGATATGCGTTGCGCAACTTCGAGCCTCACATGCTTGAGCACGCCCGTGAAACCTGGAGCTTCAATTTTTACGTCGTAGTTGCCGGAATCAAGCGGCGGAGAAACATAAATACCTTCCCCATTGGTGGAGGTAACGATTGCTAATCCGCTTGCCGTGTTGCGGAGTGTTACCTGCGCTTTGTTGATTACGGCGCCGGTGCTATCTTTCACCAAGCCGGTAATCAATCCCTTTTCAACCTGGGCAAAGACGGTTGTGGTGATGAGCGCTGCAAAGAGCGCCACTGCAAGGAAGAGCCGATTGCTTTTCAGTGCGGATAAATTTGCGAGACGCAGAACAGACATAGATAGCCCCATGATTGCGAGCGCACAGGAGATCGACCGCAACGCCAGATTTCACACCGTGGCGATGCCGGCGCTTGCGCGCGAAAATGTTATTTGTTGGTTATGATTGCCCTGCCACGAGGCAGAGCGCATCTGTGCGGAAACTACGGTAGGAGACAACAGCGCTTTTGCTTAGCGACGATTCGGTGGTTCGTATTCATAATCCGTTTTCCTTTTTCTTGATTCCCGGCGCGTCTTCACACCTCAGATCGCCATGCAAACTGAAGATCAGGCGATAGAGAGTTGATGGACGCCAAGTGTTGCGTGTGCGGCCAGAAGTACCAGACTCAGCACAGGCTGGGTCAAGACACTGATCGAACACACAATCAATTTAGGTTTTGGGGAAGTGTTGAAAGAAAATCAACAACACGAGCAACAGGAGATCGGCTCGGAAGTGATCACAAGCTTTGCCAAAATGTGAATGGTCTCCTGCATGAGGCTATTTAACCGCACAGCCGATAGAAAGTCAACTGCGATTAGTCCTGAGAACGCTGCAGTGTCCGATTTTCCTGCCCCTACTCGGTCATAAGATCCCGGTACACTGGCCGACTTGTCAGTACCAACGGAAGAGCAAGAGCCAATCTAGACCACGACGCTACGTTAGACAGGCTCCGGATTGAAAGCAGACCACAATTAGCCCTTTCATCATCAGTTCCTCTGGTCTGAAGTGAGTGTTCATGAAGCTGCAACGTGGCGTTCACGGCCTGTTGACCGGCTTGCGAGATGCTTAGTGCATCAACTCATTCTCTGAACTTCCCCCCAAGGGTCGGTATTTGTCCCACCTATCCAGATTGCCTAGGAGTCTAAACAAATCAAGATGAGGCTTTCGCTACGGTCGCGGAACGGACGTGCTGTAGAGACCACGCCGCTCTGAAGTTGAGAGGTCGAAGCCTGTCATGATTCTCAAGGTCGAGAGAGGAGGGCCGGGTTTGGGGACGCGCTGGCTAAAGTCGGCGAGCATCACCGGGTAGAATTCGCGAACTTGGATTGAACTTGGGTCGCGTTCTTCGGCGCAAGTCCCATAAATCCTCACGAATATGGTGGCCGAAGACGGGATCTATCTGCTTGCGAGGGTTTCGCCAACAAGCTACCCGCTCCACGAACCAATCCAGTGTTCCCTAACGAGAATCGTGTCGATGCCGGATATCGCGGAACAACAACCAGCATCAGCTTCCTTCCCGGCCACACCACTTTACTGGTGCCAGACTATTTCCCAGTCGAGATAATTGTGCAGCCCTTCGGCTACCGCAGCTGCACAATGAGCCCCCGTCATCGCTGCATGGTGCTCGAACCCATTGCGGCAGATGTATTGCATCAGATCATGAAGCCGCGGGACCTGTACAACAGCTTTGGTACCGAAGGTATCGAGCGGGTCGTCGGTGAATCGCCCCTCTCCGACATATGCCCTGATACTCCCCGTCAGGTCGTCTGTACTTATCCGGCCAAAGGTCACTGGCCCTGCTGGAGTGCGGCCGGCTAGAGCGCCAACGGTGTTCGCCTCGCCCAGAACAGTGCCGAGGATGGGAGCCGTACCGATGCGGATGTCGGGGAGAAAATCCTTTGCCCAGTTGCCGCAGTGGAAGAAGACGCACTTGTCCGGATCGCTACCGTAGTTGTTGTTCCAGTCCACCAAGGCGCTTGGCCTGGCGCTGGCCAGTTGCAAGGCATACATGCTGACCACGCCGGCGATGTCCACCTCGCATGCGCTGGGCATCATCTGCTCGCTCATCATACTCATGATGGTGCAGACATTGACGCCGTAGTTCTTCTGCATACTGCTCCAACATTGGATGGCGGTGGCTGTCAGGCCAAGTTCGTCCATCCATCCATCAAGCACGACTGCGAACTTTGCCATCTTCACCATGGATTCTTCCGGAGCTTCGGAGCTGTAAGCGTACTGGCGAATCAGTTCGATGCGTTGCTTAACGCGCGCATCACTACTTGCGATGTCTGCCGCGCGGCCGAAGATCTCAGAGAGATCGATGGTGTTGACGCTGATACCCGCGTGCTCCAGCAGCTTCTCGCTGTAGCGCGTGGTGTTAAACGCATTGGGGCGCGCACCGACAGCGCCAATGCGGACACGACGCAGGCCCTTCACGACCCGGCATATTGCCAGGAACTCCAAGAGATCCTCCTTGAAGCGATCAGACTTAATCGAGACGGTGTGGTCACGCGTGAGCGAGTACTTGATTCCATACTGCCGCAGGTTATTGCAGACGGAGATCTTGCCACAGAAGGCGTCACGGCGGCGCTCGAGCCCGAATTGGTCGAGGTCATCGGGACAGGCCTGGACGAGTATTGGGCAGCTCAGTTCGCTCAAGCGAAGCGCGTCCGCAATTCCCTTCTCGTCTCCGAAGTTCGGGAGGCAGATGAGAACCCCGTCAATTCTATGCCGCTGCTCGCGCAGCAATTGGCCGCAGAGCACAGCATGCTGCCATGTCTCCACGGCGCCGAGCTTGGTCTGCTCCGGGGTGAGCATGACAGTCTGAATGCCCAAGCCGGTAAGAACCTGAGTGAGGTCACGGCGCGCCTCGGCTACGAGACCGTCAGGAAAGAAATCCCGGTTGCCGAAGATCACGCCAAGCGTCATACCTTTTGCTCCACCCATCGCAAGACTCTCCTTTGCGTTGCGTTTGCTTCCACTCAGTGGCCCAACGCCACTTTGGCAAAGTTCTGATACTGGTTCGCATTGTCTTTGGTCACCAGATCGCACGCGATGACCTGAATCTCGGGCTTGCCGGTTGTGCCGGATCTGCGCATATGGTCAGCCTCATCGACTGCGAGGCGCGAGATTATGGAAGCAGGCTGTAGCGAGGTTGCCTGAATGGCTCCGGAGACGATGGCCGCGATTGCGTCGCGACTACCGTCAAAGCCGGTGATTTTAATTCCCGTAAGGCCAGCGCTTTTTACGGCGGCAGCGGCCCCGAGCGCCATGGTGTCGTTCCCGGCAATGATGCCAGCGATCTGCGCGTGCGCCTGCAACATGGTTTCGGTCTTGGAGAATGCTTCGGACTGACTCCAGTTGGCACTCTGCGCAGAGACCAGCTTGAGTCCGTGTATAGTATCGAGCACCGCATGGAAGCCACTGGTGCGGACGCGGGCATTGGTATCGCTTTCGCGACCGAGCAGTTCGACATATTCGCCTTTGCCGCCGAGCGAGCGTGCGAACTCAGCGGCGACGAGACGGGCACCCTGATCGTTATCGCTAAGAATCTGGGCCTTGGCGATCCCCGTAGCGTGAATTTCGCGATCAATTAGGAAACAGAGGATGCCGGCCTTGGCGGCGCGGCGCACGGCGGAGACGGAGGAGTCCGTACCAGCGTTGTCCAGGATGAGAATAGCGGCATTGCTGGCGATGGCCGCATCGACGAGATTGTCCTGCCGGTAGGCATCGTCGTTATGCGTGTCGACACGCACGCGATAGCCGAGCTCAGAGGCACGCGCGGACGCAGCGTCCGCCTCGGCCTTGAAAAAGGGGTTGTCCTGCGATGGGACAAGGATGACGACAAGCGGGCGTTTGTCGACGGAGTGGCAGCCGGCGAGCGCGGCCAGCGCACAGAAGAGCATCGCAATACTTACGTGTCTCACGTGCTTACCTTTTCCTGGCTGGAGCGGCTGCGCAAGAGAGCGGGCATCAGCCGGGCATGCACGCGCATCTGTAGCTGATCGACGGTAACGGCAAGAACGATGACAACACCCTTAATCACGATCTGCCAAAACTCCGAGACGCCCATCATAACAAGGCCGTCAGCGAGGACGCCGATGACGCAGGCGCCGATGAGTGAGCCGGAGATGGAGCCGCGGCCGCCCATGAGCGAGGTGCCGCCGAGCACGACAGCGGCGATGGCATTCAGCTCAAAGGTCTCGCCGGTTGCGGGGTGGGCTGCCTCCAACTGCGCGGCAACGATAAGACCGACCAGACCGGCGCAGAGGCTGGAGAAGACGTAGGTGAGAATCTTGACCTGCTCCACGCGAATGCCGGAGAGACGCGCAGCACGCTCGTTGCCGCCAATCGCGTAGACATGGCGACCGAAGGGGGTGCGGCGGGCAACCAGAGCGGCAAGCGCGGCGATGACCGCAATCATCCAGACCGGCGTGGGGATGCCAAGCAGGAAGCTCTGCCCAATCGAGATGAAGCCGGGAGTGGGGTGCGCAGCGGTGCCCGCGAGGTTGGGGAAGGTCGCGCCATGCGAGAGCAGGAGCGCGGTCCCGCGTGCGATGTACAAGGTACCGAGGGTGGCGATGAAGGGCGCGACGCCGAGCCGGGTGATCATGGTGCCGTTCAGCAGTCCGACGGTACAACTCACCAGCAGCGCGACCACGACGGCGGTGAGCGTGCCGACAGGATGACCATGGAGACCGATGGTGAACAGACCTCCAGCCACCATACCCGAGAGGCCTGCCACCGACCCAACCGACAAATCGATGCCACCCGCGAGCACAACGAAGGTCATCCCCACTGCGAGCAACGCGCTGATGGCCACATGCTTGGCCAGGATCGACAGATTATTCGCCGTCAAGAAGCTCGGCGTCAGCAGAGAGAACATGATCAGGAGTGCCAACAGAACGAGCACGGCCCGCAATTTCAGCAGAAGAACCACAACGTCGGCCCAATTCATTTTTCTCATGCACCGAACTCCAAGGGAGGACTGGCTGCTGCGAATAAAGCTTCGTCGGTGAGTTCGCCGGCGGGAAACTCGGCCACGATACTGCCGCGCGCCATGGCCAGCACGCGATCGGCGAGCAGGCGCGTCTCTTCGATCTCGGACGAAGTGAAGAGGATACTGAGGCCGTTGACGGCGAGCGCGCGCAGCGCGCGATAGATGTCCGCCTTGGCACGCACATCGACGCCGCGGGTGGGCTCGTCGAGCAGGAGGACAACAGGCCGGCTCATGAGACAGCGGGCGAGAACGACCTTCTGCTGGTTGCCGCCGCTCAGGGTGGTGACGGGCAGATCGAGGTCAGTGGCGGAGATCTGCATCTGAGCTGCGACCTGTTTAACCGCCGCCGTCTCATCGCCACGCGAGAGCAGACCATAGTGCGAGAACCCGGCCAGCGCAGCGAGGCTGATGTTTTCAAGAATAGAGAGATCGGGAACAAGGCCATCGCGCTGCCGGTCTTCGGGAGTGAGGGTGATGCCAGCACGGATGGCGTCGGTCACGCTCTGCAGCAGCATTTGTTTGCCGCGCACGGTGACGACACCGGCATCGGGCTGACGCAGGCCTGCGAGGGCCTCCAACAGCTCGGTGCGCCCGCTTCCGAGCAGACCGTAGATTCCGACTACTTCGCCCTTGCAGACGGAGAAGCTGACGTCATGTACGGCAGGCCGACCGGACTGGCGCGCGCTGAGGCCAGCAACTTGCAGGACGGCCTCTGTGGCGGCTGGTACGTGTCTTGCAATGGTCGCATCAACGGCACGGCCGCTCATGCGCTCGACGATCCAGGCACGGTCCACGCTGCCACGCATGCCTTCGCCGACCACCCGGCCATCGCGCAAAACGGTGAAGTAGTCGCCGAGATACATGAGTTCATGCAGGCGGTGCGAGATGTAAATGATGGCGACTCCGCGTGACTTCAGCTCCTCGATAACGCGGAAGAGCACCTCGGCCTCAGTCGTACTAAGCGCGGATGTGGGCTCGTCGAGGATGAGAATTCTGGCTTTATGGGCGAGCGAACGGGCGAGTTCCACCAGCTGACGGCAGCCGAGGGAGAGATTTTCGGTGGGGAACTCCATGGCCCGCGGCTCCATTGGCATGCCGATGCTCTTGAGGGCTACGCCACTGCGCTGCTCTTCGGCGTCGCGGTCGACGAACATGCCGGCGCGCACCAGCTCGCGGCCAGCAAAGATATTTTCGGCGATGTCCAGGTTGCCGAGCACCGCGAGTTCCTGATGGACAATGGCGATGCCGGCCGTCGCAGCGTCGCGGGGTGAACGGAAATCGAGCGGCAGACCGTCCATCAGAATATGGCCGGAGGTGGCTTTCTCAATGCCGGCGAGCAGACGCATGAGGGTGGACTTGCCGGCGCCATTCTCCCCGATGAGCACATTGACGGCACCGCCGCGAACGCGGAAGGTGACATCTTTCAATGCGAGCTGCCCTCCATACTGCTTGGTCATGCCGAGCGCTTCCAGCACGACCGGATGCCCGCTGTCTTGCACTATGTCCTTCATGGCTGCACCATGCGCAGGCGAGCACGCTGGACGGCGAGCTGCCACTCCGGATAGTGGGCGGCGCGCATCCGAGAGAGCGGGCCGGGGAGAAAGGTGGTGGTCTGCATGGCAAGGCCGTTGAGATCGGCGAGCGAGCGCCACCATCCGAGAGAGAGGCCGCCCAACCATGCGGTGCCCAACGCGGAGGGATCCTCATGGCCGGAGCGTACGACGGGACGCCCCAATACATCGGCCTGGAACTGCATCAGCCAATCGTTGCGCGTGGCTCCTCCGTCAGTATGCAACGCGGGAAGATCGCAGGCGGCTTCCTCGACCATGGCATGGAAGACATCGGCGATCTGGAAGGCTATGGATTCGACGGCAGCGAGGGCAAGATGGGCAGCGCGGCTGGTGCGGTTCAGGCCGGAGATGTTGCCGCGTGCGGCGCTATCCCAATGCGGCGCTCCAAGGCCCACCATTGCGGGAACAAAGTACACACCACCGGTATCCGTCAGCGATGCGGCGAGGGTGACAGTGTCCTCGGCGGGATTTGTGAGCCCGAGGAACTCTCCGACCCACTGCACAGCGGCGCCGCTCATCGAGATGTTGCCTTCCAGAGCGTATTGCACGGGTTCGCCAGTTATGCGCCATGCGATGGTGGTGGCCAATGTCGAGCGGGCCTCCAGGTTCGGGAGCTGAGGCAGGAGCGACATGAGCGACGAGCCGGTGCCATAAGTCGCCTTCACTGTGCCCGGAGCGAAGCAGGCATGCCCTGCCATAGCGGCGTGCGAGTCGCCCATGGCGCTGACGATGGGCACCCTTTGCAAGCCATCAATTCGGTCGCAGTACCCAAAGATATCGGACGAGGATTTCACCTCGGGTAACGCGGCACGCGGTACCCCAAAGAGTGCGAGAAGCTCCGGATCCCAATCTGCGGTTTTGAGATTGAGGAGTTGGGTGCGCGAAGCATTGGACACATCGCAGGCATGGACGGCTCCCTGGGTCAGCATCCAGATCAACCAGCTATCGACGGTGCCGAAGCAAATATCGCCTACAGCCGCCTGGTCGCGCAAGTCGGAAAGATTCTCAAGCAGCCACTGCATCTTGCTGGCGGAGAACAGTGGATCGATGCCGAGGCCGGTATGTTCGCGCAGCATCGG
>Ga0182030_10019741_pt1 | contig 12788 bp, 13 predicted proteins | sample 812S3MmetaG_FD_121299 | JGI IMG/M metagenome (GOLD analysis project Ga0182030, IMG submission 121299) | Permafrost microbial communities from Stordalen Mire, Sweden - 812S3M metaG (Illumina Assembly) | ecosystem: Environmental > Terrestrial > Soil > Wetlands > Permafrost | place: Sweden... | reverse complement strand
GCGTTTCAAATTCCAGGCCCACCGTTCCCTGCCCCAGCAGCGTTTCTTCCTGCTCGAACGCGTGAATGGGAAGCGCGCCGGATTCTTTTACAAACCGCTCGCTCTCCAACAGCGCATCGGCGTAGCGATCGCCCGCGATGACGAGCTTTGCTCCGAGCGCACGGATTCGCTCGATCTTCACAGGCGAGGCGACGCCCGGCACAAAGATGGTGGCCCGCTTGCCCAGCTTCCACGCGGCATAAGCCACCGCGAGGCCGTGGTTGCCGCCCGAAGCGGCCGCCACCCCCGCATCCGGAACCGGCCGCGTGAGCAGATTGGCGAACGCCCCGCGCGTCTTGAACGAGCCGGCGTGTTGCAGCAGTTCCAGCTTAAACACGATGGAGACGACTGAGAGCCCGAAGTCCTCACCAGCGATGTCGACGACCGGGGTTCTACGAATCCACGGCCGGATCAGGCGTTCGGCTTCCGCAATTTGACTCCGCTGAATCATACCGTCCGATTCTTCACCTGATAGAAGATCCAGGACCCGGCCATCACCCAGGTCTCCACCAACGTGCATGTGATGGCCACCGCATAACTTGCACTTGTTACATACAACAGCGGCACTAACACGACAAAGTTAAAGGCGCCCGCGGAAATGATAAGCTGCGACCATTGCTTCTTATAACCCATGCCCAACATATAGTAAGTCGCATAGATGGATCCTATGGCGACCACCATGGGGATTGGCGCCATAATCCGCAACAGCGGAACGCTGGGGCCGAACTTAGGCCCGAACAGGATTCTGCCCACTAGCGGGGCTGCCACAATCCAAAGCACCGAGATGAGCGCGAAGGGCGCGGTTAACCGCAAAGTATTGCGGCGGATAAACGCCACCGCTTTCTCGGGCGATTCATGCGCGAGGCGGCTGATGTGCGGAAAAATCGCCGTCGTCAAAGGAAATACGAGCGCCTTGCCCGCATCCACCAGCCGCTGCGCCGCGCTGAAGTAGCCCACGTCCCGGTCGCTCGCCAGCATACCCAGCACGAACGTGTTGCTTCGCGTGTAGAGCGTAATGGCGGCAGTGGAAAGGAACACGTGCCAGCCTTCCACGAAGGTGCGCTTGATTTCGCGCAAAGAGACGGGCACCAGGCGCGCCGTGGTCACTTTGCGGAAACCCACGTAACCGGCGATGCCAGCCAGCAGCATGCTACCCGATTGGATGCCGGCGGCAACCAGATAATCAGACGGCCGATGCACCAGCAGAAATGTCGGCGCCAGACCCAACAGGCGCGCGCCCACTTCGCGATACGTGATGTTTTCCATCTTCTCGATGCCCTGAAACAGCCATTGCGGAAAAATGACATTGGCGATTACGGAGAGGAAGGTCACAAAATAAAGCGGCGCATCCACGCGAAAGCGCGGCACCAGAAATACCATGGCGCTGAAGACACCCAGTGACCCCAGCATGAGGAGCGTCTTGGCCAACATGGTCGCGGTGAAGATCTGCGAGAGTTTCAGCTGGTCCTCGCGGTGAATGGAGATCTCACGCGTGGCGGTGAAATTGAAGCCGTATTCGGTCACCACCAGAAAGTAGGAAACGAAAGCTTGGGCAAACGCGATGGCGCCGAATTTTTCGACGCCCAGGACGCGCAAAAGATAAGGAAAAGTAAACCACGGCAGGATATAGTTGGCCGCCTGGATTCCATAAAGCGAGAGGGCATTACGCACGACCGAGCTGCGAAAATAACGGTGCGCGCTACCGCCCAACCACAGCCTCCAGAGCCTTGCGCACCATAGGATCGTAGCTAAGTTCGACTTCGTCCCCCTGTTCCACGCCCAGCGCCTGGTCCAAAATTTCCGCTTTCAGGTGGTGCTCGATGAAGGCGCGATTCGCGGTCCATTCGCTCACTCCGGGCTGAATCCGCCGCCCCGCCGCATACGCCTGAAACTGATCGAGCACTTCCGGCGTGACTTCGAAATTCGCGTCCACTTTATGGTTGTGGCAATACTCCGTTGCGAAAGAAACAAAGCTACCCGATGCTTCGAGTGCGATGCTGACGCGCGTCTGCGCAGCCGGTTCCGCAAGAATGTCGGGAGTAATTCCGCCTCCGCCGCGCACTGGACGCCCTTTGTCGGTGTGGAATTCGCTTTGTTCGTTGGGATGCGCGGCGGTGGCGGCCAATTCGAAATCGCCCACCTGAAACGGCTTCTGTATGGAGCGACCGCTGGGCGTATAGTAAAGCGCCGTGGTCAATGCGATGCCGGTTTTTTCCGACAGCGGAAACACGCTCTCCACCAAGCCTTTTCCGAAGCTGGTCTCGCCTACAATGGTGGCCCGATCATGGTCCTGGAGCGCTCCGGCGACAATCTCGGAAGCACTGGCCGATTTGCCGTTCACCAAAATCGCCACTGGGAAAAGGTATGGCTTAGCGCCCGCCGGCACCTTCTCTACTTCCGGCGCGGATTTCCGCCCGCGCACGGAAAGTATCGTCTGCCCCGGTTCCAGAAACATGGCGCAGGCTTCCATCGCCGCGCCGATGATTCCCCCCGGATTGTCGCGCAGGTCGAGCACCAGACCTTTTAGCTTGTCGCCCCCAAGTTGCTCAATCGCATAGTGCAGTTGCTGGCCGGTTTGCGACTCCCAACTCACCACCCGTACGTAGCCGATTCCGGGCTGCAGCAAGAAGGCCCGGTCCACGCTCTTCGACTGCAGTTCCTCCGGCGTCAAAGTCATGCTGAGCAGGTGCGACACTCCCGTCCGCCTCACGTAAAGCTGCGCCGGCTTTTGTCTCGATTCCGTGAGGAATTGAGTGAGCTGCTCCAGATCGAACCGGTCCAGCCGGATATTGTTCACCGCCAGAATCTCATCACCCGGCGCAATTCCCGACCGGGCCGACGGCGTTCCCGGCAGCGCCTGCAGCACGATGACGCGGCCCGGCATTAACGACACGACCGTGCCGAAGCCTTTGCTGGTGGAGCGCTCCATCTGCTTCAATTGCTCGAATTGACCGGGATCGAAAAACACGGAATGCGGGTCGAGCTTGCGAAGCAAGCCTGGGATTGCACCTTGATAGATGGCCTGATCGGGAGAAACCGGGTCGGCCTCATGCGCATCCACCACGGCATAGAGATCGGTGATGCGCTTCACCTCGCGGTCGATCTTGGCATCCTCCGCGGCGGACACCGTTGGGCCGCCCTGTGCACTCAAGGAACAGACACAGAGGAACGCGGCCAACAAAAACCTAAGTCCGTTACCTGGTCTAGCGGGCAAAACGCGTGGCCTTCTTCTCTCGATGCCGCTCCAGCGCCAGGCTAATCAAACGGTCGATCAACTCCGCGAACCCAATGCCGCTGTGCTCCCACATCCTGGGATACATGCTGATGGAAGTGAAGCCGGGAAGCGTGTTGATTTCGTTAATAAACAACTCTCCCGTGGATGCTTCACGCAGGAAATCCACACGCGCGAGCCCCGAACATTCCACTGCACGATAGCACCCAAGGGCCAAACGCTGGATTGCGTCAATCTCCTTTTGCGGAAGCTGGGCGGGTAAGTCGAACTTCGCCTCGTTTAGCAAGTACTTGTCTTCGTAGTCATAGAATTCGCGCGACGGGTGAATCTCGCACGGCGCGGACGCCACGGGTTCGCGATTGCCCAGCACCGAGATTTCGAGCTCTCTTCCTACAATCGCTTTCTCGATCACAATCTTGCGGTCGAACTGGGCCGCCAGTTCCAGAGCCTTCTCCAGCTCCGCCCGATTATGCGCCTTTGAAATTCCCACAGATGAACCCAGATTCGCGGGCTTCACGAATACCGGAAATCCAAACGCCGCTTCCGCGCGATTGAAATCGAGCTTCTCACGCGCCATCTCCACCCAATCGACCACAGGCAAGTGCGCCTCGCGGCAGACGCGCTTCATCATCACCTTGTCCATGGAAACCGCGGAAGCCATCACGCCCGCTCCCACATACGGCAGATCCGCCAGTTCAAACAAACCCTGCACGGTTCCGTCTTCCCCGAAGGTGCCGTGCAGCACCGGAAAAATCACGTCGATATCCGGGTGCGCACCGGGTTCGGGCAAAATCGGAAAGGGATTCCACTTCCCTTCCTTGCCGATGAGAAATCGCCGCACTTCATACTTATCGGGGCTCAGGGCGTTCAGAATCGATTCCGCCGAGCGCAAAGAAACTTCATGCTCTCCGCTTCTGCCGCCATAAACCACTGCAACCTTTAATTTCATTGGATAATCTTTTTTCCCATCGCCGAAAGAATCAGTTCCACTGCCAGATTCGCGGTGCGGTTCACCTCGTCAATCACGGGGTTGACCTCCACCACCTCCATGGCAATCATGCGGCCGTCATCAGCGGCCATCTCCATGGCGAGATGCGCCTCCCGATACGTCATGCCGCCGCTGACCGGCGTTCCCACTCCCGGCGCGTAATTGGGGTCAACCGCATCCAGATCCAGCGAGAGGTGGAAGCCATCTGTGCCCCGATTGGCAATCTCCAGCGCCGCGGACATGACCGCGCGCATCCCGCGCTCATCAATCTCGCGCATGGTGAAGCAAGTGGCGCCGGAATCCCGCACCAGCTTCCCCTCCTGCTGGTCCACGTCGCGAATGCCCACCAGAACCACGTTCTTCGCATCCACCTTGGGCGCGAACCCGAATAGATTCACCAGTTCAACCGGTCCCATTCCCATGAGACAGGCGAGCGGCATTCCGTGGATGTTACCGCTGGGGCTGGTGTGGGGCGTGTTCATATCCGTATGCGCGTCCACCCAGATGATGCCTGCTTTCCGGCCGGTCTTTTGGAAGTGACGGGCAATGCCGGAGAGGGTTCCCACGGCAATGGAATGGTCGCCGCCGAGCACCAGCGGAATCTTCCCGTCATCCATGGCGTTTTCCACCATGCGCCCCAGGCGCTCGCACGTATCGGCAATCTGCGGCAGATACTTGGCGTCGGCGGGGCCGGGCGGCGCGCTCTCCGCCTGCTCCACCAGAACATTGCCCCGGTCCTCCACTTCAAATCCGAGCGCGGCCAGTTTCTTATTCAGGTTGGCCACGCGCAATGCGGAGGGTCCCATATCGACGCCGCGCCGGTCCGACCCCATATCGAGAGGCGCACCAATGATGCAAATCCGCTTCATGGGAATTCTCAGGGCCGGAGGCGGTAGAGCATGCGCGGAAAGGCGATGGTCTCGCGGACATGTTCGAGGCCGCAAATCCACGCCACGCAGCGCTCAATGCCCATGCCAAACCCGCCATGCGGTACCGAGCCGAACTTACGCAAATCCAGATACCAATCGAACGCGGCGGGCGGCAGGCCGTGCTCTTCGATCCGGCGGATCAGCAGCGCGGCATCGTTCACACGCTCGCCGCCGCCAATGATCTCGCCATAGCCTTCCGGGGCGAGCACATCGACGCCCAGCGCCACTTCCGGCCGCTCCGGATCGGGTTGCATGTAAAACGCCTTGATGGCGGATGGATAGCGATCGACCATGATGGGCCGGTCGAATTGCTGCGTGAGAATGGTCTCGTCCGCGCCGCCGAAATCGCCGCCCCATTGAATCTCGCTGCCGTGCGCCTGTAGAATTTTGACCGCTTCGTCGTAGCTCAACCGGGGGAACGGCGCGCTGACGGCCTCCAGTTTCGAAACATCGCGCTCCAGGGTCTTCAACTCCGGCTGGCGGTTTTCGAGCACGCGTCCGACCACGAAAAGAATCATCTCCTCGGCCACCCGCTTCACGTCTTCCAGGGTGGCGTACGCCATCTCGGGTTCCACCATCCAGAACTCCGTCAGGTGCCGCCGCGTCTTCGATTTCTCCGCCCGGAACGTGGGCCCAAAGGTGTAAACCTTGCCGAACGCCATGGCCGTCGCTTCGTTATAAAGCTGGCCGGATTGCGTCAAATACGCCTTATCGTCATCGAAGTAATTCACTTCGAACAACGTGGTGGTGCCCTCGCAGGCAGCTGGCGTAAAGATGGGCGTATCGACCAGCGTGAAGCCGTGGCTATCGAAATAATCGCGCACGGCCTTAATGATTTCGTGGCGCACGCGAATAATGGCATGCTGGCGTTGAGAGCGCAGCCACAGGTGCCGCCGGTCCATCAGAAACTCGACGCCGTGCTCCTTTGGCGTAATCGGGTATGGATCGCTTTCGGGCACGCGCTGGACGATTTCCACGCCCTCCACATCCATCTCAAACCCGCCCGCGGCACGCGCTTCGGCTCTTACTTTGCCGCGCACAATCAGGCTCGATTCCTGGGTGAGGTTCTTTAAGGTCTCGAAAACGTCTTCCGGAAGCTGGCTTTTCACGGCGACGCATTGCATCAAGCCGGTACCGTCGCGCACGATGGGGAAGACAATTTTGCCGCTCTTGCGGAGGTTGTAAAGCCACCCGGCGATCTCGATACTTTCGCCCTGGTGCCTGGCCGCTTCGGAAATAGTGATTCGCTGCATGTCCATCGTTGAGTTTATCTTGTGCCGAGTTTGTCCTGTGCCGGGTTCGTCCTGTGGCAAATTCGATGTAACCTGTTAGCAGTAGAGCCGTATACAAAAGGCAACAGCTCAAAAAAAGGAGCCGCTATGAACTGGAAATCGATTCTCGCCCTTGGCGCCGCGTCGGCGGCCGCCCTTTGGTCCCAAACGCCTTCGATGCACCCGCGCCCGAACATGCACGATTACCGTGTGCAGGCCAAGGTTATGGGGGCTACGCTGGCCGCGGCTGTGCTTTCGCCCGCCGAGGTTCGCAGTACGTTCACGCTCGATTTGGCGAGCAAGGGCTACACCGTCGTCGAGGTGGCCTTCTATCCGGATCCAGGCAATCTGCGCATTTCCCCTGAGGACTTCACGCTGCGCCTGACGGGAGACAAGAGCGCGGAGATGCGCCCCGTCGCACCGTCGGTGATCGCGCGCGCTCTGGGCAAGAAATCCCCTTCGCAAATCCCGTCCATCAAATCCCCCGTTGAAATCTCCACCACGAATACGATCGGCTATGAAACCTATCCGACGTACGACCAGAGCGGGCGGCCGCGGCAATCGGGCGGCGTGGTTACGGGAGCGGGAGTCGGCGTCGGAACCGGCGTAGGCGGCGGAGGTAGGGCCCCCGACCGCATTCCCGATAACGACCGCGAGAGCATTGAGGCCGAACTGGCCAACCGCTCGCTCCAGGAAGATACGATCTCGCAACCCACGGCCGGGTTCCTCTACTTCCGGAATTCGAACAGCAAGAAAAAGGACGCGGCGTATGAGCTGCAGTACGCGCCGAATTCGGATTCGGCCCCGGTAACGCCGGTTAAGCTGGTCATCCCGAAACTCTAGCCACGAACCGCGACAGTCAGGAAGCCGCTGGCGCGCTAACGCACTCCACCTCGTTTTCGGCTGCACTTGATCAGTCGCGTTGTATTGACAAAACATGCACAATTAATACGTGGACCGAAGGCACGAGCAAGCCTCCTTCGAATGGGACGAACGAATGGGACGAAGACAACCTCGCCCATCTGGCGCGGCACAAGATCGAGAGGCTCGAGGTGGAAGAAGTGTTCCGAAATGGTCCGGAGATTTAGAGACTACGAGGTCGTCGACGGCGAGGAACGATGGACGGTTGTCGGGGCAACGGGCCCGTTGCGGGTTCTCATCTTGATATTCACTATTCGCGATATGCAAATCCGGGCGATCACAGGGTGGGACGCTGATCGACGTACGAAGCATGAATATTTTTCTACGCGAGGAACATAGCAATCATGGCTAAGAAATTGATCATTCCGCCTTTTGAGAGTGAGAGGGAGGAAGTAGCCTGGTGGGAGAAGAACCGCGCGGCGGTTGAAGCCGACATGCGTTCAGCCATGCGGAATGGCAAGACCCTCTCATTGCAGGATGTTCTTGCCCAAGCGAGGGCCAGAAGGGAACTCCTGCCCGTGACCATCCGGCTACCAAGCGAGGATATTGCCACAGCCCGCAAGCTAGCGGAGAACAAGGGGATCGGCTACCAAACGTATATCAAGCTCCTGCTGCACGAGGCCTTGCAGAAAGAGGCCAAGCATGGTTAGCTAGGCACCGGAAAAGGCATTGCGAGGCGCCGGGGCAACTGGATACGAAACGCAAATGATCCCCTGTAACGCGAGCGTTTCGGAAGCAACGAATACGCCAAGGATCACGAGGGAGCTTTGAAAGGAGCCCCAAATGGACGAGTCAGAGATAGAGAAAAGGAAACGCGCCGTCTTAGCAAGTGGCGGCGCGTGGAATGAGGGGACAAAATCGGAGGACCATACCTTTAGGCGGATGATGATGGACCCTGTGGAACGGGAAAGAAATGGGGCCATGTTCTTGGAGGAATTCGTTGATCGAGTGGCGACACCTCCGCCTTCGAAGAGATCCCCGCTCCGGCCAGCTCGCCTGCTGCTGATCCGAGGTAGCAGACAGGCCGGCCCTTGCCCTTCCCCACCCCCAAACGAGTTCTGATTCTTCTCACCGACCAAAGTCGATAAAACCCCGCTGCGGATCGGTGCTCAGCAGCTTCACATGCACCCGGTCGCCCACATCGACGCCGGCTTCACCCCGCATCAATCGACCTTCAATCGGCGGATCGGGCACACGCACAAAAACGCCCTTCGGCGTAACGCCGGTGACGATCGCATCGAAGCTCTGCCCCACTCGATTTTGAAAGGCCACCGCGGCCGCGCGCTTATCCATCGCCCGTTCCACCTTACGCGCCGCGTCTTCCTTTAACGTGCAGTTTTTTGCGATGGCGTCAAGCGCCGCGTCCGAATACGGCGCAGCCCGCTTCGCCAGCACCGCCTTGATCAACCGCTGCGTCACCAGATCCGCAAAGCGGCGGTTGGGCGCGGTGGAATGTGTATAGTCATGCGCGGCGAGGCTGAAATGACCCAGGTCCCGATCGCCGGGCCTCGAAAGCACGTATTCGCCGGGGCCCAATAACTTGATCACAGCCAGAGAAAGGTCGGGATAGTGGATCGCATCGACGGCCTTCCGCTTCTGCAGGAAAGCGCTGAGCGCCAAGCTATCCGGTTCATCCGGCAGGGGCTCTCCATACCGGGCCGCCAGTTCCACAATCCTCGCCCAGCGCTCGGGAGAACGCACCACGCGCCGAATCGACGACGAGCCGTTCGCGGTGAGCGCCCGCGCCATCACTTCGTTGGCAGCGATCATGAAGTCTTCAATCAATCCGTCGGCGCGCGTTTTTTTCGCGGCCACCACGCCGCGCACCTGACCTTCGGTCACAACCGCCTGCGCCTCAGGCCTATCGAATTGCAGAGCACCCATCTTGTGCCGCTGAGCGCGCAGCAAACCCGCCGCCTCGTCCTGCAACTTGAGCTGTGCCTGCAAATCCGCCGACGCCGCCACTTTGGCGTCTGGACCAGCCGTGCCTTCCAGCCACGCACCAACCCGGCTATACGCCAGTTGCGCCTTGTTGCGCACCAGCGCGAGATAGATTTGGGAATCCGAAACCGAACCATCGCCAGACACGACCAGTTCGATGACGACGGCTACCCGGTCCTCGTTTTCATTCAGCGATGTCAGGTCCGTTGAAAGGTCTTCGGGCAGCATCGGAAAGATCTTCACTGCGGTGTAGACCGACGTTGTTTGCGATGCTGCATGCACGTCGATCGGCGTTGCCGCCGCGACGGCGGAATCCACATCCGCAATTCCGACCATCACACGAATGCCGCCCGGGACGCGCTCCGCAACTTCGATCTGGTCCAGGTCCCGCGAACTATCGTTATCGATTGATGACCATAGCAAGCTGCGCAGATCGCGAACGTTGCCGCTTGGCGCGGGCGCGCTTCTGCTCCGGATGGCGGCAAGCTGCTCCATCGTGCCCGGTGGAAAATCGGGCGTGAACCCATCGTGAATCATTTCCTCGCGCGCCGCGGCGGCGAGGTCAAACCGCCCGGTCAACCGCGGCGGCCACTAACCAGATTGAAAATCAAAACAACCACCGCTATCACTAATAGCAGATGGATCAGCGCGCCTCCAACGTGCAGAGTAAAGCCCAGCAGCCACAGAATCACAAGCACAACAATAATCGTCCAAAGCATCGTTTTTCCTTTGTCGAAATAAAAATATCACACCCAGTTACTTCGTTCTTTGAATCGCTTCCACCAGTGCCTGGTAGGGGTTGATGGCCTTCCCCTTCCACCATTCCTTGGCGGGCCCTAACTCGAAAATCGCAAAATGCAGATGCGGGGCGTTCGCATTTGCGTTGCCGGTAGAACCGACAAAGCCGATCACATCCCCCTGGGCCACCCGCATCTGTTCATGCAGCCCCTCCGCATAGCGGTCGAGGTGAGCATAGTAATAGCAGTAGACCTCTTTTTCATCGACCTCGTACACGGTAATTCCACCCGGCTTACTGAGAAACAGTTTACGGATGGTGCCCGGAACAACCGCATGCACCGGCGTTCCGCGCGGCTCCATCATGTCGATCGCCTCATGAGGATGCCCGTTGTGGATCTCATTGAACATGTCGCGCACGCTGCTGAGCTGCAGCCCCTGAATCGGCGGCGCGATCTGGGGTGTGGAGGCGAACAGCAGAAGAATGAGGATGCCGACAAGCATCTTATTCCTCCAGAATCGCGGGCGTTCCTCGCCGCACCATCAAAGCCAGCGCGTTCGCGTCCCAGTTGGTCAGCCTCACGCAGCCGGCCGATTCCCCGTGCCGGATATGTCCCGGATCTGGTGTCCCATGAATACCGTAATGCTCTTTGGAAAGTCCCATCCACACGGACCCCACAGGGTTCCTCGGCCCAGGAGGAACCTTGGCCGTAGCCGCGGCCGGATTGGCATACCAGAAGTGATCGGGATTATAGAAGTACCAGGGATACCGCGACACGCTTGTAATCGTCCAGTGGCCGATCGGCAGCGGATCGTGCTCCCCGCCCACGGTTGCGGGATACTGCGCCAGAATCCTGTCCCCGGCTCCATACGCCGTCACAGTCCGCCTGGACTTCGATACCACCACGCGCACCGCGTGGCCGCCGGGTCCGCGCCGCACATTCGGAACCGTGATCGCAACACCAGCGCTCTTCATCTCCACGCCGGGGTTCAGTTCCGCCAGCAATTTGGGGGACAAGTGGAACTTCTCACCCAAACCCTCTTCCGGCGATTCATAGCCCAGCCATTTCATCCTGGCCTGTTCCTGAATGTCTTTCGGAATGGCTTCGAACGGACCTTTGACATCCAGCGCGGTGATCGTGTAGTCGATCAGCAACGGATGGGCGTCGGCGTTCAGCAGACCCCACATTTCCGCGTCGATCGTGCCGGAAGGCGGCAGACTATGCGCCTCCTGATAACCCTTGATCGCGATACCCAGATCATCGCCATACTGTCCGTCAATCTGGCCGGGCGAATAGGTGGCGCGATCCAGCAGAATCTGCGCACGAACCACGCGCGGCCCGGCGGCGCCCGGACCCACAGGCCCAATCTTTGTGGAATCCTCGATTTCGCCGACCGTCAGACCAATGGAGCGTTTGGGAGACACGGTCGCCGCCCAGCCTGTTGTCCAGGGACACAATGCCAGCAACAGGATCGAGAACGGCAAGCGCATGGCAAAGCGTGTAGCACGTTTGCAGCCAATGCTATGACAAAATATTGGAGTGATTGAATGCCTTCGCCCCAAACCTTCCGCCGCGCGCGCCAGGGTAGCGCTCTTCGATTTCGACGGAACCATTTCCACGATCCGCTCGGGCTGGATGGATGTGATGGTCCCCATGATGGTCGAGATCATCGGCGCAACCAAGAGCGGCGAAACGGAAGCCGAACTCACCGAAATTGTGCGCGAATTTGTGGGCCGCCTCACCGGCAAGCAGACCATGTACCAGATGGTGGAACTGGCCGAAAATGTTGCCAGCCGCGGCGGCACGCCCGCCGATCCCCTCGAATATAAAAAGCTTTATCTGAGCCGTCTCCATGAGAAGATCGCCAGCCGCCTGGAAGAGCTGGAAGCGGGCCACGCCGATCCCGAAAAGTATATGGTGCCGGGCGCGAGGCACATGCTCGAGATGCTGCGCGAGCGCGGCTTGAAGATGTATCTCGCGAGCGGCACCGACCAGATCTATATGCGCCACGAAGCCAACTTACTGCAAGTGACCAGTTACTTCGATGGCGGCGTTTTCGGAGCGCTGGACGATTACAAGGCCTTCTCGAAACGCATCCTGATTCAAGGGCTGATCGCCAATTCCGAATTTCGCGGCGATGAATTCCTGGGCTTCGGCGATGGCTACGTGGAGATCGAAAACATCCACGAGGTAAACGGCGTGGCCGTGGGCGTGGCCACCGATGAGCCCGAGTGCCGCAAAGTGGACGAGTGGAAGCGGGAGCGCTTAGTCAAATCCGGCGCTGGCTTCATCATTCCGAACTTCCTCGATCTGGACGAATTGTCGGAAGCGCTATTTTCCAGTGAGCACGCGATATCGCACGTTTGACCGTTCGCGCCTGCGCGTGCAACCGCTCGCCGAACGCCGTCACGATCTCGATCTTTCCCGCTTCCCGGTCCCGGGCGAAGCGTCGGCGGAAGGCGCGCCGGCCTTCGAGCATCCCGACCTCTTGCACATCGCCCAGCAACTGAGGGCGGCAAGGGAAACCGGGGCAGCTCGAATCCTGATAATGGGAGCGCATCTGATCCGCGCCGGCGTCTCCCGCTACATCATCGACCTGATCCGCCGCGGCGTGATCGATCACATTGCGATGAACGGCGCGGGCATGATCCACGATTTCGAACTCGCGCGCATCGGCGCCACCACAGAGAGCGTGGCCCGCTATGTGCGCACGGGCGAGTTCGGCCTGTG
>Ga0182030_10019740_pt1 | contig 12788 bp, 14 predicted proteins | sample 812S3MmetaG_FD_121299 | JGI IMG/M metagenome (GOLD analysis project Ga0182030, IMG submission 121299) | Permafrost microbial communities from Stordalen Mire, Sweden - 812S3M metaG (Illumina Assembly) | ecosystem: Environmental > Terrestrial > Soil > Wetlands > Permafrost | place: Sweden... | reverse complement strand
TGCTTCTTACCAGATCTTCAGATAAGTCAGTGTCATGGAAAACCGATGAAGTATAAGGGCAGAGTATATTTGCCGTTATTTCATCCAGCTGCCGCTTTATATAACGGTGGGATGCGCCAGACATTAATTGATGATTTTAATTTAATACCTTTAATTTTAAAGAAAATAAATTTAGTAAATTCTAAAGCTAACTAAAAGGAGAAAAAATAGTGGCTACAAATAACCAGAAAAATAACAAATATAAGAAAAATAATAACCAAGGACAAGTGGTAAGCCCAACGCTAACTACATCTCGTGGACAAGCAGTAAGAGCGCAAAGACGTTCTCAAGCCGACGCTCAACGAATTGCCAATCAATATCTAACTGCAGAGAATAAACAAGCTCCTAGAGCTAATTTTATAGACGACAGTCCAAGACTTAAAATAATTGGTTTAGGCGGAATGGACGGCGGTGGATCTAAGAACATGATTTTAGTCGAATACTTAGATGATGCAGTCATATTAGATTGTGGTAATGACCTTGGGATAGATTTGCCAGGCATAAATTACGCAATTGCTGACACAGCCTACCTTGATCAAATTAAGAATAAACTAAGAGCTTACATAATAACGCATGGACACTTAGATCACATTGGTGGACTGCCACATATAGTGCCTAAATATCCAGCACCAATTTATGGCTCCAAATTTACTATTGGACGTGTTGAAGAAATATTTGAAAACTTTGGCCTACCTATGCCAGATGGCTTTGAACTAAAAACTGTCACAATGAATGAAAATACTCACGAGAAGTTAAAGGTTGGACCTTTTTACGTAGAACTTGTAAGAATTACTCACTCAATTCCAGGAAGTACTTGCGTAGTACTTGATACACCAGTTGGGCGAATCATAAATACTGGTGACTTTAGGCTTGACCCTAATCCATTAGACCACGAAAAAAGTGATATCGACCGATTAAAAGAATTAGGTAATGAAGGAGTACTGGCACTGCTAAGTGAAAGTACCACTACTGAAAGAATGGGTCGGACTCCAAGTGAATCGACAATTGAACAAAGTTTTAAAGATATCATGACAAATGCACCAGGTAGAATTTTTGTAGGATTATTTTCCACAAATATGAACCGAGTACAAATGATAATAAATGCTGCTGTACATAGTAATAAAAAGGTAGCAATGGACGGAAGAAGCATGGTCAGTACTCTAGAAATGGCAGTCAGACATGGCTTTGTAAGAATTCCTAAAGGTACTTTTGTGCCAATTGCTTCAAGTGCAAACATGAAAGATGACGAGCTAGTTGTTGTGTGTACAGGTTGTCAGGGGGAGCCAAGTTCAGCTTTGCAAAGAATGAGTAACGGTGAGCATAAGCATATTAAATTAAAAGAACAAGATACAGTGGTTTTATCTAGTACACCAATACCTTATTCAGGCAATGACAGCAACGTCAGAACTATGGTAGATGATATGCTTAAAAAAGGTGTTCATGTATATAGACATGAAACGCGTGAGCTAGATTCAGTCGGGCCACTTCATGTTTCCGGCCATGCATCTAGAGACGAATATGCAGATATGATAAACATGCTTAAACCAAGATTCTTTATACCAATATATGGTGACTTTACTGCGAAGAAATATCATATTGATCTAGCTATAGAGCAAGGTATACCAAGAGCTAATACACTAAACGCTGAAAACGGTCAGGTAGTTGCCTTTACTAAAGATAAGATGGAACTAGCTGGTGAAGTACCTCATGGCACAATTTTAGTTGATCAGACTGGCGCGTTAGTTAGTAACGTAGTCGTTAAAGACCGAGTTCTATTAAGCGAAGAAGGTTTAGTTGCGGTTGTTCTAACAATAGATAAAAAGACCGGTAATCTACTTACAAGCCCAGATATAATTAGCCGAGGTTTTATTTATATGAGAGATAACGAAGAGATAATGAATGGACTTAGAAATGAACTAAAACGAGCGGTATCCCAAAGATTTAAACGTATTGATTTAGACAGGTTCAAAGCTGAGCTAAAAGATCACGTTACTCATTACCTATTTGAACATACTCAAAGAAGCCCAATTGTTATACCAGTTGTAAACATAATTAGTGCTAATGGTGGCAAACAATCTACAGATAATAAAAAAGATAATGCCAAACAAGTTGTTAAAACTCCAGAAGAAATTGCCGGGGAACAACAAAAAAGATTCCAAGAAATGAGAGCAAGACTTCTTACTCAAGACCCAAGGGTAGATTAGCGTAAGCTTTTGACATACGTAGTAATTTGTGCTACAATAAATATAAATTAGCGTTTTAATAAGCTAGTTAGTAAAATATCTATACCTATGGCTAAAAAGAAAAAGGCAACCAAAAGAAAAAAAGTAGAACCAGCTTCAGTAGAGAAATCTCCTGTTATCCCATTAAGCATTGCAATATTAATGCTGTTAATTGCGTTAATAATACTACTTGGTGGATTCGGTACAGGTGGAGTAGTGCCTAAAGGGCTATTCCATGGTTTTTACTACTTATTTGGCTGGTCAGCTTACTTGGTCCCAATAATTGTCGCTTATTTGGCGATATATAAATTTAAAGCTGAAAACTACAAACTATCTGTCGATAAGATAAGCGGAATGCTCGCACTATTACTTTTTGCTAGTGGTTTTACTTATACGGCTTTTGCTAAAAAAGATTTAAGTGGAAACTGGATAAATGGTCATGGAGGTCTAGTAGGTAAGGGGATCGGTAGCTTGGGTTTAATGGCTTTTGATAAAATTCCAGCTAGTTTAATATTTCTAGTGCTGTCTCTAATCGCAGTTTTTATAGGTTTTGGAATCTCACCAAAAGTTTTACTAAATGTTACAAAGTTATTTAAAAAGAAAGAACCTGACGAGGAGTCAGAACTTGCTGCACTAAAAGCCAAAGCTAGTGAACAACAACCTAACTTTAAATTAAACGAAGGTGTACCAGTTGTTCATCACACTGGTGAAACTGCCCCGGCAAGGCTTACGAGTCTTAAAAATACCGCTCAAAAACTAAGTGGAAGCGAGAATCACGAAGCTTTAACTACAGCTAGCGATCCAAATTGGCAATTCCCAAGTATATCTTTATTAAATCAAAAGCAAGATAAAGCTGATGCAGGTGATGTTAATGCTAATGCTCAATCTATTCATGATACTTTTAATAACTTTAATATAGAAGTTGAAATGGAGGGAGCTAATATAGGGCCAAGAGTTACTCAGTATACTTTGAAGCCTCCAACTGGCGTTAAGCTTACTAAAATTACAGCGTTAGAAAATAATTTAGCGCTAGATCTAGCAGCTCACTCTATAAGGATAGAAGCGCCAATTCCTGGTAAGCGTGCTGTTGGTATAGAAGTGCCAAATGTTAAATCGGCAACCGTTAGAATTAGTTCTATTTTATTATCTAGACAGTGGCAAGATATACAAAGTCCGCTGTCGATTGCTATTGGTAAAGACATTTCCGGAACACCAATTGTAGCTGATTTAGACAAAATGCCACATTTACTTGTAGCGGGTCAAACAGGATCAGGTAAGTCAGTAATGATAAATAGTGTTCTTACGAGTCTTTTATATAGAAATTCTCCGGCTGATTTAAAGCTTATACTGGTAGATCCTAAACAAGTCGAGTTAAAACCATATGACGAGATTCCGCACTTATTAACTCCAGTTATAACTGAACCTGAGAAATGTATAAGTGCGCTTAAATGGGCAGTAGCTGAAATGGAACGACGTTACAAAGCACTAGCTGAAGTAGGTAAAAGAAATATTGGCGAATATAACAATCTTAAAAAAGAAGAAGGTATGCCTTATATTGTAATTGTTATTGATGAGCTAGCCGATCTTATGATGATGGCAGCGAGAGATGTAGAGGCTCTAGTTGTTAGAATTGCACAAAAATCTAGAGCAGTAGGAATTCATTTAGTTCTAGCTACCCAAAGACCATCGGTAGATGTAATAACAGGACTAATCAAAGCTAACATACCAGCTAGGATAGCATTTAAAACAACCTCACAAGTTGATAGTAGAACTATTATCGACCAAGTAGGCGCAGAAAAGTTACTAGGCCAGGGAGATATGTTGATGACACTTGCTGACGCACCAAAACCACGAAGAATCCAAGGTGCATTAATTGATGACAGCGAAACTACAAAAATAATTGACTTTATAAAGATGCAACGGCCTCCTCAATACGATGACGAAGTAGTATCTCAGCCAGTACAATTAAATGGTAAAGGCGGGATTGTGGCAGATTATGGTGGTCAAGATGCTGATGATGACTTATTTAAAGATGCTGTACGGGTAGTTATAGATAATCACAAGGCAAGTACTAGTTTGCTGCAAAGAAGGCTTAGAATTGGCTACGGAAGAGCAGCAAGACTAATTGAATCAATGGAAGACCAGGGAATTGTGGGTGCCGCTGATGGCTCAAGACCTAGAGAAGTGTTGGTTCGATCACTTGATGATGTATTTGGTGGTGGTCAAGAATCTCACGAAGATGACTTTGATTCAAATGTAAACGACCAAGAAACTATTTAGTTATTTGACTAACAGGGGTAATTAAGATATAATTCAAGTATTATTAACTTCTAGTTCATAACTCTAATGTGTATGGGCTTATAACCAATAAGAAGGAGAATGGTTTGAATCAATATGAAATCGCGGTGCTTTATCACCCAGATTTAGAAGTTGATCTATCTAAAGCTGAAGAGCGAGTAAAAAAGATCATAGAAGATAATAAAGGTAAAATTACTGCTACAGATAACTGGGGAAAGCGTAAATTAGCTTATAACATTAAGAAAAATGAGCACGCTATCTACGTATTTTATACAGTAGATATACCGCCAGCTAACGTACAAAAGATTGAGAGTACGCTTAATATAACTAACGAAGTAATTCGTTTTTTAATTACCAAACCTGATCTAAAAGCTATTTCAAAAGCTGAAGCACTAAAAAAGAAAAAAGCTGAGCAAGCTAAAGATGCACAAGATGATTCTGATGAAGATGAAGAATCAGAAGCTAGCGAAAGTTAAATATTAATTAAATTAAATAATTATTATTTGACTACATGGCTAAAGGATTCATAATTTTAATTACTAATATTACTAAAGCAAGACATATGTCTTATAAAAGGAGTTTAATGAAATGGCAAGAAGTTTAAATCAAGTAACATTAATGGGTAACTTAACAAGAGATCCAGAGTTAAGGCAAACACCAAACGGTCAAAATGTAACAAGTTTTAGCCTAGCATTAAATAGAAGCTATAAAGATTCTAGCGGTGAATGGCAAGAAGCTACAGATTATATAGATATAGTTTGTTGGGGACCACTAGCTGAGCGAGTAAGCCAGTATTTGAGTAAAGGTAGACGATGTCTAGTACAGGGTAGACTTCAATCTAGATCTTGGGAACAAGATGGTGTAAAAAGAAGCAAGGTTGAAGTACTAGCTAATGATGTAACATTCCTAGATAACCGAAATCAAGACAGTGAAAGCAGTAATGATACGGTAAATGACAAACAAGACACTGTGGCTAAATCAGCAAAACCAAAACCTTCTAAAAAAGCTAAAGAAGAGGATGTGGTTATTGAGGATATAGGTGATGAACCTATTAACTTAGACGACATACCGTTTTAATATTTAAGGAGAAATAATAATGGCAAAGATTTTTAAACATAAAAGTGAAGTAGCTTTTTTTGACTATAAGGATTTTAAGACACTTCAACGTTATGTAAATGTATACGGTCAGATTGAAACTAGAAAAAAGACTGGTTTAAGCGAATCTGAACAACGAAGACTAAGTGTTGCAATCAAACGAGCAAGACATATTGCGCTTTTACCTTTCGTAGCAAATAACTAATATGGCACTAAGCATAACTAATTTAAAAAAGGGAACAATATTTGAATTAGATGGTGTTCCATATAGAGTTGTTGATTACAAACAGAAAGTAATGGGGCGAGGTGGCTCTATAGTTAATGTTAGGATAAAAAGTTTAATTGATGGCAGATTTTTAGATAAAACATTTAAAGGTAACGAACAATTTGATACTGCTGATGTCTCAAACGTAACAGTACAGTACTTGTATAACGATTCAGCAAATTATTTCTTCATGAATGAAGCTAATTACGATCAATTTGAGGTGAGTAGTGAGATAGTTGGTGAGTCACACGGTTACTTAAAAGAAGGAAGTAATGTTCAGCTTCAAATGTTTAATGGGCAAGTAATTAATGTTGAGATGCCTAAAAACGTTGAATTAAAAGTTACATATACAGAAAGTGCAGTAAAAGGTGATACTTCTACTTCAATTACAAAGGACGCTACTCTTGAAACAGGTCTAATAATAAAAGTACCAGCATTTATTAAACAAGGTGACATTATATCTGTAGACACAGCTAGCGGCAGTTATAGAGAACGAATAAAAGGTTAGTTAAAAATGGATAAGTTAAGACTAGATCTTGCATTAGTAAGATCAGCTCTTGTAGTAACCCGATCTCAAGCTGAGAGTTACATTAAACTTGGCAAAGTTACAGTAGACAACAAAGTGATAACTAAACCAGGTTTTCTTATTCCTGAAAACAAGTATAAAGATATAAAACTAAACGTTAGTGAGAAATATGTAAGTCGGGCTGCTCTAAAATTAGCTTCAGTCAGCGAAATATTTCATTTAGATTTTAAAGATAAGATTGTCTTAGATGTAGGCAGTAGTACTGGAGGCTTTACTCAATACGCATTAAATAAAGGAGCCAAAAAAGTTTTGGCTGTTGAAAAAGGCACTGATCAGCTTCACTCTAGTCTTAGAAATGATAAAAGAATAATACTACATGAGAAAACAGATATCCGAGATTTTAAAATCAATGAACAAATAGATTTAATTGTAATTGATGTTTCATTTGTTTCTTTAAGAGAAATTATGCCGGCAGTATTTAATTTGAGCTCTAAATATACGATTATAATCCCAATGGTCAAACCTCAGTTTGAAGCTTTAAGTAGTGGTTTTAAGCATAAGGGTGTTATAAAAAATGAGAAAATGCGCCGAGATATACTTAAAGATTTTGAAAATTGGATAAGTAATCAATTTATAATTAAAAATAAGGCCGATTCAAGTGTTAGTGGTGCTAAAGGAAATCAAGAAAGATTTTATGTGCTTAAAAAAGCATAAGACTTAATGATAAACTTCTTTTATGTATTTTACTTCTCGAGTTCAAGCTGGGCGTATGTTAGCGTCGCGTTTAACACGTAAATATAGATATGAAAACTGTGCTGTATTAGCTTTAGATGACGGAGGAGCGGCTGTAGGCGCACAAATTGCAATGCAACTACACTGCGTCCTTACTATGATTATTAGTAAAGAAATAAAACTACCTAGAGAACCGATTGCAGTGGCAGGAATAGGTACCGGAGGCGTTTTTACATATAATCCAAATTACTCTGAATCAGAATTATTTGATATTGTTTCAGAAAACAGAGGATATATAGAGGAAGAAAAACTCAGAGGCCTGCATGAAATAAATAGATTAATAACTAATACCGGTACAGTAAATAAAAAACTACTAACAGGTCATAATATTATTGTAGTTTCAGAAGGATTAAAATCGCCTTTTGAGGTAGATTTAGCATTTGAATTTTTAAAACCTATAAAAATAGAAAAATTAATATTTGCTATTCCAATATCTAACGTGGCTGCTGTAGATAGAATGCATATTTTAGGTGATGAACTATATTGCCTAGACGTATTAGAAGATTTTCCCGATGTTAATCATTACTACGAAGAGAATGATGTGCCTTCTCATGAAAAAGTTATAAAAGAAATTGAACAAATAGTCTTAAAGTGGAAGTAATTACAAGAATTTTTTTAGTGCTTCAGGATCTTTTAATAAAATATAAGAAGATTTATTTTCAATTAAACCTTTTTTCTCTAATGCTGACAACTCACGACTAGTAGTTTCTCTTGTAGCATTAACAGAGCTAGCTATGTCTTGATGTCTAAGAGTCAACTCAAGAAGTACGCTTCCGTCGCTTTGAGGTTTACCAAAACGCTCACTCATGTTTAGTAAGAAGGAAATAATTCTTTCTCGTACACTTCGATATTCTAGAGTTAAAATTCTATCGCCGTGCATTCTATACATTTCCATAGTCATATCTAGAAGTGGCATTATTGCGTCAAGATTGTTAGTTATAAATTTTGTAAATACTTTTCTCTCAACTTTATAGGTAATAGTTGGAGCTAATGCTTGATAAATTATTTGATGATCGTCGGCTGTTACCGCCCAAATTAATGGGAATATTTCATCTTGCTTTCTAATAATAAGTAAATTTTCTTCACCATACTTTGTTATGTCATAGGCTTTTACTAAACCTTCATAAATAAAAAATACGCCATGAGGAGATTCTCCTGGACGTATAATATAATCGTTTTTCTTGTAAGTTTGTTTGACCCCATTCACTCTGAAAAAGTCCACCAGTTCGGCTGTCTGTTTCAGATTGGCCAACATGTATTAATTATGATAGAGTATTCGCTTTATGTCAAATTGTGATATAGATCGCTATACCTAAGTGACTATTTTCACGGCATTTTCTCAGCTTCTGGCAGTATTATGTAACTAGTTGGGGATCCGGAGGACAAAACGATGGTAACTAGAAAAGTTGTTATAGATCAGTTAAATAAAATTAACTTCAAACATGATGGCTGGGGAAGAAGTGAAGTGTCCGAATTACCCCACATTATTTTACCTGACGAAGAAATCTATGAATGTGTTAATGGATATTACGATGGCGGATTTGCTCTACTTGTAGCAACAAATATTAGAGTATTACTTATAGATAAAAAACCATTAAATTATTTATCTGTCGAAGATATGCGTTTCGATATGATTAGTGAAATGGATTACAATCACCGACTTATAGGTGCTGATATAAGTATTTCCTCAGGTGGTAAAAACTTACACTTTAGGAGCTATAATCAAGCCCGGCTAAGGAAGCTAATTGGTCATGTCCAGCACTGTATGGCAGAAGCAAAGAAAAAGCAAGATGTTCATCAAGTTGGGCAGATACAGCACTTAGAGCAAATAAATAAGCAATTACAATCTTTTCTTATCGCACAGCAACAATACCAAAATGAGCTAGATAACAGCCCAAAAGGTAAACCAGCTAAAAATACAGAACCGCCTAAACCTAGTAATGAACTTGCGGACTTTTTATATGCACAAAGCTTACTGGCTCACCACCGAAATCAGACTAGTAGTATTGATGCTAAACCTAGTATTGAAAAACCAATAGAAGAAAAAATTGAGCCGAAGCAAGTAGTTGCCAATATTGCAGACGATAATCCAACTATAACGACTACAACCGATAATCAAATGCAAGAAATGTATCAAACTGCACTTCAAGAAGTTTATAGTAATAGGGGTGTAGGCAATAAAGATCAACATATAATCTTCCAACAAGATACTCATGAAATTAATCCTATTATGATTGCTTATTCTAAACTACCATTTTTACTAAGAAGTCGAAAATTCAACGAAACTAGTACTAGTAAAATACCCGACCCAACTCCAAGTAGTGCTTAATATATTATTTAGTAACATTAAACCTAAACAGTACAACATCTTCTGGTTGCATAACGTATTCTTTGCCTTCAGTTCTAACTTTTCCGGCATTTTTAGCGTTATTAAAACTTCCTAAATTAATTAGGTCGGAGTAGTTTACAATATCAGCGGCAATAAAACCTTTTTCAAAATCTTTATGTATTTGGCCGGCTGCTTCAGGTGCTTTTGCACCTATTTTAATTGGCCAAGCTCGTACTTCTTGTTCCCCGGCAGTTAAAAAGCTTTGTAATCCTAAAACTTCATAAGCTAGTTTAATTATACTTATTAAACTAGATTCTTTTTGACCGTATGATTCTAGTAGGTCTTGTGCGTCATTATCATCTAAATCTTTTAACTCACTTTCAAGTTTTGCGCATGTAAATAAAGCTTTATTAGGACTGACAAGTTTAATTAATTCATTTTTAATCTCATCATTATTTAAATCATTTTCATCTATGTTAAAAAGATAGATAATTTCTTTATCTGTTATGAGATGTTGATCCTCAATTAAAGATTTGTCTATATTTTGATGTTGCCAAAGAGGCTCATTGTTATTTAGAATACTTTCTATTTTTTTATATTCATCTAGAACTACATTTAACTTTGGGTTAGATTTAATTTCTCTAGCAAAACTATATATTCGTTTTTGAATAGTAGATAAGTCAGCTAAAACTAATTCAGTATTAATAACCTCAATATCTTTACTCGCATTAGGTTGTTCATCTACGTGAGTAACATTAGGATCATTAAAGGCTCTAACAACATGGATAATTGCATCTACGTTTCTTATATGGCTTAAAAATTGGTTCCCTAAACCTTCTCCCTTGCTAGCACCAGCTACTAACCCTGCAATATCGACAAATTTTACAGTCGCAGGAACTATCTTATCTGTTTTATAAAGTTCAGCAAGTTTAGCTAGTCTTTCGTCGGGCACTGCTACTATCCCTGTATTTGGCTCTATGGTAGCAAAAGGGTAATTAGCGGCTAAAATGTTATTACCAGTTAGTGCATTAAACAGGGTAGATTTGCCAACATTAGGTAGCCCTACAATGCCTATTGATAACATTTAAACCAACCTGTTCTGACACTAAAATTGGGATATGACCCCATAAAGCTTATTGCTATAGCTACTGTAGTTTTATCAAGCACGTACAATCTCCTATGTCGAACTTAAGGCTTTAATAATTTAAAGATAACAAAATTAGGTATTTTCACTAGAGTGCCATAATCTCTTGGTGACAACTCTTGCATTTTTGATAGGGGAATGGGTTCTTTAATGTCAGCTATAAGAAATCCGGCTTCACTTGCTTCTGCTGCTATTTCACCAATAGGCTTGTGCCAAGTAGTTACAGCAAGTGGTGAGACATCCCGAAGTGGCTTATGAGTCATATAATCGCCTACTATAGTTACCGAATTGATATTTTTATTACGGGTTCTGGATAGTTCTGCCTTTTTATTATTATTGTCATTAGTGACTATATCCATAGCGGAGTATACGGGGTGATTGCATGAGAATAAGAAGTAAGAGTTAGGCCTGAGGATACGGTAAGCTTCTTTGAATACTTGTCGCCAATCTTCAATATAGTGGATAGCTAGACTGGAATAAGCAAAATCAAAGCTATTATCTGGTAAATTCAAATGTTCCATATCTCCTACTTGAAACTCGCAGTCTGGATAGCTAGTTTTGGCTATATCTATCAGCTTTTCAGATATATCTATTCCAACGGACTTAACCGCTCCATGAGTTTGTAAATAATTAGAATCTTCACCACTACCACATCCTAAGCTGATAACAGTCCTGCCCTCAAGGTCAGGGAGTAGTCCATACATAGCTGGCTTTTCATAAAGGGAGTGATAAATACTATCGTCTGGGTTACGAACGTGCGCCGTATAATCATCGGCGTGTTCGTTATACCAATTTATTGAGCGTTCGTCTGTGGACATTTATAAATTATAACAGGTTGCGCTACTAGTACGGAAATATATATGGTAGTACCTTGACAATAAGTATTACATTTGATAATATCATTACATGACATATAGCACTACAATGACTAGAAAAGGGCAGATAACTATCCCGGCAAGTATACGTCGTAGTATGAGAATTAAGCCCGGAGAGTCTATAAACTTCAAGGTTGAAGAAGATAATAAGATCATCATTGAAAAGAATGACTGGAAAAGTAGGCTTGAAGAATTACATAAAGAGACTGTAGCACATCTCAAGAAATACAATATCAAGCCTTTAAGTGATGAAGAACTGGATAATGCTATTAATGAGGCAACAGAAGATGGCGCAACAGAGCACTATCTGAGGAGTCTAAGATAGCCAGATTTATAGTTAATGAAAAGCCTTGATACTAATATAACTCTTAGGTTACTACTCAGAGATGTGCCTGAGCAACTGGATAAGGTGTTGAACTTGATAGACTCATCTAAATCCAATAGTTTAATGCTGGAGGATGCTGTGTTGTTCGAGTGTGTATGGATTATGTCGGGTAAAATGTACAGGTTTGACAGGCAGCTTGTAGGAAAACTCTTGCTAGGGCTTACAAGTATACCCCAAATTATCTGTAATAAAGCCATGCTGGAGAAAGCAATACCACTCTATGTGTCGCATAAGAAAATTTCCTTTGTTGATGCATGCCTTACAGCCTACGCCGAGTTGAATAATGCTATGCCACTAATAACTTTCGATAGAAATCTTGCCGAAACTGCACCCAAAATAGTTACTGAGCTATAACTATCTAATTCAGAAGTCTTAGCTTTTCTATAAACTTTGGCGAGTATCCACGATTACGTTTATCGTCATGTTCAGGCAAGGTAAACGTCAGCTCAAAAGGTTGGTTTGAAAAATAACTGTACTTATTGATAACGTTTAAACCATCCCGGCTTTTTCATCTGCTAAGTTGAGCATATTCGCTTGACTTGCAATATATATTATGCTACAATATAGATATAAAAGCAAAAATAAAAAGTTATAATTTTAATTATGGAAACAGTTCCAAAAGCACCTCAAGAAATGGCCGCCCAAATGGTGGACGTTTATCCGTACTTCAGCGACCATGCCATGCCCAAGGAACATGTCAACCTCTCCTTTCTACGAACACCTTGTCTTTAGCCTCTATTAATATATTAGCGTAATCTTCTGGTGTAGTTTTTAGGGCAGTGTGTATTCTTTTAGTGTTGTAGTAGTGGATTTGCATT
>Ga0182030_10019739_pt1 | contig 12788 bp, 10 predicted proteins | sample 812S3MmetaG_FD_121299 | JGI IMG/M metagenome (GOLD analysis project Ga0182030, IMG submission 121299) | Permafrost microbial communities from Stordalen Mire, Sweden - 812S3M metaG (Illumina Assembly) | ecosystem: Environmental > Terrestrial > Soil > Wetlands > Permafrost | place: Sweden... | reverse complement strand
TCCGCCGCCCCGTAATTTGCATCGCGGGTTTCTCCGGGCAGCATCACGAAATCGCCGGGTTGGGGAATTGCGGCGAGCTTTTCAAATGGAACAAGGTTGATGCTACCCTCTGGCGGGCGTCTTCAACATCAACGCAGCCTTGACTCACGGCCTCCCGATGCGTGGACTCTATTCCGCGTTCAATTTCTTCGGCGCGATCGCTTTTTTGATCCTGCCAAAGCCTCCATGTAGAGCGTCGGCGACGCCGGACCAATCCGGCCACGCCAGCGCGACGAACCAGACTATTAGCGTTCCTGATTTGATTGGCGGCGGACTCGTCCAGTGCTCTTGCGCAGCGGCATCTGTCCATGCGGAGTCTAGTGGTTGGAGCACAAGCCAAGTTTCCGCAAGTTTGCCGCCCTCGATCCGGTAGGATTGCATTCCCGCTCGGCTGCGCGCCCCGCCGCTTTTTGTATCGGTCCACTTGAACGCAAAGCGGAACCATGCGCGGTCGCCCTTGAATGAGTGGTCATACACAACGACCCGTATGTCTGGTCGCTCCTGCTTCATCTTGGCGATCTCCGCCGCGTAAGCCTCGCGCGTTACCGTCCGGTCGCCTTGTTCGTCGTGTCGGATGAAGTTTGGCTGGACGCACTCGGAAACTAAGTCGTATCGGCTCTCATGCCAAACCCGCTCCCACCGGGTCGAACAGGTTGCGTAGAACAGTCTCTTCCGGCATAGCTAACCTTCCTTGTGCTCGTAGGCCGGTCGCGGTCAGGACCACCGTCCACATGGTCACCAAGAGGATAAGACAAGCACTCCGATTTACCATGTACCCAGAATGGCGCGCGTTTCGGCGTTGCCAAACTCTGGGAAGTGTCCTAAGACACTTAGGACACCACCAAACTCTGTCTCAAACCGTTACCAACGGTTTCCGGGGCATCGCACGTTCAGGCCACTGGGCGCAGCGAGGGAAATGAGCTTTTTGGGATGGCGAACTAGCCCCGCTTGAGATCCAGATACACCAGGTTGTCGCCCTGATCCCGAAAGATTTTCTGTTCGGCGATTTGGGCATTTTCGATTTCGCCGGTCAGTTCCGCCATCTCGGATTCGTTCCGGTAGATCAGCCACCAGTTCATAGTGGTTTCCATGGCGCCGATGTCGATGAGGCCGGGGTGGAAATTCGCGACCAGCAGACGGCCACCGGGTTTCAGCATCTGGAACATGAGCGCTGTCAGGCGTCGGGCTACTGGTAACGGCAAATAGTCATAAAGGCCAGCGGCGTAAACCAGGTCCTGATCAGCGAAATGCTGCTTGCCCGCGATCAGGCTGCGGACCGACCCGGGAACGACATTTACATCGCTGCCGTAGGATTCCCGAAGGACGGTGAGAGATTCCTGGTCCTGGTCAAGCGCGGTGAAGTTCATGCTTTGTTTCTGTTTCCAGGCTTTGGTCAGGCGCAACTCGCGCAGATGGCCGCAGGCAATGGCAAGGATCGAAGGTGTTTGGGTGGCTGCCGCGGCTTCGTCGATGTAGCGGGCCAGCAGATCCCGGCGTCCGCGAACGGCCTCCGCACTGGGGGTGGCACGCTCCCAATTGAAAACGCGCTCGGCGAACGGCGATAAGCCATTGGGAGAGAGGTCGCCGTAGATGTAGTCGAGAGTGACCGCATCTCCCGCATAGCCGCGAGGCCGGGTGTAGGATCGATGCGAGAACGGCGACTGGTGAACGATTTTGCGAATCGGGTGTTCGGAAAAGTGCTGTTTGGCGAATTCACTCCAGAGCTCCGGGCCTAACTCGGCGCGGTAGTCAAGAAGTGAATCTTTGAGTTCTGATAAAGACTGTTCGACTTCACCGGATTGAATGCCCTCGCACGCTTTATCGAGCAGTGCGGAGCCTTTGGACATATGAGAAGTGGGCACGTTGGGTTCCTCGTGTTTGAATCAGATTGCCTACACCTGATAGAGCGGGAAAATGCCGGGAAAGGGGACATGAGCCGGTAAACAATCATGAGGGCTGAACTGGAAAGTTCAAGTGCTTACTCATGCCGCGATACTCACCGCACTCACAGAACTCTCCATCGAGTTGGGGAGGCGTGGCGTGCTGGGCCGTCAGGCGCCCACGGCGGAATATATGCTCGCCATGAAGGTGCTCGCAGCCAGGGCCGGGATCGGCGCCGAGCGAGGAGACGCAAAAGATATCGGTTTCTTGATACGTCTGCTAGGACTCAGTGAGGCGGGCGAGGTGACGAGCATCGTCAACCGCTATTACGACCCGTCACGCGTTCTGCCTCGCTCGATCTATCTCGTAGAAGAGATTCTTGAGGAGATCCGGTCTTGAATCCCCGGCCCACCAGCCTGGCTGAAGTCGCCCGCCGTGCGCTGGATCAGCACGCGTTTGAGTTTGAGCTGTCGGACTTCCTCCACGAGTTCGCGCGAGAAGGGGACTATGAGAAGCTTACCGAGCGGCCGCCGATTCTTAGGCGCCCTCTCGGAAACAGGCTGGGTGCTGGATGCCTACCTGGCCGCGGTAGCTGTGTCTCTTGCAGCCAAGCTGGGTTGCCCCGCTCCCGGCTGGACGCGCGATCCGGAGCGCATCTTGCGCGAACCATGGTTCGCAAGTCCAGGCCGTCATATGCGCGCCCTTCTGCTGGTGGAAAGCCCCGCGGCGTTTCGGGAGCGCAATCTGCTTGTTTCGTCCAACGCTCTTTCGGTGGCTTAACGCCTAACGGATCACGACCTTCGCCAACCCCGCATTGCCGCCCGAATCCACCACCCGCAGAACCAACTCATGCTCGCCCACGGGTACCGGGGCCACTAAATGAAACCGCTCGCTCGGCGAATCGATGACATTATCGGTGGAGTTCACGGCCATCCATGGGCCCGCATCAATCGAGTACTCGCATCTTCGCAAGGAACTCGAAGCGTCGTTCGCTTCGAAATCCACGATGGCGTTTCTCTCCTCGCGCCGGGAAGAGGTGACATGCACCACCGGGGGCGTGTTATCGATCAGCACCGGTGAACTCACCAGTTCCGCCTCGCGGGCCTGATCCGGCGGATTCGATTCCCGGTCCGACGCAATCACCCTGAAGAAATAGCGTCCATCCGCCAATGAATCGCCGTCGATCGACCAGGAATTCTCATGCAGCGCCGTTCTCAGCAGCTTCCACTCCTGCTCACCTTCGCCGCGGAACCACAGCGAATAGACCAGACGGTCCCCATCCGCGTCGTCGGCCTGCCACGAAATAATCAGTTGCTGCGATGACGCCCGCGATATGGTCTGCGTGGGAGTGCCCGTGCTTGTGGCCGGACCCGCATCGCCCGTATCGGTCACGGTGATGGAGTAAGTGGAGTTCACCGCGTTCGACACGCTCGAACTCTTCGATGACGCGGAGGGCGTTGCCGAAGTCGTCGTCACGATGATCGAGCGAATCAACGGTGGAGTATTCTGCGGCAGATACGCCAGGCTGAAATTTTCGAGTGCGGGAACGCCCTTGCTCGAGACCAATTCCGCCTTCCACTGGATGTAGCGGGCGTTCGGGCTGGTCACCGCGGATCCATTGCTGTCTGCCAGCGGGCTCGACCAGTCGCTCCACGTGGGATCCGGACGCAGCGAATTCCCCGACCTCGTCTGCAAAGTGACTCCGCCGTGACCCGTCCACCGGACGTGTCCCCAACGCGCTACGCTTTGCGCATCGAAAATGGGCGATTCGTAACTACCCGATTGCGCGCTGCCCGGCTCCAGTTCGAATAGCTTCCCCATGTTGCCCGTAGCCGCATAGATGGCGCCATCGGACTCGATCAAACGCGTATCTTCCCCTTCATTGGTCTGGGCCACCAGGGTGAGTTTGCGATCGTCCGTCAGGTGATAGATGCGCCCGCCCAGGTCCGTTGTGAAGACCAATCCGCCCTTGCGGGAGAGCAGGTCGTAGACGTTCTCTTCCTTCGAACTCCACAGAGTATCCACCGTGTTATCGGCGTTGATGCGGTAGATGGCTGATTTCTCGACGCCGGTGAGTTCCATGGAGGCCGCATTCGACGCGGCCAAGGCGGTAGAAGCCGCAGCCACCGCTGTCTGCGCGGCCCGGTTGGCATCCGACGATGCCGGCGGCTTGATATCCGCCCCCGTCTGAATGGGGTTCGCTTTCGCCGCGTCCGCCGTAACCGTAATGGAAGTTGTCACCACCGGTGTCGAGCCGCTCTGCAACAATGCCTGGGCGGCTTGAGCGGCCGTCTGCGTCCTGCGGCTCACTGAGCCGCCCAACGCCACGGCATAAATGGAGCCATCCGGTCCATTGGCAATGGCGCGAATCTCCGGAAGATTCGCATCGTAGAGAACAAACGCCTTCCCCTTGGCCGCAATGCGGTACAAGATTCCGTTCGGCTCGGTGCCGGCCAGCAGTTTGCCCGCAGGGTCCAGCGAGAGCCCCGTCACATGCGCTTGCCCGGTGGCATAGTATTCTTCGCCTTGATTCGCGGCGGTGACTCGATAGACCTTTCCCTGGTCGCCCGTGCCCGCGTAGAGCGCGCCATCCGTGCCGAATACCAGCGACCAAATGTACTTCTCATGCGGATCGAAGTAGAGTTCGGCCTTCCCATTCACCACGCGGTAGATTTTTCCATCGGGCGAGGTTCCCGCGTACACCGCGCCATCGGGACCAATCGCGACGGCGAAAATCTCGGGTTGATCCGCCGACCACAGCAGCTTCGCGTTGTGCGATTTGTCGATTCGGTAAAGCCGACCCCGATTGCCGGTTCCCGCATAGAGAGAACCATCCGGCGCTTCGGCCACGCTCCAGATCACCGCCTGGCCGGAGTTGAAAACCGCATCCATCCGAGGCGCGAGTGAAAGTGTGCCGTCGCGGTTCAAGCTGAGGTTTTGAAACTTCCCCCTCAGAAAATCCTGATAACTCGACATCTCCCAGGTCGCGGTAGAAGACGCGAACGCACAACCTGAGAATACGATCAACAGACCCGTTAGAAACTTCAAGGCTTAACCTCTACCTGAACCGTCTTGGAGCCGGTCACCATGCGGCCTCCGCTTTCTACAACCATCTCGGCGACGCGCGAGTTTTTCATGGTCCCGAGAGCCACGCCACTGGGGCCGAGTTGTGACGCCATGATCAGAGCTACTGAAGGCGGCGGCGCCGGCAACTCGTCAACCCCCGCCGGAAACGACGTCTCCGCGCGCCAGACGCGCACATATACTTTGTCGTTATCGCGGAGCCGGTCGATGAGGCTCAGCAATTGTTCCGGCGTACGCGGTTGCACGCTCAGTGCAAACCGCAGATCGACCAGACTGGTTTGCGATCCATCGGCCACCGTGAAAAAGAGGGGCCCCGGCTGCGCCCCCACGGGAACCTGATAGCGCGCCGTCCGCGTTTCATCGACGCCATTCTCGCCCGTCAGGTTGATGGCCAGTTCCACCGTGTCTCCGGGACGCACTTCATGACACGACGGAACCACCTCTCCGATATCCAGAGAACGCTTCTTTTCCAGCGTTTCAATATCGAGCGAAACACGCTTCACTTTCAGAGAGTCGAATCCGCTCTGCAGTACATACGCAACCGGCGCAACCGTGGAGAGCGAGGCGATTTGGGGCGCGGCGTTATCCGCCGAGTAAATATCATGCAACTGGATCGAGCGGCCGCCATTCAGTTCTACAGACCCGCGCACGGCGATGGTGGAAGCGCCGGACGCGCGCTCGGTTGCGTCGAGCGACGAAAACACCGCCATCTGGAGCAACAGCGGCGTCAACAATGGATCGTCCACCATGCTCATGTGGTAGCTTTCCACCAGCCGCCCTTCGCGATGGATGGCGATGTCTACTGGCAACATTGCGGCCCGTCGTCCGAAGCGTCCGGACACCGCGGTATCGCGATCCTGGGAAATGATGCCCATCAATTCATGCGGCGCCGAGATCTTGAACGATGTGTTTACGCTCGCGAGCAGCGTAAGTACCTCCGACCGCGAGAATGGCAGGCCTGTGGAACCCACGTCCATAAACCGGTGCCCGAAGGCGTAGATCTGGTCGCCATCCACCCAGGTGACTGTTCCGTCCGCGCCTACATTCATATCGCCCTGCATCAACTGCACCGATATCATGGAGCCCGGCTGCACTTTCGAGGGGTCTCCGAAAGGAGCCGACGAAGCGGAGACCGACGCGCCGCCGGCGGAAAGGGCCTGCCGAGGCTCCAGCCCCAGCGCGCGAAGTTGCGGAGCGAAGGCTTCTATGGCGGCGGGAGTGAATCCCCCCAGCGCCAGGGGCGTAGTGATGTTCGTGAGCTTTGAATCGCCCACGCCAGTGTCCGCCGCAGCCAGAGCGGGGCCGAAGAAGCCCTTCCGCATGGCGTCCGCGATGGTGGACTTAGCGGGCGATTTGGTAACGCCGGGCTTTTCGGCAGACCGGATCATGTCGCCGATGGGCCGAATGGCCGCGATCGGGTCTTTCGAAAAAGGAAACGCCATCGCCACCGCGCCCAGCAGTTTCCCGTCAATGAAGACAGGGCTGCCGCTCATCCCCTGCATCACTCCGGTGTGCTCCAGCGGGCCGCCCGAAAGACGAGCTAAAATCAGCGATTCTTTGGGTCCGGTATTGGGGAGGACACCGAGAATCTCAACCTGGAAATCTTCGATCTTGTCTCCCTGGAAAACAGTTCTGCCGACGCCGTGCATGCCGGCGCGCACCTCCTCCAGAGGAAAGAACAAATCAGCTGCGCAGAGGCAACTCATGCTGAACAACGAAACCAGCGCCACATGGCGAGCCGCAACACAATACACACTTAAGTGTAACGTGGCAAATGCGCGTGCAGTTACAAGCGGGTTCCAAATGCTATCATCGGATTGCCCTTCATGGCGCCCGATAGACGCTATTCGTTCGCCTGGCCTGCTATCGCCTGGTGTGCTGCTCTCCTTGCCGCTTGTTACGCTCCCGTCCTGGTTTCCCTGGTGAAGAATTGGAACAGCGATGGTGACATGAGCCACGGCTTCTTTGTCCCCGTGATCGCCGCCTGGCTCGTGTGGCAGAAGCGGGACAAGTTAGCGGCTGTTACGCCCCGGCCGAACTGGTGGGGACTCGCGCTGATCCTCTGGGCCGCGCTGCAACTCTATATCGCGACCTTGGGGGCCGAGCTTTTTCTGGCACGAACCGCTTTTATCTTTTCCGTCATCGGCATGATTCTGCTGCTTGGCGGCACGCGCGTTGTACGCATTCTGGCGTTTCCTTTGTTCCTTCTATTCTTCATGGTGCCGATTCCCCAGGTGATTTATAACCGCATCACTTTCCCGCTGCAGATTATCGCCAGCCAGGCGGCGGAGGCGGCGCTTTCGCTGCTCGGCATTCCGGTGCTGCGCGAAGGCAACGTTTTGAATCTGGCTGACCAGACGCTGAATGTGGTGGAGGCATGCAGCGGCATCCGGTCGCTGCTCTCGCTCTCGTTCCTGGCGCTGGTATACGGGTATTTCTTCGAAAAGCGCGTGTGGATGCGCGTGCTGCTCTTCTTCCTCACCGTGCCCATCGCCATCATCGCCAACGCCGCCCGCGTTACGCTGACCGGCATCCTGGCCGAGGTGAAGCCGGAACTTTCCGAAGGGTTCTTCCACGAGATGTCCGGACTGGTGATTTCCATGGTGGCGCTGGTTCTGCTGATTCTGTTTCACCAGGCGTTCGCAAGGAGTTTGGATCTCTATGACCGAAGGCACGCTCACCCGGCTGTTGCATAGCCGGTATATACAAGTTCTCACGCTGGCCCTGGTCGTGCAGACAGTTCTGTTCTACACAGCCGCTCACGGCGAAAAGGTACCGCTGGCGAAGCCGCTCGATGACTTTCCCTCGCAGATCGGCCCGTGGACCTTGCAGCAGACCGGCGTTGTGGAGCCGGAAGTCCGCGACGTGTTGAAGGCCGATGACCTGATGACGCGCTGGTATGTGGACCCGGCGCTCGGCGGCGCGGATTTATTCGTGGCTTACTTCAAGACACAGCGGACAGGCCAGTCGCCGCACTCACCCAAGAACTGCCTGCCAGGCTCGGGGTGGAGCCCCTCTGTGACCGGATATATCGATGTGAACATTCCCTCGCGCGACGAGACCATTCGCATCAACAAGTACATCGTGACGAAGGGCGACAGTAAGGATGTTGTTCTTTACTGGTATCAGGCGCAGAACCGCGTGATCGCGGATGAATTTGCGGCTAAGTTCTACTTAGTGACGGATTCCATTCGCTATCATCGCAGCGATACTGCTCTGGTGCGCGTGGTCGTACCGGTACAAGGAGTGAGTGAAGCCGACGCTGTGGCGCGCGGCGTCGCCTTTGTCCAGGTGGTCTACCCGGAGTTGAAAGCGTTTCTGCCGGGTTGACCGGCTCACTTCGAGTGATAGTTCGGATAAGGCGGCCGCGGATACTCCTTCGGAGGATTCTTCTCCATCAAATCCAGTACCACCTGGATGGCCTTGTCGAGCTGTGCATCATGACCTTGCCGCCATTGCGCGGGATCCAATTCCACGTCGAAATCGGGAGTAATCCCATGATTCTCCACCTCAAACTCCTTGGTCAAACCATAAATTGCCCAGCGCGGCGCCATCACTCCGCCGCCGTCCATCAGCGCCGGATACCCGCCGATACCCACTAAGCCACCCCATGTGCGCTTTCCCACCAGCGGACCAATGCCCAGTTTGCGGAAGTACCAGGGCAGGGCATCGCCGCCGGAGCCGGCGAACTGATTCGTCACCATCACCTTGGGCCCATAAATCGTACCGGCCGGCATGATCGTATCTTCCCCTTCCCGGGTCATCGCCTTGCTCAGCATCTTACGGTTCATGTTCTCGACGATGTAATCGGCCAGCAGACCGCCGTGGTTATAGCGCTCATCCACGATTGCCGCCTGTTTATCGCTCTGCGCGAAGTAATAACGATTGAAGCTGTCATAGCCGCCTAACGCCGTATCTGGGATGTGCATATAGGCGACCTTTGCCCCAGTCGCGGCATATACCTTACGGCGGTTGTCTTCGATCCACGCGAGGTGTTTGAGACTCTTCTCGTTGTCCACCGGAACCACCGTTACATCGCGAGAGCCGCTCCCATCCGGGTTCGGGCCCACCTTCAGCACCACCTGCTTTCCGGCAGTTTCCCCGAAGTAAGAATAGATACCTTCGGAAGAGGTCAGCGTGCGCCCGTCGACGGCCAGAAGATACTCACCCACCCTGACGTTGACGCCAGGTTGAGTCAGCGGCGCGCGCAGGTCCGGGTTCCAGTTCTCGCCATCATAAACGCGCGCAAAACGATAGCGGCCATTCTCAATCGAGTAGTCCGCTCCCAACAATCCGGTGGAAGTCTTCTTCACGTCGGGCATATCGCCTCCGAAGACAAACATATGACCGATTGTCAGTTCCCCCAGCATCTCCTCGAACAGATAGTTCAGGTCGGCTCGAGAATCCAGAGTGTCTACAAACGGTTCATACTTCTTCTCCGCGCCTTTGATGTCGAGACCATGATAGTTCGGGTCATAGAGAAACTCCCGCTCAATCCTCCACGCCTCGTGATACATCTGCTTCCATTCGAGACGCGGCTCCACCCACACTTCAAGCGGGTCAAGTTTCAATTCCCCATCGCCCGGTTTCGCCGGCGCGTCCGTTTTCACAATAAAGAACTTATCCGGCTGTTGATAGAGTATTTTCTCGCCCGAGGCCGAGATGTCAAACCCCAGCACCCCGTCAACGAACTTATCCACTTTGCGCTTGGAAAGGTCGAACTCGTGAACGGTGCCGGGAGGCGGTTCATTTTTCGTCCACACCTCCGGTAACTCCAGCAGAAAAACAAACCCTTCCTTGCCGGCCAGTAAGCGCGCATAGTTATGTGGCGGGATGGGGAGCGCCAGAATGCGCTGGCCGATGCCGTCGAAGTCAATGCTCACTGGAGGCGCCTCCGGCGCTTTATCATCCTTCTTTCCGGAGTCGACTTTCTCGTCCTTCTTGTCGCCCTTGTCCCCCGCTTTCTCGTCCTTCTTGCTCAAATCCGGTTTGTTCTCGTCGTCGCTCTCAGGCTCAAGCGGAGAAGGCAGATCTTTCCGCAAAACCATCACGTACACGCTGCTCGTTACGGGAATGCCGAGCGCGCTCATATTGCCACCGCCGCCGCCCGCGGCCATCCCGAGATTCGTGCTGGCCAGGAAATATAGATACTTGCCGCTCTTATCGAAAGCGGGGGATTGCGCGTCGCTCATTCCGTCCGTCAACGCGGTCGATTTCGCGCCCTCGACGGAGTAAGCCCAAATCTTGTGATAGTAAGTGGGAAGTAACTTGGTATAAGCAATCCAACGGCTGTCGGGTGACCACACGGGATTCATATCCGTTTGGGAACCGTCCTGCGTATTCGTGTCCACCTTCACCTTTACGCCGGTGCTTATATCCACGTACCAAAGGTTGAGCCACTTGTCGGTGAACGCGATCTTCTTGCTATCCGGAGAAAACGTGGGCGAATAAAAGAATGTTGGTGGATCTCCCAGACTGATCTTCTTTACGTCGCCGATTCCATTCTGGTCTCGAATGTGCAACGCGTACTCGCCGGATTCGTCCGAGAACCAGGCGATCGACTTACCGTCGGGCGACCACGCTGGGTTGCGATCGGCCACTCCGGGTGAACGAGTCAGGTTACGAAAGTCGCCTTTCTCCGCGGGCACGGTCAAAATCTCGCCGTGAGCCTCAAAAACCGCGCGCGTCCCATTGGGTGACAGCGCCGCGTTCGTCAGGTCTTTTGCCGTGATCTTCCGGAAATGCGGCCGCACCTCAGAGAAATCTCCCGTGATGTTCACCTTTACGGCGTGCGGCTGATGCGAAGAAAAATCATAGACGTACAGGCTGCCGAACTGCTCGTAGACGATGCCGCCGGGTCCGGCCGACGCGGACTTCAAATCCAGGCCGCGATTCTCCACCAACTGCTCCACCTTGCCGGACTTGGTCTTGAACTCGTAGAGACTAACCACGCCCTTATTCCGATCCGAGAGGAAATATATGGAGTCGCCCACCCACATCGGATTGAAGTCGTTGGAGTTTTCGCGAGGCAGCGGCTCCACTTTCGAATCCGCGAGATTCGCGATCCAGATGGGCTTGGTCTGGCCGCCGCGATAGCGCTTCCACGCGGCTTGCCAGTGAAACACCGGAACGTAAGCCAGTTTCGATCCGTCCGGCGAATAAGAACCCTCCTCGGCCATCGGGAGGGGGACAGCCGTTGGAAACCCGCCTTCCACCGGCACGGTGAAGAATCGATCGCCGTCGTTCTCGTTGTCGCGCGGAGAGGAGAAGAGAATCTTTTTCCCGTCGGGCGTCCATGCTACGGCCTCGTCCGGCCCAGGGTGATAAGTCAACCGCTTCGGAACTCCGCCCGCGGCCGGCATCACGTAGACGTCAACGTTGCCGTCGTATTCGCCGGTAAAGGCGATCATGGTCCCGTCCGGAGAGAAAATCGGGTTGATCTCCCTGCCAGGCGAACTGGTCAAGCGCAGCGCGGTTCCACCCTCGCGCGGCACGCTCCAAAGGTCGCCCGCGTAGGAGAAAACAATCTGCGTCCGGTTCATGGTTGGCGTGCGCAGTAAAAGGCCCGAGCCGGCGAATACGGCGGGAGTCAGGGCAAGCGCGAGAGCAAGTAATCTGGTCATTGGAAAACGGTAATCATACTACGAATCGCGCTTCAACGCTGAGCCCAATAGCGCTCGCGCGCCTGAACCGTCAGCCCTGGCCGATTGCTCGTGAGCCTGATCTTCCGCCACTCGGAGATGCCGACGCGCTTATCGGATACATAGCCCAAACTATACTGGCCCCGCAACTCCGCTTCAATCTTTTCGAAGATCTGATCGATAGTCTGCTTCTTGGACACGATATAGAATCCGCCGCCCGTCTCGCGGGACATTCGCATTAAAACGGGCCTGCCATCCCCGTCCCCATAGCCGGCGTCGGCGAAGAGAATGGAATAGATCAAAGTGTCGGCCTTTTGCGCAGCCTCAATGGCTGAAGCGGCCGTGTTTTCACTTCCGAAATCCACGCCGTCGGTCATCACGAACACGGCTTTACGGCCCTGCCGCCTCGACATGATATCTTCCGATGCCCGGACAACGGCATCATAGAGAAGCGTGCCTCCGCCTCCGGTCATGGTTCGCAGTTCGTTGCGCGTGGGCGCATCGACGGACGTCAGCGCATCGTCAAGATCTTTCCGGTTCGCGGTAAGATCTTGCCTTACCTGGACCGAGACGTCGAACTGGCTCACGAAGACCTTGTCTGTCCTCTCCCGGAGTATCTGATCGATGAAACGGAAGCAGGCGCCGCGCTCGTAATCGAGAACCTTCACCTGGCTCATGCTGGTATCCACTAAAAGCCCGATCGTCAGAGGCAAATCCGTTTGGCGGGAGAAATAACGAATGGTCTGCGGCCGCGAATCTTCGGAGAGGGAAAAATCGTCTTTGGTGAGGTCGCCGATCAACGCGCCGGATTTATCTCGAACCGTGGCGAGAACGTTGACCACTTTGACCTCAGCTTTGAAAGTGGGCTCGTCTTGCTCGGGCGTGGCTTGTGCCCGCAGCGCACCCGCCAGAGAACCTGCCGTGGCCAGAACAAATCCGCGCCGCGACCAGTCTCCGTGCTTGAAATCCATTCCTTTAGGGTAGAACGCGCCAACCGCCGTGTAATCCTGTCAAGGGGAGGTAAGACATTTGAGAAGAATTCCGTACGTAGTGACGATCGCCGTGCTTTCGATGGGCCTCAACAGCGTGGCGCAGACGGCCGGCGACGATATGAAGAAGGCCGGCAGTGACGTCAAGGACGCG
>Ga0182030_10019738_pt1 | contig 12789 bp, 11 predicted proteins | sample 812S3MmetaG_FD_121299 | JGI IMG/M metagenome (GOLD analysis project Ga0182030, IMG submission 121299) | Permafrost microbial communities from Stordalen Mire, Sweden - 812S3M metaG (Illumina Assembly) | ecosystem: Environmental > Terrestrial > Soil > Wetlands > Permafrost | place: Sweden... | reverse complement strand
GGTGGTGAAAGATGACATCGTTGTAACTACACGAATGCCACCTAAGTGGCGAGGGAGGCGAACTCGTGGACATTGTGACCACGCTCTATGGTCGCCAGGAACGCAGCTGGCAGATTCAAGCGAACTGCATGGGAGTGGATCCAGACCTGTTCTTTCCGGAGCGGGGTGCATCGACCCGTGAAGCCAAGGAAGTCTGCCGAGGGTGTGTGGTGCGTGAGGACTGCCTCGAGTACGCACTTGCCAACGGGGAGAAGTTCGGCATCTGGGGGGGCATGAGCGAGCGCGAACGTCGCCGTGTGCGGCGGGCCCGGGCGCTCCAGCGTCGCGATTCGGCTGTGCACGCCTCCTGACCTGGCTGTTTGTCGTCGAGCGGCCCGTCTGATCAGGCGGGCCGGCCCAGGCGGGCTTCTACCGTCATTTCGGCACCGAGGCCCAACCTGCCCCATCGGGAAGCCGGAATGGCCTGGAGGACCGCGGCGGGGAGCAACCCGACCAGTTCGGCTCCCTCCACGGCCCCGCCGGCCTCCTCGACGAGGTGGCGCACGGTGTCGTAGGCCTGTGCCGGATTGACCTCTGCCGGATTGACGAGGTTGCACGACACCTGGGCGCGCCGGCCGACGGCCAGGCCCAGGGCACGGACGGCAGGACCCCGGACCAGGGGTGCAACCGTGCGGGCCACCTCGACCGAGGAAACCCACACGTTGTAGGCCACCAGCACCGATCTCGCCCCGACCGAGGTCGCACCGGCGGTGGGATGGGGGTGGCGGGGTCCGAAATCGGGCGCCAACTCAGTGAAGGCATACCTTCTGACCTGCGGCAATGTCCGGTTCTCCCCGTCGGCCAGCGGGCCGTAGAGAAAGGTCGGCACGCCTAGGGTGGCCGCCATCCACCGGGCGAACGCGTCGCGCAGGGGGACGACGGCGTCGAGGTCGTGGCTCGGGAGCCGACCGGGCGTATAGGGGATGAACGGCACCACATCCACGACGCCCAGTCGCGGATGGGCCCCTTGGTGCGTGCCGAGATCGAGATGGGCGACGCTCGCCCGGGCCAGCTCCCGCACCGCGTCGGTCACCGATTCTGCCTCGCCGGCCAGGGTGAAAACCGATCGATGGTGGTCCGGGTCGCGGTGGAGGTCGAGAAGGACCGGGCCGGCCGCGTCAGCCAGTCGAGCGAGAAATCCCTGGTCAAGACCTTCGCTGACGTTGACGACGCACTCGACGGTCACGGCGCCAGACTGCCACCTCCACGGCACGCGCAAGGGGCGCGACGCCCCCAGGGGGTCTAGTGGGAGGAGACGGTGACGGCTTGTGACATGCGGCGCCGGCGCAAGATGCGGCGACGCTCACGCTCGGAGCACCCGCCCCACACACCGTGGTCGATGTGGTTTTCCAGGGCGTACTCCAAACAGGCCGAAGATACGGGGCACTCGGCACAGATTTTCTGCGCTACCAGCACTCCCATCCCGTCACTGGGGAAGAAGAGGTCCGGCGCAACTTCTTGGCATTTCCCCCGGGCCATCCATTCGGTATTCACGATTTCACTCCCTTTCACGCACCATCCTAAAGAAAAGCGCCCCAAAGGAGAACAACCCGGCCATAGGAAGTTCGTAAGAATATGGAGCTCAGGCACGGGGAAACCCGGGACCCGGGGCTCCGGTACGCTGACGGCCGTTCGCCCCATGACGTAAGGCCAGGAGGTGCCATGTCCCCGGATAACGAGGACGAAGTAGCCGAGACCACGGAACTGATCGACCCGATCGGGCACGCGCGCGTGGTCTACCTCGGGCCGGTCGCTCCCCACTGGGATGTCCAGTCCGACTTCGGACCGCCCGAGGTGGTCGACGCGTTCCGCGAGCGGGTCCTGGCCCGCCTGGTGCTGCTCCCCCCGCACGACCCCCAGTTTCGCCGCAACCGCGAGCGCGTCGTCCGTGACGCGGAGCGGGAGAACCTGGCGCTCGAGTGGGACTTGGGGATCCCCGAGGACGCGGCCGAATAGCTGCTTCTCGCGGCGCGCGGAGCAGGCCCAGGGATCGCGCGGGGTTGCGTCGGCGGGGTTGATCAGTCCAGCAGGCCGATGCGCGCCAACCACAGGCCGGGGGCGTCGACTTCGGCCGGCGTGGGCAGGTCGTCCTCGTTGGCCCAGAGGCGGGCCAGGGCATCTTCTCCAGCCCGCTCGACCACGCCGTCGATGAAGTGCGCGCCCCGGTCCACTTCGGCCTGGCCGACATTGAGCCCGAAGAGGCCGGCAAAGGCCTGCTCGCCCTTGGTGTCCTCGACCCGGTAGCGGTACCAGGCTTCACGTAGCGCGGCCGGCGATGAGGTCAAGGTGGCGGCGATGCCCGCGGTCACGTGGTCGACATAGGCCCCGATGCTGGTGGTCAGCGCGGTGAGGGCGTTGGAGATGTGGCGCTGTTCGGGGCTGACGAGGTCGGCCAGCAAGGACTCGGGATCGTTCAGCACCCCCTCGAGTGCGGAGGGGTCGCCCAGCCCGTCCCCGAGGCGTTCCACCATCGACCGCTGGGACGCGGCGGCGTGGGCCGCGGCGTCGCCGAGGAGATGCAGGAGCGAGGACCGGACGCCGGGTCGCGTCAAGACGGCGTGCATGGTCAGCTCGCGCAGGCAGACCCAGAGCTGCACCTCCTGGAGGGGGAGGCTCCAGTCCTCGGCGAACGTCGCCACGTTGCCGGGCACCAGGAGGAGGGTGTTCGACTCGGGCCAAGGCAGGGGAAGGGCGTACTGGCCGAAGGCCCGCCGGGCCAGGTGGCCGGCGGCGGAACCGAACTGCATGCCCAGCAGCACGGGGCCGAGCGTGATGGCGAACTGGCTGAGGAGGCCTCCGAGCCCGCCGGAGATGTCGTCGAGCTCGCCCAGGTCCATGGTCGGTGGCACCGAGGCGGCGCCCTGTTGCTGTGCGTCCACCATCAGCTGCAGCGTGGGACGGTAGGCACTGAGGGCGCGGAACGACCACTGTCCGGGGCCGACGGCGTCGAAGGAGACGCGCGACCCGCCGCTGGTCAGCGATATGCCGGTGGCGTTGGTCACGTGGAGCTCGGCCACCCGGGCCAGCTCCTCGAACGCGATGCGGACGAGCGGATCGGCGTTGTCGTCGTCCCGGCCGTCGGTGGCCACGCCATGGGCGAGGGTGCGGGCGGCATCGAACCAGGCATCGCCGCCACCGGGGGCCGATCCGATGACCTTCAAGAGGTCGCCGAGGAGTCCACCCATCGGGTTGTCGGGGTCGCCCGCGCCGAACATGCTCACGGCAACATGCTAGGGGGATGCGCCCAGCGTCACGTCCACGACGTGGGTGGTCGCCCCCTCCAGGACGGACAGTTCGATTTTCGAGTTCGGCGCCGTCACGTAGAGCCGGCCCCGCAGATCGGCCATGGAGCGGATGGGGACTGCTCCGAGCGCCACGACGACGTCACCGGGCTGCATCACGCCGGCGGCGGGGCTGCCGGCCATGAGCTGGGCTACCTCGGCCCCGCCCGAACCGGGGGCGGTGGTGCCCAGCACGCCGAGCCAGCCGTGCGAGACCTTTCCCGCCGAACGGAGATCGTCGGCCACGCCCAACACCAACTGGGTGGGGAGGAAGGTGGACGAGGTGCCGGCCTGGTAGAGGATCCCGATCACTGCGCCGTCCCGGTTCAAGAGCGGGTCGCCCGGTTCCTGGCCGACGGCCGCCGGCGCAGTCGAGGTGATATCGGGCATGCCCTTGGCCCGCCCGCTCCCGATCATGGTGCCGACGGAGGTGACCGATCCCGCCTCAGCGTGCAGCATCATGGTGCCGTTGGCCGGCGCGGTCATGCTCAATGTCATGTCGGCACTTCCGTCGGTCAACGTGGCGTCGTCGGCGAACGGTGCCACCGGAAGGTCGTCGGGCACGCTGATCAGGGCCAGATCGGAGGAGCCGTCGACGGAAAGGACCGAGGCCCGGACCCGCCGGCCGTCGCTGCCGATCATCCAGAGGCTCTGCAGCCCCGAGAGGCCATCGGCGGTCGTGGCCACCAGGCCGCCTTCGGCGACCGCCACCCCGACCAACGAGACGACCCCGTGGCTGGTGTTCGCCTGCAGTTGCACCACGGATCGGCCGGCCGCCGCGGCCGGCGCCGGGACCTGCTCGCTCTGGACGGCCAGCGTGGTGAGGGGGATCTCGGGCGCGTTGTCACTGGCGGTCGTCGCCGCCGGTTGATCCGATGCCGGGGAGATCAGGACGATCGCCCACGCGATGGCGGCCAGGGTCGCCGCAGCACCGATGAGGATCATGGTCCGCGGATGGCGGATCCCGCCCAGAGGGGTGTTCCCGGTGCGGCCGGCACCCGACGCCACCTCGCTCGGGTGTCGCCAGAGGCGGTCGTCGGGGTCGATCCAGCCCCGCAGGGAGGCGTCGAACCCGCCGGTGGGAGTGCCCGAATCCTCTGTCTCCGGTCCCTCTTCCGGTGGCTCCTCGGGTGTCGGGGTCACGTGGTGAGGCTACCGAGCCGAAAGAGGAAAATGCGGTCGGCCCTCCGGCGGGCCTTACCATGTGGCCCGATGTCGCGCGATCTGGCCATTGACCTAGGGACGGCCAACACGCTTGTCTACGCCAAGGGAAAGGGTCTCGTGCTCAACGAGCCCACGGTGGTTGCGCTGGACTCGCGCACCCGTGAGGTCCTCGCCATCGGCACCGACGCCTGGCAGATGATCGGCCGGACACCGGGGTACATCGTGGCCGAACGGCCGCTGCGGGGCGGTGCCATCACCGATTTCGAAGTCACCGAGCGCATGCTCAGCGTCCTGCTGCACCGCGTCGGGGTGAGCCGGTTGAACCGGCCCAAGGTGCTGATCTGCGTCCCGTCGGCGATCACCGCGGTGGAGCGCCGAGCCGTCAAGGAAGCCACCCGCCGGGCCGGCGCGTCGGCGTGCTTTTTGATTGAGCAGCCCATGGCCGCCGCCATCGGTGCCGGCCTCGCCATCCATGAGCCGGTGGGCAACATGGTGGTGGACATCGGCGGTGGCACCTCGGAAATGGCCGTGATCTCACTCGGGGGGGTGGTGGCCGTGCGGGCCCTGCGTTGCGGCGGCTTCGACTTCGACGCCTCCATTCAGGCCTACGTCCGCCACCAGCACGGCGTGGCCATCGGTGAACGCACGGCCGAGGCGGTCAAGCACGCCATAGGCTCCGCGTTCGCCTACCCCGGGGAGCAGGGCGCCGAAATCAGGGGCCGCGAGGTGGCGACCGGCCGGCCCAAGGTGGTGGTGCTGACACCCGAGGAGGTGCGCGGGGCGTTGGAGGAGAACGTGACCCAGGTGATGGTGGCCGCCGCCACCTGTCTGGGCGACGCACCTCCAGAACTGGCCCAGGACATCATGTTCCAGGGCGTCCACCTGACGGGGGGCGGCGCGCTGTTGCGGGGGGTGACCCAGCGGCTCGCCGACGCCACGGCCGTGCCGGTGCATCTCGTCGATGCGCCGCTCGAGTGCGTCGTCCAGGGGGCGGGAATGTGCCTGGAGTCCTTCGACCGCCTCAAGCGACTCTTCACCGACGACGACTGATCCCCTCAGATAATCCCCTCAGACGGCTCCGGCGGGGGCGACGTCCCGCCGTCTCCACTCGGGCCGTCAGCGTCCTCCCTCAACTCGTCGGCCGCCTGGCGGACCTGCCAGTCCCTGTCGCCGGCCGCCCGGCGCAGTGCCGGTTCGACCCGGGGGTCGTCGAAGCCGGCGAGGGCGACCGTGGCCCGGCGCCGCACGGTGGGCTTGTCGTCCAGCGCGGCGATGACGGCGGGAAGGCCGTCCACGCGGCCGATGGCACCCAGTGCCGCCACTGCCGCCTCCCGGCACCGCACGTCGTCATGGGTGCGGGCGGTCCCGGCCAGTGCAGGGACGGCGCCGGCCACCCGCCGTTCGGCGAGGAACCACGCCGCGCCGACCACGACCAGCGGGTCGGGGTCGGCCAGGCTCTCCTCGACCAGGGCGTACAGGGTCGAGCGCGAGCCCCGACCCCGCACCGAGAGGGCGGCGTCGGTGGCCCGTCGTCGCACCGCCGCCGGGCCGGTGGCCAGCGCGCGGGCCAGGTCGGGGACGGTGAGCGCGCCGAGGCGCGCCAGCGCGCCCAGCGCGGCCGCCTGCACGTCGGGGTCGGGGTCACAGAGCCCCTGACGTGCCGCATCGCCTCTTCCGGAGTGTCCCGCCATGATGACGTTGCGCCGACGGAGCGCGGCGCCGCGGCGTTGCGCCGCGGGTTCCATGGCAGGATCATCGCTCACCGAATCGAGTATGGCCGACATGGACACGAGCGACGTCGGGGAGGCTGCGGTCATCCCCTCACCCGAGGATGTCGCCGCGCCGGTGCGCTTCCGACGGCGGCGCTGGCACACCGTCTTCGTCGTCGTTCTCGTCGTGATCGTGGCGGCGGTGGTGATCCTCGAGCGGTGGAGCGTCGGCTACTACGCCATCACCCCGGGGGACGCTGCTCCGGTGGCGTCGTTCATAAAAGTGCCGGCCAAGCTCGATCATCCGCTCACGGGAACGATCCTCCTCACCGACGTCTACGAGACCCAGCTGAACGCCCTGACCTACCTGCAGGAGCGGTTCTTCTCCTCGGTCGCCCAGGTGTACCCGGCGAGCGAGATCACCGGATCGACCCCGGCGAACCAGTACATCGACCAGGGCTATCTCCAGATGAGCCAGGCGCAGCAAGACGCCACGGCGGCGGCGCTTACCTACCTCGGCTACACCGTGCGCCAGAGGAACGCCGGCGCACTGGTCATCGAAATCCCCGCCGGCACACCGGCCTCCCACGTCCTCAAGGTGTCCGAAGTCATCACCGCCGTCAACGGGACCGCCACGTTGACGGCGTGCGCGCTGGTCAACGCTCTGCACAGCCTGGCGGCGGGCACCCGGGCCACGCTCTCGGTCGAAACCTCCTCGATCAGCGCGAACGGGGCGTTCGTGACCGGTCCGACGGTGCAGCGAACGATCACCCTCGGGACCCCGCCGAAGGGGCTGGTCGACACCGGGTGCGGGCCGCCCACCAAGCCGACGGCCTACCTGGGCGTCGAGACGGCACAGCAGTTGGCCTGGGACTTCCCGGTCAAAGTGTCGGTCCAGATTCCCGACGTCGGTGGGCCGTCCGCGGGGCTGGCCATGACCCTGGGGATCATCGACAAGCTGTCCGGTGGTGATCTCACCGGGAAGCGCACGGTGGCGGCAACGGGGACCATCGATCCTCAGGGCGACGTGGGGGATGTGGGCGGCGTGGCGCAGAAGACGATCGCCGTCGAGCGCGCCGGGGCCACGGTCTTCTTCGTGCCGCCGCAGGAATATGCGGCCGCCATGTCCAAGGACACGCCGCAGCTCCACGTCTATCCCGTCTCCTCCCTCGACCAGGCGTTGCGGATACTGAAGCGGCTCGGGGGTACGATGCCCGCCCATCACGTGTCAGCCCAGGCGGCGCCGTAGTCTTTAGCAATGCCTGAAGGCCGTTCACCCATTTCCTCCGCCCGCATCTCCACGGGGGACGTCGCCCGCCACTCGTTCGCAATCGTGCGACGGGGCTTCGACATCGACGAGGTCAAGACCTATCTCCAGTCGGTGGCGCGCAGCATCGAAGTGCTGGAGCAGCGGGAACAGGAACTCCGCGAGTCGGTGGCCGAGGCCGAGGAACGGGCGGCGCATCCGGTGGTGGACGAAGCGACGCTCACCGCCTCGCTGGGTCAACACAGCGCCCAGATACTCCGCCACGCCCATGAGGAGGCCGCGAAAATCGTGGTCCAGGCCCAAGAAGGGGCCTCGACCCTGTTGCGCGAGGCCCAGAGCCAGGCCAACGAGATTCAGGCCCAGAGCGAGGGCGCGTCGGCCGAGCGTGTGGCGGAGGCGGAGATCCATGTGGCCAACGCCACGAAGGAAGCGCGGGAGGCGGTGGAGCGCATCCGCTACGACGCGCTGGCCGAAGCCGATGCCGTGATCGCCCGGGCCAAGGACGAAGGGCGCGTCCTGCTGGAGCAGGTGCATGATGCCCGCAAGCGGGTCATGGCCGACCTGGCGGCCCGCCGGCGGGCCCTGTCGATCCAGATAGAGCAACTCCGGGCGGCCCGCGACGAGATGGCGGCGTCGGTCCAGGGCGTGCGGGGATCGATCGATGCAATTCTCACCCAGCTCGAGCACTCCGACGACGACGCCCGGGCGGCCGGCCTGGCCGCGGCGGACCAGGCCCGCCTGCACGTCCCCAAGGACCTGCCCGAAGAGGAACCGGTGCCCAGCGTCGAGGCCGGGGAGGATCCGGCCCACGGTGGGGTGACGCCCTCGGTCGACGAGCTGTTCGCCCGCATCCGGGCCGCCACCGACGCGGGGCCAGACGAGGGTGGGGCAACGGCCGATGCCCGAGAGGCCGACCTCGACGACCGCGGTGTCGCCGAGGCCACCGGTGGCGTCGAGGCCACCGAGGGCGAGGAACAGGGCGCGGGACCGGACCAGGCTCTCGTCGCCCGCCGGGACGAGCTCCTCTCGCCCGTTTCGTCGCAGCTCTCGCGGCACATAAAGCGGGCTCTCGGTGACGATCAGAACCGGCTACTCGACGTCCTGCGCAGCACGCCGAACGTGGGTGGAGAAGCTCTGCTCGGGCCCGAGGACCTACACCTGTCGATGTTCACCTTGGCGGCACAGGGTCACCTGGCCGACGCGTTCGTGGCCGGGACGGTCTTCGGCGGGGCGACGGAGGGGGCGATCGGACCGGGCCCGGCCGTCGATCAGGCGGCGGCCGGCCTTTCGCGCACGGTGGTGACCATGTTGCGCCGGCGCATCGGCGACGGGACAGACGGTGGCGAGGAAGTGGCTGAGCGGGTGGGTGCGGCATTCCGGGAGTGGCGCGGCGAGCGGATCGAACGGCTCGTCGGCGATTTCGCCGTGCAGGCGTTCTCGGCGGGCGTGGCGGCGGCCTCCTCGCCGGGAGGGCACCTGCGCTGGGTGCTCACCTCGCCGAATGGCTGCTCGGACTGCGACGACAACGCGCTGGCGGGAGCGGTGGCCGTCGACGAGTCGTTTCCCACGGGGCATGCCTATCCTCCGGCCCACTCGGGCTGTCGGTGCATGGTGGCGCCCGTGACGGCCTAGACCCAATCCGCTCGGCGCCGGACGTTAGGCTCCCCCCGTGCGTTCCCCCAAGGACCTTTCATCTGCCCGCCCGACCCGCTCGCGGCGACGGGCCAGGTGGTGGGTCGTCGGCGTCATCGTCGTCCTGATCATCCTGCTGGCCTCCCTGCGGACCTTGGCGGACATCTATACCGACGGCCTGTGGTTCTCCTCGGTCGGCTTCCACAACGTCTTCTCGACCCTGCTCGTCATAAAGCTCGGGCTCTTCGGCGTCTTCGGGGCGATCTTCTTCGTCGTCATGTGGGTCAACCTGATCGCGTGCGACCGGCTGGCCAGCGACGAGCTCGGTGCCGTGCAAAAAGACGAGGTGGTCCGCCGCTACCAGCAGTTCGTGCGGCCCTACGCCGGGCGGCTCTACATCGTCCTGGCGCTCGTCATGGCGCTCATCGCGGCGTCGGGCACGATCGGCGAGTGGCAGAACTGGATCCTCTTTCGCCACGGGGGCAACTTCGGGATCGAGGACCCCCAGTTCCACAAGGACATCGGCTTCTACGTCTTCAAGCTCCCGTTCATGAACTTCGTCGTCGACTGGACGCTGGCCATCCTGATCGTCACGCTCATCGTCTCCGTCGTCTTCCACTACCTCAACGGCGGGATCCTGCCCCAGCGGGGCATCCCCCGTGCCCGGCCGGCGGTCAAGGCCCACCTGTCGGTGCTCGGGGCGCTGATCGCGCTGACCAAGGCGGCCGGGTACGTCCTGCAACGGTGGGGCCTGGTGAATGCACACGACGGCTATGTCGACGGCGCCGGGTACACCGACGTGCACGCCCGCCTGCCGGCCCAGGAACTGCTCATCGTCGTCTCGATCTTCGCCGCCGCCATCCTGCTCTTCAACATCCGGCGCCAGGGATGGACGTTGCCCGTTCTCGCCGTGGGCATCTGGGCCTTCGTGGCACTCGTGGTCGGCGTGATCTACCCGGCGCTCCTCCAGACGCTCAAGGTCACCCCGGCCCAGGCCTCGCTCGAGACGCCCTACATACAGCGGAACATCACGGCCACACGGGCCGCGTACGACCTGAACAACGTGAAGACCAAGAATTTCAGCGCCACGTCCACCGTGTCGGCGGCGGACGTGGCGGGATCGGCCGCCACCCTCAACAACATCAGGCTGTGGGATCCGGACGATTCGATCACGCTGCAGACGTTCGACCAGCAGCAAAAGATCCAGTCGTACTACACGTTCTCTCCGCTGGGGGTCGACCGCTATTACGTCGACGGGCAGGTCACCCCGGTCCTGATCGGCGTCCGGCAAGTGTCCCCGTCGAACCTGCCATCCCAGTCGTGGGTCAACCTGCATCTGCAGTTCACCCACGGCGAGGGCGCGGTGGTGGCGCTGGCGAACCAGGCGCAGTCGAATGGCAATCCGGTCTACGGCATCAAGGACGTGCCGCCCTCCTCATCGAAGGGACTTCCGAAGATCACCCAGCCGAACGTCTACTTCGCCAGCGGTGATACGGGCTACGTGGTGGCGGACACCAAGCAAGCCGAGGTGGACTTCGAGACGAGCAACGGCAGCGATGTCGAGAGCCACTACACCGGCAAGGAGGCAACGGGTGGTGTGCAGATCACCTCATTGCTGAAGCGGGCGGCCTTTGCCCTCCGTCTGGGCGACTTCAACCTGCTCATCTCCGACCAGATCACCGACAAGTCGCGGATCATGTTCGTGCGCGACCCGGTGCAGATCGCCCAAAAGGCGGCGCCGTTCCTCACCTTCAACCAGGATCCCTATGCCGTGGTGAACGGCGGGCAGATCTACTGGATCGTCGACGGCTACACGACGACGAACAATTATCCGTACTCGCAGAACGCCGACACGCAGGAGGTGGCGTCGGGGAGCAGCCTGCCCGGCAGCTACAACTACGTGCGCAACTCGGTGAAGGTGGTCATCAACGCCTACACGGGGAAGACGACCTTCTACGACGTCGACAAGAACGACCCGATCCTGCAGGCCTACGCGTCCGCCTTCCCGAACATGTTCACGCCTCTCTCGAAGATGAGCGCGGGCCTGCAGGCGCACCTTCGCTACCCCCCCGACCTCTTCTCGATCCAGTCGGCCATTTACGGGCGCTACCACCTGACGTCTGCTTCCCAGTTCTATTCGGAGAGCAATGCGTGGCAGCTCTCCCCGACCGCCGGCGCAGGGACGCAGTCCCAGGCGCTGCAGGTGCAGGACGTCGTCAACCAGGAGGGCCAGGTGATCTCCCAGAGCGCGGCGCGCATGGCGCCGCTCTACCAGGTGACGGCGCTCCCGGGTTCGTCCACCCAGACCTTCACCGTCACCGATGCGTACGTACCCGCAGCGCAGTCGAACGCCTCGGGTTCGAACAACCTGAACATGAGCGCGTTCATGGTCGCCACCCAGGATCCGGGCGACTACGGAGACCTGATCGTCTACAAGACGCCGCAGGGCACGCCGGGGCCGGCCAACGCGGACGAGTACATCCAGGCCAATCACACGGTGTCGTCGGACATCACGCTCTACGACCAGCACGGGTCAGAGGTGCTCCTCGGCAACACACTCGTGGTGCCGGTCGGGCAGTCGATCGTCTACCTGCGACCCTTCTACGTGGCATCCTCCACCAACCCGCTCCCCCAGCTGACGGACGTCATCGGCGTGCTGGGCCAGAAGGTGGTGGTCGAGCCTTCGCTGTCCTCGACCTTGAGTACCCTGCTCGGCGCCAGCATCTCGACGCCGGGAGGCTCGCCGGGGACCGGCCCCTCGACAGGCCCGAGCACCGGGACCGTGCCGACCCAGGTGCAGGATGAGTTGAACTCAGCGCAGAGCTACTACGCGCAGGCTCTGACGGCACTGAAGGACGGGGACCTCGGGACCTACCAGAGCGATATCAATTCCATGGACTCGGAGATCCAAGCAGCGCAGAGCGCGCTGAAGGCGGCATCCGGTACGTCGACGACCACCGCCACCACGACCACGACGACAACGCCGGCGAAGAGCAAGGGCACTTCGCATGCCACGAAGTCCAAGTCGTCGCCGACCACCACCGAGCCCAAGAATTCGACGACCACGACGACGCTGGCATCGGCGTCGGCGGCGGCGAACCGGTAGGCAGACCAGCGTTGCCCGTGGGATGCTATGCCGACGCCGTGCGATGAGAGGATGAGGCCATGGGACTGCTCGACAAGGTAAAGGCACAGGCGACCGCGGCGACGGCGGTCGCCAAGGACGCGGCGCAAAAAGGGCAGGCCAAGCTCGACGAAGTCCAGTCGAAGAAAGGCGCCGACAGCTTGCTGCGCGATCTGGGCGGCGCCTACTACGCCACGAAGACGGGCCGGGCCACTCCGAGTACCGATTCGGAAATCGACCGTCTGGTCGGCGCTCTCCAGACCCACGAGTCAGAGCACGGTGCGCTCACCCTGGCGCCCGAGTCGGCTGCGGCCGCCCCGACGGCCACGGCCACGGCCACGACCCCGACCGCGAGCACGACGTTCGGGTCACCCCCGACGGCCACCGCCACGACGTTCGGGCCACCCCCCACAGCGGCCGCCCCGGGGAGCCCACCTCCCTCGTAACCCACGGCACAGACGACCTGAACGGCATGGGGCCTGGACACGGGTCGCCGCGACCCGTGTAGAGTGGACTCCTTCGCCGCGGGGTGGAGCAGTCTGGTAGCTCGTCGGGCTCATAACCCGAAGGTCG
>Ga0182030_10019736_pt1 | contig 12790 bp, 16 predicted proteins | sample 812S3MmetaG_FD_121299 | JGI IMG/M metagenome (GOLD analysis project Ga0182030, IMG submission 121299) | Permafrost microbial communities from Stordalen Mire, Sweden - 812S3M metaG (Illumina Assembly) | ecosystem: Environmental > Terrestrial > Soil > Wetlands > Permafrost | place: Sweden... | reverse complement strand
TGAGAATCATACTTTGGTGGGTTATCTGATCCACGACTTCAGCACGGTACATCCGACAAACGTCTCTCAAGTCAAAAACCAATAGAATGCCTCCAAACATCCATGCTAGATCGCTCTTGTGATCTCCAATCTGCTCCCACTTCATGAGGTGGAAGTTCCCACGTCGGAAGCTCTGACTTTCGAGGCCTTTGATTCATATTACATGAACCCACGCACGTGCGGTCACAAAGTTGCAGCGATTAAATCTCAGCTTCGGGGCACATAAACAGGTCAATTGGTCGTGAATTCCCTGAGATTGCTAACTCCTAAATACCCGAAATATCCCTTAAATTTTCCTTCCTGCTTCCAAAGAGCCCTTCCTACCGCCGATACTCGTCCCTAACCTCATAGTCGACCCTTTCAATCCTCTCTACCCTGCGTACCTCATCCCCCATGCGTCTCACGCATAGCATCTCACAGAACCTTCCCCATTCCCCCCTCGTGCCCTCCCTAACCGCAACCTGCATGTCGACATTATATCTATTCCTATACTCACGCTTCACAGCTTCCATATGCGGTCTGTCCCAATGATAGCGCACTAAGCGTGAAATGAGGAGTTCGGTGCGGATGCTGTCGGATTTGGAGAGCGAGAGCGCATGGTGGATGAGTAGAGCGTCGCGGACAGGTTTGTTGATTACGCCGTTTAGGATGTGGGCTAGCATCTCGCCCTGTTTTGCTTGTCATCATATTCATCCCAAATCAAGTTTATAAGTAGTACAAAAAGGCAGGAAAGTGGGTAAAGTGGGGAAAAGGGGAAGGGAGAAAACATACCACTAAATTCCCACTCTTCTTCAACATCTCCCTCGCGAAATTCGCCCCATAAGTCCTCTCATAAGTCCTCAACACCTCCCTCAAATGCCCATCACTCCTCACCACAATAATGGCAATCATCGCGCTCTCCCCACCCCTCTCACTCCTGACCGCCTTATGCAAATCCCTCACATCATCCTCCAACAGATCTCGATCAATATACCCCGGTCTCTCCTCCATCTTCTTCTCTTCCAATACCAAGAGCACTGCTTTCTTGAATTTATCTTCCTTGAGTTCTGTTCTCATGCATTTGGTTAGGGAGTCTGAGTATTTCTTGTCGGAGAACCCGTCTTTGATGGCGCGGATTTCGCGGTTGGTGCGTCCCATCAAGGATTCGATGAGGAGTTCGCGTCGGGATTTTTCGCCCTGGTACCAGAAGTTGGCCCAGTAGGCTTCACTTTCCCACATTCCCAAGGCGCAGGCGTAGCATGCTTTCATTAGGCTGGGATCTTCTTCCTTCAGGCGCAATTTGATGTGTTTAGCGATGTTGACGCCTTTCTTGTCTGCGCCAGTCTTGACGATCTTCTTATACTCGACCCTTAACTCGAGGATTTGCTCGTGGGTGAGACCAGGTAAGATTTCAATCAGAGGATCAGTGTCTGGGGCGCGTTTCTCGCCTTTCAAGGCTTTGGCAAGTATGGTAGCTTCATCAACTGGATCATGGAAACGAGCTGTTCGGCGAGGTTTGGAGCCTCGTCGGCCATGATCGTCGTCAGAGTCCAAAGGAGACAAGGGCTCGATGAAGTTGACATCGGAGTGTGCGGTATTGGCAATCATGAGCGGTGAGGGCATGGGGGAAATGGACTGGTATGTACCATGATATGATTCGAGAAGCGGGGACCCTGGCGCATTTGCCAAAGACACAGCCGAGCCATGATGACCAGTCGATACGGAGAGCGAGTGCATTCTTGGTGCAAGGCTCGAGGGAGCATCATCTCGACGATTACGAGAACCGGGCTCAACGGTGACAACATTGGAAGCAGAGGTCCTGGCAGACTCTGAAACGTATGATTTACTGTCATGCCGAGGTCGACTTGATATGTTTGCCGTATACTGCGGTTTGGGCGGGCTGATTGGACGTGCAGTATAGGACTCAGTGCGTTTCGTATATGTAATATTCTCATCCGGCTTTGCATATTCCCATTTCTTCGGCTCTGCATATGAGGGAAGTGATGGGTGTCGACCAGGTGGAGAACTGGGAGGAGAATAACCCTCAGAGTACTTTGGCCTGTGACGATCATCATCGTGACTGATTCCAATGCCTCCAGAAATGCTCGAATGCCCCGCATGGATATTGAATGAAGCAGCTCTCTCCCTCTCATGCCTCTCGTCCTCATATCGTCTCGAGTCGCGTTCGGTGCGCTCCCTATATTCCTTCTCCCTACCTCCAGGCTCGGCATATTTTGAGTATGTCGTCTCTGTTTCGCTGTATCTCGAGCGTTCGGGTTGAGGTCGGCCATATTCGTCCTTTTTCGCATACCCCGCCTCTGCGTAATAATCCTTCTCTCGCCTGCCATCACCATAATCAACTTTCACTTCTTCTCTCTTCTCGTATGCTCCTGGAATAGCATATGGGTCTGCGCGAGACCCAGGTGCTGGAGAAGAGTCCCTGTATTTGTTCAGACTGCCATATCCTCTATCCCCTCTGGGCTCTGCAGTGACCACAGAAGGTTCTTCGCGGCGCGAGGTCCGTCTGACCGTCTCTTCATATTCGTAGTCGTCGTCGTATCGTGAGGGGGGGCTTGGAACTCGTACCCTGCTGCGTTCGCGCTCCGTGACCACTTCTCTCACGCGGGAGCTATCTCGCTCGTCCCGCCGGCCTGGACTACGGGACCGACCTCTTCGTGCCTGGTCGCGTGGGTCAAGAGACATTGTTGCGGCGATGGCCTTGGCGACAGTTGCAACTCCGCGAAACAATTATCACGAACAAAGCCCCAGGCCAAAAAAATGTATGTATCAATTGATCGGAGCTGAGTTGCGAAAAGAAAAGGCTGGTGATCACGGCAGCGGGGCATGTCAGCACTTAAGTGGCTGCAGGTTTAGCTGGGGGCGCGTAGGACTAGAAACATCAACGAAACAGCTTTGAAAAGGGGAAAATTTATGCTGTAAATTCAGGTCCTCTCATATAAACACATACAGAGTGTAATTACTAGTTTACTTCTCTATTTTGCATTTTTATAGAATTTACAGTTGCCCAAACCAGAGACTTGTCACATCTGGAAGCCGAGCTCAGGTGGGGTCTAAAAGGCCTTGCAGGGTCTAATTTCAGCCCTGAGTTTAGTTTCATTGGAGGGGCAAGCCACCAAATATCTGCCCGGAATGGAAGTCTTTCACAGTTCTGAACTCATCTTTAATGCAAGATACCAAAGCAATTCATTAATAGGATAGGAGGCGACCTTCTTTATGCTGATGGCCCAATTCGTTCCCTTTCTGAAGAACATGCAATGCCCGCGCTTCGATTCCCATGAATACAGCTGCACCACGATTAAATAACCTGCACGAACTGTCCAGTTGAGGGGACCCCGTCAACTACGACATAAACAACGTATGGTCCCGGTGGAGCAACGTTATTGTTTGGTGGTCCAGTGACAACCAGATTTTGTTGTACAGCTCCTGGCGCCCAATTGGTAAAGTCCAGCTCAAGCATGCGGTGTCCCATATGCACAGAATGAGTAACGAATCCGCCGTGGTACAACACAATTTTCAAATTTTGAGCACCACTGTTTTCGTTGACGAATGACAAGGAGAAGGTACTTCCATCAGCTTGAATGTTGGTCGATGATAGCTGGACTTGACCAGGCTTGATTCCCTGCATGTAAGGTGGCATGAATTGCTCAACCCGAAACTCTGTGACATAAGGATCTTGAGCATCCGGTTGTAGGATTGGCATCTGAACGGGATTTGATCCAGCAACCATGACAGTTCCATCCAACAGCAGAAGAGCAACGGAATGGTAAAGCCGCGCAATAGATGTGCTCGCAAGAGTGGTCCATCGTTGGCCAAGTGGCTTCGCAGGATCGTACAAGAGGGCAGTCGTCGTGGGATCCGACATGAGGCCAAATCCCTGGGCACCGCGATTTCCACCATTCATCCAAAGGACAGTCCCGTCCGGGAGCAAGGTAGCTTCAACCATACCCCGTCCTTGGGGCATCGAGTCCATTTCCCATTGGGGATTCGCACTGAGTGGTGCAATACGGCCGCAACTGGGATCGGTTGGACTGGTGATATCTTGATATGCACCCCCTCCGCAGATGACAACTTCAGGTTCCCAATTGGTCTTGCTGGATAGAGGAAGCAAAACGCTACCGCCGGTATTAGGATATGTTCGATAATCCCCCGCAAGACCTAGTCAAGAGTCAGCATTGTTTATTTCCAAGAGCGAGGCAATTGATTTTGAACGGTACCTGGTAGCTCCTTTACAATGGTATTAGACTGTACATTGAAAATCTGAGCAGACTTCGAAACGAAGACAAATAAAGTCCCATCTTTGAGGAGATGAACGAACGGATACATGTAATATGGTTGGTTCTTGCTCAGAATATCCATGGGAATGTTCTGGCCCTGACTAATACCGGCTGGACTCAGAGTCTCATATGTTGGATTGTTGTTCTCAGGTTTTGATGGATCAAGTCCATTCAGACTTCCAGAAGCAACGAAGACGGTCCCGTCCGGCATAGTTTGTGCTGTTGCGTACTGCAGAGGAGATTAGCAAATTCCCCAACGACGAGAATGGAATTCATACCCAACGAGCAGATGCCAGCTTGTTACCTGGTTCACTCCAGCTTTGCCCGTCGAGACCTGCCAAAGAATGTTAGCATTGACCTCTGCAGATGGTCTCGAATTGTTTTGCTCTTGCTGGATAACACATACTTGCATCTGAAGAGGAACGATGAAGATATCGAATTGCAGTGAATCCATCTCCAATGTTTGGGTCCAACCAAGTCAGCGGAGCATTACCTCCAACAGAGATGACTCGTCCATCAGCAAGAAAAGTACCGCCGGAGCAGAACGCATTCGTCAAATACGCAAGAGGAATAGGGGTATTGGTGGTTGGGTCATATTCGGCAGACATCGCATAGTAGCCATCTGAGGTCTTGAGCTGAGTGTAATTCTCCAGTTTATCGAGGAACATGACACGACCGTTTGGCATGAGAGCAGCATGCATAGCAGGAACTCCAGATTGGCCGATAACATTAAAGGACCCCGGGTTTGGCGCAGCAGGCGCTGGACTGGGGCCAGGAACTGGAACTGCAGGAGGTCCCAGGCAGTTACCAGATTGGCATCCGGCACCACAGTGAGCATCCGTATTACCACTGAATCTTGTTAATAATTAAGGGGAACGATTGCAGGAAGAGCCACTCACCAGAAGCCATACATAGAACAGCAATTGCCGTTTGGCCAGTTCCCGCAGACAGTGTTACCGTTGGATGCGCCGCAAGTACCATCGGTAGTTACAGCACCAGCTCCGCCTCCGCCAACAGGAGCAATGACAGGCTCACCCGTTGTCGCTACTGGTGGGGCACCGCTTGAGGTAGGCGTTCCGTCTGTACACCCGCTTTGGCATCCGTTGCTGACAAGGCAGTGATCAGGAGTTATGCCGCAGTACCTGGAACAACGAAGTATTAGTACTAAATTTTCAAATATGAATCTTCATTTCCATCAACGTGCCCATATTTTGAGCAACATCCTCCAAATAGTCCTTTTGGATCGCATGTTGCACCACTGAACCCAGCACCACAATTCCCATCCCCTCGAGGATCAGTCGCTGCACCGGAACATCCACTCTGACAGCCATTTGAGACATCACAATGATCTGATGTAGATCCACAAAATCTTTAAATGGCAAAATATATCATCAGGAGGGAATGACAGGAGAGAAGGAAGGCTGGGGAACCACTTACCCATGACTGGAGCAGCAACCCCCAAATGGCCCCTTTGGATCACAAGTTGCACCACCATTTGTCTGTGATGGTCAGTTGGGCATCTTGAATAGAGATATTGGAACTCACCGCTCCGCACAGCCCATCAGGTCGAGGGTCTGTACCAGTTTGAATTGGTGGAGTGGCAGGGCATCCGGAGATACATCCAGCGCCACAATGTCTATCATAATATCAGCAGTGCTCACGTTCGCATATATCAGGAGACTCACGCAATGGTGTTTCCGCAGTAACCATATTGCTGCACGTCAAGTCAGCATGGAATGTGGTCTCGAAATGCCCAACATACCGAGCAGCATCCTCCTGTATAGGCTGTACTGTTTGGATCGCAGATCGTATTTCCGTGCGTTGGACCGCAAGTTCCGTCGATTGAGTAGGCAGGCGTGTCTCTCACTTCGAGTGATCTAAAGGATAACGGATATCGAATGGTTTCCTGGGGCATGCAGCTGTCTAGGATCAGCCAGTCGTCTCGGTGATGCTCATAGTTAACTCACTCTCCGTTGTCGAGACAATCCTGTCCACGAAGACAGCCATGGTAGATCTTTGGGCTTGTGAGGTTGCAGTGTAGGTGAGGGTACGGGAAATATATGTTAGCATAGGCGGTGGCCGAAAGACCGAGAATGAATGCTGTGATCTTCATGGTGACTAGTGGTGCTAGAAATATATCAACTTTTGTCTGGTTTCGATATTGGAGAGGCGGGAGGAAAACTGCTTGAGGGCAAGATCGAGCCGAATTCCAATGAGTGAATTCACCTTGTCAATTGATCTCCTCCGAGCTTATCAAACAAATTAGTTACGAGACTAACTTGGTTCATAGCTATATCTCACTGTACATGAATTGTGGAGATGGGGCGAGACAACTCACATGTGGGTGATACAAAAACGGTGCTTGTTTACTTATCGTATTCCGTTTGCGATGCAACGAATGTTTTTAGGATACCAAAAGTAATGACTGTGGGATAATGAACGAAATGCAAGACCCAAGTGCGAAACTGGAGTCTTGCAGAGAATATTGAAGGAAGAGATATCTGAGGTTGTGATGTTGATGAGGAAGAAAGTCAAGTCGGTCGAAGATGTATTTTTAGTCTACTTGGATTTGGTTGACTCGCAGTGGGAAGGCACGATAAGTAGATCGGGTACTTTCCTATCTGAAATATTTTGTAGTAAGAAAGAAACGCATTGCGAATTAGGCGGAAAGCCTTTTGGGGTGGATTTCAATATGCAAGAAACCGTTCTCATGTAACAAGCCTTCAAATCTCAACCAGCTCGTTTGCTCCACAGCAACTTGGCGTAGGACTACGAGATTTTGCAACTACAGGTATCAGAGAAGACAACATCAGCGACAAATACAGGTGGGAAGTTTGTCAGATTGTCGCTGGATCCGATCAATTAGATGATTCATAGAATTCATTGACGTTTGGTAGGCTACCGGGTGAAATGCTTGAGTTCCATACATTCGAATATCTAAATACATCCCGAAGAATTCGTTCTGGCTTCCTCACCAGCAAGAGTTCTTCCTCGAATAACACCTATACAAGATGCCGCCGTCTCGATGTACTCAACTAGGGTAGAGAGACTGGCCTCTCAGAGACTCTCGGTCACCCTTCATTCGTCCCCTTGTACGGGATCTTCGGCCGGGATGCTGAATTAGACCACCCGCAAGATACGATATTTCGCCAAGGAAGACGGTTATCATCTCCATATGACCATTTGATATCACTGGTAGTGAATAGCTTTGTCGTTCCTCCATACAGCTCACCAAGCCAATTCCTTGGCGGCAACAGGTGCTTTCCCCAGAGGAGCGTCATCCTTCCCTACAGCTATCTCTCCAGCCGCCTTCTCCTCGTTCTCTTTCTCATGCCCCATAATCCCCAAATCCAGCGCCCACCTCCTCACTTCCCCATCTACGACCTCCTCCCATTTATTAACCAGAGGATGCGCCCCCGCAACGTCCCCAAACACAACCTCCTTCCCCTCTCCTTCCGCTTTCACCTCAAACTTCCAAATCCCATCCTCCTCCCAATATTCCCTCCCAAACACCCTCTCTGTCTGCAGATCCTCCCTCGCCTCTTTCAGCAAACCTCCCACCCATGTCACTTCTTGATCCCACTTCTCGCCCTCGCCGTTCTTTGTACCGCTGTTCACAGCCCCATGTATCCCCTCCAGTAATCCCAATACCTTCCCAATCCGCAGCCCTAACACAGCCCCAAGATTATACCCCTCATCAAATCCCTCCTGCACCGTCTGCGCTTTGCCCCTCGTAACACCATCCCTATATCCCTCTGTCTCATGCTTCTCCCTCAACCGTGGAATATCCGAGATCTCCGTATTACCCCCTCGTGTATAGCTCACCAAGCCATCGTGTGTCGAAGACGGATCCTCAAGAATAGGGGACGAAGGTTCAGAACCAAAAACGTCGTCAAGATCATCGAAAGGTGTATCTGCGTCAAGAATCGAATGATCCTCCGTCGTGCTCAAAGGTTCATAAACTCGCGTCGCCATTACAATATTCGAATCATCATGCGCCACCATCATTCTTTCCCTTCCCCCAAAAACACACAAGTAAAAAGATCCCTACCTGCAGTCCAAAAATCCCATCCTCACAATCGCTATCTTAGCGCCCCCAGCTTACCTAAGCGAGCCCCCTTCCCCTATAGCCCAAACCCGCCTTTCCTAATCCTCATCCCCTCCATACCTCACTCACGCATCCCCGTCCCCCATATATAGCTGTATATATCCCAATAAGCAAAACTCGCACAAAAGCATCACAGGTGCTCTGGTGGCGTCGTTGTAGTAGTACGTCTTCCTTTGTATGCGACATTTGAGCAGAAATTACCAGCGCTAACACTTTCGAATTTGTAGGTGGTTAACTGGTCTGCCTCCCATGTGATCATATCTTGGAAGCAGGAGACGCGAGTTCGAACCTCGCACGACGCAGTTTTTTTGCTTTTCATTTTCGGTGGATGGGTTGGGAAAATGGGAGTTTGGGTTTGAGTGGGAGGTTTTGGTTTTTGGAAGGTATGTCTTGGGGGATGCTGTCGAAAGCGTTTGAAAGTTCGGGTTCACACTGAGAGACACTGTGTCTGAAGTTCCTGCTGTCCTGTGTGGTTTGACCAGAGTGGCTAGGTAAACAGAATGTCTTGTCTGCAGTTACATCCGTGAAAGGTTTTCTTTTTGGGGCTGATATCTCACATATCACCTCCACTCCCTCACCTATAAGATAGTGATTCTCTGTCCCGCAGTTCGACATTACTAGTAGAGCTGTAAGTAAAAAAAAACTGGCTTACCTGGAATTCCCATCCTTGAAAGGCTCACCTCTTAGAGAAAGATTAGTTATGCATCCCGTTCATCACCTCATGTTTGTGAATCTCCAACTAGAGCTTGGCATTTACCTTATGTCGGTCTATAGGAGTCTAGAATCCTCTGCTGTCCCAAATAGTTCATATCTGATCCTGGATATGTAGCCAGGACCAGGGTCAAGCGACCCGAAAAGGAGCAGAGTTAAATGGGGAATACCCAGACATGCCGCTTTGGGAAATTACATTATTTGTCTATGTCTCAAAAAGAAGTTGCGGGAAGATATATAAGTGGCACATAGGAGGCCAAGACACAATCCGTGGAACTCCAGGAGTGAATGGTTACCTTAACCAAACGCTGAAGTCACGCTACACTTGACTGCCCATCCAACATCACTTGGAGCCTTTCAAAATACCTCAGAAATGACACCCATTGCCTGATCCCCAGCTTCAACCAATTCCAACTATCCCATACAAATCCAATCCAAATCCATTGAACCAATTCCCACTCCTAGAACCCCCCCAAAACCCAAAATCAAATCTCCTTCCCGTCTCTCACCACGCCACAAGACCGTGGCGACCATTCATGGTTCCCCGCTACAAACGCCGCTCAGGCTAAAGCCGCGCTCCCTAAACGAACCAGTCTCCGCCCGCCGCACCACCAAAAAACCAGACCACCTTGCATGCCAACAACAGGGCTGCATCCCCGCAGCTGAAAGGTGAATCCTTGCCCCAGAGATACACCCACGGAACCCAAGAACACGCATTTAAACCTAGGGCGCCCATTCCCTTCCTCTTCCTTTCGTGTTCCTGATTTCTCTCTGTCAACGCATTCCCCCATCTCCGCATCAAAAGTTTTGGTCAATTGATACGACGAATCGCACCTCGTTGAGATTTTCATTTCAGAGTAATTGAACATACGAGTAAAGCACCGGAGTCAAGATGCGCGCAGCCATTCTTGCGATCGCAGCTGCAGCGACCCTGGTCGTGGGTCAGAATTTCGGCGCGGAGCCGTCATGCGCTGTTTGTACCACCTGTTCCTCATGCCTTTCTGATGATCCCCATTGAAACATCCCCATACCCTCAAACATCTTAATTTCACTTCCTATACTCCTCCACCCCGACACGTTCATCCCTATCTCAACACCAAACTAACACCCCCAGATTCCCTGCCTCCAATCCGCCATCGCCGTCGCAGGATGCGCGGCCACAGACGAAGCGTGCCAATGCGCGCCCTCCGGCCAAGCAGCCATCCAATCCGCGGGAACGAACTGCCTGCTCTCCGCGTGCAGCGGGCCCGATCTCGCATCCGCGTATAACGTGGGCATGGCGTTGTGTTCTTCCTTTTCTGCGTCGTTGACTGCGGCGCATACGACCACGTCTGGTAGTGCATTAAGTATGTGTTATTTCTTGCAGAGTATTTCAATCCTGTGTCTTACGGCAATGATTTGTCGGGGGAAGAGAAATGCGGAGTATTAGCTATCATGGGAGACATCTTTCTTTCAAAATTAGGTTAAAAGAAGAACCACCTACTAACCCCCACTCACCAGGCACCACAGGCAACACAGCCGTCATCCTCAGCTCCGGCACCTCCAACTCCACCGGAAGCGCCACCGTCCTCTCCACCACCAGCACAGGCCACTTAACTGGGTCCACAAGCACCGTCACAGGCGTAACAACCAGTGTCGCTCCGACCACCGGCTCCAGCACCGGATCTGGGAATTCGAGTTCGAGTTCGGGTGCAGGCTCGACGACAAAGACGAGTGGGAGTACGAGCTCAAGTGCCAGTGCGAAGAGTTCGGCGAGTTCGAGTAGCAGTTCCGCGGGCGCGGGACATGTGGTTGTGAGTGCGGGTGTGGGTGGGGTGTTAGGGTTGTTGTTGGGGATGGTGGGGTTACTGTAGGTTAGGGGAGGGAAGGGATGACAGCGGGGGAGGACGGGGGCCCACGCTTGTGGTGAGGGGTGTTAGGTCGTTTATGTATTCTAGGGACGCGATACCTTGTAGCGGACATAATGGGGTTAGGATAGTGGATAATTGAAGTTTTGAATTCAAACCATTCCAAGCTGTGATTCTTCAAGTTCATAATTCGTGAGTCATCTACTTCACCAAGGTAATTGCAACGGCGTAGGGAGATTCTTCCCGATTGTTTCTTCCGCCGTCCCGATATCCCCTACAAAAAAGAAAGTCAGCATCACCTCCATCCTAAACAACGAAGAAAAAACCCACTCGGTCCCCTCGGCGCCCAATACTCCCCCGTCTTCCCCATATCCAGCCCCTCCGCCCACCGCACCAAACTCCTCGCCGCCTCATCCGGCGTCACCGCGCCCCCCTCATCCCAATACTTATCAAACCCGACACCCTTCGTCATCTCCGTCCGCATAAACCCCGGGTGCACCACACTAACCACGACACCCCTCTCCTTCAGATCCAAACTCAACAACTTCCCAACCATATTCAACGCCGCTTTACTCGCATGATGTCCATAGTTCCCTCCGCCCTCTTTCGCGTGCCGGAGGGTAATAGATCCGGATTCGGAGCTGATGAGGAGGATTTTGGAGCCAGGTGGGAGGTAGGACGCTTCGGCGAGAGAGTGGATTAGGAAGGGCGGGGAGATGGCGGATGTTGCTATGGGGTGTTAGGTATCATTTATAATTTGTGAGACGGGGAAGGGGAAAGAGGCGTACTATACATCTTCGCCTCCTCCTCCCACTTCGGTCCACTCTCAAAATCCTCCGTTGCGAAATATCCCGCTGTGATGATCTATCCCCAATTAACATCAACACCATCCCTCTCTCTCCTCCCCCCATTTCCCCTCGAAAATAGAAAATAGAAAATAGAAAATACAAAATAAATCAACCCCAAACTCACCACAACATCCAACCCCCTCACACCCCCCTCACTCATCCCTCCCCCGCCCCCAAGCATCCCCAACTGATTCACCAATGTCCTCCCACACCCCTCCTTACTAACATCAATACCCGGCACCCAGACAATCCGCTCACTCACCTCTTTCCCAGCTTTAGGCCCGCGCGCCGATCGCGTCGTGCCGTATACGATGGTGTCGGGTTGGGACGCGTAGGTGTTGGCGAGGGAGAGGCCGAGACCGCGCGTTGCGCCTATGATGAGGATTGTGGGCATTGTAAGTGTATTTGTGTTTGTGTTTGTATTTGGGTTTTGAGGAGTTAGAGAAATGGGTGGGTGGACTAGGGGATTGGTTTGAGGGAGGGTTGGGAGAGAGTGGGAGAGAGTGGGAGGGAGGAAGGGAGGGAGGGATGTTGCAGGTGGTGACGTGGGGATTGTGTGAGCGCGATAAGAGCTTTATCGGGAACGCGGGGCAAACTTCGACAACTAGGTACTATTCGAGTGTTTGTCTTTCTTCAACTTCATGTAAAATGTTTAGTTTTTGATGAATATGAATATTTAGATAGTCAAGAGAGGCGTTGGAGAAGTAGTGTCTCCTGTAATCTGTCTTCAAGGAAGATTGGAGGGTTTGTCATAAGTCGTCTCGGTATTGCTGTTTAATGCATTAATTTGTTGATTTGTACTTTGGTATTTCGATTCTTTGGTTATGAGGCAGTATTATGGACTATGTGAAGAAAAATAATAAAGTTATACTGTTGTTTAAACTTTCTGCAGATGAGTTTTTCTGGGGGAGAAGATAGAAGTGAGCGCGAATAATGACAGCATAGTCAGTGCCTAGGAAGTAG
>Ga0182030_10019735_pt1 | contig 12790 bp, 11 predicted proteins | sample 812S3MmetaG_FD_121299 | JGI IMG/M metagenome (GOLD analysis project Ga0182030, IMG submission 121299) | Permafrost microbial communities from Stordalen Mire, Sweden - 812S3M metaG (Illumina Assembly) | ecosystem: Environmental > Terrestrial > Soil > Wetlands > Permafrost | place: Sweden... | reverse complement strand
GGTGGAAGAACGCGTGCGTCCGGCGGCGACGCTCAAGCCGGAAGTCGCCTCGCTCAACATGGGCACGATGAATTTCGGGCTCTATCCGATGATCCCGCGCTACAAGGGCAAGTTCAAATTCGACTGGGAAGAGCCATATCTCGAAAATTCCAAGAAGGGGATGTTCAAGAACACGCTCGCGGATATCGAATATATCCTGACGACCTGCGCGGAAAACAACACGCGCTTCGAAATCGAGTGTTACGACATCGGCCATCTTTATACGCTCAAGCATTTCCTCGACCGCGGCCTGATCAAGACGCCGCTGTTCATCCAATCGGTATTTGGCATTCTTGGCGGCATCGGGACGCATCCCGAGGACATCATGCAGATGAAGCGCACCGCCGACCGGTTGTTCGGACCCGAGAATTTCCACTGGTCGGTGCTTGGCGCCGGCGGCGCCCAGATGCGGGTCGCTGCCATGGCGGCATCGATGGGCGGTAATGTCCGCGTTGGACTGGAAGATTCGCTCTGGATCGGCGCCGGCAAACTGGCCGAATCGAACGCCCAGCAGGTATCGAAAGTGCGCCAGATCATCGAAGGCCTTGGGCTTGATGTCGCATCCTCCGATGAGGCGCGCGAGATTCTCTCGCTTAAGGGCGGCGATAAGGTTGGGTTTTGATCATTCACTGAGCAGTGACAACGTTTCTTATTGCGCGTGACGCCGCGAATCCTTTTTATAGCGATAGTAGGATTCGCGGCGCATGGCTTCGCTCGACAATGTCAGTCTCGCAATTCTGCTTGGCAGCCTGCTGGTCCTGGCCGGCATTCTGTCGAGCCTGATTGCGTTCCGCTTCGGCGCGCCGCTGCTGCTGGTATTTCTGCTGGTCGGCATGTTGGCGGGCGACGGCGGCCCCGGCGGCCTGAAATTCGACGACGTCGCCACCGCCTATACCGTCGGCTCGATCTCGCTGGCGCTGATCCTGTTCGACGGCGGGCTGCGCACGCGTTTTGCGACGTTTCGCAACGTCCTGGCGCCCTCGATCGTCCTGGCGACAGTCGGTGTCCTGATCACCACTTTATTGACCGCGCCGGTAGCCAAATTCGTGCTCGGCATCGGCTGGATCCAGGCGCTGCTGGTCGGCGCGGTGGTGGCGTCAACGGACGCCGCGGCGGTGTTCCTGCTGATCAATGCCGGCGGTCTGCGCCTGCGCCCGCGCGTGCGCGCCACGCTGGAAATGGAATCCGGCACCAACGACCCGTTCGCGGTGTTTTTGGCGCTGCTGCTGGTCGAAATCCTGCTGGTCGGCCATCAAAGCTGGGCGCACGCCTTTATAAACTTTGCGCGCGATGCTGTGCTGGGCGCCGTCATCGGCGTGGCCGGTGGTCGGGTCATAACGCTGGTGCTTAACCGGCTGTCGTTGGCGCAAGGGCTCCATGCGCCCTTCGTGACGGTGAGTGCGCTGGTGGTATTTGCCTTCGCCAATGCGGTGCATTCGTCGGGATTTTTCGCGGTCTATCTCGCCGGCCTGGTGGTCGGCAACCGTCAGACGCGTGCGCATAATTCCGTCATCGTATTTCTCGACGCGGTGACTTGGCTTGCGCAGATCGTGATGTTCGTGCTGCTCGGCCTGTTGGTCTGGCCGCACCGCCTGGCAGAAAGCGCGCCTGGCGCGGTCGCGGTCGCCGTGGTGCTTATGCTGGTGGCGCGGCCGGCGGCGGTATTCCTGTGCCTGGCACCGTTCAAATATCCCTGGCGCGAGAAGTTGTTCATTTCCTGGGTCGGCTTGCGCGGCGCTGTCGGAATTTTTCTGGCGTCGATTCCGCTGATGGTCGGCCTGCCGGCGGCGCCGCTCTATTTCGACGTCGCCTTCGTGGTCGTGCTGCTGTCGCTTTTGGTGCAAGGCTGGACGGTGGCCATCGCCGCCCGCAAGCTCGACATTTCATTCACCCGCAGCGATCCGATGCCGCGGCGTGTCGAGTTGGACCTGCCGGGCCAGTTGGCGCGCGAGATCGTGGGCTATCCGGTGCCGGCCAATAGCCCGTTCCTGCGCCGCGGGTTGATCCCGAACTGGGCGCGCCCGACGCTGGTCGTGCGCAAAGAGGAAATCCTCACGCCGGCGGAAGCCGAGCCGGTGCGCGCGGGCGATTATGTCTATCTGCTGGCGCCGCCGGAAAAAGCGCAGGCACTGGACCGCTTTTTCATGAACATGCCGTCGCCGCAAAAGCCCGACCCGCGGCTGCTCGGCGATTTTTTCGTGAATGGGACGGCAACGCTTGGCGCGCTGGCCGAAATATATGGCCTGCAAGTCGCCGCCGACCACAGCGACGTGCCGCTCGCCGATTATTTTACCGAGCACCTCGCACGGCCGGCCAAGAAAGGCGACATCGTCCGGCTCGGGCCGATCGCGCTGCTGGCGCACAGGGTCGAGAACGGCCATGTGACGACGGTCGGATTAAGGCTGGCTGAGCCGGAAGCACCCAGCGATATGCTGGGGCGCGCCAAGGCGCTGTGGCATCGCGTGCAGAAATGGATCGGCTAGCGCGCGCGGTTCGTTAGTGGTGCGCGCGGCCCGACAGCATGGCGCCGTTCTGGATCACCCAGGCGCCGCCGAACAATACGCCGGTCCAGAACAGATCGCCCGCCACTGTGTTCTGCAGGAACGGCAGAGCCGCGACGTAGCACTGCGTCAGGCCGGCGAAATCGAGGCCGTATATGCCGCTGAAAGCCCAGACCGCGAAATTCGAAGCGGCGAAGAAAATCAGCGAGCACGACACCATGGCGGCGCCGATGAACAATGGGCCGCTGAACCGGCGCGAAGCCATGCCGACCAATGCGGGAACCGAAATAGCGGCGAAGCCGACCAGCACAATGCGCCAGTCTTCGCTCGGCAGCATGGCGTTGCTCAGCAGCATGGCGGCGAGCGGCACCACAATGGCCAGCGCCGGAATGCGGAGCGTGCGGCCGGCAAATAGCGCGCTGGCGGCGATCGGCATGAAGCCCGGCGCATGCGGCAACAGGCGGGCGACCACGTCCAGCCCGATAAGGAAGGCCATCAGCCCAAGGTCCATCCAGAGGTCGGCGCGGGTTTTGGTCGGTTGCATGTCGGTCAGTCCTTATGGGTCGGATTTGTGCGTTGCATAGCACAAGGGGACGTAAGTTTCTATCGCCGCCGAATGGCCCTTTGGTCGGGCTTTAGGTTCGATTCTCGGCCCAGCCGGTAATGATACCGGCCAGCGCGTCTAGCCCATCGGTCAGCGCCGCCGGGCCCGGTTGCAGGATCAAGGTGGACTTGATCTCGCGCAGCCAGCCGGTGGCGACGGCCGGAACCGCGGCAAAACCCGGCCGCGCGGCAACCTTGGTGGGGACGAATTTCTTGCCGCACCAGGAGCCGACGATGATGTCGGGTCTGGCTTCGATCACCTGGATTTCCGACACGATGCGGTCCTTGGCGTTCTTGCGCCGGCTCAGTTCCGGGAATACCTCGACTCCGCCGGCGGCTTCGATCAGTTCCGATACCCAGGCCAGCCCTGAAATCATCGGCGCGTCCCATTCCTCGAAATAGACGCGCGGGCGGCGCGGCAGGGCAAGCGCGCGCTCGTGCACGGCATCGACGCGCGCGGCTAGCTGGCGGGCGAGCGCGTCGGCTTTGTCCAGCGCGCCAACAAGTGAACCAAGCGTGCGGATCATGTCGAATATGCCGGCGATGTCGCGCTGGTTGAAGGCGTGCACCGCGACATTGGCGCGAACGAGTTCGGCGACGATGTCGGCCTGCAGGTCGGAAAAGGTCAGCACCAGATCGGGCTTAAGCGCCAATATCTTCGGCACGTCGGCGGAGATGAAGGCCGAGACGCGCGGCTTTTCCCGGCGCACTTGCGGCGGCCGCACGCAATAGCCCGACACGCCGACAATGCGGGCGTCTTCGCCGAGGAGATAGAGCGTCTCGACGGTCTCTTCGGTCAGGCAGACGATACGGGAAGGCGGGAACATCGCGGCATTATACACGCTTCAGGCGGACAGAAGCTCCGCCCCGCCGGTCGCCGTCACCTTGCCGCCATCGAGCCGCACCACGCGGGTGGCGATGCGCTTTACCTCGGCGGCGTCGTGGCTGACATAGATTATCGGAACCTTGGCCTCGTCACGCAGTCGCTCGAGGTAAGGCAGAATGTCGGCCTTGCGCCCGGCATCGAGAGACGCCAGCGGCTCGTCGAGCAGCAACAGCCGCGGCTTCATCAGCAATGCGCGGCCGACCGCGACGCGCTGGCGCTCGCCGCCCGACAGTTTGCGTGGCCGCCGTTCGAGCAGATGGCCGATGTCGAGCAACTCGACAACCTTAGCCGTGGCCGCGGGGTCGGCGGCATGCCCGCTCATCCAGCGGCCGTAGTCGAGGTTGCGCTTCACGCTGAAATGCGGAAATAGGCGTCCCTCTTGGAACACATAACCGACGTGCCGCCGCCGGGCCGGCACGTCGATGCCCTTTGCATCGTCGAACAGAACCTCATCGTCGATCACGATGCGGCCACGGTCGGGCGTCAGCAGGCCGGCGATCATGTTGATGATGCTGGTCTTGCCGGTGCCGGACGGCCCGAACAGAACCGTGGCACCGCCTTCGCTCGCGAACAAGATGTCGAGCGAAAAATCGCCAAGCTTTTTTTCGACCTGCACGGCCAACATTAAGCGTCTTTCCGTTTGCGCATGATCTTATCCGAAAACCGGTTCCCACTTTTCGGGATTATGCGCTTATTCTCCGTGCAACCGCGCGGCGGCGCGGCGCGATAGCCATTCCGACGCGACCAATGCCGCGACCGAGATCACGATCGATACGACGACGAGCTGCAAGGCGGCGCGGTCGCCGTCCGGCACCTGGGTCAGCGTATAGATCGCGGCCGAGATGGTTTGCGTCTCGCCCGGAATGTTGGACACAAAAGTGATGGTGGCGCCGAATTCGCCAAGCGCCTTGGCAAAACCGAGCATCACGCCGGCAATGATGCCAGGCAAAGCGAGCGGCAGCGTTACGGTTGTGAATGACCAGAAGCCATTGGCGCCGAGCGTCGAAGCGGCGTCCTCCAGCCGCCGGTCGATGGCCTCGATCGACAGCCGGATCGGGCGCACCAGCAGTGGAAACGCCATGACGCCGCAAGCGAGCGCCGCGCCGGTCCAGCGGAACGAAAACACGATGCCGAGATGATCGGCGAGCCAGGCGCCGACCGGCGCGCGCCGCCCAAGCGTGATCAGCAGCAAATAGCCGGTCACGACGGGCGGCAGCACCAACGGCAGATGAACAAGCGCATCGAGCAGCGACTTGCCCCAGAATTTTTTTCGCGCCAGCAGCCACGCAATCGCAACGCCGAACGGCAAAGCGACCACGGTTGCGACCACCGCGATCCGCAGCGAAAGCTGGACCGCGATCCATTCCTGGGGCGAAAGATGGAGCACGCGTGGCTGTACTACGAAACCGGCTTGATCAGGAAGCTGAAGCCGTATTTATCGAAGATCGCCTTGGCGATGCCGCCGCTCAAGAACTCGAGATATTTGGCGGTATCCGTATTGCCGCTCGCGGCGACGGCCGCCACCGGATAGATGACCGGCGGGTGCGAATCTTCCGGAAACGCGCCGACGATTTTCACCTTCGGCTCGACCTTGGCGTCAGTCTCATAGACGATGCCGATGGGCGTTTCGCCGCGCGCGACGAAGGCAAGCGTGGCGCGCACGTTCTCCGCCATCGCCAGTTTCGGCTCCGCCGCCGCCCAGCCACCTAGATTTTCCAGCGCGGCTTTGGCGTAGAGCCCGGCCGGCACGGCTTTTACGTCGGCGACCGCGATGCGGCCGTCGCCGGCGAGCTTGGCGATGTCGAACGGCTTGGCGATGGTCACTTTGTCTAGCTTGGAATCGAGCGGTGCGATCAGCACCAGCCGATTGCCCAAAAGATTCACGCGCGTGTCCGGCTTGATTAGATTTTTGCCGGCGACGTAATCCATCCATTTAAGGTCGGCGGAAATGAACACGTCGGCAGGCGCGCGTTGCTCGATCTGCTTGGCCAGCGTGGAGGAAGCGGCGTAACTAGCGGTCACCTTGACGCCGTTTGCCTTGGTGAAGGCGGCATCGGTGTCGTCGAGCGCGTTTTTCAACGACGCGGCGGCAAAAACAGTCAGGGTTTTTTCCTGGGCGGCGGCGTGTGTTAGCGGTAGCGCGGCTGCGATCAGCGCGGCGGCGGCAATCAGTCCGGGAAAGCGAAACATTGTGGCGCTCCATGATAACGGGCGCGGCGCGGCAAACCGCCGCCCGCGATCGAGGTGACTTGCAAAAGCGACCGCTGCGGAAGCGCCGTTCCGGCAAACGCGGCGCGCTTACGGCGCGCCACGGGTCGTTGCATCGACCCTAGCAACTCTCGCTAGCCTAGGTAAAGTCCGCCCGCGTAGGCCTAAGGAACCAGCAATGTCGCAGGCGGCGCCCATCGAAGGCGAGTTCGACTTTATCATCGTAGGCGCGGGCTCGGCCGGCTGCGTGCTGGCGAATAGGCTCTCGGCCGATCCAAGCAACCGCGTGTTGCTGCTGGAAGCGGGCGGCAACGACAACTGGATCTGGTTCCACATTCCGGTCGGCTATCTATTCGCCATCAGCAATCCGCGTTCGGACTGGATGTTCAAGACCGAGCCGGAGCCGGGCCTCAACGGCCGCAGTCTCAATTACCCGCGCGGCAAGGTGATCGGCGGCTCGTCGGCGATCAACGCCATGGTCTATATGCGCGGACAGGCCGGCGACTACGATCATTGGCGCCAACTCGGGCTGCCGGGCTGGTCGTGGGACGACGTGCTGCCCTACTTCAAAAAGCACGAGGACAATTTCCTGGGCGCGGGCGACCATCATGCGGTCGGCGGCGAATGGCGGGTGGAATATCCGCGCACGCGCTGGGACATCATCGATGCCTGGCGAGAGGCTGCGGCGCAATACGGCATTCTGCCGGTGAACGACTTTAACGCCGGCGACAACGAGGGCTCCTGCTATTTCCACGTCAACCAGAAGCGCGGACGGCGCTGGTCGGCGGCGCGCGGGTTTCTCAAGCCGGTGCTCAACCGGAAAAATCTGCGGCTGGAAACCGGCTGCATGGTCGAGAGTCTTGAGTTCGATGGCAATTCGGATTTTTTGCGCGCGGCCGGCGTGCGCTGGCGGCAGAACGGCGAATTGCGCAGCGCCAATTCGCGCGGCGAGGTCATCATGGCAGCGGGGGCCATCGGCTCGCCGCAGATTCTGATGCTTTCCGGCATCGGTCCGGCGGCCGAACTATCGAAGTTCGGCATTGCGGCTGTGCTCGACAAACCGGGCGTCGGCGCCAACCTGCAAGATCACTTGCAATTGCGTACGATCTACAGGGTCAGCGGCATCCGCACACTCAACGAGATGTACGGATCGCTCGCGCACAAAGCCTGGATGGGCGTGAACTACGCCTTGTTCCGGCGCGGGCCTTTGACCATGGCGCCCTCGCAGCTCGGCGCTTTCACCAAGTCCGATCCCGCGCGCGAGCGCGCCAATCTGCAATATCACATTCAGCCGCTGTCGCTCGACAAGTTCGGCGACCCGCTGCATCCGTTTCCGGCTTTCACCGCGAGCGTCGCCAATGTGCAGCCGACTAGCCGCGGTACGCTCAAGCTTAAATCGGCAAACCCGAACGACGCGCCGGCCATCAGCCCGAATTATCTGGCGACGCCGGAGGACCGGCAGGTCGCGGTGGATTCAATACGAATTACCCGTAGGATTGTGGCGCAGCCGGCCTTGCAGAAATATTCGCCGGTCGAATATCTGCCCGGCCCGCAACTGCGCGATGACGACGAGGCGGGGCTGATCAAGGCCGCCGGCGATATCGGTACCACGATTTTCCATCCGGTCGGCACCGCAAAAATGGGCCGCGACGATGACGCGGCCGCGGTGGTCGATGCGCGGTTGCGCGCGATTGGGATCGACGGCTTGCGGGTGATCGATGCTTCGGTGATGCCGTCGATCACATCGGGCAACACCAATTCGCCAACCATGATGATCGCTGAAAAAGGCGCGGCGATGATTCTCGAAGATCGAAAGCGCTAGCGCCGCTATTCCTTGGCCGGCGCGTCGAGCACATTCTTACAGGCCGGCGGCAGATCGGCGAGCGTCAGTGCCTTGGGCGGCTTGGACGGCCCCGGCTTGATCACCGGGCGCAGCACCTTGTCGGAGAACCAATAGTCCAGCGCTTTGGGAGCGCAACCGTCATCGCCCGGCACCGGCGGCTGCTTGCGGCAGTTGGGCGAGTCCTCGGGGCATTTGAGCCGCACATGGATGTGATCGTGGTGTCCGTACCAGGGCCGCACCTTGGCCATCCAGCCATCGCTCTTCTTGTCCTCGACGCGGCATAGCTCCTTCTTGATCGCGGCATTGACCAGCACGCGCTCGACCTCCGGCTGTTCGGCGGCGGTTTTGATGAAGGCGATGTCGGCCGGCGACCAGGTCTTCGGATTGACATGCTTCCAGTCGTCGGCGACCAGATTGATGGCCGAGGTTTTCTCACGCTCTTCTTTGTTCAACACGTGGTTGGGCATCGGCATGAACCAGATGTCGACGTCGAGGCCGATCTGATGGCTCATATGGCCGAAGGGGAGGGGGCCGCCGCGCGGCTGCGCCATGTCGCCGATCATGATGCCGTTCCAGCCGGTGGCCTTGGCGGCGAGCGGAGCAAACCGCTCCAGGAATTTCACCAATTCGGGGTGGCCCCAGTTGCGATTGCGCGATAGGCGCATCACCTGCCAGGTCGGCCCGGTGACCGGCAGCGCCACGCCGCCTTGCAGGCAGCCGCGCGGGTAGTAGCCGATCGCCATGGCCTTGCCCAAGGTTGGTAATTTCTCGGACGAGAACAAAACCTTGGCCGGGGTCGTGTCCTTTTTCGTTTCGGTGATCGCCGGTTTTTCCGGCGGCATGGGTGTCGGCACGGTGACGACGGGCGCCGGTGTCGCGGGCGGCTCGGGTGGCGGCGCTGCGACAACGGGCGGAACGGGAGCAGGTGGCGGAGCGGCCTCGACCGGCGGCGGCGCGGGTTGCACGGGCGCCGGCACAGCGGGGACTTCCGGCGTTGCTACAGACGGTTCTGCGGGCGGCGGCGCGGGCTTGACCGGCTCGGTCGTGGCCGGCGCTTGCGCAAGCTTGGTGTGCTGCGCGACGGCATAAGTGCCCGCCAACAACACGAACGCCAAACCGACAGGAGCGATAACCCGGGTGAACATGACAGGCTCGATCTAGCGGCTAGCGCCGCCGCTGTCAGGTTAAATGCGAGGGATGGTTTAGACGGAACCGGGCCGTTTCCCGGCCGGGCGGAACGGGAAAATTCCAGCAGTCGCAATGGCTTTTATGGTTAACAAGGTCTTTACAAGGGCCGTATGGGCAAGCGATGCTGGGGCTTAGTTCAGGTCCCGGATGCTTGGGGGAGTTGAGTTATGCGGGGCGTCTCCGTTGCCGCGATGGCCGTATTGGGCCCGGTAATTTTTCCGCCGGCGCCGGCCAAAGCCGAACTTCTGGTCAGCGTCAGCAAATCGCAGCAGCGCCTTTCGGTCACGATCGACGGCGCGGAAACCTACCGCTGGCCGGTCTCCACCGGGCGGCGCGGCCATGAAACGCCGTCCGGCTCGTTCCGTCCGATCCGGCTCGAGCGGCACTCGTATTCGCACGAATATGAAATGACGCCGATGCCCTGGGCGATGTTCTTCCATCGCGGCTATGCTGTGCACGGCATCATGGAGGCCTACAATCTCGGCCACGCCGCCTCGCATGGCTGCGTGCGGCTGCGGCCGGACAAGGCGGCGATCCTTTTTTCGCTGATGCGCCACCAGGGCATCGCCAACACCAAAGTGGTGGTGATGAACGGTGCATTGCCGCCGCTGCCAGGCCTTACGCCATCGGCCGATGCCGCGCCGGCGTCTGTAACGGAACAAACTGCCAAAGCCGACGACGAGACGTCGCGTGAACTCGCCGTCAAGGCGCATGCCAGCGTAGAACCCAGTTTCGACGACCAAGACACCGGCACGCGGCGCGCGGCAAAATTCGCCAAGGCCATGGCCTGCCGCGTATCGGTGAGCAATGACGAGGCGCAGATCTTGCGCGAGCGGGAAGCCTGGCTGCGCAGCCTCGACCGCAAATACGGCATCACCCATTAGGGCACATATGGCGCGACTTGTTGCCGCTTTTATTGCCGCCGCGCTGCTGGGTGCGCTCGCACCGGCGCAAGCCGGCATCCTCGTCACGGTCGATAAATCGGCGCAGCGCCTGTCGGTTTCAGTCGATGGCCATCACCGTTACGAATGGCCGGTCTCGACCGCGCACATCGGCTATCGCACGCCGGTCGGCACCTATCGGCCCGGGCGCCTCGCGCGTCAATGGTTCTCGCGCAAATACGACTGGTCGCCGATGCCCTATTCGATTTTCTTCAACGGCGGCTACGCCATTCACGGCAGCTATGAAGTGTCGCGGCTCGGCAGCCCGGCCTCGCATGGCTGCATCCGGCTGTCGCCGCAGCACGCCGCCATTCTGTTCGCGCTGGTGCGCGAGCGCGAGGGCGACACACGGATCGTCGTGACCGGCGAGAGCGAAGCGCCGCAAATGAGCGGGCACCAAGTGAGCGAGCGCCGCGAGGTTAGCGAACGCCGCGAGATGCGGCGCGCGTCGCGCAACTTCGAGGAAATCTTCGAGCCGGAGGAAGGCCGCCGGCGTTGGGACCGGCGGTATTAGTCCGCGCGCCGCCTACCGGGTTGTCGTCCCCGCGCAGGCGGGGACCCAGTAATCTCTGCACTGTCTGTGTTTACTGGATGCCCGCCTTCGCGGGCATGACAGCAACCAGACATGCGTCATCGCCCGTGTTCTTTGCGGCCTCGGGTAGGCCGTTATCCCTTTTCCGTTTCCCCATAAGGGGAATGGAGCGCCGGGAGGGCGCCAAGGGCGGTGGTGCATGCCGCCCTTTAGCCCGGCTGGTGAGACCCCACTGCGCCCCCCTGGCGCTCCATCCTATCAAGCTTTTCGCGATCTGCGCAGGCTTGACCGCGGCGCGCATTGTCGGCGCGCCGGCTTTGCCCCGCTATCAAACGTCACTCGAGATGACGCCCGAAGCCGAGCAACGCGAATTATGACTAATATCCTATAGGATTATAGTCAATAAGCCGTTGCGGCTCGCTATTCCGAACCGCCGCAATTACCGCCAGCTCTCACTTCGCCATCGGCTTAAGCCCGTTCGCGGTGATGACCGCGGCGGCCTGCGGCGATGACAGGAAATGCAGCAGCGCGACGGCGGCGTCCGGCTGGCGCGCATTGGTGGTGACAAATCCGACGAAGTAGCCCGGCGGGTGAAATTCCGCCGGCACGGTGCCGACCAAATCGACGCCCGGTGTATGGATGAGCTCGGCAACTTGCTGAAAGCCGATCTCCGCCTCGCCGCGCGCGACGACCGCGGCGACCGGCTCGCCAGTTGGCGGCCCGCGCACCTTGCGCGATTTACCGGCCACTTGATCGGCGATGCCGAGCTTCTTGAAGCCGACGGTCGCGAGATAAGTGCCGCTGCTGCTGTCGGAATAGGCAATCGACTTGGCGTCGAGCAGCGTTTTGCGCAGCGCATCCATGGTGCTGATATCGGGCTTGGGCTGACCCGAGCGCACCACCATGCCGATATAAGATTCCCCCAGCACTATCTTGCTGTCGGCGCGAACCAGCTTGTGCGCGATCAGAAAATCGCCGCCGGCGCCGTCCATGATGGTGACGTCGGCATCCTCGCCACGCGACAGCCGCGCAGGGATCGCTTCCGGCGAGTCGCCGAGCGAAGGACCGCGGATGGTGATGAGATGATTGCCGGTCGCCTTTTCGAAGGCGGGGCCGAGATCCGAATAGACGTGGAAGAAGCCGGCCGAGATCATGACCTTGACGTCGGCGGCCTGCGCCGCGGCGGTGGCAAGCAGGACGGTGAGAAGGGCGACGAAGCGAAGCGCGGATCGCAGCATGACATGAATCCCGGTGCACGGTGAAAGGCGCGCCAGTGTCCGCTGAAATTTAAGGTGCGTCCAGCCGGTCGCGGCTCAGCTTTGTTGCAGCGCGGGAGCGGCGCGGCTCACCCGCTCACACATCCACCTTCAACGCCGCAATAAACGCCTCCTGCGGAATGTCGACCTTGCCGAACTGCCGCATTTTCTTTTTGCCCTTTTTCTGCTTGTCCAAAAGCTTGCGTTTGCGGGTGGCGTCGCCGCCGTAACACTTTGCCGTCACGTCCTTACGCAACGCGCGCACGGTTTCGCGCGCGATGATCTTGCCGCCGATAGCGGCCTGGATCGGCACCTGGAACATGTGCGGCGGAATCAGTTCTTTAAGCTTCTCGACCATGCCGCGGCCGCGCGTCTCCGCGCGCGTGCGGTGCACGAGCATCGAGAGCGCATCCACCGGCTCGTCATTGACCAGGATCGACATTTTCACGAGGTCGGCGGGCCGATAATCGGTGAGGTGATAATCGAACGAGGCATAGCCTTTGGAAACCGACTTGAGCCGGTCGTAGAAATCGAACACCACTTCGTTGAGCGGAAGATCGTATTTCACCATGGCGCGCGAGCCCACATAAGTGAGCTCCTTTTGCGTGCCGCGCCGGTCCTGGCAGAGCTTGAGCACGGCGCCGAGATATTCGTCGGGCGTCAATATCGTCGCCTCGATCCAGGGCTCTTCGATTTCCAAAATTTTCATCACGTCCGGCATGTCCACCGGATTGTGGATCTCGATATGCGAGCCGTCGCGCAGGTTCATCTTGTAGATCACCGAGGGCGCGGT
>Ga0182030_10019733_pt1 | contig 12791 bp, 17 predicted proteins | sample 812S3MmetaG_FD_121299 | JGI IMG/M metagenome (GOLD analysis project Ga0182030, IMG submission 121299) | Permafrost microbial communities from Stordalen Mire, Sweden - 812S3M metaG (Illumina Assembly) | ecosystem: Environmental > Terrestrial > Soil > Wetlands > Permafrost | place: Sweden... | reverse complement strand
CTAAGTCTCTCGTTTGCAGTTCCTTGATGTACTTGCGCATAGTCGAGATTGAACATTGCGACTCCTGAAACCCCCATTTTCAGCCTATACTCGGAGTCCTGGAAATACCATTCACCCGAAATGGGAATTATCACTGGTAAAAAGTTTAAGTAAGGTTTCCGTCTTCAAGATACCAAAAATTGACTGTCTATTTCTCACAATATTATACCGCTCTTGAACGCCTTGATGCTTATATTTCATACATTCATCCCAAATCAATGATGATGACCAACTTGTGTTAAAAGGGGTATCAACATCCCACCCACCGCTGCAAGTGTATCTCTCATTTGAGGCTTCTGTTGCCTCCTTTGTGACCCACCGCCACTTTCAGCATATCCATTAGAACTCGAGTGATCATGACTCGAATCTTCTTGCATTGCATGCATAGCAACGTATCTGAATATCGTCAGCAGAGTTCTCGATCCAAAAGCATTAGAACTCACATAAAAGTACCCGCTGAAAACAGTAATAGCATCCCGGTCCAAAATTGGCCTTTCTCACCAGACATATTGTTTCCTCCCAAAAGATTTACCAACAACCAAGTGCTGAGTGCACCAGTTGGAGATGCTAAACTGAAAATAATCAAATGGCCACGAGCAGCTCGTTTTGACAGCCCTTGTTTCAATAGAACAGAAGTGAGACCAAATGCAGCAGGAGCTTTATGTATCATAATCGCGAGGAAGATGATGAATCCAAGTTTCGTGTCCGAGGACGATGCTGACGCTCCCATGGCGATTCCATCTGCAAATGCATGAATCACAAGCCCAGTTGTAGTAGCCAAACTTCGGGTCTGTTTGGGAGAAGGTGTAAGTGATTGTAGAAAGCTTTCAGACTCCGGATCGTTGACCGAAAGGGTTGATGAAGAATGCAACCCCTGAGAGAGGTTGTCCAGAGATATATGCCTGGTTGGAGGAGGTGGCTGAAGGGTTTCGGAGGCATGTCTTGGTAGTTTGTCTATCAGGAACATGAGAATAAATCCCGTTATAAGGGCTAATCCAATATAAAAGGTCGGAGGCTCATTTTCATGGTGCTCATTCCCTTCCTTAGAATCTGGTTCCTTGACCGGTTGATCTGTCTCTTTAGATGCAATCGACGAGGTAGGACTTGTTTCGGATTTTATCTCAATCGCTGGAGGCAAGTCTGGGGTGGTAAAATCATCATGCCTTCTTTGATTGAAATGGTAGTGTACCTCCTGCGGAATCGTACCCGAATCCCACCGAACCTCGACTGCACTTCTTTGTATCTGTAAATTCCTCCGTACATGTGAATGCTCTGCCGGTCCTGCAGAGTATATAGCTTCGATTCCTTCCGGAATAATGACAATTAGGGATGTTCCAACCAGAACTCCCATGCCAATAGTCGAAATCAATCGTAATTGCGATGAAGAAAGGGTCATGCTTAAAGGAAGAGCGCCTGCGAGGAAACATCTGGAATAAAAATCAGTATCTACTCTCTTTCCTGTGTTTGTACCACTCACGATAATGCCATCACTACGCTCAACCCGAGCAGCATGAACAATCCGTCCAACATCTTGACCCCTTGTTTCCAATTGAAAGGTGAATACCAGGAGATCAATCGATTGAGATACTCTACTACCGATTCATTTCGCTCGTTCCTTCCAAATAGTCTTACAACTCCAACAAATCCAGTGACAGGGCCCGAAAGCGATAAGTTCTTCTCGTATCGATGTCTGATGGTGGATGACAGATTCGACAAGGCTGAAATCTACTTTAGCTCCGTCAAACCCCTGTCACCAAAACGCGTGGAGGAGGACCAGTCTACGAGTACGCGCCAGAACAAGAAACTTCTTCCCTTAAAGTCTTCGAGAGCAAATTCGATTATCTCTCAAACAGCTTGAAAGATATAAAGCCGGCAATATGAGTGAAGCTAACCCAGACTGTAAGTGTTATTAGATACATCGATCCCCCTATGTCTTCTCCGGCGCAAATATGTCGAGTGTCTGCGACACGAGCTGTAGAGACGTCAATTAATATTCAAACGCCCAAAAGCTGACGATGGTAAAGGGATTTCCGACTCCAATACTGCCTGCAATGTCTCCCTCGTTACTCCTGGCGTCGGTGGCCCCAAGGCTCTATATTCCTTCAACCCAAAAATGACCTATGCGATCTTCGGAGAGGAAGAACAGATCTTTGGTTATCAGGGCTTAAAAATCAACCTACGATACAATCATTGCGACATGCGCCCGGGTTTACAAATTACATACAGCAAGAAGTTCAAGGCGATTGGAGACACGGAACCTACGGACCTGAAGTCTATATTTGAGGATTACCTACCAAAGAGTGAGGACCCCACCCGCCTTCTTCAGATTAAATGCTAATGATACATTAGCCGCCTTCGAAAAATCAAGTGTGTACGATGCAGCCATATCAGACGCCTCGTACGCGAACTGGAAACCTCCCGGAGAGCTCTGGCAATCGATGGAAGCAGATGGTATAAATTACGAGATTTGGAAGGGTAGCCTTGCCGATTTGGCCGTGCAGCAACTGGTCAAGAGGATTCAAATTCTAATTCCGTTCTTCATAGAAGGCGGGACTTTGATTGATCTAGGCGATCCAGATTCCTCTCTAGAACGATGGACGGTATTCTTCCTCTACCAAAAAAAGACCAGAGATCTTGCTCCAGCACTTTCTCCTTACACATTTGTAGGATATGCAACAGTCTACCGGTACTTTTATTATCAAGCCGTTACACCTCCGTCTTCATCACCTACCAAAAAACAGCCTATTCACAAAGACGCTACAGATTTCGATCTCTCATTTCCGGAACTTCCTTTCTCTAGCTTTCCTTGCCGGTCTAGGATATCTCAATTTGTCATTTTACCACCGTTCCACAAAGGAGGGAATGGTTCTCGGCTATACAACTCCGTATTCGACTACTATCACCAAGAAGCCCAGACGATCGAGATAACAGTTGAGGACCCTAACGAAGCATTTGATGATCTAAGAGATATCAATGACTTGGCTCGACTCCGAAAACTACCAGAATTCACAGAAATACGTATCAACACCAAAGCCATGCCCAGAACAAAAGGTCTAGTCCCAAGAGATATTGTAGACCTGGAAGCACTTGAGAAAATTCGAGCCAAAACCAAGATTGCACCAAGACAATTTCATAGAGTGGTGGAGATGCAACTTCTATCGAAGATTCCCCCAGGCGTGAAGCAAACCTTAATTCACCAAAAACCAACTATCACAGGAGCAGAATTGAAAGCCAAGCAACACGAATACCATCTCTGGCAATTACTGTGCAAGCAGAGGCTATACAGACATAACAAAGACACATTGATTCAACTTGACCGCTCGGAGAGGATTGAAAAGCTTGAACAGGCTCTTGGAAGTGTGGAAGTGGATTATGATAGATTATTAGAGGCGTTGAAGAAGAGAGATGGCAAGTCGACTAGCAATGGTGCATCGAATGGAAAGCGATTGTCCTCTGAGGACGAGGAAATGGAGGATGGGGCACCCGCTGCGAAGAAGGCGAAGTTTACCTAAGCTTGTAGGTTTTAAAGGAGGGATATCCAGGCGTTCTGCATCGGCTCTCATGTGTTTACGGAGGCGTCACGAGTTACGGAATGATTCCATGAATACCATACCATACATAAATGCATACACTTTTCTCCATACCCATATAATGCCGCCGCACGTCTATCAAGTGCTCTAATACCTCGTCCCATTATCCCCATACGCAGCCCTCCCAAGCTGCCCCGCAACAATCGCCTCCCTCAACCCCTCACTTAGATAGGTAATGTGATGAGAGCTAGCAGTGTTTCGCAAGAGTGATAGTGTAGAAATAGTCTGGTGGAATAGGATGAGAAGACTTTTTATATTCCTACAAAATTACACCTATGATCAAGCATAAAATGCCTATGTCCAGGTATGTCGCGCCCTTTTCCTATATTTGTACAATAAAACACATGCCGCTTGATGCAATGACCTTCCGAGAAATCCTCCAACGCCATGCCATGTAAACTCCCATCCAGTATCACTCTAGTCTCTAATTCCCTTCAGAAGACAGTTCCCCTCGTCTTACTCCCATGCTCCTCACCCCACTCCGCATTCGCATTCCCCCTCTCCTCACTCTCCTCCTCAAACAAAATCCCATCATCCTCGCCATAATCACTCGCCTCCCCCGCGACCTTCCCTCCCTCCCCATGCTCCTCCGCTCCCTTCACCGCCCAAATATGCTCCCTCAACCTCTTATGCCTCTCCCTATCCTCCTCAATCCGCTGCTCAATCTGCTTCCTATCCAATCTCTGCCCTACCCACCCATTCCCCCTGCCCTTCGCACTAATCGGCGTCGTCGTTGAATCCTTATCCCTCATCTCCACATCTTCCCCACCCACAGGAGAACTCAATCCTATAGCATCAGGCAACGTATCGCGATCCTTCAACACATCTTCGATTTCCGACACCGTTTGCGCCATCAGGAAATTTTTGGATTGGAGGCCTTGCAACACTTTCCGCACGACTTTCACGTTCGCAGCACCGGAGCCATCGTCTGGTGCGACAGCGTCTACGACACGGAGGATGTCCCGCTGCATCATACGCACGTAGTCTTGGTGACCTTCGCGCGCGGCCATGTCGCAGAGGTGTTCGATGAAGTACATGATATTTGCGCGGTTGTTCATGCTATTCTGTTTCTTCATTAACCCCATTCACCTAACCCCCAAAACACACGCTCCTCAAAAACCAATAAGAATAAAAGAGATAAGGTGGTCTGAGGGAACTCGAGGGAAGAAAAGGGTACATACACGTTCCAACTGCTCCAAAATACAACTATGCAAATCCTCATCCATGTCCCGATACTTAATCGCATACTGCGCCGCCTTATTCGCGCTCGTAACACTGGCATTCAGATGCTGCAGATGCTGCGTAAATCTGATCCTAACCTCGAATGGATCCATATTCTTTGTGTCCTTGTTTGCGGAGGGAGAGGTAGAGGAGGGCGATGTGGATGAGACGCCGTATGGACGAGGCTCGAACGGAAGGCTCCAATCGGAGGGATGGTGTGGGTCTGTCATAGCGGGAGGTCTAACGCAATACGTTAATCCAGGGCGGTGAGAGATGGTTTTATTCAGAAATTTGTAGTGGGGTTCTGAAAGAAAATAAACTCGTTGAAGAGGAAAAGAAAGATCTTGTGATTTTTTCTCGGGAGCAAAGATGTCGCAAAATGGAGGCGAGATGACTTTAACAGTCTTAGGTTGCGGTACGTACAAAGAATTTAAGGTTTCCGCGCAATTGCAGGGCAAAATGCTGATATGCACATTCATCAGGAACAATGGGCATAGCAATCCTCTCCGGAATCCTCAGTTCGCTCTACGAAATCTCCGCTCTGAAACCTAAATTCGCATTACAAGCTACATCCGGCGCTTCCACACCCGCAGAGGAAATACCTACGCGTCTCCCATCCCGCTTCATAGCTTGTGTACGACGTCCTGAGTCCGCGAAGAAGATTAAGCAGGCGTTGGGGACGCATATGAAAGTTGTTACGATACTACAAAATGATAATGTCAAGGCATGTTGGGAAGCTGATGTGGTGTTACTTGGGTGTAAACCCTATATGGTGAACGATATCCTCGCTGTTGAAGGAATGAAGCAGGCTTTGGAGGGGAAATTACTCATTTCCATCTGTGCCGGGGTTCCGGTCCCTCAGATCGAGAAGGCCTTGTATGGAAACTCTGATCCGGTTGAAGGAGGATGCCGCATTGTAAGAGCAATGCCCAACACGGCGAGCCAGATTAGAGAATCCATGACCGTGATCGCGACTCCCGAGCCCCCGCTGGCTCCCCAGGCCTCAGCCCTTGTAACCTGGATCTTTAAACGAATTGGCGACGTTGTCTACCTCCCTGCTAGCACCATGGATGCCTCGACCGCATTATGCGGGAGCGGACCTGCGTTCTTTGCATTGATGTTAGAAGCGACGATTGATGGGGCTGTAGCGATGGGATTACCACGGGCGGAAGCGCAAAGGATGGCAGCGCAGACGATGAGAGGCGCAGCAGGGCTGGTGTTGAGTGGAGAACATCCGGCGCTGTTGAGGGATAAGGTTACTACGCCTGGAGGGTGTACCATTGGTGGGTTATTGGTGCTTGAGGAGGGGAGGGTGAGGGGGACTGTGGCGCGGGCGGTCAGAGAGGCGACGGTTGTTGCGAGTCAGCTTGGGAAGGGCGTGCAGGGCGTTAATGGTACGAGACATTAGATTGGGGAAGCATTCCTACCTCTCGTTTTCCTTGGCCAGAGTCAAGTGATCCCCCTTAGGGAACCCAAAAGTTGAATGTCTACCACGGCTCACCATCTTCAAACGGTCTTTGCAGCTTCTGTTGCATATCTGTAAGTTATTACTATCTCCTTCGACATACCACAGGTCGCCACATTCAAGTGCTCATTGCAGATTTTGGCATATCTGTGAGTTAATGTTATCTCCGGGGGTACGTAATTCCACAACTATCCAACTACAGAGAAACTTTTGAACGCTTTCTGCGGACATCTGTCCCTTATCTCCAGGTATACACCACACCTCACCATGCTCTTCGCAGCTTTAGCTGCACATCTACAAATTATCCTTATCTCCGAGGACATATTACATTTTACCATCTTCACAACAACTGCTTTCAGCTTCTGTTGTATATCTTTAATGAAGATCTTTACAGCTTTTGTTGTACATCTGCTATTATCTCCGCCGCTATTTAGGTTGTCCACCTAGTCTTAATTATATACAATGTATCATCTTCAGAAGTGTCATTTGTAGCTTTTATTGAACATATGTACTTCCTTCGCCGCCGCTAAAGCAATCAGATACCCCAAGCACTTCTAAAGACATATACCTTGCTCATCCACAGTACACCATCTCCAGAAAGGTCTTTAATAGATTTTTTGCACTTCTATTATCTCTTCAGTTACACGGATTCAGTTTTATATTTTAGGAAATGGGGTTGCTCAGGTATTGTGATTATATATTTATGCAGTAGATCTGCGAGCCGCCTTCATACCAAATGATCAACTTCACTTTAATAAAATAATCTAGATTTGAACTGTCTCAAACGCGAGAGCGAATTTGTAAATATACAACAAAAAGAGTTGAGTACCGTAGAGATAGGTAGGATATGTCATCTAAGATTAGGCAAGGCGGGCACATCTGAGTTTGATGCCTGAAGGCAAACCTTCAGAGATGCACCAAACTCAGAACATTTGGACCTCGGTGGTTAGAATTTAAGAGAAGATTTGCAATAGAACGTGAGGAAAAGGAGGATGTTGGAGGATAATTTAGGGGAATATTCTCAGATATTTAATACGAATTCTGTTCGATTAGAGTCTATTACTGCACAGAAAGATTTGCCCGGGGATGTAATCCTTAGATTTCTGAGCTGCTAGCAGAAAGTTTGAAGTTTTGAAGTTTTGATGCCCTGGGGCGGTTCTGAACGTTCCTTTCGGACAGATATGCGAAAATTCGAGGAGACTAGTGCACCGGAACGTGTGTATTCGACTTCGGGACCGAAGTCAAGTGAAAGTTGTCACATGTGCAAGAACAACTTTCAAGGAGGCAGAAAACGAGGGTGTAACTGAAAGCAACGATTATGCCCACCCTTTGGTGGAAGCGAAATAGCCTTCCATCAGCTGCCCCAAGTTTGAAATTTGAGGTAATGACTTGAGAAGTTTGAGAAGATTCAGATTTGAAAACGAGCTGTGATTGAATAATATTTTCCAAAGATTAAATTTCTGGTGTGGTTCCGCAGTGTACTTATTTACTGCCATTAAAGTCCAGACAAGGCCGCTTAAAATCCATACCAGAGCCATAACATCAACCGATATCCATTCACATCCTTACATAATGTCAAGAGGAAAAAAGCGTGTACTTGTAGACAGCAACGGCCTTGGCACATGGCCCCATCGCAGAATTGTCAACCCCACCGATAGGAAAATCTTCCCGGGGGGGGGGCAAGGCCTCAAGCTCGTCCAACGATCTTTCAAACTCATCCCCAACTACCCCGGCCTTTTGAACTCATCCATGAGTCGGGAGAATATTAGAGCTTCTCTTGAAGATATAGTTTTTGTAGCGATTGATTTTGAGTACGAGAGCAAGGCGAAAAAAGCAGGCATCTCCCGGATATATGAGATCGGTGTCGCAGTCTTGGATACGAGGGACCTTTTCACCAAAGACGTCGGAGAGGTGATTCAGACCGAGAATAGGCAACAAAAAGATCGGGGCACGAGGTTCAGGTTTGGAGAATCAAAGAAAATTAACCTGTGTGAAATGGCTGGGTATATGGAGTCGCATCTCTTTAGAAAATCTTGAAACCGTAGGATTTCGAAATGCCGTTTTGATAGGGCAAGAAATTCGTAATGAGCTGTCTGGAATTGGAAAGTTGAGATATTTGGGGGTACCGAGTATTAATGTTCGAGATGAGAAATACGCTTCTGTCGTAGGTATATTGGAGACCAGGCCTGCGGCGTATGCTCTTTTCGTCGATGAGATTGAAGGGGAAACTAGGCTCCTTCATCTTTTAACAAAACTCGATATTCCGTTCAGAGACCTTGTGATGGGAACTCTTCATACCGCAGCGAACAATGCCAAGTTTACTATGAAGTTGTTATTGATGCTTGTGGTAAAGAGCGTGGAGGGATGGGAGTTAGTTGAAGATCGGAAGGTGATGGTAGAGAGATTGAGGGCCATCGCGCATGTCTCTATCGAGAAGGAATTATCTTGTCCAACGCCCGATTACGAAAGGAAGAAGCGGATGGATTATAGAAAGTCGAGACGCAGGTGTTGGATGAAAATGTGATTGGTATGATTTTATGGAGGGTTCGATATTTGTTGACTGGTCAGACGGACAGAGCGGGCTCGAAGACATAGGGATTGGCGAGTTGTCTTGGTTCAATGAGAAGATGGACATAGAAAAGTGATGGAGACTTAACGGCGATATCCAACTAGGAGAAAGCCATTCTTATCGGCCAACTATAGAGGAGATTACTCCAAGGGACAGCTAGAGCTTCCGCAATTCCATGCTTCCCAATCACCTCAGAGCTGAGCGTCCATGAGGAGAAGCGCAATGATCAAGCGACTGAAGTGTTGCGACAACAAAAGAAGGGGGAAATGAGAGGAATCCAGGGGAAAGGGTGATCCCAATTATCTGGCCAATAAAAAAAGTGCGCATGAGTTGAGTGGGCCGAAAGCCATGCGCGCACGACTTTGCATGAAAAGCGATGTGCAACAGAATTTGGAAATTTGGAAGACATGCAATCATTGGTCAATGTTCTCTGCCGTCCATTTTCGATACCGACTCAGCTTCTCCATGCGCGCATGCCGTATACGAATACTTTTGATTCCTGAATGTAGAAGAATAGTCTTATATTGTTGCCATACAGAAACTACACTTATAAAATAGAGACTCTTATCCAGAGGTGCCTGAATACATCCCGTGTGAGATTGAACACTACAGCACGCAACAATGCAGCTATTATCACTCAATATGAAGTGTAAAAGTAAAAGACCAATTGTGCACCAAACTGATGGCAAGAATCGCAAAGATATTCAAGGAAGAAATCAAGAAGCAAAAGAGAGAAATGGAAGCACTAGCATCTATCTTTATAAGGATATCTGGAAATATCCTTGTGGATAATGTACAACGACATACCTCTAATCATTATACGTTCACCAGAGCTATTGCAGAAGCTATGATATGAGAAGTAGCTTTTGTACATCTAGTATTGATACACACCATATGCTTCCCTATTCACACACATCGCTACTCTCTATTCCATCGTGACCTTGGCACCCAACTCTTTCAACGTCGCCATAATCTTCTCAGCTTCCTCCTTCGGCACACCCTCCTTCATCATCTTCGGAGCGCTCTCGACAAACTTCTTACTATCCACCAAACTCAAGCCTAGCATACTCTTAATCTCCTTGATAACCTTCGGCTTCGCCCCGGCTTCGAATGATTCAAGCTTTAGGTTGAATAGTGTCTTCTCTTGTTGTGCCGGTGCAGCCTCTTCTTCTTCGACTGGTGCAGCAGCTGGTGCTGCAGGTGCGGCGGCGAATCCTCCCATAGGCATATCGGGGATGTTTAAACGTGACTATACTAAATCAGCCTCCTGTCTATCAAAAGTGCTCCAATGGGCCTTGATACATACCTTCAAGCTTGCAACCAAATCAGCAGTCTCCAGTAGAGTCAATTGACTAATTTGATCCACGATCCCAGACACCTTTGGGTTTGTAGCCTCTGTTGATGCCCATCGTCTCGTTGATGACGGATTCCTCCGTTGTGAGATAGCAGCCGTGGAAATTCGGAGGGAGGATGTAGAGCGGAGAGATCGTACGCAGCTTCGAGCTGCAGATTGGCAGGATAACGACATGGTGATCAATTGGGAGGTCGAGATGATCTTGAATTTCAGATCTTCATCAGGCGTGTTGTAGACTTTTGAGATTCCGAGCTAGACAAATTTTAGTGTGAGATGGTCCGTGCTCAAAAAGTTTATCGAAGATAAAAATTATTTGAAGTTTATATCTAACAACCACAAACCGGTTGAAGGTTTGTTCAGCAACATAAGATGGGGTTGGATGGACAAAGCCAAGGGCAAAATGCAGTCTATCAAGGCTCGAGTACCTTGAATGACATGCCCGAAGAAATACTCGAAATAATCCGCCTCCAAAAATCACCGCGGTTTCTCCACGCTCTGAGTACCGCGGCGCTCAAACCAGCTTTGACTCTGCAACTCTTTGTACTTTATGAATCTGTGTTTGCAGACTCATGCTCCCGGTGGATTTCTCGGGCTGGAGACCAGAACAACGCAATTATTGAGGCTTTTTCACGAATTCTACCTCTTGCGCCTCACCTCTCCACATACCTCGAAAAATACCTACAAATCACATCTTCTAGCTCAGAGACCTCTTACTTACCAATAATAAACTGTTTATGGAGGGAGAAAAATTATGTATCTATGCCGCTGTCAACGGTACAGCTGCAGGGCATATTACTAGCCATTTTTAGACTTCTCAATTTCGACCAAGCCTACGCTCGTACGATTTCGGGTTCGAAAGTTCAAGACCTATTACAACATGGGGACCGAGCTGTACGATATCTGGCTTTGCGAATATTTTGTCAGCTTCGGTCAGCTTCAGATTTCAAATTGGAACAAATGATAGACGAGCATGTTGGAAAGCAAGACGCTGTTTTGGGGGACTATGATGGAGAGCTGGTCGATTTGGGATTCTTAAGTCTTTGGGAAGAGAGAAGATTAAAAGATGCTCAGACACTCAGAAATGCGAGGGAGCATACAAGGGAGATCTCAGAACTGAATTTGGAGGGACTTTCTTCGTTGACGGTACGGTATACAAGTTTACTGCTACCTCGACCAAAAGGGCCACCATCTCGTTCTTCCTCCCTCATTTCTACGAATACTACAGCCAAGAATATGGACGCTTTTGCAAACTCTCTTCTCAAATCATCCCCGATCTTACTCCATGGACTCGCTGGATGTGGAAAGACATCACTTGTCAACGATTTCGCTCGGGAGCTAGGTGCAGATTCGAACATGGTCACTCTCCATCTCAATGAGCAAACCGACGCCAAAATGCTCATCGGCATGTATGCAACAGGATCAACACCGGGTTCGTTCACGTGGCGCGCAGGTGTCCTAACAACAGCTGTCAGAGAAGGTCGATGGGTATTTATTGAGGACCTTGACCGAGCTCCAAATGAAGTTATTAGCGTCATATTACCCTTGATTGAGAGAGGCGAGCTCCTCGTTCCAAGCAGGGGAGAGACTATCAAAGCGGGACCAGGATTTAGACTTCTTGCCAGCATTAGGACCTCTTTAAATGTGTCCGGTCAAGAAAACCCCCCTGCTTTGCATATGCTTGGGTCTCGTCTATGGCAGCGTATCCCGATAGAGATGCCTTCTCAGGATGAGTTTCGTGAAATCGTTGATGGGACGCACCCTATCCTTCATCAATTCCTCCCTGGCATTATCAGTGTTTACGAGAAGCTTTATACCTTATTTCAAAAGCCTTCTTTTGCTTCGAAAAGCCGCACCTCCCTCGGACGTCCTATTAGCCCTCGAGATCTCCTGAAATGGTGTCGAAGACTTGATAATGTACTGTTTGCCGCTGGTTCTAAGACCGGCCGAGAACCGATTAGCGAAGCAACTAAATACGAAATGTTCCTGGAGGCTACAGATTGTTTTGCTGGTAGTCTTCAGACTGAAGGCGCACGAAAATCTGTCATTTCGTCAATTGCCGAAGAAATGCACATCGATCCCCAACGCGTTGATCACTTCTTGACTTCTCACATTCCTCGGTACGATGACGGAGAACGAGAATTGACAATCGGGAGAGTACGAATCCCAAAGCGAGGTGCTGGGCGCGTGACAAAATCAGTTAAGAAACCTAGGCCTTTCGCAAATACTACCCATGCGAAACGACTTCTCGAGCAGGTGGGTGTTGCAGTGAAGATGTCTGAACCAGTCTTACTAGTAGGAGAGACTGGTATTGGAAAGACTACTGTGGTCCAGCAACTTGCAGACTCGCTTGGTTTTAAGCTTACAGCTGTTAATCTGTCTCAACAAAGCGAGGTTGGTGATCTCCTCGGCGGATTCAAACCTGTGAATGTCAGGAGCCTCGCAACACCCATCAAAGATGAATTTGATGATCTCTTTGCATCTACTGGAATTTCCGCAACCAAGAACCAGAGATATATGGAACAACTTGGCAAAGCTGTGGCAAAGAATCAATGG
>Ga0182030_10019732_pt1 | contig 12791 bp, 12 predicted proteins | sample 812S3MmetaG_FD_121299 | JGI IMG/M metagenome (GOLD analysis project Ga0182030, IMG submission 121299) | Permafrost microbial communities from Stordalen Mire, Sweden - 812S3M metaG (Illumina Assembly) | ecosystem: Environmental > Terrestrial > Soil > Wetlands > Permafrost | place: Sweden... | reverse complement strand
TCGACCCGTTCGAAGACCGCGTCAAGGAGCCCGTCGGAGATGTCGCTCACGATCGGTCCGGGATCGAAGAGAAAACACGTTGCGGGAGGAATCCGCTTCAAAAAGGTGAGCAACGCGCCAGCGTTGCTGTGGTGCAAGAGCGCGTAACCGGAGAAATAGACGAAATCACTCTCGGTCACGTCCAATTCGTCGAGTTGGCTCGTCGAAAGCGTCGCTTCGGCGCCGACACTCGTCAAGAACGTCCGCTCCCCGTCGTCTTCGATGATGGCGACGACGAATCCCGTGTCGACGTCGTCAATTGGCGCCGTGGCGACGACGATGTTCTCGAGACGCATCGCCTCTTGAGCGATGGTCGCGAACGGTCCGAGTCCAACGACCCCGCCGTACACCGAAGGGAGTCCCAGTCTCGAGGCGGCCGCCATCACGTTGAAGCCTCCCCCGGCGAAGGAGTCACTGCGTTCCACCAACGTGTCTGATCCGCGTTCCGGTAAGGAGTCGACGTTCAATACGACGTCCACGACAACGCTGTCGACGAGTATCAGGCGCGGCGCGGGGCTCACGCGGCGCTTTGCTCGGAACCGTTTCGCAGTTGCAACAAGCGTCGCGCCATCTCGTCGAGTTCCAGACCGTTCACTCGCGCCACGGTCTCTCGCGCGGCGGCGGGAAAGACGTTGAGGCCGCATCGCGATCCGACGATGGCTCCGGTCATGGCGGCGATGGTGTCACTGTCGCCACCGAGTGACGCCGCGACTCGACAGGCCAACCACGGCTCGTCACAGAAGGCGCTCGCGACGGCGAAGGCCGCGGGCACCGACTCCCAGGTCGCCAAACTCGTTCCGACCAGAATCGGCAGGAGGTCCACGACGCCATCGGCGTCGAGTCCGTGCACGAGATCGATGGCCCAGCGGATTCGTACCGCGACATCCGCCCCGGCGATCCAGTGACCGCGCCGAGATCCTCGCACCGCCGCGTCGCACGCGGTATCGATCATCACTTCGAACGTGAGACCTTCGACGCCGGCACTCACGGCGCCGGCGACCGCGGCGGCGCCGGCGAGCGCCACGCTGGTGTTGTGCGTCAAGCGACTCGCTTGGGCCACGCGCGTGACCAGCTCGTCAAGGTCGAGGGATCGAACGGCGATCCCCACCGGTGTGATGCGCATCGCCGCGCCATTGGTGTCACCTCTTCGTCCCACTTCTTCGGGATCGCCGCCGGCCATGAGCGCATTGATCGCACGCTTGGTCGAAGGACCGAGTAGGTCCAACGAACCTTTGGCCTTCATCGACTCTTCCCACACGATGAGCGCGTCGGCCCAGCTTTGAATATTGACTTCACCGTGGCCGTCAATGAGTTCGGTCGCCAACAGCACGGCCTGCTCAGTGTCGTCGGTGATTCGTCCCGCGTCCATACCTTCAGCGATCGGGTGGTCAGTCGGCGCCGGTTCAAAGTCAACGAGGACCTTGCCGAAGACGCTGACGACCTCTTCTCTCGACATCATCTGGGTCGGCATTCCCAGTGCGTCGCCGATCGCCAAACCGTAAAGGGCGCCCGCGGCACGGTCGAACTGCGTCACGGGGTCCACCCCTTCAGCCTACGAAAGCGCGCCCGTGGTTGCGTACCATTTCGGCCCTCGACGACCAAGAAAACGACTGTCGTAAGGTGGACTTCGCATGGAACCGTGGACAACTCTTCGTCGTCGCTCAATCGAGACCGACTCGTGATCCCGATTCTCGCCACGGCCCAGATGCGCGAGGCCGACGCGCTCGCGGTCAAGGCCCGCGGCGGCGACGCCCTGGTCGCCGCGGCCGGCACGGCCGTAGCGCTCGAGGCCCAAGCGATGCTCGGCTCGTGCTACGGATCACGCGTCGCGGTGGTCGCGGGACCGGGCCTCAACGGGGCCGACGGACGAGTCGCGGCCGCGTGGTTGCGATATCGCGGAGCCAAGGTCGACGTCATCGAGGTCGCGTCGCAACCCAAGGAACTACGTGGATTCGCGCTGGTGATTGACGCGGCCTTCGGGCTCGGATGTTCGCGACCCTACCTGGCCCCACGCGTCGCGGACGAGACATTGGTACTCGCCGTTGATCTGCCGTCGGGCGTCGACTCCGACAGCGGCGCGTTGCTCGGCTCGCCGATGTCGGCTGACGTGACGATGGCCCTCGGCGCGTTGAAGCCGGCACACGTCTCGGGTCCGGCGGCCGCGCTCTGCGGTCAACTGCGCTTCGCCGGCTTGGGTATTGTTCGGCACTTCGATGACGGTCTCGTCGACGACGGCGACCTCGCGACGCTCATTGCACGCGATCCGAGCGACCATAAATGGACGCACGCCATTCAGGTACTGGCCGGTTCGACGTTGATGCCCGGCGCCGCCGACCTGGTTGTTCGTGGCGCGTTGGCGGCCGGCGCCTCGATGATCCGGCTCTCGAGTCGTGGTGACGTCGCGCAACTGGTTGACCTGCCCGCCGAGGTCGTACGGAGCGACGACGCGACGATCGAAAAACGCAGTCGCTGCGTCGTGGCCGGGCCGGGTCTCGGTACCGACAGCGTGGACTGGTTGCGCGAGCGCCTCGTCGACGTGGCGATGCCGGTCGTACTTGACGCCGACGGACTCACTCGAACGTTGATTGACTCGAGGACGTCGGACGAACAGCGATGGGTCCTGACACCGCACGAGGGTGAATTCGTGCGATTGACCGGTGAGGCGATTCCGGAGGGTCGCCTCGAGGCGGTGCGTTCGCTCGCGTGCGACACCAACTGCGTCGTTCTGCTCAAAGGTGCGACGACGTTGATCGCCGACCGCGACGGCCGAGTACGCGTCGTGCGTTCGGGCACACCAACCCTCGCTACGGCCGGTAGCGGCGACGTCCTTTCGGGGGTCATCGGCGCGACGATTGCCCGGGGCCACGATCCACTCGAGGCTGCCGCGCTCGCGGCCCACCTGCACGGACGCGCCGGCGCGGCGTTACCGGTCTACGCCAGTGCCTCGGATATTCCAATGGCCATCGAAGAGATCATCGCCGCGCTCTAGACGCGAACGTTCGGCAGAGTCGACGCCCGTGACCGGTTCATCGCGACGGTCAGCGGCCAAGTGGTCGCGAGTACGGTGGAAAGGGAGGTGGTCATGAAGAAGTCGCCCGAGACGGTGCTCGAGGACGAAGTGGAGGGCCGGGGCCTCCTCGCCCCGATGACGGTATCGATTGATGACGACGGTCTCGACGTCAACGATCCCCGCCGCGTCGCGATTCGTGAATGGCTTTTCACGCACCCCAACCCAACGCCCGTGCAACTCGCCGAGGCGGGCCTCGTCGCGCCGCACTTGCCCAAGCCCTGGGGTCTCGGCGCCGACGCGAACCACCAACTCCTCATCGACGACGAATTAAAACGCGCGAACGTGCGACTGCCAATCAACCCCATCGGCATCGGGTGGGCCGGACCCACAATTCTCTATGCCGGCACCGAGGAACAACAGAAGCGCTGGCTGCCAAAACTCATGAGCGGTGAGGAGTTCTGGTGTCAGCTCTTCAGCGAGCCCAACGCGGGCAGCGATCTCGCGTCGCTCACCACGCGCGCCGAGCGTGACGGTGACGAATGGATCATCACCGGTCAAAAAGTCTGGACCAGCTACGCGCATCTCGCGACCTGGGGCATCTTGCTGGCGCGAACGTCCAGCGAGGGCGCGCCGCAAAAGGGAATCAGTTACTTCATCTGTCCGATGAACGCGCCCGGTGTCACGATTCGCCCGATCATCGACATCACGGGCGACCACGCCTTCAACGAGGTCTTCCTCGACGAGGTCCGACTACCGGCCGACCACCTCATTGGCGACGTGAACGACGGATGGCGCCTCGCGAAGGTCACCCTCGGCAACGAGCGAGTCTCACTCTCCGGCGAGGGCGTCCTGTGGGGACGCGGACCGACGGCCGCGGACTTGGTTGCACTGGTGCGAACGTCCCAGATCGCGCACGACGAACTGGTACGCGATGAACTGGTTCGGTGTTGGTCGCACGGGGAGATCCTGCGCCTACTGCGACTACGGCTCGTCGCCGCAGCCCAGGCCGGACGAGAGCCCGGAGCCGAGGCCAGCGTGCGCAAGGCGCTCGCCGACGACCACGGCCAAGAGGTCATGAACCTCGCCAATCGTCTCGCCGGTTCGGCGGGGATGCTCGACGGTCGCGGACCGGGCGGATCAGACGGCGCCGACGGGAGTGCCTGGGCTTACGGATTCCTCTACTCCCAAGCCTTAACGATCGGCGGCGGCACATCGGCCGTGCAGCGCAACATCATCGGCGAACGCGTGCTCGGCCTTCCCAAGGAGCCGGCCCTCTAGTCGTTCAGCCACGCTGCGGCTCCCACGTGAAGTTCATCTGCGCGATGACGAAACTGACCACGCCCCAGATGCCGAGGACGATGAACGGCCGCAACTGGAGACCCGAGCCACCGGGTAGGGCAATCGCGTGCTGCATCCCGCTCACGATCGGCTCGAGCGGCAGGTACGACGAGAACGTCAAGAGCCACTGCGGGAGCAGATTAGGCGCCAAGAAGACGCCGCTCACGAAGCTCAGTATCACGACCGTGAACGGCCCCACCGAACCCGCCATCTCCGAGGTGGTGATCAACCTCGTCAGGGCAAGTCCCATCGCGCAGAAGGCGAACACACCGAGCACCGTGTAACAGAAGATCGCGAGATACGCGTGCGCCGGCAGCGACAGGTGATAGCCGAAGTGCGAGACCGCCAGCATGACGATGATCAAACCGAGTGACGTCACGAAGAGATAAAGAATCTCGCCGGCGAGGAAGACGCCCGACGGCATCGGGGTACCTCGAAAACGCTTCAGCCAACCGGCCTCGCGAGCGCCGACGATCGCGACGAGGATTCCGGTGAAGGCTCCGAGCATCACCCCGTAGGTGGTGAGTCCTCCGGTGTAGAAGGCGATCGTGGAGATGTTGTGTCCGTCGACCGGAATCGTCTTGTACTTGCCGCCGAACACCGAGTTGAAGAGCGCGAGGAACCCGACCGGCATCAAGGCACCGAAAATCACCGTTCGTGCGCTTCGCGTATACGCCACCAGGTTGTACTCGGCCTGTCGCAGTGACAATCGAATGAACCTCACGCCCGGTCCCCCGTCACGTCGAGGAAAACGTCGTCGAGCGTCGGGCGAACGACTTCGAGGCCGCCCAACTCGATGCCTTCGTGTTCGACGTAGTGCAGCAGACGAAGCAATTGGGACTGCGCGGTGGCGAGCGTTGCCGACACCACCTCACCTTGCACGCTGAATTCGATCCCGGCTTCTCGCGACAGTGCGGCGACGTCGAGTCCTTCGACGTAGACGAATCGAACCGTCGTCGTTCCGGCCAGCGCGATCAGTGACGTTGACGTGCCTTCGGCGACGACGCGACCGGCGGACAGGATCGCGATTCGATCGCACAGGTGTTGCGCCTCTTCCATGTAGTGCGTCGTCAACAAGATCGAAGTCCCCGACGAGCGAAGTCCCTCGAGCATCGTCCAGAACTCTCGTCGGGCCGACGGGTCAAAGCCGGTCGTCGGTTCATCGAGGAAGAGCAGTTCCGGGGAGCCGACGATTCCGAGTGCTACGTCGACGCGACGGCGCTGTCCACCGGAGAGCCGCCCGATACGCGTCGTCGCCTTATCGGTGAGGCCGACCAGTTCGAGCGTCTCCGCGACGCTCTTGGGATGCGAGAAGAATCCGGCGAAGAGCTTGACGGTCTCGGTGACCGTGTGGCTCGGGTCGAAGTCCGAATCCTGCAAGACGAGTCCGATGCGGTCCTTCCACGATCCGCCGCCCTTCTTCGGGTCGACGCCGAGAACCTGGACCCGACCCTCATCGGGTGACTGGTAGCCCTCGAGGATCTCGACCGTCGTCGTCTTGCCCGCGCCGTTCTTGCCCAAGAGGCCGAAGATCTCACCTCGTTCGACGTTGAACGACACGTCGTCGACGGCGGTGAGTGGTCCGAATCTCTTCGTGAGTCCCGCAACTTCTATGACGTTGGCCAACGAACCCTCCCCGACGTGCGACCTTTCTAGCATCAGCGACCGAACGTTACGTGACGACTCTTCGCGGGCCTAGTTCTCTCGGACCAATTTCTCCAACGCCGGCAACGCCAGGTCCAAGCGGTTGCGCTCGGCCGATGTGAGTTGTTCGAGACGCGAACTCAGTCCGATCGTGCGTTCACACCAGAGCGCGGCGAGCACGTCACGACCGTGAACCGACAGTTCGACCAGCGACGCGCGCTTGTCTTCGGGATCATCGGTTCGCGTCAACAGATTGAGCTCTTCGAGGCTCGCGACGATTCTCGTCGCCACCGGTGCGCCCACCGACTCGAGCGCCGCGAGGGCGCTGATGCGCAGTGGACCGAACTCGTCGACGCTCGCGAGGGCCGAGACCTGCGACGGCGACAACGCCGTGCTGCCCTGATGTCGAAGGGCTCGAGCCAAGCGAAACATCACGAGTCGCAGGCGCGCGGCGGTTTCGACGGACCGCTCGGAGTCGATCACGACGGGCTTCATTGCACCACTTCGCTTTCGAGGGCAATCTCTCCCGGCACCGCACTCGACGTCGCCGCGGCGTCACCGAGGTGCTCTCGCATGGACTGGTCATCGCGGACGTAACGCTTCCCACGAAGGGCTGAGGCCAGTGCGCCGATGAGCGACATCACGATTGCCGCGCCAAAGACGATCTCCAGGCCGTGGTGGAACGAACTCTCGATGAGGTCGGGGAAGAAGTGCTTGCCCGTGAGAATCAGCCACTGCGCGTGAGTGACGTGCGACGTCGCTTGTGAGCCGAGGAGGTTCTTCAGCGGATTCTTGCCGAGGAATGCGGAGAAGAGGCTCCCGACCGCCGGGAGGTTCGCGATGGCGTGCGCCTGGGTCGCGGCGACACCGTGGGCGCTCAGCCCCTTGAACATCGCCTTGGGGAGGGTGTTCGTGAGACCCACGATCATCAATGAGAAGAACACGCCGATGGAAAGGACGAAGCCGGTGTTCATGAACGCCGCCTGGATGCCGGCCGCTCCCCCGCGCTCTTCGGCGGGCACACTGTTCATGATCGCCGCCTGGTTGGGCGCGGAGAACATTCCGCCACCGACGCCGTTCAAGAACACCAGGGTCGCAAAGACCCAGTAGCTGAAGTCTGTGGGGACAAGCAGCAACCCGACGAAGCTCACGCCGAAGACCAACATGCCCGCGGTCGAGAGGATTCGAGCACCGTGGCGATCCGAGAGATAGCCCGAGATCGGTCCGGCGAACAAGAACCCGATCGTCAGCGGCAAGAGGTAGATGCCCGCCCACAGCGGCGTGGCGGAGTACGCGTAGCCGTGCAGGGGTAACCAGATTCCCTGGAGCCAGATGATGAGCATGAACTGGAGACCGCCACGCGAGATCGCCGCTAAGAATCCCGCCGCGCTGCCAGTGGAGAACGCGCGCATCTTGAAGAGTCGCAGATTGAACATCGGCGACTCCACACGATTCTCGACGATGAAGAACGCGATGAGGAACACGACGCCGATGAGGAAGGCGGCGAACACACGCGGCGACGTCCAGCCCATCGAATGCTGCATGTACGGCTGGATCCCGTAGACGATGCCGACGAGGATCGACGTGAGTCCGACCGCGAAGGTGAGGTTGCCCCACCAGTCGATCTTGGCGGCCGCGCGCTTCCCGTTATCGCGAAGGCTGTGATAGCCCCAGATCGTCCCAATGATGCCGAATGGTACCGAGACCCAAAAGACGAGACGCCAGTCGACGACCGACAGCAGTCCGCCGGCAATCAGACCGATGAATGATCCGCCGATCGCCGCAACTTGGTTGATGCCCATCGCCATTCCTCGCTGGTCCGACGGAAAGGCGTCGACGAGAATCGCGCTCGAGTTCGCGAAGAGCATCGCTCCGCCAACCCCCTGCACGAGCCGCCAGAGAACGAGCCAGAGCGCGCCGGTGCCACCGTGATAGGGATCCAACGCGAGAAGCACCGAGGCGAAGGAGAAGACGGCGAAGCCGAGGTTGTAGATACGAACGCGTCCCATGATGTCGCCGAGACGACCGAGACTGATCACGAGCACCGCGGTCACCAAGAGGTAGCCCTGCAAGAGCCACAAGAGGTAACCGACGTTGCCCGCCGACAGAGGATTGATGCCGATGCCACGGAAGATCGCCGGCAGCGAGATCAGGATGATCGACGAGTTGATGGTCGCCATGAAGACGCCAAGAGTCGTATTGGTGAGGGCTATCCATTTGTAATGGTCGCCGTGCACTGCGTCGAGGGTTTTGGGTGCCATTCGTCCACTTCAGTATTTAGTTGCTTGACTGCAAGCAAGTATAACCGGGCCTCCCTCCGCCGGTGACGCCACCAATCGATTCTCGTCGTCCGGCACGCCAAGAGAGCGGACGACGTAAGTTGGCTATCAGAACCTGAACGAGAAGGGCATCGAATGGCACACGCCAAACTGACCGGACATCACCTGGTGACGGCCGAGAAGATCCTCAGTCATCCCACGAGCCACAACATCGAGTGGCACGACGCGGCCGCGCTCGTAGTCGAGATTGGCTCCATCACCGAAGGGAGTAACGGCCGCTACACCGTGACGCTCGGCGACGAGACTCAGATATTCGACCGTCCCCGCGGCAAGGACCTCGACACCCAGCAGATCGTCGACCTTCGAAAAATGCTCAAGGCCGCGGGCTTCTCCCTCGAGAGCATCCACGAATAGTCGTTGCCGCAACGCGTTCGCCGCTGCTCACGGTCCATCTTCGCCACAGAGGTGCGCGATCGCGTCGCGTACTTCATCGCGCATCGACACGCGGTCGGTGAATTCATTGCCGGCGGGCATCACGGGTTCACCAACGACGACACGCATCGCGCCGCGGTGGGGTCGAAAGCTACCGGGACGCAGCACGTCGCGCGATCCGCGAATGCCCACGGGAACTACGGGACAGTTCGACGAGGCCGCCGTTTCAAACGCCCCCAGATGAAAGACGCGTAGTCCCGGGCGAGCGCTAATTGACCCCTCGGGGAAGATGAGCACGTGGTGCCCGCTTCGAATCGTGCTCTTCAATATCTCCACCGAAGTGGCACTTCGCTCCGCTCGACCGCGATCGACGAATACGCATCCGAATCCCTTCATAATGCGACCCAACAGAAACTGGTGTTCCATGTCGGTGCTGGCGACGAAGGTCACCGGTTGATCCAAGAAGACGTACAGTACGAGACCGTCAACGAAACTTGAATGGTTCGCCGCAATGACGCACGGGTGCTCGGTGTCCGGCATTTCGCCTTCGACCTCGACCGAGAGTCCCAAGGCGCGACACGTGAAACGTGCGACCGCGCGGCCGGCGTCGCGACGACGGGCCCGCGATAGTGGAAGCACCGCGAGCAGCCAGATCGAAACAGCGAACGGAACGAGGAGCAACCACGCGTAAAGGGAGTAGAGCATTGAGCCGACGGGGTCCGACAATTGCCGTGATGCACCTTCGCGCGCTCGCGTGCGACGCGCGTGTCGCGCAGCGCGAATGAACGACGTAATCCGCTTCGACGCCGCGAGTGAACGTTCGCTCATCGAATGCGGAGTATGAGTCACCGGCTCTTCAATTCGATTGGCGTCGCGCGGTGCCGATGTACCGGCTCGAGCGGCGACGACGGCATCGAACCACTGTTGCGGAGTCGAAGCGGTGAGAAAGACTTCGTCCGGAAGCGACACGTCGAAGGTTCGCTCCAGTTGGTCGCACAGTTCGACCAAGGCGAGACTGTCGACGCCCAGGTCGTCGGTGAGTTTGCTCTGCAACGTCAGCGAGTGATCTCGGTCCAACTGGAGTTGATCCAGGAGCGCCCGAACGTCGCGCAGTAGGAGTTGTTCGTCACCGGACATCGTCGATTCGTTCGTCATCGTGATCCTCTCAGTCAGCGCCACTTCCCATGATGCAACAAGGCTTTCACGAATGTCGAGCGGGCTCTCGCACTCGGCGCGGAGGAGACGCCTTCGACAACGTGGACATCCCTGCTAGACCCGTCTGGGATGGGAGTCTTCGATGCGACAATCTCGACGGGTCCCTATTGGGTGAGCGTCGCCACGCTGGCGATTGGCTGCGGGGTGATCTGCACCTGGGCCCGACTTCGTCCGGGGCGTTGGAGCCCGCGAGCGGCGAAGGTGATTGGCGCAGTGTTGTTGTCGGATTGCATCGTCGACACGGTGCGCCAACTCGTGGACGGCACGTGGTCGCTGCGGACCTCGCTGCCTCTCGCGCTCTGTAACTTCGCTCTCCTCGTCGCCGGTGCCGCGTGCTGGTGGCGGATCCGATTGTTCGTCGAACTGACCTACTTCTGGGCGCTCGCCGGAACGCTCCAGGGACTGGTCACTCCCGATCTCAACGTGCCTTTTCCCCACGTCGAATTCTTCGAGTACGTCATCGGTCATACGCTCATCATCGTGGCGGCCCTCTATCTCGTGGTCGGGATGCGCATCGAACCTCGAAAGGGCTCGGTTCTGCGGGCGTCGATCACCACGTATATATATGTCGCGTTCGTGGGTCTGGTCGACGCCTTGATCGATGCCAACTACATGTTCCTTCGCCATTCGCCGCACCAGTGGACGCTCCTTCGACTCATGGGCCCGTACCCGTGGTACCTGGTTACGGGCGTCGTCATCGTTCCCCTCTTCTTTGCGCTCCTGTACAGCCCTTTCTGGTTCGCTCGTCGTCGTGACGACTCCAGCGTTCGCCCGATGAGTGCGTCACTGCGAAGAAGTCGATGACGTCAACGCCCAATCCACGGTCGCTGCGCTCGCCGCGACTGCACAAATGGAACGACCGGGTCGTCCTCGGCGCCGTTCTCGCCTCGTTCGCCTCGGGGTTCGGTCAATTCGGCGTCGTCACGGCGTTGGGTTCGGTCGCGCGCACCTTCGGTCACCTGGTCCACGGCGCAACGCTCGCCGACCAGGCCGGACTCTCGGGAACGAAACTCGGAGTGGGTCTCGCAATTATCCGACTGGCGTCCCTTGGTGGACTCCCCCTCACGGCGCTGGCCGATCGATTCGGTCGCCACCGGATGCTCGTCACGACCGTGGGGCTCGGACTCGCCGCCACGGTGCTCGCGGCGGCGAGTCCCGGCTACTGGTGGTTCGTCGTGATCTTCGCCTGTGGCCGCCCGCTACTGAGTGCCACCAACGCCATCTCCGAAGTCATCGCCGCCGAGCAGACCGATACCCGGAGTCGAGCCAAGGCCCTCGCACTCGTGGCCGCCGGGTACGGGGTCGGCGCGGGATTCACCGCGATCATCCACAGCCTCGCCTCCAAGACGTTGGGATTTCGTGGACTGTTTCTGTTGGCGATCGTTCCCCTGGCGATGTTGCCGCTCATCAGTCGCTGGGCCACCGAACCGGACCGATTCGCACTCGCCGAAGTCGCCTCGGACCACGTCGTGCCGGTCCTGGGTGCGGTGGGACCGGCGTTTCGAAGGCGGCTGATCCTGCTCTCGATCCTGGCCTTCGCCCTCTCGTTCATCACGGGCCCGGCGAACAGCTTCATCTTCCTCTTCGCCCAGAACATCGATCATCTCTCCGGAGTCGCGACGGCGATCATGGTCGTGGGTGCCGGAGCGACCGGTCTCGCGGGGCTTTTGATCGGTCGATGGATGGCCGATCACTACGGTCGGCGCGTCACCGGTGCCCTCGGCATGACCGGTCTCGCGCTCTTCGGCGTCCTCTCCTACGCCGGCCCTCGCGATGACCTCATTATTGGTTACGTGCTCGGTGTCATGTTCGGATCGATTTTCGCTCCGGCGGTCGGCGCGCTCGTCAATGAGCTCTTTCCAACCTCAGTGCGCGCGTCGGCGGCCGGGTGGTTCCTCGCCGCCGGCGTGCTCGGCGCGGTCGTCGGACTCGTCGTGTTCGGCGCCATCGCCGATATTGGCAACCACTTCTCGCTGGCGGCGGACGTGACGTTTCTGCCCGCGATGCTGGCGACCGCCCTGTTCTGGACGCTGCCGGAGACGAAGGGGCGCGAACTCGAAGATCTCTGGTCCGATTGAACGTCGCCCGGTCAGTCGAGCGGCGTGGTGACGCTCGTTCCGCTGACGATCTGTTCGCGACCGTCAGCGTTCAGCCGCCAGGCCGAAGAACGACCCTTCACGGTCCAGAGACTCGGGCCGCCGACGATCGCGGTCTCTTCGTCGATGCCCAACACGGTGACCGAGGGATCGTGCGGCAGTAGGAATCGCGTGACCATGTCGGGGATGCGCGCGGCGAATGCGTCGAAGTGCGGAATGACGCGCAAATGTGGCAACAGTCCGAGTCCTTCGGTGCCACCTTCTCGAGGGTGGCGAAGTGACGGCACCCACGACGAGAACGCCATCGCTCCCGCGCTGCATCCGGCTAACGCAGAACCACCGCGCCAGGCGCTCACGATGGCTTCCCACACCAATGTGCCGCGCAAGGTCTCGGCCAAATACGCGGGATGGCCGCCGGAGAGGTACACCAATCCGGCACCTTTCACCTGGTCGGCGATTGCCGCGTCATCCGCGTCCTTGCGGTCGTTGACTTCCAGGATCACGGCCTCGACGCCGAGCCGCTCGGCCTGCGCTCGTCCTAAGTTGTGCCAGCGTTCCACGACCGGCGGACCGTCGGGCACCGCCGCTGTCGCCAGTTGCACGTAACGCGCGGGTCGACCGGCGATGAGTGCGCCTTCGATCTCGGCCATTTCGGGAAGGTACTCACCCGAACCGACCAGGGCCAGCGGTCCAGGGCTCTGATTGTCGCTCATGGCATCCCCACTGCTTCACGAATCG